>Ga0126377_10002664_pt1 | contig 12377 bp, 2 predicted proteins | sample PanSoiMetPlot_22_FD_92647 | JGI IMG/M metagenome (GOLD analysis project Ga0126377, IMG submission 92647) | Tropical forest soil microbial communities from Panama - MetaG Plot_22 | ecosystem: Environmental > Terrestrial > Soil > Tropical forest > Bulk soil | place: Panama | collected 2016-02-17
GAAAGTAACGAAAAGCATTGTGCCGGCCATGCTGTTCGCCGTGGTTTTTATCTGCTCCTATCAAACCATTACGGCCTTCAATTTGATCCGGTCCGACGCCTTCATAACCTCCTGCCTGCTTATCCTCTTGTGTTTTTCAGTATCCTTTGCGCTCGGTCGGTTACACAAACATTCCTATCTTGTCGCCGGGATATTTTCAGCTCTGCTCGTATGCACCAAGGTAACAGCCCTCCAATTTCTACTGATTCCACTACTTGCTTTTTTTATACAAAGAAAAAATGCTGTTTTCCGAAATGAAATGTATAAATATGCTCTTGTCCTGTGCGTAGGAACCTTCTTGTTACAGTTCAGGTATATTCTTTATCCCGGATATATCTTGAGCAATGCCGCCGCAATACTTAAGGAAATGCGGGAGTGGAGCGCATTAATGAGTAAAACGCCTTTATTTTACTACAATATCGATATCTATCGGAGTGAGCCCTTTTTCCTGTTACTCACCCTTTTAGGAATCGTGATAAATATATTCGGCATCCGGAATAACAAACCATCCCACATACTCATGGCGTCTTTTTTCTTCTTTTCACTGCTGGGACTCCCCGCCCCAAAGCTGTCCCGCTGGGGCTACCATATTTTCCTTTTGGCGCTTTTTTTGCTCATCACCGCTCATCTGTATATGGCGGAAAAAGTCCGGCTCACGCGCTGGAGATGGCTATATTCCCTTAGCGTATTACTGCTTGCCGCCGGACTTCTGTTCGACGGAGGCAAAAATTTCCTGGCCACGAAAAGAGAGCTGGCAAACCGCTATAATAACGAATTCAGGGTTCAAATAGCGGCGGCCTCCTGGCTGCGCAATAATATTCCCGCGAAGGAAAAAATTTGTATTCTTATGGATTCTTACTGGCAAATGCCTCCAGGGGATTTCAATTATGTGTTTGAAGGATTCTTTATTGACTATCACAATCCTGACGCTATGGCGAATTACCGCTTGCCGGACGTGTCGAAATTGCCGGCATCTTGCCCAACATTTATCCTCGGAGACTTTCATCTTTACAACTTTGGCGCTTGGATGGCCTCACACAACCCTCAACTGGATTGGTACGGCTATTTCGCGATGCTGGAAAAAAGGTTCCCCCCTATGGTGTTTGAAAGCGAAGACAAAAAGAACTGGCTGAAAATCTTTAGGTTTAATAGTCACAATACGCCGCCCGGCGGCGGTTCGGGCGGCCCCGCGAGTCGGTGAAGACCGGTCCGCTTTTTCCGGCGGTCTTAGGGATGCCGTCTTTCGCTTCGGCGCAGATCTGACGGCGGATTTACTGACCATCGAGTTCGTGGCGCCCGAAGATCCCATGTTTCAACGCCTCGCGCGCGGGCGTGACGATTTGTTCAAAGACTTGACGAACGACGCTATCAGGAACGCCTGTTAGCGGCTCTTCGACGTCATTCTCTGCCGGCGGTTGGCCGACGCTAATCGCTGGATATATTTGCTGAGGAAGAGATGAAGCGGTTTCACTACATTCGTATTAAGGACGTGATCACGGCGTTGTCGCTCTCCAACTTGTGTTTTATCCCGGTTTGGCGTTACGTGATCTACTCGCTGGATCCCCATGGATATCACCTCGAGGAGCCTTTTATGTGGAGGAATACTGTTGGGCTGATGCTCGACGTATTGCTCCTCGCAACCTTGTTCTGGGCATCATACGCTTTCGCCCGGCGCCAGGGTCAAGAGCGCCTCCTGGGGCTCGGGCGTTGGGTATTTCTCTTCGTGGTGTTTGTCGCGCTTGATGGCGTTCGCAGGCAGTTCCCCGACCACTTGACAGATCAGGCCTTGATGGCGGTCATGGGCAAAACCGTTTTCATAGCCCTCCTTGTCGTCGCCTCTATCCTCATCGTTTTTGCGCTCGCGCGCTATTCACGGCGAGTCGTTTCCGTCGCGCAGGCGATAGTATTGATTCTTTCGCCGTTTGCGCTCGTGACCTTCTCACAAGCAGCTTTGCCTATAGTGAAAAGCGGTCCAGCCAATGCGGCGATGAGTAACAAATCGGCGCTCGACGCCGGCAATAATAAACGGCCTGCGACGCGCGTCTTGTGGGTTATCTTTGACGAGTTGGATTACCGTGCGGCTTTCGCCTCGCGGCCGTCTTCGGTCGAGATGCCTGAGCTTGACCGTTTGCGAGCCGAATCCATCATGGCCACTAACGCGTACCCGCCTGCCATAGTGACAATGCGATCGATCCCCGCGCTCGTCACCGGAAGGCTCGTCGTCGACGCCCGGGCGTCAAATTACGACGAATTGGCGCTCACATACGACGGCGCCAGCGAGAAGGCGCCATGGAGTAGACAGCCGAATATTTTTTCCCGCGCGCGGGAGATCGGCGGCAGTTCCGCCGTCGCCGGTTGGTACCACCCCTACTGCCGCGTGATCGGGCGCGATTTGACCAGGTGTTTATTTACCGGGCTTGTCTATGAAAATGAAATGGATGCGCGCAATCAACGCGTCCCCCAAAGTATGCTCAAGCATTTTCGGATGGTTGGCCTTACTGCTCCAGTGATTCGTCACATTCTTCCTGAATCCCTTAAATCCGACCTTGATATCGACCTCAACTTCAACCATAAATCCGATAAGTGGAAGCATGCTTACGTCGAGAGCATGAAACGGATCGCTCAGGAAGGCGCGGCGGCGGCGACTGACGGCGCTCTTTCACTCATAATGCTCCATTTCCCTGCGCCTCATTTTCCATGTGTATACGACCGGCGGAAAGACGATTTCACTTTTGAGGGCGGCTGTGATTATTTCGACAACCTTGAACTCGTTGACCGAACGTTCGGAGACCTGCGCCGCGCACTGGATAGGGCCGGGTGGTGGGACGACACGGTCGTGCTGGTTTCGTCGGATCATTGGTGGAAATTTGACCAGTGGCAAAGAGTTAAACCGCTGACGGAAGAAGAGCAGTCTGTAACATCTGGGGGCGTAGACTACCGTATTCCTTTCATACTTAAGCTGAAAAGACAGAAAGAAAGCGTAATTTATCAACCTTCTTTCAACACCGTCCTCAGCCAAGATCTACTCCTCGCCCTGCTGCGCGGCGAATTGCATACTCCGCCGGATGTGACAGCATGGCTGGACCGAAACCGTTCGACAGTAAAGAACCCTTACCCTCCCCCAATCCAGCGTTGAATTTCCGTCTTCGAGTCTTTTGCAGTTAAAAAGTACAATTTGCGCGCAATAGCTTTAATTCGACCCATAGTTGCTGGTCATCGGTTACTAGTGGAGCTTTTCTAAAGTTCTCCACTTTGTTCTTTGACTGGTAAAATCAGCTTCTGAGGCGATCCGGGGCGGACGTCAAAGCAACAAATGCCAATGACGGTTAAGCTGGGAGCGCTTTTGAAAGGCCACTAGGACATATCTTGAAAGGCCGACTTCTTGGCGATTAAAGGCGCGTGGTGTCAACGGCGCGAATCGCGTCCGACGCTCGACGCCAACGTGACAAATTCAATAAAGTATTTTAGACTTTGCCCTCTTCGGAATGATCCTCTCTTACGCCCCGCTTCACTCAGATGAAGTGAATGACCACGGAGAAGAGCCCAAGTGAGGAATTGTTGGGCCGACTGCTCATCCCCTGGGCCGGCTACAGTCTCCGACATTAAGCGCGATTCGCCGACCATTGCGACACATATCCAGTGTTGGACGGCCGCCTGCGGTTCATCTCCTAGAGGCTGTTATTAACTTTTCCGCTTTACAGCGTTTTCCACTTTAACGAGTGGGCTTTATGAGCTCCTCATCTCGCATTTCCGTGAAATATTTTTCCGATCTTTACATTAATCGAAGGGGGATTTGAGCAGGGACCGAACGCCCGGTCTCAAATCCCCCAACCGCTTATTTTGGCCGCAGACATACGCCTCGATTACTGCGCTATCTGGCCTTCAAAGTTCAGATGTTAAAGAACGTGGCGGGGTCCTCGCTTAAAGTTGATAACAGGCTCTAGGTCAGGCCATTAGAGGGCCGCGAAGCTGTAGAGTTCGCCCAACTCAATGTCTTAGCCCCGGACTTTATCAATGACCTCTTGATCGGTGGCGCGGCCGTCTATGGCGGCGCGGTCAATCCGTCGCTGGACAGTCGTCGGGCGAACGCGCTTGATGCGCGCAATGACTTCTGGATGCAGCCTTTCAAGATTCTGACATGCCGTGCTCGATCTTCTTCATCTTCGGTCTTAAGGTCGTGGAATGTCCTGCAGTGTCGGTAGTTTCAAAGATCAGTTACGGAGTACCCAATGCAAATAGGAAAAGTTTTTTATACTATGCGATATGAACCGTTCCTGAAATCCTGCTATCAACATATCCTCCGGCGTCGTAAAAGCGCGACGATATTTTCTATATTCGCCGCGTTTTTTGCCGTCTTCTTTCACAAAGGACTGATTACCGGGACGTTTTATGTATTAGGTGATCCATTTGTAGAGCTTCACCCGTTACGACGACTGGCTTGGGATATGATCCGGCATGGCTCGCTGCCGCTGTGGACCCCGCACATCTTCTCCGGCTATCCACTGTTATCGATGGCGCAGAACGGGCTCGGCTACCCTCTGACCTGGGGGTATTTGTTCCTGCCGAGCCAGTGGGCGGAGGAGATAAATGTCCTGGCCCCCTACCTGCTGGCGCCGATCTTCACTTACCTTTACATCCGCGCGATAGGGAAGTCGCGGTTGGCTGGGATCCTGGCGGGGTTGTGCTTCGGCTACGGCGGGTTCATGGCCAGTCGGATGGCGAACGGGTTGATGCCGAACGCCGTGATGTGGCTGCCGCTAATCCTCATCCCCGTACTGAAAGTGTCCAACAAGCGTTTCATTCCATGCCTGCTGTGGGCCTGCGCGGCGTACCTGATGTCGGTGCTCAACGGGACCGGGCAGGGGTTCGTGTGGGTTGGGATAATGGCCCTTGCCTACGGCTTCTATTTGAGCGCGGTCGAGACGCTGTCGGTTTACAAGTCATCCGATGAGCGCCGGCCTGTGGACCTGTTGAGATGTTGGAAGCCGTTGGGGGTCGCGGGAGGCGCAGTAATCCTCGCGGCGGGATTGGCCTCGTTTCAGATCTTCGAATCCTGGACGGCCAAGACGCTCAGCATCCGTAATGTTCTGGGAATCGAGCGATTCAACGATTTGACGTACTCCCCATCGCATGCCTGGAGGGCGTTTTTGGCGCCTCTATATAATTGTATCGAATCGACACCCTTTATTTCGCTGGGAGCCGCCGTATTAGTTTTGTCGGGTGTCGCCGTCGTCTTGAGAAAACTGATGTCGGATAAGCATTTATTCTTGATGCAGGATCCGCAGTTATCTTTTTGGTTTATTGCTGCGACGGTTTCGGGATTATTGATGCTGGGGACACATACTCCTCTATACGGCGTGTTGAAATACATTCCGATCGTCAATTCTTTTCGCGGGCCGTCTCGACTCAGTTTTATATGGAGCCTTGCGCTTTCCGTCCTTGCGGCTTACGGATGGGATGCGCTCACGTCATATGTGAAGCCGAAGCAGAAGAACGTACGAGTCGATTCGACGCTAATAGCGAGTGTCGGCGTTCTCATACTCACGATAATAGTGGGTTGTTTATGGGTAAATGGCACTCCAATTCGGCACGTACATACGGACGGAGACATCTCGGTTTTGGAGAGCCGCTACCTCACGTGGAAGGCGGCGTTCACGTCCCTGTCGCTGATCGGCTTATGGTTGTCGTTGCGAATTGCCCCGCCGAGACTCCGGACGGTCGGATTGTGCGCCTGGATAATGGTCGCCTGTTTTTTCGAGCCGTATGTCGGTCAGGTTCGATGGTGGGGGAAATACACGCTGACTGCCGACAGGATGACCAGGATTTCGCCGACCCAAAAATGGTTGAAACAGTATCCGCCTGAGGAAAATAGGGTTTATACCCGCGTCAAATTATTGCATATGGAGGTGAATCCCGAGCCGCTTGACATCGACTCTCCCAATCAAACGGTAATAGCCGGATTGCATAACGTCGCAGGGTACGAGCCTTTGATACTGCAGCGCTACAGCCGCGCTCTCGGCGATGTCGGCATGGACGGAGTCAGCAAGCGGGGTACTTTCAAGCCGAGCGACGCTCCCTTAGATGGGAAATCACATGTGCTGGACCTGCTAAATACGCGTTTTCTGGTCGCATACTCGACTCTCTCCATCGAGCGTGAAATGCTGGTTGAAAGAAACGGGATCGGCTTCGGACTAAATGATCTTCCGCTCGATTTGTTAAAAGAGGGGGATTTGAATTTTGACGGCATAAATTTCACTGGCGACAATCTCGCTCTGGTGACAACATTAGTGAACTCAGCCGGGATCGGGACTAGAACCGTCGTCGCCCGCGCCGAGGTTCATACGGCGGACGGGCAAATAATTACCAGAGACATCATCGCGGGGGTCGATACTTCAGAATGGGCGTATGACCGAAATGACGTGCGCCCGGTAATACGCCACTCGCGCGCCCCAATATTCGACAGTTCTTGGGATGAAGGGAATTCCTTCTACGCCCATCGTTACATGGCGGTCATACCGTTGGGGAAGGAATACGTTATAAATCGGGTCTTGATCCAACAAATCCCGAACACGGCCCCGTTGAAAGTTTGGAAGGCCAGCCTGCACAACTCCAATACGAAGAAATCCATCGCGCTAAATACGGCAGATCTGCCAGATGTGGCAGGTCAGCCGGACACGGAGAATCAGCCGGAAAAAACGGACAAGATAAAGGAGATATTGTCGACCGAGAGGTGGAAGGAAGTGCATCGCACGAGCGACACTGTTGTCTTTCGTAACGAAAGGGCCTTGCCCCGAGCCTGGCTGGTGGGGGAGGTCAAAGCCGTCGACGCGGAAGAGGCCTTTAAAACAATAACCGGCGAGAGCGACGGCGACTTCGATCCGCGCCGAACCGCCTTAATAGAGGCCGACGTGAAATCGTCATATCTTTTGTCTCACATATCCGGTGGAGAGGTGTCGCCCAACGCCTTCGCGAAGATATCTTCATATGAGCCGAACCACTTGAAAATAGATACCGAGGCAGAACACCCTTCGTTCCTTGTCCTTAGCGAGGTTAATTATCCGGGGTGGAAGGCGCAGATAGATGGAGTGGACACCCCCATATACCAAACTGATTATCTTTTGAGAGGTGTGGCGCTGCCGGCGAGGAAGCATACGGTCGTAATGGAATACACGGCGCCGGCCTTCTGGAAGGGTGTATACGTTTCGGGATTGACATTTTTCATCTTGGTTGCGCTTGCCCTCTACGGCTATGTTGGCGCAAAGTTACGGGCCCCGATATATAAACTGGTCCTGAAACCTTGCTACCAATATGCCCTACACATACTGAATATCCTGCAACGTCATAAAAACACGACGATATTTTTTATGTTCGCCGCGTTTTTTGTCGTGTTCTTCCACAAAGGGCTGATTACCGGGACGTTTTATACGATAGGGGATCAATTTGCAGAGCTTCATCCGTTACGTCGAGTGGCCTGGGATATGATCCGGCAAGGTTCGTTGCCGTTGTGGACTCCCCACATATTCTCCGGCTATCCGTTATTATCAATGGCGCAAAATGGTCTTGCCTACCCTCTGACCTGGGGGTATTTGTTCCTGCCGAGCCAGTGGGCGGAACAGATAAACGTTCTGGCCCCCTTCCTACTTGCCCCGATCTTCACCTACCTTTACATCCGCGCTTTAGGTAAATCGCGATTAGCGGGAATCCTGTCGGGGCTGTGTTTTGGATATGGCGGATTCATAGCGAGTTGGATGACGAACGGGCTGATGCCGAGCGCCGTAATGTGGCTGCCGTTAATCCTCATCCCCATAATGAAAGTGTCAGACAGTCGCTTTATTCCCTGCCTGCTGTGCGCCTGTGCGGCGTATCTGATGTCGGTGCTCAATGGCACGGGGCAGGGGTTCGTGTGGGTTGGGATAACGGCCCTGGCTTACGGCTTCTATTTGAGCGCCGTCGAGACGCTGTCGTTTTACAGGTCGTCCGATGACCGCCGTCCGTGGAACCTGTTGAGTTGTTGGAGGCCATTGGCGGTCGCGGTAGGGGCCGTGACCATTGCGGCGGGACTGGCCTCGTTCCAGATTTTCGAATCTTGGTCGGCCAAGACGTTGAGTATTCGTAATGCTCTCGAGATCGGGCGATTCAATGAGTTGGCGTACTCTCCGGCGCATGCCTGGAAGGCGTTTTTAGCGCCTCTATACAATTATATCGAATCAACTCCCTTTGTTCCGCTGGGGGCGGCCGTTTTGGCGATGTTTGGCGTCATCGCCGCTTCGAGAAAACCGGCGCGGGATAAGCATTTATTCTTCTGGATTATTGCGGCGACTACGTCGGGGTTATTGATAATGGGGTCGCACACTCCTTTGTACGGCTTGTTGCAACACATTCCGATCGTCAACGCTTTTCGCGGGCCGTCCCGACATAGTTTCGAATGGACCTTCGCCCTTTCCGTTCTCGCGGCTTACGGGTGGGACGCGATCGCGTCGTATGTGAAGCCTGGACAGGAGGATGTTCGAGTTGATAAGACGCAAATAGCGAGTGTCGTTGTTCTCATACTCACGATAATAGCGGGGTTTTTATGGATAAAGTATACCCCCATTCGGAATGTATACACGGACGGGGACGTCTCGATTCCGGAGAGCCGTTACCTTATGTGGAAAGCGGCGTTCACGTCTCTGTCGCTGATCGCGCTATGGTTTTCTCTTCGAGTCTCTCCCCCCAGACTTCGGACGGTCGGATTATGCGCGTGGGTAATTGTCACCTGCTTTTTCGAACCGTACATCAACCACGCTCGGTGGTGGGGTAAATACACGCTGACGGCCGACAGGATGACCAGAATGTCGCCGACACAGCGATGGCTGCAACAATACCCGCCCGATGAAAATCGGGTTTATACCCGCGTCAGATTGTTGGAGACCGAGTTGAATCCCGAACCGCTTGACATTGACTCTCCCAACCACACGGCAATGGCCGGACTACACAACGTCGCGGGCTACGAACCGTTGATGTTCCAACGTTACAGCCGCGCGCTCGGAGACGCATGGTTGGACGGGATCAGCAAGCGAGACACTTTGACGGCGAACGACGCCCCTCTGGATGGGAAATCCCATGTGTTGGATCTGCTCAACACGCGTTTTCTGGTCACCTACTCGACTCTCTTCACCGAGCGTGACCTGACGCTTGAAAGAAAGGGAATCGGATTCAGACACCAGGATCTTCCACTCGATTTGTTGAAAGAAGGGGAATTGAATTTTAACAACGTGGATTTCAAAGGCAATACGCTTGCTTTGATAACAACATTGGTAGACTCGGCTAGAATTGAGGATAGGACCGCCGTCGCCTACGCCGAAATTCATACGACGGACGGCCGAATGATTGTCAGGGACATCCTGGCCGGGGTCGACACGTCAGAGTGGGCGTATGATCGAAATGACGTGCGCCCGGTAATACGCCATTCGCGCGCGCCCATATTCGACAGTTTTCCAAATGATGAAGGGAACTTTTTCCATGCCCATCGCTATATCGCGATCATACCTTTGGGCGAAGAATATGCCATAAATCGGGTCTCGATCAAAAAGATCCCGAACACGGCTTCGCTGAAAGTCTGGAAGGCCAGCCTACACAACTCCAAAACAAAGGAATCCATTTCGCTAAGTACGGTGGATCAGGCGGAAAAAATCAGCAGGCTGCTGGCGCCCGACAGATGGACGGAGGTTCATCGCACAAGCGATACGATTGTTTTTCGCAACGAAAGAGCCTTGCCCCGACTCTGGCTGGTGGGAGACGTCAAGGCCGTCGGCGCGGAGGAAGCCTTAAAAACAATAACCGGCGAGAGCGACAACGATTTCGATCCGCGCCGCACCGCCTTGGTGGAGACTGACGTGAAGTCGTCGCCGCTTTTGTCTCAGCTATCCGGCGGGGAGGTTTCGCCGAACGCCGTGGCAAAGATGTCTTCCTATGAGTCGAACCGCTTGAAAATAGACACGGAGGCCGAACGCCCCTCGTTCCTCGTCGTGAGTGAGGTTAATTATCCTGGATGGACGGCGCGTATAGATGAGGCGGAGACCCCCATCTACCCAACCGATTACCTTTTAAGAGGCGTGGCGTTGCCTGCCGGGAAGCACACGGTCGTGATGGAGTACACGGCGCCGGCCTTCTGGAAGGGGATGTACGTTTCGGGAATCACACTTATCGTCGTCATCGCCCTCGCCGCTTACGGCTATGTCAGCGCGAAGTTAAGGGCCCTTTCAAAAGAGTCCGTTATCGTGCCTAAAACGGCTTGAGGCTTTTTCAGTTTCTTTCGAGTCGGTCAGGCGATAACGAGTGTTGAGGGAATGAAGGATAATCCCATATTTAAATCGATCTACTCACACTGCAGGAAGCTTCGTGAAGGTTCTGGAATCCTGCTGCTTTTTTCATTGTTCTTCGCGATTTTCTTCCACAAAGGACTGATTAGTGGGACGTTTTATACAATAGGGGATCAATTCGCGGAGCTCCATCCGTTACGCCGGGTGGCCTGGGACCTGATCCGGCAGGGCTCGCTGCCACTATGGACTCCATACATATTCTCCGGCTATCCACTGCTGTCGATGGCGCAGAACGGCATCGCCTACCCTCTGACCTGGGGGTACCTGTTCCTGCCGAGCCAGTGGGCGGAACAGATAAACGTTCTGGCCCCTTTCCTCCTTGCCCCGATCTTCACCTACCTTTACGTCCGCGCGCTGGGTAAATCGCAATTGGCCGGAATCCTGGCGGGGCTGTGTTTCAGCTACGGCGGGTTTATGGCGAGTTGGATGACGAACGGGCTGATGACGAACGCCGTGATGTGGCTGCCGTTAATTCTCATCCCCATTCTGAAAGTATCCAATAGCCGTTTCATTCCCTGCCTGCTGTGGGCCTTCGCGGCGTATTTGATGTCGGTGCTTAATGGTACGGGGCAGGGATTCGTATGGGTGGGGATTATCTCTTTGTCCTATGGCTTCTATTTGAGCGCCGTAGAGACGGTGGGGGTATACACGTCCTTAGATGAAGGCGGTCCGAAGAACCTGTTGAGATGTTGGAAACCCCTGGCAGTAGCGGTAGGGGCTGTGACGCTTGCGGCAGGGGCGGCCTCGTTTCAGATATTAGAATCGTGGACGGCCAAGACACTGAGTATTCGCAATGTTCTTGGGGCCGATCGATTCAATGATTTGACATACTCGCCGATGCGCGCCATGAAGGCGTTTTTGGCGCCTCTATTCAATTATGTTGAATCAACCCCTTTTGTTCCGCTGGGAGTCGCCGTATTGGCGCTGGCTGGCGTCGTCATCGCTTTGAGAGAGCTGATGCGGAACAAGCATTTGTTCCTGATACAGGATCCGCAGTTATCCTTTTGGGTTATTGCGGCGATAGTGTTTGGGCTGTTGATGCTGGGATCACATACGTTCCTGTACGGCTTATTGCGCCATATTCCGATCGTTAATTCTTTTCGCGGGCCGTCTCGACTCAGTTTTGGATGGACCTTCGCTCTGGCCATTCTCGCGGCTTACGGATGGGATGCAGTTCCATCGTATGTAAAGCCGAAGCATGAGAACATCAGACCTGATAAGACTGTAATAACGGGCGCCGTAATTTTCATACTCACGATAATAGTTGGTTATTTCTGGATAAGTGGGACCCCCGTTCGGATCATAGGCGCCAACGTAGACTTCTCAACCTCGGAGAGGCGTTACCTTCTTTGGAAGGCGGCGTTCACGTCTCTGTCGCTGTTCGGCTTATGGTTTCCTTTGCGCCTTGCTCCCTCAAAACTCCGGACGCTGGGGTTATGCGTATGGATAGCTGTCGCATGTTTTTTTGATCCATATATCAATCAAACTCGCTGGTGGGGAAAATACACGCTGACGGCCGATAGAATGACCAGGATCTCGCCGGCTCAGCGATGGTTGCAGCAGTATTCGCCCGAAGAAAACAGGATTTATACGCGCGTTCGCGGCCTGGACGGCCAGATTGATCCTGAACCGCTCGACATAGACTCTCCCAATCTAACCATACTGGCCGGATTACATAATGTCGCGGGATACGAACCGTTGATACTGCAACGTTACAGCCGAGCCATGGGCGATGTGGGGCTGGATGGAGTAACGGTTCGGGATACCGTTATTCCGAGCGATTCGCCACTGGACATGAAATCTCATGTGTTGGATCTGCTCAACATGCGCTTCCTCGTTACCTACAAAGATCTGTCGATCGATCGCGAGGAACCAATCGAAAAAGACGGCATCAGATTCGTAAGGCGCGATCTTCCGATAGATTTGTTAAAAGACGGCGCCATCAAATTAGATAAGGTTTCATGTGAAGCGGATACA
>Ga0126377_10002666_pt1 | contig 12375 bp, 9 predicted proteins | sample PanSoiMetPlot_22_FD_92647 | JGI IMG/M metagenome (GOLD analysis project Ga0126377, IMG submission 92647) | Tropical forest soil microbial communities from Panama - MetaG Plot_22 | ecosystem: Environmental > Terrestrial > Soil > Tropical forest > Bulk soil | place: Panama | collected 2016-02-17
CTGAGGGCGTGCCATGGGCCGGCGAGTTCCTGAAAAAGTCCGAGGATCTCGAGGTCCTGCGGGTGCTAACGACCGCAATGGAGCTCGGACGACCCTACGTGATGTCCGGGCACGTCCCGATCGATCGCGTGACCATTCTGCAGAAGGCATTCGCAGCGGCGGCCACGGACAAACAATTCGTGGAGCTCGCCAACGCGCGCAATCTCTCCCTGAGCCTGGTGACCGGGCAGGAGGCACAGCAGCTGCTGACCCAGGTCTTTACGACGCCAAAGCACGTCGTCGAGCGCGCACGGGAGATCATCAAGTGACTCCACGCGCGCTGTTAACGTTTCGGTCATGCGCAGTGACGGGAAGTGGTCGTAATTGACCGACCAGGCCTCGAATCGTACATTGATTCAATTCGTTGAGGCCCCCGGGGAAACGACAAAGCTAAAGGAGAGCCCGATGCGAATTCTTGATTGTCATGTTCACTGGTTCCCGCGATCGGTGTTCGAGGACTTGTGCGAGCGCAAGGGCCGCTATCCTCGCGCCGAGCGGAACGGCGTCGGTGGCTATGATCTCTACGCGACCTACGGACGCGTCGGCGTCGTCGGCTACAGGCGCAAGGTCTGGTTCGATCTTGACGATCACATCCGGCATATGGATTCCACCGGACACCACATTGACTTTGTCTGCTCGCTCGGACCGTTCTCGACCTTCTTCTCCGAAATTCCACTCGCGGACGGCGTTTACTACGCGCAGATGTACAATGACGAGATGGCGCACGCGCAGCGGCGTTATCCGGGTCGAGTCTGGGCGAGTGGTGTCGTGCCTTTGCAGGATACGAAAGCCGCCGTCGATGAGCTTGACCGGATGGTTCAGAAGCTCGGCCTGATCGGCGTCAACATTCCGGGCAGCATCGGTCGGGACAATCACATCGATCATCCGGGCCTCGAACCGTTCTATGCACGCATCGAAGAGCTCGGTGTTCCGCTCTTCATCCATCCGACCGACAACACGTTCATCGACCTGCTCGATGGCTATAACGGCGCTCTGCATCTGGCGCTCGGCCGCACCTTCGACGTGAGCGTCACGGCGACGCGGCTCATCCTCTCAGGCATCCTCGAACGGCATCCAAAGCTGAAGGTGTTCATGTCGCACACCGGTGGCGCGCTGCCTTATCAGGCTGGGCGCATGGACAAGAGCTGCGGTCCGGCGGGCCTGCCGAAGGATCCAAGCGTCTATCTCAAAACCTTCTACACCGACACGGTCTCACCGCACGCGGCTGGGGTGAAGTTTGCCATCGATTTCTTTGGCGTCGATCACATCATGTTCGGCGACGACTATCCCTGCTGGTCGACCGAAAAAGCGCTGCAGGTGCTGGATGAAGTCGGGCTGTCCAAGGAGGACAAGGAGAAAGTGCTCGATCTCAACGCGCGCCGGTTCTTCGGCCTCAACGAGCGCGTGGAGTCGAAACCAAAACAGCCGGCCTTTGCGTAACTTAAGAACCAGGGCGCACAGGGCCGTAGCCCGCGTTGAGCGACAACGAAATGCGGCTGAGCCGCTTGCGCCGTGGGTCCCGGATTTCGCTAACGCTCAATCCGGGCTACGGGCGAAGCGCTATGCGGGCATGACGAGTCAAGCATTACGTACTTTGCCATGCACGGCCGTGCTTACAGAAGCCGCTCCAGCTTCTCGCTCGCCTTTAGCAGTGGTTGCAGGAACTTCTCGGTGAGCTGATCAACCTCGTAGCGGCCGGAATAAGTGCTCACGCACATGGAGGCGATGACGCTGCCGCAGCCGTCGCGCACCGGCACCGCGATCACGCGCAGCCCAACCTCTATCTCTTCATCATTGAGTGCATAGCCGGCACGTCGAATGCGGCGTATCTCCTCCCGGATCTGGTCAGATGATGTCTTGGTCTTCGGCGTAAGCCTCTGAATACGGGCAGTTCCCAAGATATCTTCGAGCGCGTCGTCCGGCTTTCCAGCCAGCAGGACGCGGCCGGTTGCCGTCGACAAAGCCGGCAGGTGCGTCCCGATACGCGTGAAAATGCCCAGGATCCGCCGCGGAACCGATGACGCAACGGTCAGAGACTCGTTTCCCTCGAGCACCGAGAGCGCGATCGATTCATCGGTGCGATGGCCGAGTTCCTCGACGATCGGCTGGGCGATCTGTGGCAAGGGCACAGATGAGATGTAAGCATGGCCGAGTCGGAGCACCCGAGACGTCAACTGAAAGCGCTTGCCATCAAAGTCGGCATAGCCATTGGCAACCAGGGTGAGGAGATAGCGGCGCGCCGCGGCTCTGGTCAGGCCGCTATGCTTGGCGACCTCGGCTAGCGTCATCCGCTGGCGGCTCGCGGCAAAGGCTTCGATAGCCCTCATTCCGTTAGCTAGCGCCGCCACTTGATTGCGGTCGCGGCGATGGTCCGCCGCGGTTGTGCGCATTGCGCACATATTGGCGCTCCTTGACACGTTGTGTGCCATCAATGCTAATTCAAATAGAATAACCAAGGGAGGAAAATGTGTGCGCCATGCGGACATTTTTGAGGGCCGCTCTGTCTTTGCTGCTTGCCTTCATGTCCATTGGCTCAGTCGCTCTGCCGGTCGGCGCCCAGGAGGCGAACAATTACCCCAACCGGACTATCCGGTTCATCGTCGGCTTCACTCCTGGCGGCGCGCCGGATGTCACTGCGCGAGTGATCGCGCAAAGCTTGCAGGAGCAATGGAAGCAGCCGGTCGTGGTCGAGAACCGCCCAGGCGCCGGCAGTGCGATTGCGGCACAATACGTGGCGGGCGCCGCACCCGACGGCTATACCCTGATGTCCATAACCAACGCACATGCGGTGGCACCCGCGATCAATCCGCGCTTGGGCTACGATGCAGTCAAGGACTTTGCTCCCGTCACAATGACGTCGTCGGCTCCGAAATGGATTCTGGTGTCGCCGAAACTCGGTGTGAAGACACTGAAGGACCTGGTTGGGCTCGCTAAGCAGAAGCCGAACGGGCTGAACTACCCGTCCTCTGGTGGCGGCGGCTTCATGCATTTCAGCTCAGCCATCTTCAACGACGCGGTCGGGATCGAGGCGCAACATATTCCGTTCAAGGGACCTTCGGAGGCGCTAACGGAGACGATCGCCGGCCGCGTGCAGTACGCCATCTCGCCGATTGGCGCATCCGCGGGTCTCGTGCGTGACGGCCAGCTGATTGCACTGGCGGTAACCGGCAAACAACGTCTGCCAGACTTTCCCGACGTGCCGACCGTCGCCGAGGCGGGCTTCCCCGGCACCGAGCAGACGACCTGGACCGCTGTGCTCGCGCCCGCGCGCACGCCCACGGCCATCGTTACCAAGCTCAATCAGGCCATCGGCGCGCTGCTGAGGCAGCCGGACGTCATGAAGAGGTGGGCGGCATTCGGAATCGATCCGGTCTCCACCACACCGGATGAGCTGTCGAAGATCCTGACGCAGGAGATCGCCGACTTCACCAACGCCGCCCGCAAGGCCAACATCACTTCGCAGTAGGACGAGGGGACCGCATCTTGAAGAACGTCAGCGTTGCCGTCGATATCGGTGGCACATTCACAGACCTCTTGGCGTTCGACGCCGATACCGGTCAGATCCATCAGGCCAAGTGTCTGTCGACTCCTCCGCATTTTGCAACTGGCGTGCTGGATGGCGTTCGCAAGGCGAGCGTTGACCTGGAGAAGGTGGAGAGCTTCGTCCACGGATCGACCGTCGCAATCAACACGGCGATCGAGCGAACCGGTGCGCCCACGGCGCTCATTGTCACGCGTGGCACACGCGACGTCTATCAGATCGCGCGCGGCAACAGGCCGGAATCCTACAACATCCTGTTTCAGCGCGCGCAGCCGCTCGCGCCGCCGCGTCTGACCTTCGAAATCGATCAACGCACGACCGCATGGGGTGAGGCGCTCATCCCGTTTAACGAATCGCAAGCCAGGGAGGTGACACAGAAGGTGCTGGCCAGCGGCGCGGAAGCCATCGCCATCTGTTTTCTCCATTCGTACCAGGATCCATCGGACGAGCGGCGCATGTCCCATATTCTGCGCGAGGCCAATGGATCGAAGTTCATCACCGCCTCGCATGAGATTTCGCGACGATCAGGCGAATACGAGCGCATCTCGACCACTGTGCTGAACGCCTATATCGGGCCGCGTACCAGCAAATATGTCAGCAATCTCGAGACGCTGCTCGAGCAGGATGGCTTTCGTGGACGGCTGCTCATCATGCAGTCGAACGGTGGCCTGATGTCTGCTGACACTGCCAAAAAGGTGCCGGTCGCCATGATGGAGTCCGGGCCGGTGGGCGGCGTGATTGCGGCGGCGCAGATCAGCAGCAATCTCGGCTACGAGAATTCCATCGCGTTCGACATGGGAGGCACAACGGCCAAGACAAGCCTCGTGCACGGCCGCGAGCCTTCTGTTGCAGAAGGGTACTATATCGGCGGCTATTCCGACGGCCATCCGGCGATGATGCCGGTGGTCGACATTGTGGAGGTCGGCACCGGTGGCGGCAGCATTGCCTGGATCGACGAGGTCGGAGCGCTCAAGGTCGGCCCGAACAGCGCGGGTGCCGATCCTGGACCGATCTGCTACCGGCGGGGCGGCATCAAGCTGACGGTGACTGACGCTAACGTCATTCTCGGTCGTATTGGCACCGACAGCTTTCTTGGGGGCGAGATGCACCTCGACCGGGATGCAGCCCTTGCGGCCGCCGAGGAACTCGGCAAAGTGCTCGGAATAAATGCGATCAAAACGGCGCTCAGTGTCATTGAGATCGCGGTCGCCAAGATGTCGCTTGCGGTCCGTGGGGTCTCGGTCGAACGTGGCTTTGATCCGCGCGATTTCGTCATGGTGGGCATGGGAGGTGCGGGTCCCATTCATTCCGTGGCTATCGCGCGCCAGCTCCACATTCCAACGGTCATCATTCCGGTGCTGCCATCGCACTTCTCGGCATTCGGGATGCTGATGAGCGACATCCGGCACGACTATGTGCGCACCCAGCTGGTCGCCTTGCCGAAGCTGAACTTTGCCGAGCTGCAGACGATCTTCGCCGATATGGTCGAAGAAGGCACGAAGATGCTCGAGACTGAGCGCGTCGGCGATGACGCCATGAGCTTCCAGCGTTTTCTCGACCTTCGTTACGAAGGCCAGGAGTTCGCTATCAAGGTGCCTGTGTCCGCAGAGGAGATCGCGGCGGCAGACCTCAAGACGATCAGGGATCGGTTCGACTCGATCCATGATCGCAGTTTCGGCCATGCTGCGCCGAACGAGCCGCTGGAGATGGTCAATATCCGCCTCTCGGCCCGAGGCATCCGGCAGAAGCTGAAAATGCCTGCTGTGACGTCGGGTGGCAGCGCGCCCGGGCCGCGCGCGATCCGCAAGGTTTGCCTTGTGAGCGGAGATCACTTTGAGGATTGCCCGGTCTATGCCCGCGACACGCTGTCCGCGGGCACGGAAATCGAAGGTCCAGCCCTGATCGAGGAATATGGTTCGACGACCGTCATGTTCGCGGGCGATCGCGCCAAGATATCGGAGACTGGAGAAATCATCATCACACTGGGGGCTGTGCAGTGAACATCATTAGCAGAGACGTGCGCAGTCGGCTTGATCCAGTGACGCTCGAGGTCATCCGCAATGCAATGCCGGCCATCTCGAACGAGATGTCCTACGATCTGCAGCGCACATCGTACAATATGATGATCTACGAGGTGTGCGACTATAGTTGCACCCTATTGGATACATCGGGAACGCTGATGTCGCAGAACATCGGTGGTGTGTCGCACTTCATTGCTGACATGGGCGTGGTGATCAAGGACGGCATCGATCGGTATGGATTGGAGAACTTTGCTCCGGGCGATGTCCTCATTACCAATCACCAGGCTGTTGCCGGGCAGCATCTCAACAACATCGTGATCTATACGCCGTTCTTCCTCAATGGTGTGCTTACGGCATTCCCCGCGGTTCGGGCACACTGGGTGGACGTCGGTGGCTTGTCAACTGGCTTCGGTGCCCTCGGCTCGACCGATCCTTGGTCGGAGGGACTGCAGCTCAATCAGCTCAAGATCTACGAGGCTGGTAAGCCGGATAACAAGCTGCTGCAGGTGATCGCGGACAATATCCGTTTCCCGCAGGCTGCGATGGGCGATCTACGATCCCAGATCGCCGCCTGTCGCCTGGCGGAGCGGCGGCTGGAAGAGCTCTATAAGCGCTACGGCGCCGAGACGATAGCTGCGGCGATGGAAATCATCTATTCCGAAGCTGAGCGCAAATGCCGTGCGGTGGTCGAGACCATCCCTGACGGAATTTACGAAGCCGACAACTACGTTGATGCGCCGGGCGCCAAGGAGCCGCTCGTCCACATCCATGTGAAAGTGACGGTCTCCGGCAGCGACATGGAAATCGATTTCACGGGCACGCAGCCGCAAACGTCTGGCAACAATAACTCACGGACATTGGCGGCGGCCTACATTGCCTACAAGGGCCTGACGACGCCGCTTGAGCCCGCGAACGAAGGTTCATTCCGCGCCTTGAAGGCGATCGTGCCGGAAGGCTGCATCATGATGGCCAAGTATCCGGCGGCCATGGCCGACTGGGCAAGCCCGATTCCAGGTTCGGTCGATGCAGTCTTCAAAGCGCTCGCGCCGGCGATCCCGGATCGGATCCCCGCTGGCCACTTCGGCTATATGATGATCGGACGCTCGTTCACCGGCTACTGTCCGCGGCGCGGCAAGAGCTTCGTGCTGCAGACGATTGACGGCGGCGGTTGGGGAGGGCGTCCGACGCAGGATGGTCCATCAGGGTCCGTCACCACCTGTCAGGGTGACGTCCGCAACGCGCCGATCGAGAGCATCGAGCAGAAGTGTCCGGTTATCGTCGAAGCCAGAGAACTGCGGCCGGATTCCGGCGGTCCGGGTAAGTACCGCGGCGGACTCGGCCTGCGTCTGCAGGTGAGGGCGTTGGAAGAAGGGCGATGGGGCTTGCCGCCGCATCGGCGCAACACCTATCCGCCGTGGGGCTTGTGGGACGGCAAGCTCGGCCGTGGCGGCTCCAACTGGGTCAAGACACCGGAAGACCACGAGTGGAAGCCGACCGGGATCTATCGCCTGCCGGTTACGAAGCAGACCGTTATCCGCGCCGAAACGACGGGTGGCGGCGGCTGGGGCGATCCGCTCGATCGTGATCAGCAGATGGTGCTCACCGATTTCCTTAACGGCTATATCAGCAAACAGGGTGCCCGTGACGACTATGGCGTGGTCATTGACGACCGCGACCAGATCGATGTCAAAGCCACGGACGCCTTGCGGCAGAGTATGCGAGGAGAGGCCAAGGCGGAATCAGGCTGATGTCCATCACCAACACGGTGCCGGCTACGCTTGCGATCTCGGTCGCGGTAATCGGCGTCGGCGCCATCCGCAACCGTGTGTCATGACCATTCTGGGCGACGGCAGCTATCGCTATCGGCTTGCATGCGCAGGACGGAACTGGGGCGAGCTTCCTGACCACTGGCGCTTCGGCGACGTTGCTGCTGTCGGAGTTGACCGGCATGACAATCTTTATGTGTTCGCGCGCGGGGAACATCCCATGACGGTCTTCGACCGCGATGGAAAGTTTCTCCGATCATGGGGCGAAGGTGTGTTCAAACGTCCTCATGGCGTCCACATGGGACCCGACGACACTATCTACTGCACCGATGATGCTGATCACACGGTGCGCAAGTATACGCTTGATGGTAAGCCGCTTTTGACGATCGGGACTTCGGGCAACCCGGCGCCGTTCATGAGCGGGCTCCCGTTCCACCGTTGCACCCATACAGCACTGGCGCCGAACGGCGATATCTACGTGTCCGATGGCTACGGCAATGCGCGGGTGCACAGATACGATCCCAACGGCAAGCTGATCGCCTCCTGGGGCGAGCCAGGCACCGGAGCCGGACAGTTCAATATCGTGCACAACATCTGCTGCGACGCCGATGGCTACATTTATGTTGCTGACCGCGAAAATCATCGCATCCAGGTCTTCGACGGCAACGGGAAATATGAGACGGAGTGGCACGATCTCTACCGGCCCTGCGGCCTATGTCTCTGCTGCGCCAATTCATTGAAGCGCTTCTACATCGCCGAATTGGCACCGGGCCAGGAGTTCAGCAATCGCAATTGGCCCAGCCTTGGACCACGCATCAGCATTCTCGACGAAGCCGGGCGATCGCTTGCGCGGCTCGGCGACTACGGTGGACCTGAACGCCCAAGCCCGTTCATTGCCCCGCACGGCATAGCGGTCGATTCGGCAGGTGCAATCTACGTTGCTGAGCTATCCTACGCAGTATCGGGAAAGAAGCGGCCGGACGCTGGTCGTGACCTCGTCACGCTGCAGAAGCTCTGTCCAGTGCCATAAGGACCATAGGCATGCCATTCGCCACATTGGATGGGATAAGGACTCATTATGTGAAGCAGGGCGCTGGGCCTTCCCTTCTGATGATGGCGCCGCGCGGTTTCGAGTCGACGCTGCAGAGCTGGGAGCATGGCAAATGGAAGGAGATGGATGCGATCGAAGCGCTGTCTCGGCACTTCACGATTGTGGCGTATGATCGCCGCGAAGCCGGACTGTCGGGCGGACGCGTAGAAGTCCTGACCTGGAAGGTCTTTGCTCAGCACGCCAAGCTGCTGTTGGAGCATCTCGATATCGAGAAGGCATTCGTGCTGGGCGTCTGCATGGGCGTGGGTGTCGCGACGCAATTTGCCCGCATCTACCCCGAGGCTTGCACTGGTCTGATTCTGGCGCAGCCAGTCGGCGGGCATCGCTGGCAGGTCCGCACTCACGCCTTCTTCAACAGACATCTGGAGTTCGTGTGCGAACACGGTCTCGCGGCCGTGCACGAGCGTGCGAGAGGCAAGAATTTCATGCGCGATCCTGAAACCGGGCCCTGGGCCAGCGCACTATTCAACGATCCGGTATTTGCTGAGCGTTTCGTCACACAGGATCTGGACGCCTACGTCGAGACCGTCGTGGCGAGCCGCGATGCGCTGTTTCCAGACACCTTCGTCTCTGGACCACGGCCCGAGGAGCTGATGGCTTTAGATATCGCCAGCTCGATCTGGCCGGGAGATGACGCTTCGCACTCGACCTCGAGCGCGCAGCAACTCCGAGAGCTTCTGCCGCGGATGGAATACTGGGATTTGCATCCGTCGCAACAGACCCACCAGAATATGTTTGAACGGATTCTCGGTTTCAAAAAGGCAGTCGAGGCAACGGGTCTTCCTCCCAGCCCACCGATGCCGGGTCCGGAGATGCCGCCGAAGGTCTAAGCCCGACAGGCCGCAAATGGCCGACCAAATTTTTCCAGCCTCATGGAAGCGCTATTTGCAGGACGCGGAGGGTCGTATGGTCCGCACTTACGATTGGGCCTCTCGACGAACATCACAGCTCGCTTTCTATACCGGCAAAGGCTAAAAGCCGTTCGACGAACGCAAATCTGCATGACCGTTTCTAGCAAGCTGAGGCCAATTGGATGGAGACTTCGCCCCAAAGCGAGCTCTCGATACTGCAAAGGGACTATGTTCAGTCCTTGGAGCGTGGCTTTGCGGTCATAAGGGCATTCGGGCCGGAACACTCCACTTTGACACTTGGAGAGGCGGCGGCCAGGGCTGGCCTGACCAGGGCGGCTGCGCGCCGTTTCCTACTCACCCTCGTGAAGCTTGGATATGTGGGGACGGACAAGAAAACGTTCTGGTTGCGATCCCGCGTGCTCGAGCTGGGCTACTCTTATCTCTCCAGCCAGCCCTGGTGGCAGATCGCCCAGCCGGTTCTCGAGGAAACGGCCCGCGCAACGCAGGAAACCTGCAACATCGCTATCTTGAGCGGCACAGAAATAGTCTACGTCGCGCGCGTCCTCGCGAAGCGCATCATTTCGACCAACTTGAGCATTGGCTCGCGCCTTCCGGCGCACGTCACTGCGCTGGGACGGACGCTGTTGGCTGGTCTGCCGCAAGATGAGCAGAATGACGTGATTGGGCGAATTGTTTTTGCTAAATTGACCAGGCGCACAATCGACGACAAGCGGAAACTCGAAGCGACGCTCAAGCAGGTCCGCAAGCAGGGCTATGCCATCGTCGACCAGGAGCTGGAGCTCGGATTGCTTGCGATGGCCGTCCCAATCCAGGCGCCGTCAGGCGGTGTTCTCGCTGCTCTAGGCGTCAGCGTTGGTGCAGGCCGGGTCTCGCATGATCATCTCATCAAGCGAGTTCTGCCTGTCTTGAGGCGAAGCTCGGAGCTGATCGCGAGTGGCCTCTCCGAGCAGAAGTATCTTCTGCCAAAGGTCTGACTTTGGTCGTGTGGCGAGCAATTTGCCGCGCTCGCGTCGATGGTCCTTGGTTGACACCTTGTAGCGATCGCTGCCATGTTTTCTGCGGAATACGCACAAACTGTGCGATAAACGCACGGAGGGACGATGCTCAAGGTCGCGTCAGCCATCGCTGCTTGTTTCCTGGCCTCCGTCGTTGCATTTGCGGCCAAGGCGGAAGTTCAGGTTGTTCGCATCGGCGAGACCTACGGTCTCACCCATCTGCCAAGCTACGTTGTCGAAGATCTCAAGTTGATCGAGAAACATGCCGCCAAGCGGGGAATCAACGGGCTCAAGGTGTCAGTGAACCGCGTCGGCAACGGCAATGTCGTGACTGACCTGCTGCTCTCCGGCAACATCGACGTTGCGATCACGGGCGTGATTCCCTTCATGGTCCTTTGGGACAAGACCCGAGGGCCAGGCAAGGTGCGGGCGATCGCCTCGATGTCCGAGTGCAATGTTTTTCTGTTCAGCACCGACCCGAAGATTTCGACACTCGATGATTATTCGGGGACCGACCGCATCGCGATGACTGACGTCAAGACGACCACCTGGGCTTTGTTGCTACAGATGGCTGCTGCCAAGAAGTATGGTTGGGACCAGCGGCAGAAGTTCGAGCCGCTGAGTGTCGCGATGGCGAACGGAGAGGCGACCGCCGCGATGCTCTCGGGGAAAACCGAGGTTAAGTCTCACATAACAATGCTGCCGTTCTCGGAGGTGGAGAGGTCGTCACGGAACATCAAGACGATTCTAAGTTCGCGAGACATTTTCGGGAGCCGATACTCTGCGGCTGTTGCGTTCTCAACCGAGAAATTCGATTCACAAAATCCCAATGTTGCTGCGGCGATTTCCGATGCGTTCGATGAAGCCATGGAGTTCATCACCGGAAATCCGGAGGAAGCGGCCAAGATCTACAACAAACATGAGCCGCAGAAAGGTGGCATCGAGTCCATCATCAAAATGATGGATCCGAATGGGCCGGACGAGTTGCAGTTCAGGTCGGGGCCGGCGGCCTTCCAGGTATTCGCCGACTTCATGCACAAGAGCGGTATGTTGAAGACCAAGGCAAACTCCTGGAAGGACTTCTTCTTCGAGCGCGCCTGGTCCAAATCCGGCTCTTAGAGCCGGCGCTGGTTGTCGAAAAATGCTGCTGATTGACAACGATGTCGTCGCCAGGGTTGCGTCGCCCGGAGAATGCATCGAGATTCAAGAGGAAGCATTTGCGGATCTCCAGACCGGACGGGCGATCCATCGTCCCCGTATTGATGTCTATGCGCCCTGCAGCCGCGAGGATGCCTATTACCGCTGGAGCTCAATGGAAGGCGTCACGGTGCGCCCCGCGCCTTACTTTGCGATGCGCATAAAATCGGACATCGCGTTCTGGCCGAAAACTCCGGACGGACGGTGGATGGAAAAGAAGTTCTGCGTCGAGCCCGGCCTGTATTGCGGACTGATTCTTCTATTCAGCACCGAAACCGGAGCGCCGTTGGCCATGATCAACGACGGCGTGCTCCAGCATTTCCGGGTTGGCGGCGGCGCCGGATTGGGTGCGAAGTACCTGTCGCGCTCCGACTCCAAAGTGGTTGGGTTGCTCGGCGCAGGAGGAATGGCGAAAGCCTACCTGCAAGCGTTCACCAAAGTTCGCGCGATCGAACAAGCGCGCGTCTATAGTCCCACCGTCGGCAATCGCGAGAGCTTTGCGCAGGAGATGTCGCGTACACTCGGGATCGAGGTGTCGCCGGTTCAAACGGCCGAGGAGGCCGTCCGGGGGGCGGACATAGTTGCGTCCTGCACCGACAGCATGGAGCCGACCATTCAGGCTGAGTGGCTCAGCTCCGGCATGCACGTGACGAACGTGGGTCCCTACGAGATCGACCAGACGTGTCTGGCGCGATTTGATCTGAAGGTGCGACAAGGCGAAGCTGGCAGTGGCAGCGAAGCATTGCGCGAGTCCAGCCGACTGCGACGGGAGGTTGGACAAAGCCCGTTGGCCTATGTCGCAGGTACGGAGGATGAGATGCGCCGGCTCCCTC
>Ga0126377_10002667_pt1 | contig 12375 bp, 11 predicted proteins | sample PanSoiMetPlot_22_FD_92647 | JGI IMG/M metagenome (GOLD analysis project Ga0126377, IMG submission 92647) | Tropical forest soil microbial communities from Panama - MetaG Plot_22 | ecosystem: Environmental > Terrestrial > Soil > Tropical forest > Bulk soil | place: Panama | collected 2016-02-17
CGGCTGTGGAACCATCGACTCGCTCCTGCGACACGCGGTTACCAAACCACGCAGGCGAGCGAATTGTTCCGCAGCGCAATAGCAAGGCAGCACAAGCACTTGTCTACGGCACGCGGTGGCTGGACCAGGCAATAGAAGGACCCCAAGCCGGGGGGAGCTTGGGGTCCATTGGCGCCGGACATGGGGTGGGCACGGGGAAAGGGGTGTCCGGCGTTCGTCAACGTTCGTCGCACCGAAATGTTCCGCGGCCGCGGGGCCGCGGCCCTCGAGCACCATTGTGTCGGCGAGCATCCACAAACTTAACCGGAACGCCCTCTGGATGGGCGTCGTCGATCGCCGCGGATGATCGCCATCGAGCGGGCGCCGGTCGGAACCCGTCGTTGCCGCTCGGCATTATCCCGATTGTTCGCCCTGCAAATTTCGATCGTGAAAAGACCCCATGAGTGTCACGGCGTCGCCGGTCGAAACAAGCTCGCGGCGGCGGCCGGCCGCCTCGGCCATGGGCGCCCTCGTCGAGAGCGACATCCCCGCGCGTCTCGAACGCCTGCCGTGGAGCCGCTTCCACACGCTCGTCGTCGTCGCGCTCGGCGTGACCTGGATCCTAGACGGCCTGGAAGTCACGCTCGCCGGCGCGTTGTCGGGCGCACTCAAGGACAGCAAGACGCTGCAATTCACCAATACCGACGTCGGTCTCGCGAGCAGTGCCTACCTCTGCGGCGCCGTATTGGGCGCGTTGTTGTTCGGGTGGCTGACGGATCGGCTCGGCCGCAAGAAGTTGTTCTTCATCACGCTGTCGGTCTACCTGGTCGCCACCGCGGCAACCGCGTTCTCGTGGAACGTATGGACCTTCGTGTTCTTTCGCTTCTTTACCGGCGCTGGCATCGGCGGCGAATATGCCGCGATCAATTCCACCATCCAGGAACTCGTGCCGGCGAAGTACCGCGGCTGGACCGACCTCGTCATCAACGGAAGCTTCTGGGTCGGCGCCGCGATCGGCGCCGCGGGCTCGATCGTCCTGCTCGATCCGGCCCGGTTCGATCCCGACATGGGCTGGCGCCTGGCCTTCCTGATCGGTGCGGGCCTTGGGGTGGTCATCTTCTTTATGCGATTGTGGATTCCTGAAAGTCCGCGCTGGCTCATGACGCACGGATATCCGCAGCGCGCACAGGCAATCGTCACCGCGATCGAGAACGATGTTTGCAACGAACACGGCAGCACATTGTCCGCGGCCGTGCCTGTGGTGAAGCTGCGCACACGCAGCCACACGCCGCTGAACGAAGTTTTCAACACGCTGTTCGTGACCTACCGGCAGCGTGCCCTCGTCGGCTTGAGCCTCATGGCCGCACAGGCGTTTTTCTACAACGCGATATTCTTCACCTATGCGCTGATCCTGACCGATTTCTATCGTATTCCCGCGGATCGGGTCGGCTGGTACCTCCTGCCCTTCGCCGCCGGCAATTTCCTGGGCCCTGTCGTCCTCGGCCGACTGTTCGACACGCTCGGACGTCGCGTGATGATCGCCGCGACCTACGCAGTCTCCGGGCTCCTGCTCGCGGCCACGGGTCATCTGTTCAGCCTGGACGTGCTGTCGGCGACGACCCAGACTGTCTGCTGGATGGTCATCTTCTTCTTTGCATCGGCCGCGGCGAGCTCCGCCTATCTGACCGTCAGCGAAACCTTCCCGCTCGAGATCAGGGCGCTGGCGATCGCCGTGTTCTATGCCGTCGGTACCGGTATCGGCGGCGTCGCCGCGCCGTGGTTGTTCGGCATGCTGATCGATACCGGCTCGCGCAGCAGCGTGTTCGCGGGCTACCTCCTTGGAGCGGCGCTGATGCTGGCCGCGGCCGCCATCCAATGGCGCTGGGGCATTGCCGCCGAGCGGCAACCACTCGAGGCCGTGGCGCGGCCCTTGGCATTCGTCGACGACTGACGAGACATGGGCGTGGCGATCGATGCCGGCCCCCGACCGGTCATTTCGTCCGGGTCCGATAATCGCGAAGCGCATATCTGTTTGCCGTAGAAAACGTGTCAAACCAATCGATAGAAATCGATCAGACGTCGATACTCAGCCGCGATGACCCGGTGGCACTCACAAGTCCTGTACTCGAGGAGGACGCGATCGACGATTTCCACCACGCCCCGCCTTCTCCGCTTGGCGCCATCCTGCTCGAGTCGCTTCAAAGCTGTCGTTATTCCTGCTCTTCGGGCGCCGACCATCATCGCCAGGAACTCATGCGGAATCGCGTCGTCCTCCACCCTGTCGTGCGCCCCCGGAAACCGCACGGTGTCGCATCGTCGGCGCAGATCCAGCAACTGACGACGGAGGCACGAGCGAGGCCGTCCGAAGGCCTGATCGGGTTCAAGCGTTAGAGGCCCGCTTCGGTACCCGCGGAACGGTGTTTTGCCGATAGACGCAGCGCGGGGCCCAAAATCGTCCGGTCGTTCCGGTGATCAAGAAGACGGGCATTGAGCCGGGCTGAGACGCAGCGACGCCTGCTGCTGTGGCCTGAAAGCGGCGCGCACCAGCCACGCGTCCGGTATCGCGGCGCCGGCCCCTCAATGGCCGCCATCAAGACGATCAACGCCACCGCCTTACCGACTTGGGCTTGCCCTTAGCAATGACGCGAGATTTGGCCGCTGAATATATGGCGATCCCCTGGAAGACTTGAACTCCCGACGATCGGTTGGTGCCAGCGTCGTCGCGCCATTGAAACTCATCTGCGGCGGAATACCGGCCTTTTCGGCGAGGCGGACAAGATCCGGGACGGTACGCGCGCCCATCTTTTGCATCACCCGAGCGCGATGAACCTTGATCGTTCTCTCCGCCGTGCCCAAGTCACGCGCAATCTGCCTGTTCAGGCGGCCGGCAACAACGTGCGTCAACACTTCGGTCTCGCGCGGCGTCAGCTCGGTCAGCCTAACCCTAATCGACGCCCGTTCGCTCTGGATTTGGCGGCCTTGCGTGTCTTTTTCTTCGGCCCGTTCGATGGCAGTCAGCAGTTCGTCTTCGCTCACGGGCTTGGTCAGGAAATCGACCGCACCTGCCTTCATTGCTTGTACGCTCGTGGCAATATCTGCCTGGCCGCTGATGAAGATCACCGGTCGCTCGACCCCTCTGGCGCTCAACGCGGCATGCACAGCGAGACCATCGAGATCAGGCAACACGAAATCGAGGAGCGCGCAGCCTGGGATCGATGGATCATGTTGAGCGAGAAATTCCTTGGGTGACGCGAAGGTTCTGACGTCATACCCCCAAGCGCCCAACAACCTCGACAACGCCTTGCGTACGCTAGGCTCGTCGTCGACGATGAAGACCGTGAAACCGGGTTCAGTCATTTGGTTTCCAAAAGTTGCCTGTTGAACCGTCACGCTCAGCGAATGGCTGCGCCGGCGCGGCTCGAATAGTTCATTCGCTTGTCGGCCTTGACCACCGAACCATTGTCATGGATGCCCCTGCTCGCGAGTCCCGAACCGGCGACGCGCGCATTCATGCCGACGGCAACAACAATGCTCGCGGCAGCAAGTGCGACAACGACGATCTTGACGTGCGTTGCACGATCGGCGGATGCAATCGATTCATTCATGGATTTTCTCCCCAGTCTCGTTCGGTCGTCACCGCGACCGTGGAAAGGAAGAAGCACACCCGTTCATCGCGCGATGTGGATCTCAATAAGCTCTGATCATGCGGCTGGTACCCGCAACGGCGACCGATGACGGATCTGAAACCAATTGACGGCTCGCCATGTCCGGGCTACGGCGCGGTTGCATCGGCATCACGACAACTTTGGTACCTACGTTCACCCGTGAATAGAGATCGATGACATCCTGGTTGAGCATTCGGATACAGCCGCTCGACACGCGCTGGCCGATGGTCGAGGGGGCGTTGGTACCGTGGATCCGGAATGCCGTTCCGCTGAGATACATGGCCCGAGCGCCCAGCGGATTGCCCGGGCCGCCAGCCATGAAGCGCGGCAGATATGGTTGCCGCGCGAGCATCTCGGCGGGCGGAATCCAGTCCGGCCATTCTGCCTTGCGATCGACCACCTTTACGCCCGACCAGGTGAACCCTTCGCGGCCGACGCCAATGCCGTAGCGGACAGCCCTGCCGCCGGCGAGGACGTAGTAGAGGTAGGTGTTGGGAGTATCGACAACGATCGTGCCTGGTGTTTCCCGGGGCGAATAATCGACCACTTGGCGTCGCAGACGCGCCGGAAGGTTGGCGGCATCCTGCACGGCGTCGCCGTTGCCCGCATCCCGCAGCACCGGCTCGGACACTGAAATGGGGTGATGAAATGGTGCGGCAAAGCCAAGCGGATCGGCGCCCGCCGCTGTGACCGCAAAGGCGGCATAGGCCATCGCAGCGGCTGCAGCGGCGCGGCTCAGGATGTTGATATCGACGCGTGACATGACAAATTCCCTTCTTCGTCCTCGGACATGCCTTGGCAAACTCCGTTCACTTCGCATTCGCTGCCGTCGAGTTGACGATCGGCAGACGATCGGCGGAGACAATCCGCACGTTGCGTGCCTGACCGGCCGGGTACTGGCGATCGCGTAGACATTGGGTTTCGTAGTGGGGCCATCCACGGTGCGAGCAGGCGACTCCGAGCGGACGACTGTCGAGTCGATCGCCCTTAATTCCAGGCTGCTGCGCCCTTGCCTCGACGCGTACGGTAAGTGCGATAAGCACGGCGCCGGCGCCGGCGATGAAGGTGATGACAGCGATGACAGCGATGATCCTGATCATGCTTCCCTCCCTTTTTTGTTTTTGATTTGTTGGGAGGCTAGAACGATTGAAATCAACCGCACCACTGTACGTTCGTAAGAATCCGATATCGAAAGGAAGGTGAGAGCATATACGTACGTTTAGGCGTCCACGGACATTAGGTGTCGAGCCAATGCCGCGGTCGCCATTTGTCGGATGCCCGACGAACGTCATCCGGCACGCCAGCCACGTAAGCGACGTGGGACTGCGGTTCAACCCGTTTCAGCATTTCAGCGAGCGACCGATAGGCAGTTGCCGTCGCCCTAGCTGTTGAGGGCTTTCTCGAGGCACCCGATCAAGCTTTCTTCGTTGAAAGGCTTGCTCAAGAATCCAACCGCTCCGGCCTGCAGCGCACGTGCGCGGATCTTCTCCTCGGGAAAAGCGGTGACGAAGATGACGGGAGTACGATGACCGTTCGCAATCAATTGACTTTGCAACTCGACACCGTTCATGCCTGGCATTTGCACGTCGGCGATCAGACACGACGTTTCATGCACCCGCTCCGACTTGAGAAACTCCTCGGCCGATGCAAACGTGGCAGTGGAGTAACCCATCGATCTCATAAGACCTCTGGTTGCCTCACGAACGGATTCATCATCGTCGACGATTGATATCACGGGAACCTTCTGCAAGTTGGCATTCCTCAGTGTCATAGCGATGTCATAATCGAATCGCTCAAACAGGTCTAGCCAGCAGACGTCGAAATTTGGGTATCGAGAAGGATCGATGAAATTATACCTAGGTATAGCCGTCAGGCCTTCGAGCGACGAACCCCCAGCAGGTCTGCCATCCTCACCAAATCAGCCAATGATCTCGCGCCCATCTTGCGGGTGACATTGCCGCGATGGACCTTCACGGTAATCTCGCGAACCCCCAGCTCGGCGGCGATCTGCTTGTTCATGAGACCGGCAGTCACAAAGGCCATCACTTCCTGCTCGCGAGGCGTGAGAGTATCGAAGCGAGCCTTGAGGTCGGAAGTCGCCTTGTCGTTTTGACGCCTGGTACAATCCCGCTCGAGTGCCAGTCGGACAGCATCCAGCATGTCCTGATCGCGAAACGGCTTGGTGAGGAATTCGATCGCTCCGGCCTTCATGGCCTTGACGGTCATCGGGATATCGCCGTGGCCGGTGATGAAAATGATTGGAATGTGAACGTTCGCCTTGGCCAATTCGGTTTGGAAGTCCAGCCCGCTGAGACCGGGCAGCCTGACATCGAGCACAAGGCAACTGGCAACGTCCGCGCGCTGGCTCTGCAGGAATTCCAGGCCTGAAGCGAACGCTTCGACGTGCAAACCTACCGATCGGAAAAGGCTTTTGAGCGCTTCCCGCATCGACGCATCATCGTCGACGACGAACACCACCGACTGAGCCTCGGAGCGCTGCTTCATCATTTGCCACTCACCCTGCCACTCGGCAAAACGAAGTAGAAGACCGATCCGTGAGGGGTACCCGGCGACGCCCACAGGCGTCCGCCGTGCGCCTCGATGATCGACCGGCAGATTGCGAGCCCCATCCCCATTCCATCGGACTTCGTCGTAAAGAACGCGTCAAAAATACGCTCCATTTCGGTCGGACCGATCCCGATCCCGGAGTCCTGCACAGTTATGAGCACACCATCGGGCTCGTGAATCTCGGATTTCACCCGCAGCAATCGGGCACGATGCGTTACCGAACCCATCGCCTCAATGGCATTCACCATCAAATTCAGAAAGACCTGTCGCAACTGTACGCGATCGGCAACGACCGGCGGGAGCTCCTGGAGCAGCTCGGTTTTGAGCGTTACTCGCCGACTCTGTATCTCGGCCTGAACAAGAGCGGTAACCTCATGAACAAGATCGTTGAGACTAACATCAGCCCTTTCCTGGCTGTCCTTCTTGAACATGGCCCGGATGCTGCCAATCACCTGACTGGCACGATGCCCATCGCTGACGATGCGCTTCAAGCTTGCACACACTTCATCGAGATCAGGTGATGCATTTGCGAGCCAGCGCAAGCCCGCGTTGCCATTCGCGACGATCGCTGCGAGCGGCTGGTTGATCTCATGAGCGATTGAAGCCGTCATAGCCCCCATCGTCGTCAACCGCGAGACGCGCGCGGCTTCCGAATGTTCCGACATTTCCCGCTCGCGCGCGGCGGCGAGCTCGGAGAGCATACCATTGAAGGCGACGGCCAGTCGCCCAATCTCGTCGTTATTATGGTGATCAATTCGCAAGTTGTAGTTCTTGGTTTCGCGTACCGTCCTCGCGATACCTTCGAGCCGCTCAAGCGGTCGCACGATGTGTCGATGCGTCATCACCGCGACCAGGATGCTGAGACTCCCGAGCACCCCAATCAACATGAGGCTGTAGAACAACTTGCCGCGCAAGCCGGAAATTCGTTGACGTAAAAGCCGATCGAGTTCGGTCTGAGCGGTCGACCAGGCATCGATCGCGTTACCTACGACGCTGGCGTAGCCGCTTGCGAAGGCGGAAGCATCGAGTCCGTCGGACGCGCCATCGGCCACGCTCGTGCGCATCCGGGCAAGATAGGAATCCGTTGTTTCATTCATTGTCGCGTACACGCGATGGAGCGCCTGCTTCAGGCTGCCATCGGCCTGTCCGCGATATCCCGCCTCCAAATTGCTTCTTATCCCATCTGCGGTCGACCGCAGCAAACCATCGAGAACAAGCAGGCGCACCCTGTCTTCGCCCGCGGTCATGCCGGCAGCGGCAGCCGCTCGAACCAACGCCTGCATCTCGCCGATTTGGTCAAGGAAAGTTGGCAGCATCACAACCACGATATTCTGCAAGTAATAGGTGTCGAGGTCCGGATCGAGCGTCAGGTTCGAATCATCACCGATGCGCAAGGCCAAGTTGCGCGCCTTTGCAAGTGCGTCCAGGATCAAAGTATCCGTATTTTCATCTTCGACTTTGCTCGACCAGAGCTCGCGAAGCGTCGCGGCCAGCGCCCGCTCGAGCTCGGCCGTTTGTAGCAAACCGCCAAGATCGGATTCGGCTCGTGACAGTGCTTTTAGAATTCTATCCGCAGACTCGCTCTGCTGCGCTGCGGGTTCATCGCGCGGTCGGCGCGTCAGAATCGCGGCGTAGACACCGCGAAGAACAGTCAAATATTGATTGCCGACGAGCTCCTTGCGCGCGAACGTGATGGCAATTTGCTTCTCGGCAACGAGACCATAAGTGGTCACGCCGACGAGGATGATGAACATGCTGCACAAAATGAAAAGCTTGGTGCTGGTGCGCAGATTCTTGAACATGGCTCGCCCCAAAATCCCTGCACGGACTGTCGCAGCCCCGCTATGCGGCTATCTGCCACTGCGTGGCGTTACAGCCCGGCCTCGTTCAGCTCGCGGCGCAAGGCCACGACGAGCGACGTCATCCTGTCCGGCGACGTGGCCCCGAGCGATCCGACTGTCGGCGTCGCCGGTTGCTGCGCGCGCAGTGAGCGGTCCTGCGGCCGCCGCGATGCCGCCGCCAAGCGTGATGATCTCGCGACGTCTCATGTGACCACCCCCGGTGGACCGCGCTCTGCGCAATATGAAAAACGATATCATCTTGATGAAAAACGATATCATCTTGCACCGTGGCTGTGTGCGAAATGGATTCGCGCTGTGATTGAGCCGGATGCGGGCCCTGAGGCCATTATGGGTCAATCGCGGCGGCATCGGCGGCCGTTCCGGTGATCGCGAACGACCGACATGGCGTCGGGCTGAGGCAGTGTGCGCCACACGACTGGCGCACGCGCTCTTGGCACAGGCGCCACCCGATCCAACCGTGAGGTAGACCTCAATTTCTTCTACTGGCCGACCTTCGCCCTGCAGGCTTCTGCGGACGGCCTTTGCGGCTACGCCGCCCTTCCAGGCGCCGTAGCTGTCAAGGCTGGTGGGCGCGACAGGGATCGAACCTGTGACCCCTACGATGTCAACGTAGTGCTCTCCCGCTGAGCTACGCGCCCGGTACCATTTCGGGTGACTTCCTATATCGGCTCGACCTCGGGGGGGCAAGCCGGCGGCCGCCGTTGCCGGCCGGTCAGGCTGCCAGCATCTTCTGGACCTGATCGACCAGGTCGCGCAGGTGGAACGGCTTCGACAGCACCTTGGCGTGCTTCGGCGCCGAGCTGTCGGGATTGAGCGCAACCGCGGCGAAGCCAGTGATGAACATGATCTTGATGTCGGGGTCGAGCTCGGCGGCGCGGCGCGCAAGCTCGATGCCGTCCATTTCCGGCATGACGATGTCGGTGAGCAGCAGCTCGAAGGGCTCCTCGCGCAGCCGCTGGTAGGCCGACAGTCCGTTGTCGTAGGAGATCACGTCGTAGCCGGCATTCTGGAGCGCCTTGACGAGGAAGCGCCGCATATCGGTATCGTCTTCGGCAAGCAGGATCTTTGTCATTACGCCTTACCCAAACCGCCGGCGAGGTTCGGGTGCCCCCTCACCCCACCCCAAACCCTGGTCCTTTCTCCCATAAGCCGGACATTCGGTAAACAAGAGGTGAACCGAGGCGGCCATCTTGGCATCCGCCCCCATGTTGTTGACAATGCCATCCCTAAAAGGCCGCAAAATGACGCCAATGAAGCCGAGGTACCGTCGTCCCGGGTGCGTTCGCCCGCCTCCCCCGCCGCCGAGCCACAACCGCGTATTGCCAAACCGCCCGTTACCAATACACATTCCGTCATGAGCGAAATCCGCGACGAACTCGACCCGCCTTTTGAGGTTCTCGAGCCGACAGAGTGGTGCGGTCCGCTCGTGTTCAACTCCCCCCATAGCGGTCACGTCTATCCTCGACCGTTCGTCGCTAGCGCGCGGCTCGACCTCGCGACGCTGCGGCGGTCCGAGGATACGTTCGTTGACGAACTCTTTCGTGGCGTCGTCGGCCGCGGCTTTCCCCTGATGCGAGCGCACTTCCCGCGCTGCTACGTCGACGTCAATCGAGAGCCCTACGAGCTCGATCCGCGCATGTTCGACGGCCGGCTGCCGTCCTTCGCCAACACGCGCTCGATGCGAGTCGCCGGCGGGCTCGGCACCGTCGCCCGCGTGGTTGGCGACGCGCAGGAGATATACGACCAGCGCATTCCGGTCGACGACGCGCTGCGACGCATTGAGGGCCTGTACAAGCCTTATCATCGCATGCTGCGACGCCTGATCACGCGCGTGCATCGCGACTTCAGCGCCGCCGTGCTGGTCGATTGTCACTCCATGCCCTCGACCACCGGCGCCAAGGACGAGCGACCGCGCGCCGACGTCGTGCTGGGCGACCGTTACGGAACGAGCTGCGTTCCCGCGGTGTCGGAAGTGATGGAGGCGACGCTGCGCGGGCTCGGCTATTCGGTCAGCCGCAACAAGCCCTATGCCGGTGGCTTCATCACCGAGCACTACGGCAATCCGTCGGCCGGCCTGCACGCCATCCAGCTCGAACTCAATCGCGCGATCTATATGGACGAGCGGCGCTACCAACGCACCCAGCGATTCGCGCGCCTCGCCGCCGATCTCGAAACCCTGGCGGACAAGCTGGCCGCGATCCCGCTCGAGGAGCTGCGGCCCTATCGTGCCGCGGCGGAATAAAGTGGCACCGCGGCTCGACCCGTGTCCGGGCGCATAGCAGCGTTACCTCATCAGCATGGCCGCCGGCGGGCGTCATCGGTTCACGCGCGCCGAGGGTGCGGCGGCCAACGGCTGGCTGCAATGAGCGGTTCATCAGGTTACGCCGGCCGCTCAAAAGTATGCGCAGAAAAAGGGCCGCTCGCGGGTGCAAGCGGCCCAAGTCTAGGGAGGAAACGCCCAAGGAGGGCAGCGATAGCTCGAATCAACGAGCTACCGCACCGCAATAATATGTCAGTGCGTCGCACAAAAAGCAAGGGGCGCTGACCTACTACCACCTATTTCACGGTGGCCCCTTCGCGCCTGTGGACAGATGGATCGCGCGCCCAGAGGTAGGCGATGCAGGTGGCAAGCAGGCACGCGGCCTGCAGAGCGAACACCAATTGATAGGACGCGAGCGGGTAGGCACCGGCCTCAGCCGGGAACAGATCGATCGCCCACCCCGTCACGGTCTGCGACACGAACACGCCGCCCATGCTGCCCATGTTGAGCAGTGTCATGCCGCGCCCGACGAGATGCGGCGGAAACAGTGACTTGCCATGCGCGACCACCAGCGGCGTGTAGCCGGCGAAGAAACCAAACACTGCCAGCGTGGCGATGAGGGCGGGCAACGGACGCTGACCAGCGAGCGCAAGAAACCATAGCAGCGCGCAGGTCGTGCCGGCGCCGATCAGCACCGGCGCCTTGTAGCTGCCGAACAGGCGACCGGCCCGACCCCAGATCACCATGCCGACCACCTGCGTGATCGCCGGCACCAGCAGCAGGGTGCCGCGCTCGGTCAAGCCGAGGCCGTAGACGTGACTGAGATAGGGACCGCCCCACAGGCCGGCGATCAACACGAAACTCGAATAGGCCGTCATGTGCGCGAGAAACAAGAGCCCGACGGAATCGGTGGCGCAGGCAGCGCGAATGCCGGCGAGACTTTGCCAAAAACTCTCCTGCCGCACCGACGCCGCGCCGGTATCGCCGTTCTCGCGCACGACCAGCGCAACGAGCACCAACGCGATGCCCATCACGACCGCCATGCCGACGAAGGTCGCCCGCCAGCCGACCGCGGCGGCGGAGAGCGCGAGTGGCGCGGTTGCAAGCAACGTTCCGATGCTGCCCATGCCCATCTGCCACCCGGCGAAGGTCGCGAAGCGATCGGCGGCGAAGCGCCGCGCATAGAGCGCCAACGGCGCCATCAGGTAGCACGACGTGCCGAGCCCCATGAGGGTGCGCCCGGCGAGGAGACCGGCGGGCGTCGCAGCCGCGGCGAACACCAGCGCACCGGCGATCACGACGACAGCGCAGACCACCATGCAGCGTTTGGGGCCGTAGCGGTCAATGGCGACGCCGAGTGGCAGTTGAGCGGCGGCAAATGCGAAGAAAAAGGCACTCGACAGGATGCCGATCTGCGAAGCTGAAAGCCCGACCTCCTGCGCCAGGTCGGGCGCGATGACGCCGATCGAATTGCGCAGGAGCTGGCTTACCATGTAGATCGTGGCGAGCGTGGCGACCAGCACAACAACGGCGCCTGCGGCCGCCTTGGGCCGCCTCAATTCGCTGATCGTGGACATGAAATCCGGGCCCCTTTCGGCGAATTTCGTCGCATGCTGGCGTTCGGCCGGCAAGCCCGCGGCGGTGTTCCGATACGGCCGTTGCCGCAACGCCGCGTCTCCTGTAGGAGCGCTCGCACGGCATCCGCCCCTCCGGACGTGTCGCCCATGACCGCAGTCGATTTTTCCACCTTCGTCGATGAGCTGGCCACCATCGCGGGCAACGCCATCCTGCCGTTCTTCCGCACCACACTCAGCATCGAAGACAAGAGTCACGGCGGACCGTTCGATCCGGTCACGGCGGCGGACCGCGCCGCTGAAGCGGCAATGCGCGCATTCATCCACCGCACGTTCCCCGACCACGGCATCATCGGCGAGGAATACGGCGACGAGCGTCCCGACGCCGAATATGTCTGGGTGCTCGACCCGATCGACGGCACCAAATCGTTCATCTCCGGGATGCCCGCCTGGGGCACGCTGATCGC
>Ga0126377_10002668_pt1 | contig 12374 bp, 6 predicted proteins | sample PanSoiMetPlot_22_FD_92647 | JGI IMG/M metagenome (GOLD analysis project Ga0126377, IMG submission 92647) | Tropical forest soil microbial communities from Panama - MetaG Plot_22 | ecosystem: Environmental > Terrestrial > Soil > Tropical forest > Bulk soil | place: Panama | collected 2016-02-17
AAAGCCTTCATTCGTCGCGCCGAAACCAGCAGCGCTATTTGTGAATCGCAGGTAATGAGGGTTCTTGGTACTAAGCGGGTTGTCTTCGCGGATCTCAAGCGTACCCGTGGCACCCGTGCGCTCCACCTTTTTCCACGCCATCAGGCCGTCAGGAAATTCAAAGGACCGGTTTTTCACCCGTTCGGGATAGAGTCCACCATCAGCGCCAAAGTTGATGTCCTCAAAGAAAAGCCCGAAGAGTGTGTCAGGAATAGCAGCACCCGGCTTATCGACTTGCACTGTTATCGAGGCAGTTTGGGCCAGCACCAATTGAGCTTGAGTGGTGATGAGTCCAGCAACGCATACAATTGCCACAACCTTTAAAATAACTTTCAGCATTCAACCAAGATCTCCCTGCTCCACTTTTTTCCGTCTAACCCTCTGCGCCAACCTCAGCGTACTCTGCGTCTCGGCGGTGGCCGCCTGCTCACTATAACTCTCACTGCCGATACGCCGAGGTTGGCGCAGAGAGTTGAGTTTGCAAGAAGCCCCACAAGAACCTCTTAACGGCTGGCTGTCTTCGTTTTTCCTGTCATACGCTTGATGTACTCGGCTTCCTCGGGAATGTAGGGTGTCCCGTCATTCCGGAAGACCTCGTGAAACCAGATCGCCGGTTCGCGATCAACATAAGGACGCTCCCAGGAATCCCACGGCAGATGCGTTTGCGCCTTACCCTGGACCAATCCCCAGTTGATTGCGGCCACGCTGTAACGCTTGAATACCGGAATTGAGCCAATGAAGAAGCTACCGTTGCCACGCGCCATGTACTCGGTGCAAATCAGCGGGCGATGGAAACGCACCAACCAGTTAATTCGTTTCTCCAGTTCCGTTGGCGCGTCGTAGTTGTGAAACGAAATCACATCAGACTGTTCTAGCTGCACCCGCTCCATTGGACCAAGTTTCTCCTCAGTCCACTCCCCTTTCCAAACACCACTGGTTAACGGCTGCTCCGCTCCTGCTTCGCGCGCCCAGCCGAACGCTTTCGGCAGTAAGGCCAAAACCAGCTCGACCTTGTTCTTCGGTTCAGCCTGGTGGTAGCTGCCCCCGTTTGTGTTGTCCGGTTCATTCCAAATGTCCCAGGCGAGCACACGATTATCGTGGGCCAATGCCCCCACCACGCCCTTCACATACGCTTCCAGTCGCGCATACTGCGCAGGATCCGCCAATGCTTTCGCTCCCGGGCTCTGCAACCAACCGGAGTTGTGTACCCCAGGTCGGGGCGCACGTTGTTTGCCCAGTTGTGGATTGGGATCCCAAACTGAATCAAAGAGTACAAAGATAGGCTTGATGCGATGCTTCGCGGCAATGTCGAGAAACTGGTTCAACCTTTTTTTGAATCCTTCGGCGTCTTGCTGCCACAACAGATCGTGAAGGAAGACGCGCATGGTGTTCATGCCCAAACTTTCCGCCCAACCCAACTCCGCATCGATTCTTTTCGGATCAAACGTATCTGCCTGCCACATCTCTAACTCGTTGATGGCAGTTGCCGGCACGTAGTTGCTGCCGATGAGCCAGGGCTGCTGTTTGTACCAATCGTTGGCCTTTTGTTCTGACCACTTCTGTCCTTGCGCCAGGGTCGTAACCTGAAACACAAGCACGATGCCTATCAACAACAGTACTGTTTTGCGCATTGATCCTCCGTCGTGACGCCTCGTCGTCAGCACTTCAGGCTAAGTTCAGTTGCAGTCGAGTGACTGACGCCGGAGCAAAGGTGTAGCTTAACGCACCCGACCCAGTCTTAATCTGATCGTCGCGCGGTTCCACGGCACGCGGATCAGCGAACGTGTTGTGTGCGTGCACATCCGGAGCCGACAACACTCGCGCCTGGGCCGATGCGACGCGGGCACCACGAAGATTGATTTCAGTCTCCCTTGGCTGAGTCAGGTGAGGATTGGTGACGGTCAAGGTCAATTGTTTGCCGTTGAGCGAGGCGGATCCCGCCAATCCCCAAAAGGTTGCCGGCTGGTCGTTGCGACGATATTCAACCTGTGGCGCGTTGAGAACGGCGCGAACCGATTGGGCGCCCATGTGCGGCAGGAACAGATCGAAGACGTGGTAGGTCGGTGTCAGGACAAACTTGTCTTCATGGGCCAGAAACAGCGCCTGCAAACAGTTGATCAACTGGGCGCAGTTGGCCATCGCTACTTTTTCCGCGTGTCGATTGAAGGTATTGAGCGTGAGTCCGGCTAACAAGGCGTCGCGCATGGTTGATTGTTGACCTAACAAATGCGTCGGATGCACTTCTGAACCTGGTTTGTGCCACGCGCCCCACTCATCAACTACCAGCTTCACCCGGTGTTGCCGGTCAAACTCTCCCATCACTGTCCAGTGACGGTTAATCAGTCCTTCCATGCGATCTGCTTCGCGCAGTAGTTCATAGTGTTCTGCTTCGTTGAAGACAAGCGCATCACCTTTGCCGGCAAACCAGTCATTTGTCTTCCCGAGTGACACATTCCAGGCGTAATGATGCAGACCGAACCCGTAAATATCACCAAAGATGCGCGGATTCTTTTCCGCGGTCTTCGAGAAGAACCCGCGAGTCCAGTTCAAGTCATCGACGTTCGCTCCGGAAGCGATGAACCGCAGGTCGACGCCGTAGCGCGGCGCGGCCGCGGTGAAACGACGGAATTCCGCGGAGTACTCTTCGGGTGTCATGTTGCCGCCGCAACCCCACGATTCGTTACCCACACCCCAAAAGTGGACCTTGAAAGGCTCCGGACTGGGCAGGTCAGCGCTGCCTCGCTTGATTGCAGCGGTCGTTAAACCTGCGGGTGAGTTGCAGTATTCAATCCACTCGTAGAAAGTGTGAGCGCCTAAGCCACGCACGTTGGCAGCCAGATAGCCTTCAGCACCGCTGAGCTGGCAGAAGCGCAGGAATTCATTCGTACCAAAGTGGTTGGTCTCAAACTTCCAGGGCCCGGTGGGCGCCCCCTTGGGCCATTCGGGTGCGTCCGCCCAGAAGTTTGTCCTCGTTGCTCTCTGCGCGCGTGGACCAACGCCGTCACGCCAATCGTAACTGTCGGCAAAACAGCCTCCGGGCCAACGGATTACCGGAGCCTTGATCCGACGCAAAGCCTCAACCAGGGCGTTACGAATGCCGCCTGTATTAGGCACCTTGGAATTTTCACCTACCCAGATACCGTCATAAACGACGCCGCCCAGGTGCTCGGCGAAATGTCCGTAGATATCGGGGTTGATAGTTCCGATGACTTCGTCGAGCAGCACGTCGATGCGCGCGTCGGGGGTAAATCTATATTTCGCTGTCTTTCGCAGCGGGCTCAAACCAACAACTAGTGCGCCGGCCAAAGCCCCTTGTAAAAAATCGCGGCGGCCGACGCGAGGGACCTTTGTTTTAGGTTTCGTGGTCATTGTTTCGGGGTCTGTACGTAGATTGAATCCCAATTATTTTCGGTTGAGCCAAAGCCATAAAGCATTACTTTGAAGTTCTGAGATAGATTGCGGATGGTCTGTTGCATGCCGACTTCGCGATTGAGCATGAAATAGATTTGATCGCCACGACGGGCGATGCCCAGCCGAGGGCTCTTCTCTTTGGTAGCGAGTTTGCGGTTGTCGATTCGCTCACTCTTACCATCAATCATGGACCACGCCTCAAACCCGCCATCACTACGAAGAATCCACTCCAAACGATTGGTTGCTGTGCCGTCAAAGAGCACTGTAAGGATCGCGTAGCCGGGGACGTAAGAATCTCCTCCAGGCTGCGGCAACTGTGGGCCAACTTTGGCCAACGCGGCCTCAACGTAGAAGCGGTCGGTGTGAAATGCCTGCTTGCTGCGAACCCCAGATCTGGTGGCCGCAGCTCCTCGCATCCTCAGCAGTTTATCTTTAACTTCAACCTTACTACTGCCGCCGCCCTCAAACGTGTACAACTCCCACTTATTATCATCCAACTTGTCGCTATCAAACTCATCACCCCACTCTTCAACTGCCGGCGTGGCATTCTGAGTTTGCGGCGAGGTCGGTGTTTGAGTTGGTTTTGGGTCTTGGCTCAATTCTCTGCGCAACCTCAGCGTGCTCTGCGTCTCGGCGGTGAGTGGGTGCTGAAGTTCGCTCAACCGCCGAGACGCAGCAGAGCACGTTGAGGTTGCGCAGAGAGTTGAAACTGAACGTGGACCTGGCACTGCGTCACCGATGATGGACGACGCGAGGATCACGGCGAGGATACTTAGGCGGCTGTTCGTAGTTGTAGTTAACATCGAGCTTTCTGTGCTCGTCAAAACCGTACGTCAGCCAGGCGTCGTACGATATCTTTTCGATCCTTTTGCTGCTGTTCCTTCTGCGACTCGCTGATCTGCTTAAACTTCGCCAGAGTCGTCTGGGCCTCAGTTGTACGTTTCAAACGTGTATACAGACGACCGAGTTGGTAATAAGTCTCGGGTAGATTCGGGTCAAGTTTAACTACCTGCTCGAACTCCGCTAACGCTTCGGGTAAGCGCTCAGTGCGAAAATACAACTTGCCCAGGGCCAAGCGAGCGAGCGCAAACGAAGGCTCCAATTTCACCGCTCGCACCAGGTACACTTCGATGCGCGAGGACTCAGCGGTGGCTTGCCGTTGCAAAGCGTCGGCAATGAGATAGTCAACCACCCCAAGTTTCTCATTCGCTACCAGTGCCTTCTCATACGACTTAATGCCGTCGTCGTACCGCCCCACTTCCACGTAAGTCATGCCTAGATAAGCGAACGCCGGCGCAAACTTTGGGTCAAGTTCGATCGCATGATTAAGGGTCTTCGCCGCCTCTTCATTTCTGCCCGCTTTGAAGTGCGCAATGCCCAGGGCGAGCCACAGCCGCGCCGAGTTCGGAAATAGCTGCAGTGCTTCATTGAGGCGAATGACTGCCGCTTCCGGTGCGAGTACGCTGGTCAAAAGCATGCCGTAGGTGAACCGGTACGTTTCCGATTGCGGATCAGCTTGAATTGCCAGTCGCATGGCCGGAATCGCATTTTCAATGTGGCCGCTCTTTTCATAAACCGAAGCCAGCAACGCGTAGATCGGCGCGGTCTCCAGCTTACGCGCAACTGCTGATTCAAGCGTGCGACCGGCGGAAGGTAGATCTTCAATTGCAATGTAAGCCTTCGCCAAACGGACGACTGTTTCTGCATTCATTGGTTCGGCGCTCACTGCCGCGCCAAGTTCAATCACTGCCTCCTTAGCCAAACCGGATTCCAATAATGCGCTTCCGAGTTCAGCCCGGGCGGTGGCACTGCTTGTCTGGCTGTTGGCGGTAGTAACTCGTGCCGAGTACTCGGGAAAGTAGCGCGTGGCGCTGGCCGGGTCTTTGAGACGCAAGGAAATCACTACCAGGGCCCGTGCTATTTCGGCATCAGGAGCGAGTTCGAAAGCGCGCGCAAAATAGTCGCGGGCCAGACGCAGATCGTCCGGCCTCCCGGTGGCAAAACGCAGTTGGGCCAAATTAACCAGGGCACTGGGTTGGTCTTTATGCAAACGAATGGAGGCTTCAAATTGGACCGTAGCCTCCTTCGAGCGGCCAAGCTTCAATAGCACTGCGCCATAATTATTGTGCGCAGAAGCTGAGCCAGGATCAGCGCTGGTGGCAGCGGCGAAGTATCGCTCGGCCCTCGCGAGGTCACCCGCGCGATCAGCGATGATGCCCAGGTAAGTATTGGCCGTCGCATCCCTGGGATTTGCTGCCAGTACTTGTTCGAATGCTTTTTGGGCGGCAGCGTCTTCTCCTCGCTCGAACGCGGCAACGGCCGCGTCAAGCAAAGGATCTGTCTTCGCTGGCGTAGCCGGAGTCACTCGTGCTGTGGTCTGCGCGACACTGTCGGTTGTAACGATGAGAATGATGCTCAAGAGGAGCATCGTGAAGACTAGAATTGTCTTCTCAGCCTCGCTAACCAACTTAGGTGTGACTGTCAGACTTTGCATCCTGGCTTTATGCTGGTGGGTTGCCGGACTGTTGCTCCAGCTTGCTCACCCCCTCCTTGACAGTCGGGCTACTGCAACGGGCTGCTGCCCAAAGAAAACAGAAACGGCGTGAGAAGGTTCATTAAGTCCCCTCTCTCCTCACGCCGTTCGTGTCAGTTCGGTTCAGAAAATAAACCGTCCGCCCAATTGGATGTGTCGCGGCTGATTAAAGTCGCCACCACGCGTCGACACGCCAATCGTTCGATTCCCGAAAAAGTCAAAGTTCACATCGGGTAAAAGGAAGCGCCCGCGGTTGAAAATGTTGAAGAAGTCCACCCGTATCTCAAACGAGGTCGTCTCAGTGATTCTAGTTCGTTTGAGAATATTGAAGTCTTCAGTGTAAAACGGCTGCCCACGCAGACTACTATAAGTCGGCGCTGCATTGCCAAAGAAGCGCTGTGGATTAGCGTAATACGCAGCATAAGCAGGAGAGCCTATGTCGCCTGTTTGAAACAGCGGATTCCCCGTCCCCGAAGAAAACTGATACGGAGTGGGGGTGGAGAATGCGCCCGGATTGAGGTATTGATACTGCGTTCCACCAGCCGGCGTATGAGTATAGAAATCCTGACCTGTAATATTCGGACGGAGGTTCCCGCCGAAACCTACCAGGTCGAGGAAGTCTCTTGCTTGACCTGCGATAAACGGCACCAACAATGGACCGTCGCGATAGCGTAAGACGGCTGACAGCTGCCAACCGCCTACTACGCGGTCCATCAGTCCCGGATCATTCAAGTAGCGTTTACCTTTGCCGAATGGCAATTCAGCCAGGAAATTCACCACGAAGGAATTTGGCACGATATTCGACGACGGCGTGCGCAAGGCTTTGCGATCATAAGGATTTTGTACCACGCCGCTAAGTGGAGTCGCACCGAACAAATCTTCCGCTGCATCCGTCAGCAACTTCGCAAAAGTATAGGAAGCGCCAACCTGAATACCGCCCGAGAAACGTCGATTCAGATCAACCTTCAGAGCGTTGTAAAAACTTTGGCCCTGACTCTCCATGTGTTCTGTGATGCGACCGTACTGCGGAAACGGTTTCAAAGCCTGGGCCACAGTTCCCTGGAACCCGGGGAAGACTGCGTTGTTATTCGCAGGTAGGGTGACGCCGACGCTTTGTGCGTAAGCGCGCTGCGAAGTGGTCACATCTGCCAGGTTCATACCTAAGAACGCCGCGCCCAACTTCAAGGCATCGAACGGCACCGCATTGACCGGACTGAAAGCTGATCGCAGGCGAGTACCCTTGCTGCCGATCCAGCCTACCGACGCGACAAACTTCGCCGGCAGTTCGCGTTCAATGTTCAAGCTGTATTGGGCCGTGCGACCGTTCTTAAAGAACCTGTCGAAACCTTCCACATCGGTGGGACCCGGGGTAGTCACAAACTGACTGGTTGGATCTGGGGTCGGGAGTACCGGATAGGTACTGAGCCTGATGTTGGCGTCGAAATTGAAGTTAATGTTGGCGCCACCTTGCACTGAGAACCCGGCTTGTCCACCACGTCCAAACTCGTTGTAGAGCAGGGGTGCGTAATAGAGGCCGTAACCACCGCGAACGACGGTCTTGTTGTTGATGGCATAAGCAAAACCGAGCCGCGGCCCCCAATCGGTGTAGTCAGGTTTAATGAGACCGCGATACGGCGACGTTGGTCCATAGTTTGTACCTGGCGGTCCCGTCAGCGCCCCAAGTCGATTGCCCGCAGCCGGATTCGGCTCGAGGCGATCGAAGCCCCGGTATTTGTCGAGATGTTCAACTCGCGGATAGGGAATGTCGTAGCGTATCCCCACGTTGAGCGTCAGCTTCTGCGTAACCTTGATGTCGTCCTGCACAAAGAAGCTTGGCTCGAAGAACCTGAAACCCGGATCGATCGATTGCACAGTGGCAAAGGAGAACTCCGGTGCGCCAGTCAGCAAGCTGGCAACCGGCCAACCTTCACGGCCGGAAAAATCTCCGTTGGCGGTCTGGACGCTCTGGAAGTTGAAGTTTCCACCAAGATCGAAGTGGTTTGAATCGTTCAGCTGTTGCCAACGCACGTCTGCGCCGAACCGCAGGGAGTGGCGGCCCTTAATGTAGGTGACAAAGTCGGCGAGCTGCACCTGATTGTCGCCATCCTGGTTGTCGAAAAATGTCGAACCGCCGGATTGGTAGGCTCGCGGATCTGCAGAGAGCACCGGGTCACCATAGTTGGGAAATCCAATCAGTGGTAGCGCCAGGTTTTGCGTAGCGTTAGCTGGCAAACCAACCGTTGTTGGGCTAATACCCCGAGTCAGATTCCGGTTCTGCACAAACGACCGGGTAAAGCCGGCATTGAAGTGGTTAAGCAAGGTTGGGCTAAACGTATAGTCGTCCTGCAAACGGTAATATTGAGAGTGAAAGACCTGGTTAAAGGTACCTTGCTGTGTCCATGGTCTGGGGAACCGCGGCGCTGGTCCCTGCAATTTTGTTTGCACGCGGTAGGTTGAGGAGAAGGCGAGGCGATGTTGCTGCGACAGGACAAGATCAACCTTCTGCACGTAGTAGTTTGTTTTCTGTGGAATAGTGGTATCCGCAAGAAAGTTGTGAAATACGCCAGGCCTAGTCGGTAGCGGGAACAGGGTGACAAACTGCAAACCTGTTGGATCAAGAATCGATCTACCCTGCGCATTACGATACAAGTCAAGGCGGTTTCCAGGGATCACTGGCCGGTTACAACAGGCCACAGTGTTGTCGAAGATCCGTACCGGAGCACCAAAGAAGCCCACGACGTCGGGATCTGTTAGCAACTCAGAAAAATCGCCGGTACGCATCTTCACGGTCGGCACGCTGATGTTTACCGTCTCAGATTGGTGAAAGCGATAACCTCCGTAATTAAAGAAGAAGAAGGCCTTGTTCTTAAAACTCCTCAGCAGCGGGCCCCCTTCACCAAAGTGCGGCAGATAAATTGGTCCACCAACGCTAAATCCGAAATCGTGTTGTAGGTCGAGGGGTTTGGGAAGACCGGTTAATCGGTTCAGATCAATGTTTGCATTCAGGCCCTTCGTACGATAGAACTCGTAAGCCTCGCCATGAAAATCATTGGCGCCTGACTTGATGGTGAAGTTGACGACGCCACCTGACGAGTTGCCAAATTCTGACGAGTACTGCGCGGTACTGACCGTAAACTCCTGAAAGGCGTTAGGACCCGGCGCAACTTCCGTGAAGAAGGTGCCATTTTCCGCGCGCTTTGTGGGCGCACCGTCGATGAGAATCTCAGTACCCAGTCCCTGTCCACCGTTGACTCGAAAATTGAATCCCAGGGTGCCGCTGCCGCGAGCAGCCTGATTCTGGTCACCGGTACTGCCCCCACCGGTGGCGACGCTGCTGTCGAGAAAGATGAACGAGAGTGGCGAACGACCGGCCGTTTCACCGCCGATTTGGAGGGGCAACTCTCTAACCTGCTTCTCAGTGATGTTCGTCTGCTGCACTGGACTTTCTGTCTGCAATACTGGTACGGCATCGGATGAGACGATGACGCTTTCACCAATCGCTCCTACTTCCAGTTTGACGTCGGCGCGGCGCGTGATCTGAACCGCCACCTGGACGCGGTCCATAGTTGCGGTCTTGAAACCTTGCGCCTCAACTGTAATCTTGTAAGGCGCCGCCTTCAGCTCAGGCACGGTGAACGTACCGTCATCACGTGTTTGGACCACACGAACGTCAGCGCTGTCGAGGCTCGTGACCGTTACCTTTGCGCCGGCTACGGAAGCACCATTCGGATCGGTTACGGTGCCGACGATCGTACCCCGGTCGCTCTGGGCGATTGCAGTTGCAGTCAAGCCAAGTACTAAGGCAAGAAGAAGAAGTATGGTAGGCCTACGAAAACTCATTCGGGCACCTCCTGTAAACTGGACCGCAGGCAAGGTTTCAAAAGCGAAATTTCGGAGAGCTGGGCCTTAAGAGCATAGAGTTATTGGCTCTATAGCAATGGGGGAGAAGTGAAACGAGTCCGCTTCTTAGGTGGGAACCCTTTGCAATACCCGGCGTTTTTGAGCACAGCACCGATACTGCAAACTTGATACCCGGGAACCTTCGTTAAAGACCGGAGACCTGATCTAAACCAAAATTTTGATTGAAGCGTTCTAAATTGACCGTTGCACATGTGCATTTAAATCACAAATGAACAAAGTGTCAAGGTTTTTGTTATAAAGAGGCTAGACAAATTCAAGGTGAACCGGGGCCGATGGTCCAGCGGTACGGGGTTTATCTCGGTGACTTTTCGACGAACGAAAAGAGTGTATTGGTTTGGTGTGATGCTCGCACTCTTGCTCATTGTGTGCGTTATGCAGGCCCAACGCTCTGGTTCAGATCCTGAGTTGCAAGGCGATATTCGGAACGTTCATGACCCGAGCATCATCAAGGAAGGCGATACCTTCTATCTCTTCTCAACCAGGGCGGGCATCAGTGTCCGCTGCTCAAGCGATTTGCTCACCTGGAGACTGTGCGGAGACGTGTTCGCCCACCTTCCCCTCTGGGCGGTGCAGGATGTGCCGGGCTTGAGGGGTTTGTGGGCACCGGACATCTCGTACTTCAACGGCAGTTATCACCTTTACTATTCAGCATCTACTTTTGGCAGTAACCGTTCCAGCATTGGCTTGACCACGAACTTGACGCTCAATCCAATGAGCGACAGGTATCGCTGGATGGACCAGGGGAAAGTTATTAGTTCCAACACAAGCGATGACTGGAACGCAATCGACCCCAATCTTGTGCTAGACGAAGACGGCCAGCCGTGGTTGTCGTTTGGGAGCTTTTGGAGTGGCATCAAGCTTCGCAAGATCGACCTGAACACCGGTAAGTTGGACCCGCGTGACACAAATCTTTATTCATTGGCGAGCAGGCCGCGAACAGCCGGTCAGCCTGGCGCGATTGAAGCTCCATTTATTATTCGGAGACGCGGTTACTACTACCTCTTCGTGTCGTTTGATTTCTGCTGTCGCGGAACGGAGAGCACCTACAACGTTCGGGTAGGTCGCGCACAACGAGTGATTGGTCCTTATGTTGATCGGGATGGAAAGGACATGCGAGAGGGTGGCGGCACGCTGGTGATTGCTGGTGAAGGGCGTTGGCGTGGGACGGGCCATTGTGCAGTGTTACAAACTCCGGAAGGTGATCGCCTGGTTTACCATGCGTACGATGCAGAGGCGCGGGGCATCTCGACGTTGCGCATTAGTCCACTCATTTGGGATTCCGAAGGTTGGCCCTCGGTTAAGGGTGGTGCGATCAGCACTTCGCGCTGAACTTCCTCATTCTCCCGAGAATGTGTCAAGGACTCAGATACCACCGGCTTCAGCCGCGTGGTACTTCAATTTCCGCCTAGTCAAAGGATCTACATTCTCTTGCAGATACCACCGGCTTTAGCCGCGTGGAGATTCAATTTCGGCCTCCTCGCCCAAAGAAAATTGGCAGAAGTTGAGACTCCACCCGACTGAAGTCGGTGGTATCTCCCCTCATTCGCGCAACGATCCATTTTAGGTTGAAATTGAACTACCACCCGCTGAAGCCGGTGGTATCTGACTTTTTTCACACTGTCTCTGAAGCCGGACAGAGTGAGAGATTGCGCCAGTATTAAGAATCCTTTGGGCTTGTCAGGTTCACGGCGCGTCAACCAACTTCAGCACTACTGTCTCCTGTTTACGCTGCTCGCTACGTAACTCCTCGGCCCGCGTCAACATCCTCTGTGACGCATCCTTATCACCAAGCTTTGCGTAGACCAATCCGAGTTGATAATGGGCCCGCAGGTCGTGTGCATCAAGCGCCACCGCCCGCTCAAGCGTCTCACGCGCTTCGACGAATTTACCTTCTTCGCGCAAGGCCGTTCCCAGTGCCGTGTGCGCACTGGCGTGCTCCGGCTTGATTCGAATTACCTGGCCCAGGGTTTCAATCGCCTGCATGCGCTTGCCCAGGTCGTACTGGACCACACCGAGAAGGTACTTAGCATCAACATCATCCTTGAGTTTGACACTCTGCTCCAGGATGGACTGCGCTTCCACGTCAAGCTTGAGAGCATGCAAGGCCGCGCCCAGCAGATAAAAGCCGGCAGCATCTTCGGGTCGAGCCGCGACGTAATTTCTCAACAAACTCACTGCCGCTGCGTTCTCCCCATTCCTCAGGCGTGCCGCTGCCAATGCATAAGTGAACCTGGGCTCACTGGGATAAGCACGATGTATCTGCTCGAAGGCCTGGAGGGCATCGAGGTAAAGGTCCACTCGCATGGACGTGACACCAAAGTCGTACAACACTGATCTGTCCTGCGGTGCGAGTCGCCGCGCCTGGACCAGGTAGGAAAGTGACTTCTCCAACTCGCCACGCGCACGCGCTATGCGGGCCAACGCGCGCAAGGTGGGAACGTCCGTAGGTTTCGCGCGCAGCGCTTCGCTA
>Ga0126377_10002669_pt1 | contig 12373 bp, 4 predicted proteins | sample PanSoiMetPlot_22_FD_92647 | JGI IMG/M metagenome (GOLD analysis project Ga0126377, IMG submission 92647) | Tropical forest soil microbial communities from Panama - MetaG Plot_22 | ecosystem: Environmental > Terrestrial > Soil > Tropical forest > Bulk soil | place: Panama | collected 2016-02-17
ATCCCCGAAACTCTCCTGGAGGCCGAGCTCTTCGGTTTCGAGCGCGGGGCGTTCACGGACGCCCGGCGGGCCAAGGCCGGGCTCTTCCAGGCCGCGCACGGAGGGACGCTGTTCCTCGACGAGGTGGGAGAGATGTCGCCCAGCGCGCAGGCCAAGATGCTGCGCTCGCTGCAGGACGGCAGCTTCCAGCCGCTGGGCTCGAGCACGACCATCTCCGTCGACGTCCGCACCATCGCGGCGACCAACGTCGATCTGCGCTCGCGCATCGCCGAGGGCAGGTTCCGCGAGGACCTCTTCTACCGGCTCAAGGTCTTCCACCTGCACGTGCCCGCGCTGCGCGAGCGGCGCGCCGACCTGCCGCTCCTGGCCGAGTACTTCTGCCGCCAGCTGGCGGCCGGGGCGGAGGGCGCGCCGGCGGCGAGCGACAGGCGGCGCGCGCCGGTCATCACCCCGCGGGCCTGGGCCGCGCTCTCGCACTACCGCTTTCCCGGCAACGTCCGCGAGCTCAAGCACGCGCTTCGCCACGCGCTCGTGCTGTCCAGCGGCGGCGACATCGACCTCGATCACCTCCCCGAGGAGGTGCGCGGTCGCTCGAGCCCGGAGGCGCGCGGCAGCGGCAGCGTGCCCGTGGTCGGCCCGGCGTCGCTGCAGCCGCTCGAGGCGGCGCAGCGGCAGTTCGAGCGCGAGTACCTGCTGCGCGCGCTGCGCGAGGCGGACTGGAACCGCACGCGAGTCGCGCAGCTGCTCGGCATCTCGCGCAAGACGCTGTGGCAGAAGCTGCGCCGGCTCGGCATCGACGCCGGCTCCGACTGACGAGCGGGTGCGCTGTCCGCGCGGCCTCCGAGGGTCGACCCCTCGAGCGCGCCTCGGCCCCGCCTGCGCCTGGTTCGCGACGCGGTTCGCGGTTCAATGTGTTTCCCCTCGAGGGCACGTGATCGGCGTCGCGTCCGTCTCGCGTTCCATCAGGGTAACGGCTCCAGTCGCGAACTAGCGAGAAGCGCGGGCCGAGCGGCGCTGGCACCACACTTGAACCAAAGATTTCCTCATGAGGGTACGGCCTGCACCCCCTCAGTGGGATGACGCTGTCTCTTCCATCTGGCTGGAGGCCGAATCGAGCGAGCGAGGCGAGCTGGAGGGGACCGACACCGAACCGGGCACGGGCGGCGAGAGCGAGGGGCGCGGCGCCTTCGCCGAGAGATTCGCCGCCGGAACAGGTCAGTTCCACGTGCCCCGGCCGAGGCTCGCCCTGCGCGGGTCACCCGACGATCCGGTCTCGAGCATCATGACGCGAAAGGTCGTCTGCGCTCGCCCGGAGATGGACGCGAGCCTCCTGCGCGCGCGCCTGATCGAGCGCGGCGTGAGCGGGGCACCCGTCGTGGATGACTGGGGACGCGTGCTCGGCGTGGCGACCAAGACCGACTTGGTCGAGCACGAGGTGACCAGTCAGCGCGGACACAAGACCGTCGGCGACATCATGATGCCGCTGGTGTTCACGCTTCCACCCGAGGCGTCGATCGGTCAGGCCGCCGCGCTGATGGCATACGAGGGCGTCCACCGGGTCATCGTCGTCGACGAGAAGGGATGCGTGGCGGGGCTGGTGTCGACCCTCGACATCGCGCGCTGGCTCGGATGGTGCGCGCGCCACCCGACAGGGCTCGAGCGCTGACTGGCTTTTTGTCGTTGCGCATCTTGCTCCGGGAGGTAGAAAGGATTCGAGGAGGGAAAACGCATGGAGAGAGGGCCGCCGGACAACCGGGGCGCTCTTCGCGTGCGGCGAGCGCGTCGAGCGCGGTCCAGCTTCGCGGCGCAGTGATAGGCCTGATCTCCGCACCTGGGTGCGAGAACGACTGGGGACGAGCCAGGTCTCCGAGGTGCGGCGGGCAAATGTCGCGGCTCAACGAGCCGATGGCGCCAGCAAGCGAAGCCCGAGAGAGAGATCGCCGAAGGCAAGCGAGCGAACAACTGAATAGCGCGGCGGGCAGACTCAGAGTCTGCCCGTCGTGCTTTTCGGGGTCCGCTGTCTCGAGCGGGTCAGTCCGCGTCAGTCCTTGATGGACGGCGCGCGGTCCTTGCCGCTCGTGCGCGTGAGCGGGACGCGGCGCTCGGCGCTGCGATTGCCGGGCAGGTTCACGACCTCGTCGCGGTACCCCTTGTGGCGGAGGACGATCGCGATGGGCGCGCTCTGCGGCTCGGTCTGGTAGGTGAAGGGAGTCTCGCCCAGGCGCACGCCGTCGCGCTTGCGGATGACCGCCGCCCCGCGCGGAAGCGAATCGATCTGCAGGGTGATGAGCGCGGTCGGCCGGCGCCGGGTCTCCTTGTCCTCGATCGCGGCCGACTTCGCGTCGGCCGTCGCGGCCTTGTCGTCGGGCTTCGCGTCGTCGACCGCGGGCGCGGCCGCGGCCTTGTCGTCGGGCTTCGCGTCGTCGGACGGCTTCGCGTCGTCGGACGGCTTCGCATCGTCGACTGGCCTGGTGTCGGCGGAGGGCTTCGCGTCGGCGGCCGCGGCCTGGTCGCCGGCGGACGGCTTGTCGTCGCCGGCGAGCGCCGCGAGCGCCGCGAGCGCCTGGCTCGCCACGCCCGCGCCCGCGTCGGCCTTGCTGTCGTCCGCGTCGCCCTTCCCCTCGCCCGCCGCCGGGGTCGACGACTTCGCGTCCTCGGCGCCGGCCACCTTGTCGCCGCTCGCCGCGGCCCCGCCGCTCGGCCCGGCCGCTGCGCCGGCATCGGCCATCGCGGTCGCGGCCTGCGACCCGCCGACGGTGGCGCCGCCCGTGGCCGCGCTTGCGCTCCCCGACCCGGCCTGCTTCGCCGGCTGCGCGGTCCCGTCACCGCCGTCGTCATCGCGCGTGGAGATCACGTAGGCCGACACGCCGCCGATGACCAGCGCGAGCCCGACCACCGCCGCGCCCAGTCGCACCGCCATGGAGCTGCGCGCGGCGCCGGTCGGACGCGGCGGCGGCACCTGCATGCCGCCCCGCATCGCGTCCTCGCGGCGCATCACCGGGCGCGGGAACGGCTCGTCGAACATCGTCGGCACGTGGGCCGGGAACTGCGGGACGAAATCGCGCGGCGGCGGCGACCCGCCCGGCCCGGGCGGCCCGAAAGGCGGAGCCGGCGGCGGCGGACCGCCGATCGGACCCGGCGGACCCATCATCGGATTCGGCGGACCCATCGGCGGCCCGGGCGGAAACGGCGGTGACGCAGGCAGCGTCATCGTCCGCGGCCCGCCCACCCCCGGACTCGAACCAGGCGCGCCGGACGGCGGGGCTCCATGCGGTCCCGGCGGCATCCCAGGCGGCGGCGATCCATACGCGCCCGGCATGCCGGGCGGTGGCGATCCATGCATCCCGGGCGGCCCCGCCATGCCATGCCCACCCGGCGGCATCCCGGGCGGCCCCGCCATGCCATGCCCACCCGGCGGCATCACGGGCGACGGCGAACCCGGCGGCAACGTCGCCGGCAGGTTGCTCGCCCCGAAAGACGGCGGCGAACCGGCCGGGCCCTGCGGGCCGTGGCCCATCGCGCGATCCGGCGACCCGGGTGGAGGCGGCGGACCACCCGATCGCGGCCCCGGCCGCCCGGGCGAACCCGGCGGCGGCGGCGGACCGGGTGGAGCGGCCGACATCCGCCCTCCCCCGCCGCCCCCGTTCCCCGCCATCATCGTGGCCGCGAACGGGGACTTCCCGGGCCCGTTCATCGCAGCCTCCATCGCCTGGCGCGTGTGCGGCGTCGTGGGCGGCGGCGGCAGCGGAAGCGGCAAGAGCGCATCGACCGAGGGATCGTTGCTCATCCCGCCGCGCACCGAATCGCCGAGCAGCGGGCCGAACGGCGGCTCCGCGCCCAGCGTCGCGAGCGGCAGATCATCGTCCTGGGTCACGTCGCCGTCCTGCCGCGCGGGCCCGCGGTCCGACTCCACCGTGTCGTCCTCGCCCTCCCACGTGCTGCGCTTGGTCCCCGACGCGATGTTGACCGGCCGCGACGACGGCCCGCCGTGGCGCGGACCGAGCGCGATCGTGCGGCGCGCCGACGACACCACGCCGGAGACGGTCGGATGTGAGACCCTCGGCGAATCGGGCGGCGGCGTGTTCAGCACCGTGAGCGACCCGGGCGCGGGCGGCTGCGGCGCCGCCAGCCCGCTCAGCTCGTGGAACTTGGTGAGGAGGTCGAACGCGTCGGGGAAGCGCCGCTCCGGCTGCTTCTCCAGGAGCCGCAGCACCAGCTGATCGACCTGGCGCCCCAGGGTCGGCTCGATCGAGCTGGGCGGCGGAGGCGGCTCGCGCAGCTGCTGCGACAGCAGCATGCCGGTCGTCCTGCCGTCGAACGGCGGCCGCCCGACCAGCATCTCGAACAGGATGCACCCCAGCGCGTAGAGATCGGCCCGGTGATCGACCGCGCCGCCGCTGCACTGCTCCGGCGCCATGTACGCCGCGACCGGCACCGCGCCGTCGGGCAGGTCGAGCGCCGGCGGTCCGTCCCCGTCGCGCAGCCTGGCCATCCCGAAGTCCAGGATCTTGGCCCGCTCGCCGCCCGGCACGTCGGGGTCGGGGACGATGAAGATCGTGTCGGGCCGCAGGCCGCGGTGGACGATGCCGATCTTGTGGGCCGCATAGAGCGCGCCCGACACCTGGCGGGCCAGCGCCACCGCCTGCTCGAGGGGCAGCTGGCCGCGGCGCCGCAGCCGGCTCGCGAGCGACTCGCCCTCGAGCCGCTCCATCACCAGATAGGCGCTGCCCTCGCGCGTGGTGCCGCTGTCGAAGACCTCGACGATGCCCGGGTGCTTGATGGCCGTCGTGGTCCTGGCCTCGCTGATGAAGCGGGCGACCGCGGCCTCGCTGTCGCACAGCGCGGGCTCGAGTACCTTGATGGTCGCCTCGCGGCCGACGAGGGTGTGCTTGGCGAGGAATACCGAGCCCATGGCGCCCATGGCCTCGGCGCCGAGCTCGCCGGCGATTCGGTAGTTGCCTACGACCTCTCCGACTCGCACGGAGCGCAGCATATCACGCGGTGCGGCGAGGCCCGGAGCGGGCCCCCGGGATCGCGCCGCGCGGCACGACTGCCTCGACCGACGGATAACCGGTGAGAAACACGAGATGGGTGAAGCCGCCGCACTCGCGACCCGTGGGATATCTTGATGACACGAGAGGGACGATGAGCGAGATGTGCGACGCGGCGGTGCTCGAACGCTTTCACCCGCTGGTGCGGCGCTGGTTCAGCGAGCGGTTCGGCGGCCCGACGGCCCCGCAGACCGCGGGCTGGCCCGCCATCGCGTCGGGACGCGACACCCTCATCGCGGCGCCGACCGGATCGGGCAAGACCCTGGCCGCTTTTCTGGCCTGCCTCGACGACCTGCTGCGGCGCGCGCTGGCCGGCGGGCTGTCCGACGCGACCCAGGTCGTCTACATCTCGCCGCTCAAGGCGCTGTCCAACGACGTGCACCGCAACCTCGAGGCGCCGCTGGCCGAGCTCGGCGAGCTGGCGGCGCGCGAGGGCCTCGCGATGCCGCCCATCCGCGTCATGGTGCGCACGGGCGACACGCCGGCGGGCGAGCGCGGCAAGATGGCGCGCAGGCCGCCGCACATCCTGGTGACCACGCCGGAGTCGCTCTACATCCTGCTGACGGCGGAGCGCAGCCGCGCCGCGCTGTCGCAGACGCGCACCGTCATCGTCGACGAGATCCACGCGGTGGCGGGCGACAAGCGCGGCGCCCACCTGGCGCTGTCGCTCGAGCGGCTCGATCGGCTGGTGGTGCAGGCGGGCGGCGCGCGGCCGGTGCGGGTCGGGCTGTCGGCCACGCAGCGCCCCATCGAGCTCATCGGCCGCATGCTGGTCGGCGCGGGCCGGCCGGAGCCGCACATCGTCGACGCCGGCTGGGCGCGGCACATCGATCTGGCGCTCGAGATGACCGACGACGAGCTGGGCGCGGTCGCGTCGCACGAGCAGTTCGGGCGGGTCTACGATCGAGTGGTCGACCTGGTCGGCCAGCACCGCACCACGCTGGTGTTCGTCAACACGCGCCGGCTGGTCGAGCGGGTCTCGCACGCGCTCGAGAGCCGGCTGGGCGCCGACCAGGTCGTGGCCCACCACGGCAGCATGTCGCGCGAGCGCCGGCTCGAGGCGGAGCGGCGGCTCAAGGCCGGCGCGGTCAAGTGCGCCGTGGCGACCGCGTCGCTCGAGCTCGGCATCGACGTCGGACGCGTCGACCTGGTGGTGCAGATCGGATCGCCGCGATCGGTGGCCACGCTGCTCCAGCGCATCGGCCGCTCCGGCCACTCGCTGGGCGCCACGCCCAAGGGGCGGCTGTTCCCGATGACGCGCGACCAGCTGGTCGAGATGGCGGCCCTGTGCCGGGCGATGGCGGCCGGGCGGCTCGACGCCATCGGGCTGCGATGCGCGCCGCTCGACATCCTGGCCCAGCAGGTGGTGGCGATGGCGGCGTGCGAGGAGCTGGTCGAGGAGGAGCTCTTCGCGCTGGTCCGGCGCGCGGCGCAGTACAGCGAGCTGGAGCGCCGCGAGTTCGATCAGGTGGTGACGATGCTGGCCGAGGGCGTGGGCTCGCGCCACGGCCGGGTCACCGCCCACCTCCTGCGCGACGGCGTGAACGGTGTGATCCGCGCGCGGCGAGGCGCGCGTCTGGCCGCCATCACGTGCGGCGGCGCGATCCCCGACAACGCGAGCTACTCGGTGGTGCAGGTGCCGGAGGAGACGCCGGTCGGGACGCTCGACGAGGACTTCGCCATCGAGTCGATGGCGGGCGACATCTTCCTCCTCGGCAACACGGCGTGGCGCATCGTCAGGGTGGAGGGCTCGCGCGTGCTGGTCGAGGACGCGGCCGGCCAGGCGCCGACCATCCCGTTCTGGCTCGGCGAGGCGCCCGCGCGCACCGAGGAGCTCTCGCGCGAGGTCGGCGAGCTCCGCACCGAGGTGGGCACGGCGCTCCTGCGCGGCGAGGGCGGCGCGGACATCGCCGGGCGGATCGCGCAGGCGGGCCCGGTGCCGCGCGCGGCGGCGGATCAGCTGGTGGCCTATCTGGCGGCGAGCCAGTCGGCGCTCGGCCTCCTGCCCAGCCAGCGCACGGTCATCGCCGAGCGCTTCTTCGACCAGGGCGGAGGCATGCAGCTGGTCCTGCACGCGCCGTTCGGCGGTCGCATCAACCGCGCCTGGGGGCTGGCCCTGCGCAAGCGGTTCTGCCGCAGCTTCAACTTCGAGCTGCAGGCGGCGGCGACCGACGAGGGCATCGTGCTGTCGCTGGGCCAGACGCACAGCTTCCCGCTGGCCGAGGTGTTCGAGTTCCTGCGCTCGGGCACCGCGCGCGACGTGCTCATCCAGGCGGTGCTGGCGGCGCCGGTCTTCGGGGTGAGGTGGCGGTGGAACACGACGCGCGCGCTGGCGGTGCTCCGGCGGCGCGGCGGCAAGAAGGTGCCGCCCCAGCTCCTGCGCATGAAGACCGAGGACCTGCTGGGCCTGGTGTTTCCGCAGCAGCAGGCCTGCCTGGAGAACGTGGTCGGCGACATCGAGCTGCCCGATCACCCGCTGGTGTTCGAGACCATGCGCGACTGTCTACAAGAGTACCTCGACGCCGACGGGCTGGTCGCCCTGCTCGAGCGCATCGAGCGCGGCGAGATCGATCTGATCGCGCGCGACGTCATCGAGCCGTCCCCGCTCAGCCACGAGATCATCAACGCCAACCCCTACGCCTACCTCGACGACGCCCCGCTCGAGGAGCGCCGCACGCGGGCGGTCAACCTGCCGCGCGGCCTGCGAGCCGAGGTCGACCGCGAGGGCGGCGGCGGCGCGCGCGTCATCGAGGCCGCGGCGGTGGCGCAGGCCGAGGCCGAGGCGCGCCCCGAGGTGCGCGACCGCGACGAGCTGCACGACGTCCTCATGTCGATGTGGGCGCTGCCGCTCGCCGATGGCGGCGCGCCGGCGTGGGCGGGCGATCAGGCGTCCGCGTGGCGTGCGTGGTTCGACGAGCTCGAGGCGCGCGGCCGCGCCCGCGAGGTTGTCTGGAGTGGCCCCGACGGCCGCGAGCGGCGCGCATGGATCCCGACCGAGCGCGCGGCGCTGGCCAGCGCGGCGCTGCGCGGCGAGCCGGGCAGCGAGGACTGGCTGGTCGAGCTGGTCGGCGCCATCCTGGCCTACTCGGGCCCGCGCACCGCGGCGGGGCTGGCGGGCGAGCTCGGCGTGGCGCAGGCCGGGGTCGCCGAGGCGCTGCTCCGGCTCGAGGGCGAAGGCGTGGCCCTGCGCGGGGACTTCCTCCGCGAGGCGGATGCCGGCGATGGCGCGGCCGAGGCCGAGGTCGAGGCCGAGGCCGAGGCCGAGAACGCCGCGAACCGCGACGGCACCGGCGGCACCCAGTTCTGCGACCGCCGCATGCTGGCGCGCATCCACCGCCTGACCATCGGCCGCTTGCGCCGCGAGATCGAGCCGGTGGCCCCGGCCGCGCTGATGCGCTTCCTCCTCCGCTGGCAGCGAGTCGCTCGCGGCTCCCAGCTCATCGGCAGCGACGGCCTGATGCGCGCGATCGATCAGCTGCAGGGCTTCGAGAGCGCGGCGGGCGCCTGGGAGCGGGAGATCCTGCCGGCGCGGCTCCACGCCTACGAGCGCGAGTGGCTCGACTCGCTCTGCTTCGCCGGCGAGGTTGCGTGGGCGCGCCTGTCCCCACGCGAGCCCGCCGCCCCACCGGCCCAGCCTCAGGCCTCGGCCGCGCCCGCGACCGCGGCGCTCGCCGCGGTGCCCTCGGCGGTCGGCTCCGGTCCGATCCCGGTCGAGTCCCTGCGCCCGCGCACCCCGACCCGCGCGGCCCCGCTCGCCCTGCTCCTCCGCGCCGACCTCCCCTGGCTGCGCGCGAGCGCCCCGGTCGCCCCGGCCGAGTCAGCCGGCCTGAGCGACGCGGCGCTCGCGGTCCACACGGCCCTCCTCCAGCGCGGCGCCTCGTTCCTCGCCGACCTCGTCACCGCGCTCGATCGCCCGCCGCTCCAGATCGAGGACGCTCTGTGGGAGCTGGTCGCCGCCGGCCTCGCCACTGCCGACGGCTTCGCCAGCCTCCGCGTCCTGGTCGAGCGCCGCCGCGGCGAGAGCCGCAGCCTGTTCGACACCGGCGAGCCCGCCCGGAGCCGCGCCCCACGCAGCTGGTCGACCGCGGTCAAGCGCGCGCGCGCCCGCGACCTCCTCCGCCCCGGCCACGCCCTCCGCGCCCTCCCGACGTCAGCCGGCCGCTGGTCGCTGCTCCCACCGCCCGATCCGACAGCCGCCGACCCCGACCGCGCGGCACGCCAGCTCCTCTGCCGCTACGGCGTCGTCTTCCGCGACCTCCTGGCCCGCGAGTCCTGCCTCCCCCCCTGGCGCGACCTCCTCGTCGCCCTCCGCCGCATGGAAGCCCGCGGCGAGATCCGCGGGGGCCGCTTCGTCTCCAGCTTCGTCGGCGAGCAATTCGCCCTCCCCGAGGCCGTCGAAGGCCTCCGCGCCCTCCGCCGCGCCCCCGACACCACGCCCGAGTTCGCCCGCGTCCCCGCCACCGATCCCCTCAACCTGGTCGGCATCACCTCCCCGGGCCCCCGCGTCCCCGCCGTCATCGGCAACGCCGTCCTCTACCGAAACGGCGTCGCCCTCGCCAGCCTCGAAGCCGGCCAGCTCGTCATGCGCGACCACCTTCACGACGGCGAATCCGTCGACCCCGACCTCACCTACCACCCCCCGATCCGCCTCGACCTCGACTCCTTCCAGACCACACTGCCCCTCCCCGCCGCGGGCGGATAGAGAAGGAAGCCGCCAGAGGCAGCGCGGCGTCCGACCGTACGCGACGGGTCGCCGACGACTCGCCGCGCGAGAAGGAGTCGGGGTGCTACCGGATCTCGTCGACGCTCACGCCGAGTCGCTCGGCGTAGAGACCGAGGGTGCGCTGCCAGGCCGGGCGGCGGTGACAGCGCTCGTAGTAGGCCTTGATCCTGGGGAAGGGATCCATCAGGTCGGTCTGGCGAACGCCGCGCATGACGGAGGCCATCATGATGTCGGCCACCGTGAAATCGGCGCAGGCGATCCACTCGCGGCCCTCGAGCCGCCGCTCGACGTCGGCGAACCAGCGGTCGGCGATCTTGCGCACCTCGACCTTGAGGTTGTGGGCGGCCTCGCCGCTCTCGAAGATCTCGATGAGCTCGAGGGACGTGATGGTCGGCGCGACCGTGCTGACCGCGGCGAGGCACCACTGGACGACGCGGGTGCGCCCCTGGACATCGCCCGGGATCAGCTTGCCCGCCTTCTCCGCCAGGTAGAGAACGATCGCGGCCGACTCCGCCACGATGAAGCCGTCGTCTTCGATGACCGGCACCTGGTGGAAGGGGCTGATCCGACTGAAGGCCTCGCTGTCGAGATCACCGGCGGGTTGGTCGAGCCCGTGGACGCGATACGGCAGCCCGATCTCCTCGAGCGCCCACTGCACCCGGAGGTCCTTGGTCTCACCCACCCCCCCGGCAAAGATGCGCTTGAAGCCATGGAGCGTGATCATCTCGTCCTCCGATCGGCCCTGATCCGCGGCCGACGCCGGAGAATGCCACAACGCGCACGGTCACGCCGACGTCGACTCACCGAGCGAGCGTGGCCGTAGCTGGTGATGACCGAATCGCTCGGCCTGGCCAGCGCGGCCGACACCGTGTGGTCGAGGTGTGCCGCCGGGGCCGCTGATCGGCTCGTCGCATCTCGATCGGTCGCGCGTGCACCGGGTCACCGTGCGCGCGCGATCCGTCCAGACGAATCGTGCGCGCGAACGAGGAATCGCGTCGAGCGCGGAGCCCGCTCGCTCGAGTTGGCGAGTGGCGCGGCCGTTGCTTGCGATGCCGCCGCGGTGTCCGGGCGGCGCTGAATCATCGGCTCGCCCGGCAAGGTCCACTTCACGCTCGAAGACGGCGACGGTCGGCCCAGCGGTGGAACACACCGATCGACAGGAGTCCAAGGAGGACGATGTGAACGTCAGCACGCGAACCCCCGGTGCCATCATCTTCACGATCGTCATGACGACAGCTGCGGCATGCGGCCCGCGAACCGGCTCGCTCGCCGCGTCCGACGAAGCCGGCCGGCACGTCGTCGACGAGGCGCGCGAACGGCTCGCGAGAAGTTTCGAGGAGCGGAGCGCCGGAAACGGGCGGACACAGTTCGTGTCGCGAACTCCCGACAGCACCGTCGTGCTGAGCGGGGACCAAGCGACTCTCGCGCTCCGCGACAGGGCGCTGCACATGCGAGTCGTCGGCGCGGACGCATCGGCCCGATCCGATGCGTCGGAAGAACTGGGTGGCCGGAGCCACTACTTGATCGGCAACGACCCGGCCAGGTGGCAGACGAACGTGAAGACGTTCGGCAAGGTCAGGTTCCGGAACGTGTATCGAGGCGTGGATGTCGTCTACTACGGCCACGGCCAGAAGCTCGAATACGACTTCGTGGTCGCGCCCGGCGCCGACCCGGATCGCATCCGCCTCGGTTTCGAGGGTGCGGACGGCGTCACGCTGGATGAAGACGGCGGCCTGCGGTTGCGGATGGGCGACAGGTACGTGCGGATGGACCCGCCGTCCGTGTATCAGGATTCCGGCGACGGCAGACGGATCGTCCCGGGCCGCTATGCCCTCGACGGCTCACGCCAGGTCCGCTTCGAGATCGGCGCCTACGACCACGCCCGTCGCCTGACGATCGATCCCGTCATCACCTACTCCACCTATTTCGGCGGACGAGGGAAGGATGCGGCGCTCGCCGTGGCCGTCGATTCGCGCGGATTCATCTATCTCACCGGCAGCACGGGCAGCGTCGACGTCAACACGTTTCCGATCGTCAACGCCATCCAGCCGGACTTCAACGCGTTCGACGCCGCCTTCGTCACCAAGCTGACGCCCGATGGGAGCGCCATCGTCTACTCCACCTACCTGGGCGGGACGTTCGGCAACGTGGGACATGCCATCGCGGTCGACCGCCGCGGAGGCGTCTACATCGCGGGGACGACGAACTCGACCGACTTCCCGCTGGTCCATCCCGTGCAGACCACGTGCGGTGGATTCGACGACGCCTTCGTCGTGAAGCTCAACCCTGCCGGTTCGGCGTTCGACTATTCGACGTGCCTCGGCGGTGAGAGCAACTCCGAAGAGGGCTTCGGCATGGTGGTCGACGATGCCGGCAACGCGTACGTGACCGGTTACACGCGATCGTCCGAGTTCCCGACCAGGCATGCGCTCCAGCCAGTCCACGCGGGTGAGGATGGCGAGTTCGACGCGTTCCTCAGCGTGATCCGCCCCGACGGATCCGACTTCGTCTACTCGACGTTCCTGGGCGGCACCGGCCCCGATGAAGGACATGGCGTCGCGATCGACGACCGGCGCAACGTCTATCTGACGGGAAGAAC
>Ga0126377_10002670_pt1 | contig 12373 bp, 10 predicted proteins | sample PanSoiMetPlot_22_FD_92647 | JGI IMG/M metagenome (GOLD analysis project Ga0126377, IMG submission 92647) | Tropical forest soil microbial communities from Panama - MetaG Plot_22 | ecosystem: Environmental > Terrestrial > Soil > Tropical forest > Bulk soil | place: Panama | collected 2016-02-17
CGTGTACATCAGCCGCGCTGGCGGGGCCACTTCCGGACCGGCGATGGCCGCCCGTGCTCAGCCCATCAGGAAGACGGATCCGGAACCGGGGCTACGCCACCATCCAGCCTGCCTCGCAACACCGGGACACGGACCACCGTCGTGGCCGGGTCCGATCAGGTCGATCAGGCCGAGTATGACAACGATACGACGAACTGGCTCATCGGCCAGGTGAGGACGCGCACCTCCACCTCCTGTACGCGTCCCGACAACAAGTGCCAGACGCAGAAGTCGTCATACGACTTCTATCCAAACGGCAACCTGAAGGAGAGGGTGGTCGAACCCGACGATGACGTCGTCGAACCCGACGATGACGACGTTCTCCTCCGCACGACCATCGCTTACGGCACCTTCGGAAACGTCTCCTCGATCACGGACGCCGACTCCACGGGTGAGGTGCGGACCACCACGTTCACCTTCGACGATCTGGGTCTCTATCCCAAGACGACGACGAACGCACTCAATCAATCGGCATCCGTGAACGTGCACCCCGGCCTGGGTGTGGTGCTGGACAGCCACGACGCGAACGGCGTCATCCCGGCCACCATGAAGTACGACCGATACGGACGCCTGCGCGAGGTCGACCGCGCCGACGGCTATTTCGAGCGCTACACGACATCGGGGCCACTCGATCATCTCGAACACCTGACGACCATCCCCGATGGCGACGGCGGCACCGTCGCCCATGACAAGGTCACCCTCGACCTTCTCGGTCGCCCCATCAGTCGCACCCTGTTCGATGAACACGACAGCACGGTCTTCACCGCCTACGATCGATTCGGCCGACTGCGGAGCGAGTCACGGCCGACGGCGGCCGGCGAGACCGCGCTGTACACGACCATGGCCTATGACAATCGCGATCGCCTGCTGGCCACGGTGGATCCCGATCAAGTCGTCAATCGGCACGAATACATCGGCCTGGAGACGCACACGTACGACGGCAACAACGTCCACAGCTACGTCCTGGAGCGACCGGACGGTCGCATCGGCTCGCGCTTCGAGGACGATCCGAAGTCGATGGCGTGGCTCCAGACCAAGTTCGACTACGGACCGTTTGGCCGACTCCGAAAGACGACCGCGGCAGACAACACGTCGCAGACCATGGAGTACGATCGGCATGGCCGCCTCACGGTACATACCGATCCCAGCACGGGGACGACTACGTCGAAATACAACGCCTTCGACGAACTGCGCCACCAAACCAACGGGAATGGTGAGACGACGGACATCCAGATTCATGACGTTCTCGGTCGCCCCACCAGGATCAACTCACCGGACGGCCTGACCACGTACAGCTGGGACAAACCACGAGCAATCGGGCAGCTCGACGTATCGACGCAGAATGACCCGAATGGCCACTATGTGGTCACCCACTTCACGTACGACGACATCGGGCGCAATTACCGCACCAGCTGGGATGTCGACAACGACGCGTTCTTCGAGCTGGAGGTCGGGTTCGACGAGATCGGCCGTCTCGAAAGCATCACCTACCCCAGGATCCCGTTCGACCCTGAGGCGCCCGAGGTGCTGTCGCCTCCGCGATTGAAGGTCAACTACGCCTATAGCCCGATCGGCTACCTCAACAGCGTCTCCGATTCCGCGACCGGAACACCCTACTGGCGGGCCGACACGCGGGCTCCCGACGGCCAGGTCACGCAGGAGACCTACGCCAATGGAGTCGTCGGGACACGAGACTATCAGCCCGAGACTGGGCTGCTGCAGACCCTGACGATCGACGGTCCCACGGAAGAGCTCGACGAGATTGCGTACGGGTACGACGACAACCGGAATGTCATCCTCCGCAACGATATGGTCGGCGCGGGCGCGCGGTCACAGACCTACGCCTATGACTCACTCAATCGCCTGATCTCGTGGAGCCATGGTCTCACGGCGGACGCGTCGGACCTGGTGACGACGATCTTCGACTACAACAGCATCGGCAGCCTGTCGAAGGAGACAGTCACCGGTCGGACCGGTCGCAACGTCACCTACCAGCACGGACAGAACGGCGCGTCTCCTCACGCCGTCACGATGCGCAATGGCCAGAGCTACATGTACGACGGCGCCGGCCGGCGGATCTCCGGCGGCGGCTTGACCTCGATCAGCTACAACCGCCGGAATCTTCCGCTACAGGTTCGACGGAGCAGCGGCGGCATATCGGAGTTCGCCTACGACGCCGCGGGCACGCGCGTGTTGAAGCGGACGAGCGACTATACGCGCTTTTCCTTCGCCGGCCTGTTCGAACGGACCATCGCCAATCGCACCCGGAACCAGCACTACATCGTGGCCGAAGGCCGAGAAGTCGCCCAGGTGACCCTCACCCAGGACGTTCCGACTGGACCCATCGTCGACACCGAAATCCGCTATCTGCACACGGACGGCCAGGGCAGTACCACCCTCGTCACGAACGAAAACGGCACCCGGGTCGCCGACTTGTTCTATGATCCGTTCGGTCGCCGGACTGACAGCATGTACGATCCGCTCACCGGCATGGTCCCCGCGCGCCCCGGCTACACCGGGCACCGGGACGACGACGAGCTCGGCCTGATCGACATGAAGGGGCGGATCTATGACCACGAGACCCGTCGCTTCCTCACGCCCGATCCCTTCATCCAGGCACCCCTCCTCAGTCAGAACCACAACCGATACAGCTACGTCTGGAACAACCCAGCCACCCTAATCGACCCCACCGGCTTCTTCGGCGACGGCGACCCGGATTATGAAGTCTGTTACCCCGGCCCGTGCCCAGACACCGGCTCCACTGAAGGCGGCGGTTTCCCAGTTGAAGTAGGCATTGGAGTCGCCATTGGCGCCGCCATCGACACCGCGATAACCGCCGCCACTGTCTGGGGCATATGCTCCCTCTTGGGCTGTGGGGGCGATTCGGGCACACCCCCAAGCACGGACGACAACGATCCGACGGACAACGTCACGACCGGCGCATCGGGAAGTCCGCACGTCGGAGTCGGGCCAGGGGGTGGAGCGTGGGTTGAACCTCAGGTCTCCATCTGGAAGCAGATCACGGCCGACTTGAACATTCCTCCTACCCCTCCGTGGACCATGCCCGAATGGGTCGCGGGACTTGAGCACGCCATCTCCGGATATGGCCGGTACGCTGGCTGGTCGCATGGGCCGGCCGGTGTCGCTGCTTGGTCGAACGTTGTCGACAGCACTGTAGCGGGGAGTGTCGTCTTCGACGAGTTCATCGGGTCCCTTCCAATTGTTGGCGAGATTTACTATGGGGCTCAGGGAAGGTGGCAGGAGGCTAGTAACGCTGCCATTGTTGACGGGCTCACCTTCGGTATTGGCGAGCTGGCCGCAGGAGGTGCATCGGGTATCAGGATGGGGCTCGGCCTCGGTAAGGTGCCGGGTCGGCAAGGTTACAGAGCGTGGTCGGCATTGCGAGGGTTCAAGACATGGGACGAGATTGCTCCGCGAATGTACGGTGGAGATCTACCGCGCGTGGAGAGTGCAATGCGGACGGCGAATGAACTCCACTTCAATATGGAAGGTTTCCGCTCACCGAGAGCTCCCCAGCTTCGAACTAAGTTCGGCGAACCTGTGAATGGTTATAGCAACTTCGAGTACTCGTTGATGCGCACTCAATATCCCGAAAAAAGCTTCTTTTGGATTGGAGACAGTGAATTCATTGGCCCACACCGGTTCTGAGGCATCTATGGACGACATCGACCGCCAGTGGAAGTTTTTGCTCCAAGAACACAACGACGAGCTGATCCGACAAATCGCGACTAGGGCATCGCGTGAACCGGCGCTTCGCCGACTATTTCCTTACGTGAGCATGAGAAATCTCCGGTTTAGCAAGGTGGCCACCACGTACCCGTACGACCCAATGCCCTACATTCTCACAGAAGTACCCGGGGAGCGTTACCAAGTGCGGGACGCGGATAACAGAGAGCTCATGACTGGCACGCTCGATGACGTCGTGCGAGAACTTGCACACATAGTGTCCCGAACGGATTGATCGATCCCTCGGCACCGCATGGAGAGCCTGCTCGATTGCCCCGACGTCATCCGGGGTACGCAGTTGCCGATGGTCAGGGTCACGGGGTGGAGCCAATCTGAGGCGAGTAAGCTTTTGGACCACTCGGAAGGATTCTTGGAACGATGAATCACGCGACACTGCTCGAAGAGGCCAGGAACGGCTCCATTTCCCGGGAGGAGGTCGTAGCGGTTGCTCGCGAGCTCGAGTCGTCTGCTCGTCAGGATTCCTATACTCTGATACACGTCCTTGGAGCGAGCGGCGCTACGGAGTATGAAGCTCTGGTCGCTCGCTTTCTCGATGCGCCGTCCGATCCGATGCTCGCTCGTATTGCGCTTCAAGTGCTTTGCGCATACTGGGGCAAGGCGGGTCAATATCGAGATCAGATTGAAAGGTTTCGTGCGCGGCGTGGATTGGGATGCGGATGAGGATGTGCGAATCGCGGCATTGTCCGCGGCTGGCGAGCTGCTGCGCGAGCGCGTGGATACATGGCTGGTGGGACTACTGGCCGCTACATTTACCTCGGCTCTGGAATCTCATATGGCTCGACAGGCTGCATATTTCGCACTTGCCCGGGCCTTCGGACAACAATGGGAGGACCTGCCGCCAGCCAGTCGTAGGATCGATCTCGAGAAGGACGTAGATCCCAAAGTCGTGGAGTGGGCTCTGCGAGCGCGCTGAGTCATGATCTTCAGGAAAGCTGATAGGTATCGCCCCTCCGTGAATGACAATGTCGATTCAACGTCTCGACGACCTGACCGCCAGCGCGTGGAGCGACTGAGACAATGAACATCGGATCAATTGTGTGGCCAATGGATCTGAGGGCCGCGTGCAATTACTATCTGAGGTTTGCCATTCAGCTTATCCAAGAGCTCGGCGTCGCCTTTCCGGCAGTCCGGCGCGATCCGATAGCTATCGCCAACGGATATATCGCTGGCACGGTGTCTCAAGACGTTTGCAATCAGGAGGCAGCGGCGTGGTGGGACTAATTGGAATCGAGGGGAGCTCTTGTGACCCCAAGAGACAAAGACGAGCAGACGGCCCGATTGGCGCTGTGTCTCTTGGTGACTTCCGATCCCCTGCCGGAACTCGGAACGCTGGTATCGTGGCTTCTCGAGGTCCTTCGATTGATGGGCTATCCGTCAGCGACGATCATGCGCATCGTGCGGGAGTATTTCGTCCTCTCAAAGAGGTCTTGAGGCTCTCCGCGTGATTTGGTGGTCGACCAGATCACGCGGATCGCGTCTTTAGATCCACGATCGGTCGTATGGCGATGACGCCGCCGCTAGCGCCTCCGAGATCGGGCTGACGGAGAGGATGGCGCAGCGGGGGGGCGCGAGCGACGCCGCGCTGGTCCGCCGGCACGGTGGCGCACGCGCCGTAAGGTCCGTCCGGAAGGATGTCGTGTCGGCAGCTGCCGCCATCGCCTCCGCGATCGAGCCGCGCCGAAAAATCAAACAGGCGCGGGCGGGCACCACGGCAACGGATCGGGCCTCGCGCGACACGGCGTGAGGCCGCGGTCAAGCTGTGGACGCCCGCGCGGGCGCGGGTGTGGGGCTGCGCGGGCAACGCGGCGCGGGCCGCGCGGGCGATGCGGCACGAGGCCGCCGGGCCGCACGGCAGGAGGCCGCCCGGCAACGGGCACGAGGGCGCAAGGGTCGCGGTGCGAGGCTGCGGGCACCGGGCATCCGGGCGCGAGCCGCACGGGCTCGCGGCCGCGGGGCCACGGGGCCGCCGCCGGCCCGGGCCACCGCCGCGAGCCGCCGGGCGCCCGGCGGGCGTGGTGGGAGGCGGGCGTTCCTATATACTCGGCCGCCATGCGGCGCGAGATATCGGCCACGGTCGAGGGGCGCGAGGTGTCGGTGGTCCTCGAGCCGGCGGCGGATGGCCGATGGAGCGTGGCGCTCGACGGCCAGGAGGTCCGGCTGGTCGATGCGGTCGAGGTGAGGCCGGGGATGTGGTCGCTGCTGTGTGACGGGCTGTCTCTCGTCGTCGACCTCGATCGGCGCGGGCAGGGGCAGGCGATGCTGTCCGGCGGCGAGGAGGCGACGATCGAGCTGGTCGATGCGCGGCGGAAGCTGCTGGTGCAGGCGATGGGGCGCGGGGGGCGGGCGGCGGTTGCGGGTGAGGTGGTGCGAGCGCCGATCGCGGGTCGCGTGGTGAAGCTGCTCGTCGCGGCCGGCGATCAGGTCGCTGCGAACCAGGGGGTCGCGGTGGTCGAGGCCATGAAGATGGAGAACGAGATCAAGGCCGACCGCGGCGGAGTGGTCGAGACCGTTCACGCGCAGCCCGGCCAGTCGGTCGATACCAACGAGCCGCTGCTCACGCTGCGATAGCGGTGGAACCGTTGACGGCGGCGCCCGACGGTAGGCTGGGCCCGCCGACGGATTCGCAGCGAACCTGGAGCCGGCTCCCTCCACTGGGCCCGTTCGGCTTCGAGCTGCTCTCCGCGGCCGATCGGAGGCGATCCGCCGCGCTCGAATTCGGGCCATTCGGATCTCGTTCTCGCCGCTGCGCTGGCTGCGGGGTGACGCAGCCTCGCTCCCGCACGTGCATGAACGCCACACCCGTGTCATGGCGCCCCGTTGTCGCTGGCATGGTCCGTCGTGGGTCCTCGCCATTTGCGCTCGCAAGCTTCTCTCGACTCACTCGTTGGTGACTCGAGGGCCATCGCGGTCGCTCTCGGGCGCGCGGACGCGAGGAGGTATGTCGCTTGCAGTCGCCTGTTTCGTGAGGAACCGCGCCTTCAGCGCCGACACGGCCGACCTCGGGGAGGTCGGCTGATGGCGCCCGCGGCCATGCGCTCGGCGGTGCTGGTCGCGCCGCGCAACTTCGAGATGCGCGAGGTCCCGATCCCGGAGCCGGGCCCCGTCCAGGTGCGCGTTCGCATCGAGGGCTGCGGCGTGTGCGGCTCCAACCTTCCGCCGTGGCAGGGGCGCCCGTGGTTCACCTATCCGCTGCCGGCCGGCGCGCCCGGGCATGAGGCGTGGGGGCGCATCGACGCGGTCGGCCGCGACGTGCGCGGCTTCGAGCGAGGTGAACGCGTCGCCGGCCTGTCGCAGTGCGGCTTCGCCGAGTACGACCTCTTCGACCAGACCGGCGTCGTCGTGCTCCCCGACCGCCTCGATGGAGAGGCCGTGCCGGCCGAGCCGCTCGGCTGCGCCATGAACGCGTTCCGCCGCAGCCGCATCCGCGCGGGCCACACCGTCGCTGTCGTGGGCATCGGCTTCCTCGGCGCGATCCTGGTCCACCTGGCCGCCGCCGCCGGCGCCCGCGTCGTCGCCATCTCGCGCCGCGCGTTCTCGCGCGAGCTGGCCCGCGAGATGGGCGCCACCGACGTCTTCGAGTTCGACGACCCCGATCTCGTGCCCCGCGTGTTCGAGGCGACCGGTGCGCGCGGCTGCGATCGCGTGATCGAGGCGATCGGCAGCCAGGCCTCGCTCGACCTGTCGACCCACCTCACCGCGCTTCACGGGCGCCTCATCATCGCCGGCCTTCATCAGGACGGGCCGCGCCAGGTCGACATGTTCGTGTGGAACTGCCGCGGGCTCGACGTGGTCAACGCCCACGAGCACGAGCCGTTCGCCCACGTCGAGGGCATGCGCTCGGCGCTGGCGGCCATGGCGCGCGGCGATCTCGACCCCGGCCGCCTCTACACCCACCGCGTCCCGCTCGAGCGCATCGACGACGCCTTCGCCGCCCTCGAGTCGCGCGACGAGGGCTTCGTGAAGGGGCTCGTCCTGGCCGCCTGATGGTCGCGCCCCCGGATCCGCAAACCGAGCACACCCCATCGACACCCCCATCGACGCCGCACACACCCAGCAGGAGGCTCCCCCGTGCGTCTGAGTACCCCGCCCGTCCGCGCACCCCGGCGCGTGCTCATGACCGCCGACGCCGTCGGCGGCGTCTGGACCTATGCCCTCGACCTGGCGCAGAGTCTCGGCCAGCGCGGCACCGAGGTCGTTCTCGCGACCATGGGGCCGCCGCTCGACCGCGAACAGCGGGCCGCCGCCGATCGGCTCGGCCTGTGCGTTCACGAGTCCCATCATCGGCTCGAGTGGATGCCCGGGGCCTGGAGCGACGTCGATCGTGCCGCCGAGTGGTTGCTCTCGCTGCGCGCCCTCGAGGAGCCGGACCTCGTCCACCTGAACGGCTACTGCCACGCCGACCTGCCGTGGGGCGCGCCGGTCGTCTTGGTCGGCCACTCGTGCGTGTGGTCGTGGTGGCGCGCGGTGCAGGGGGGCGATCCGCCGCCCGCGTGGGACGAATACCGGCGCCGGGTCGCGGCCGGGCTCGCCGCCGCCCATCGCGTCGTGGCGCCGACGGCGGCCATGCTGCACGCGCTCGAGGCGGCGTACGGCTCGCTCGCGCACGGCCGCGTCGTGCACAACGGGCGCTACGCCCCCGCCGAGCCGCCGCCGGCGCGCAAGCAGGCGCTGGTCTTCTCGGCCGGACGCCTGTGGGACGAGGCCAAGAATCTGGCCGCGCTCGACCGCGCCGCCGAGCGGCTGTCCTGGCCGGTGGCCGTGGCCGGCGAGGCCCGCCATCCCGACGGAGGCGCGCACAAGCCCCGCCACCTGGCGGCGCTCGGCCGACTGTCCGCCGAGGACGTGGCCCGCTGGATGGCGCGCGCCGCGATCTACGCCGCGCCGGCCCTCTACGAGCCGTTCGGCCTCGGCGCGCTCGAGGCGGCCCAGGCCGGCTGCGCCCTGGTCCTGGGCGACATCTCCAGCCTGCGCGAGGTGTGGGGCGACGCGGCCCTGTACGCCCCACCCGACGACGACGCCGCGCTCGCCGGTGTGATCGAGCGCCTCATCGCCGACGAGACGCTGCGGGCCGACCTGGCCCGCGCGGCGCGCGCGCGCGCCTGCCGCTTCGAGCCCGGCCGCATGGCCGAGCAATACCTCGAGGTGTACGCGGAGGCCGCCGAGGCCGCCACCGAGTCGGCCATCGCCGAGCTCGGTCGTCGCCAGCCAACCGCGCCGCTGATCGGCGCCGCCTCGCCATGAATCTGTTCGTCGCATCGCACGCGGCGCGCGCAGGCCGCGCAGGCCGCGCGGCTCGCATGGCGCGCGGGCCGGGGCGCTCGCACGCGCCAGGGGCCAGGTCGTGAGAGACGCGCGCGATCAGGTCGCCGTGCGCTTCGGGCCGCGCCCGGAGCAGCTGCCGCCGGCGGTGGCGCGCTGGGACGAGCTGCCCCGGGTGGAGCTGGCGCCGTATCTCCCGCCGTCGGAGGACACCGTGTCGGTCGGCCTCGACGACTGGCGGAGCGGCACCATCGACTTCTATCGCGTCGACGCGCACGCCGACGCGCTCGGCGAGCGCGGCCTGGTGCCGGTGGCGGCCAGCGGCGATCCCGATGCGCGCCTCCAGCTCCTCACCCGCTGCCAGCGCTGGCTCGACCGCCGCAACCAGAGCTCGCGCCAGCCATGGTTCGCGCAGGTGCTGGGCGTGCACTGGAGCCTGCACGATCGCCGCCGCCCGCTGGTGCGCGCGGACCACAACCACGCGCTCGACACCTGGCAGTGGCTGCTCCGCCTCGAGCCATCGGCCAGCGCCGCGGCTCAGGTCGCCGCGCTGTTCCACGACGTCGAGCGCCCGGACGGCGAGGCGGAGCATCCGGCCGAGCAGGAGCCGCTCGACCCCCGGGTCGCCCGCGAACGCGATCGCGACGACTCCGAGCCCGAGCGCGGCCGCGCCGAGGGCCGCGCCCGCCGGCTGCGCGACGTCCTCGCCGGGTGCCGCGAGGTCGAGGAGGTGGCGGAGCGCGCGGCCCAGCTGGTCGCCGCCACCGACGGTGCCGGCGATGTCGATGCCGCGGGCGGCGATCTCGCCCTGCTCGAGGACGCCGACGCGCTCTCCTTCCTCTCCCTCCTCTGCACCGGCTACCTGGACTACCACGGAGAGAAGCACACCGCGCACGAGCTCGAGCGGACGCTGTCGCGCATGAGCCTGCGCGCCCTTCGCTTCCTCACGCGCGTCAGGCTCCGCGCCGACGTGGCGGCCCTCCTCGAGACGGTGGTCACGCGGATCCACTGATCCGCGTCACGGCGGAGGCAGGTGGACGGTCGCCGCGACCCTGCCGTGCGGATCGCGTACTCTTGTCGAGATGCGGCTCCTGCTCAACCTCCTCTGGATCGTCTTCGGCGGCGGCTTCGTCCTCTGCCTCGAGTACGTCGTGGGTGGCCTGATCCTGTGCCTGACGGTCATCGGCATCCCGTTCGGCGTCCAGTGCTTCAAGATCGCCGGGCTCGCCCTCCTGCCGTTCGGCAAGGACATCGACGTCAGAGAGAGCGGCGGGGTCGGCGTCCTGCAGACCCTGTTCAACGTCCTCTGGTTCCTGGTCGCGGGCCTGTGGATCTTTCTCACCCACGTGAGCCTGGCCATCGGGCTGGCCGTCACCATCATCGGCATCCCGTTCGCGGTCCAGCACGTCAAGCTCGCCCTGCTGGCCCTGTGGCCGTTCGGGCGCGAGACCCGCGTCGGGTAGGGCCTACTTCCGCGCGCCGTGGCGCGGCGCCATCTCCTCCAGCTCCCCCTCGATGGATGTGGCCGCGCCGGGCTCGAGCTTCTCGGCGGTCCCGGCCAGGTGCTGGTAGCGCCGATAGAGGTAGTCGATCTCGCGATCGGTCAGGTCCTCGACGTCGATGAGCCGGTTCGACGCGCCGCCCATCGCCGCGATGAGCTCGTTCAGCTTGAGCTGCAGCGCCCGCGTCTCCTTGTTCTGCGAGTGCTGGATGAGGAACACCATGAGGAACGTGACGATCGTCGTGCCGGTGTTGATGACGAGCTGCCAGTCCTCGGAGTAGTCGAACAGCGGCCCGGTCACCGCCCATGCCACCACCACGAACACGGCCAGGCCGAAGGCCCAGAAGCTGCCGGTCAGGCTCGACGCCCGCCCGGCGAACAGCTCGAACCCATCCTCGACCCGCTCCATCAGCTTGCTCATGAGCGAACCGTAACCAGCCCGTCCGTCCGCCCGCTACCCCAGAAACAGGCGCAGCCAGTCCGGGCGGAAGCCGCCGTAGGTCACGTGCCACACCAGGTAGAACGAGTAGCGGAAGACGACCGCGGTCCACAGCCCGCTCCGCCGGTAGAGATAGCCGCCGAGCAGATTGGCCAGGAACAGCTCGCCGAGCAGGTGATCCGAGACGACGGAGGGCCAGGCCGCAGCCGGCGCGGCGCCCAGATCGTTGGCGAGAAACGGCGACGGCTCGTACAGCGACACCACGGCGCTGGCCGCCCAGAACGCGATGGCCGGCCGGCGCCGGCCCACGACCGGCCGGAGGAGCCACGTCAGGAGCGTGAGCCCGATGAGGCGCAAGAGGATCTCGAGGAAGGCGGCCCCGTACCAGTAGAACGGGATCGACGCCGGGAAGCGCTGATGGACATCGACCGTGCCGAACACCGCGCGCACCGACGGATCGCCCGCCTGCACGGCCCACACCCTGACGTCCCCCGAGACCGACAGGACGCCGTAGGTGAGGCCGGCGAGCACGGCCAGCGCGACCCAGCGCCCGAGCGGCCCGCGCGCCGCCCACTCGCCCGCGAAGCCGACGCGCTCGGCCAGGAGCAGCGCGCCCCAGCCGAGGAGGGTCATCGCGGCGAGCACGGGCCACGACAGCGCCGCGCCCTGCGACGCGATCACGGGGCCGGCGCCCAGGGCCGTGACCGCCAGGCGGGCCGCGACCATGGTGGCGATGAGGGCGGCGAAGCTGCGGGCGAAGGGCGGCTTCCAGCGCATGTCTCCCTGCCTCTCCGTGTCCCTGTTCGGGTCTCTGTCCGACGGCGCCGCATACCTTTGCACCCGATGCATTGCTTGTCAAGGTATGGCCCGACGGCGTAGGATGCGGTCCATGGCTGACACCGGAGGCGATCGCGAGGGCGGCCGGCCGGCCAACCTCGAGCTCCTGCTGCTCGGCGTGCTGGCGCGCGAGCCGCTCCACGGCTACGCCATCATCGCCAGCCTGCGCCAGCTGAGCGGGGGCCTGTTCGACCTCAACGAGGGCAGCGTCTACCCCGCGCTCCACCGGCTCGAGCGCACGGGCATGGTGGAGGGCGCGTGGAGCGAGGTGCAGGGTCGCCGGCGCCGGGTCTACCGCCTGACCCGCAAGGGACGCCGCTCGCTCGAGGCCGGGCGCAGCGGGTGGCAGCGCACGGCCGAGGCGGTGCGCGCGGTCCTCGCGCTGCCGCCGTCGCGCGCACCGAGGCGGCCGACGTGACGGTCGGCGAGTGGATGGCCCGCTTCGACGGCGCGCTGGCCGCCGCGCCCGCCCGGCGGCGCGCCCTGTGCGAGGAGCTGGCGGCCCACTTCGCCGACGCGCTGGCGGCGGC
>Ga0126377_10002672_pt1 | contig 12370 bp, 5 predicted proteins | sample PanSoiMetPlot_22_FD_92647 | JGI IMG/M metagenome (GOLD analysis project Ga0126377, IMG submission 92647) | Tropical forest soil microbial communities from Panama - MetaG Plot_22 | ecosystem: Environmental > Terrestrial > Soil > Tropical forest > Bulk soil | place: Panama | collected 2016-02-17
AAGGGACCGATTTCTGCGTGTTGCCCATGAAAACCATCGAGGCTTCCGCCGACAGTTGCTCAATGCCGCGTGAGAATGAATGGTTGGCCATGTAATTCTTCATGATGTCCACCAGCGTCTTATCCACGCGCTTGTCCTTCCCGGCGAACTCATCGAAACAGATGCAGTCCCAGTAACCCACCAATCCGATTCTGGCGTTCGCGTTGTTGACAAAAAGCTTGGGCGCAGTGACCTCCGAGCCTGAAATCAGCATGCCGTGCGGTGAGAACTCGGAATAAATGTGGGATTTCCCGGTTCCTTTGGGGCCGAGTTCCAGCAGGTTGTAATTGCGCTCGCAATACGGTACTAGGCGAATCAGGGTAAGCAGTTTGGCGCGGTGTCCGAACATCTCAGGGTTGAATCCCATGCTCTGCATCAACGCATCCATCCACTCTTCAGTGGTGAATTCAGCGCGCGCCTTGAGAAATTCATCGTAATCCACCTTCGCTACCTGGATCGGTTTGAGCGTATCGATTTGCCAGGGGCTGGCCTTGGGGTCATCAGCCACTTCGTACGTTATATCGGTAATGCACCAGATGCCGCCTACCAACAGCTTTGGGAAACGGCGGACGAAATCGTCAGACACCGGGACTTTTTTAAGGCCGAGATTGGTGAACTCAGCCTCGTAAAATCCGCCTCGATCATTCAGTTCGACCGTGAGCTTATCAATGATTTTATGGCGTCCGTTTTCCTTGATGGTTGATTTGACCAATTCGGCCTGGTTCCGATGCACATAATGCTTGGCCAAAATGCGCTGGACGGATTCCAGCCCGGACTTGAGCGCCTCTGGATCGTCGGTGGCGCAATGTTGGCCCAGCAAATATTCCAGCACGTATGTCGGCACGACCGCGTTCTGCTTCAATCCTTTCGACAGGTCTTTGCGCACGACCAGGCCGGGGAAATGCGACAGTATTTTTTGATCCAGCGCGCTCAATTGACTTGGCGCAGGAATCAACGTTTCCGGAGTTTCAACGATTGTGGTTTCAGAGTTCATCGAAGTCACTCGCAAATGGTTTCTGCAGTTTAAGACTGTGCGATTTGTAAACGACAGTTTGATTGGCGCCTTGCACAGTCTCTAGCAGGCGCAACTCCACTTCCTGATTATTGAAAGCGTCAGCGGCGCGTGACAGCGTCAGCGTCACGGTAGTCTCGCGGTTCCGCGCCTCCGTCTCTTTGGAATCGAAGGTCAGCGTCTTGATCTCCGACAGTTCCGCGCCGTCTTTGGAAAAGACACCTACGCGTAGTATGCGGGGAAGGACTTTTTCAATTGCGGGCCGATCCTGGAAGAGCGAGATCGAAACCTGGCCAGTGGTTATCTTCGCCGGCGCGCGCAACAGTTCCACCTCGACCAGCCCCGTATCATCAACGCGAGCCTTATGTATCTTTACCACTGGCACGATCACCTCTTGAAGACTGAGGCCGCCATGTACAAAGCGTTTGCCCGACCCTTTCAACGGGAAGCGGCCCAGCGAGAGCGGAAAAGCCGCGTCCCAGTCGCCGCCGAGTCCTAGCGCCGCAGCGCTGAAGACCTTCACAGTTGGACCGGCTGCAATACCAAGGCCTATGGCAAACCGCCGATTATGAAAAGTCCACTCGGCCGAGGCCGGGAGTGGCGTCATATCGCTGTCATCAACCTCGGTTTGTTGGAAAAGAAAGCCGTGATCCGCCGTGAGAAGCATATTGCTCCCATTGATGTTGGCCACTTTCTTGATGATCTGTTCCAGTTCGTCAAAGGCCTGCTCCACCGCGTCGAGAGCTTTCGCTTCCGTTTTACTCTTATCCCCGACGTTATCGATGTGATCGTGAAAGATGTAGATGACTTCATGGTCGCGCGTCAGCGCGCGTCCGTCGGTCTTGGTGTTCAGCTCGAGGAATTCTTCCGCCTGAATGGCTATTGCTTTTGCGTCACATGCGGAACGCAATATCTCCGACCGGTTGTCGGTTCCCGAGGCGCTGCGCCCGTCAACGGTCACGGTCGCCGTGGCGGCGTCTACCGCCAAACGCCTGCCTGGCAATAGCGAAGCCATTCCGAGTTGGGTGTAAGTGGGCAGCGAGCCGAAGACCGCTTCGACTTCGGCGGTCCAGCGGTTGGCCGACTGGAGCCGCTCGGCGAATTCCATCGCCGCTTCATAACGAAGCGCATCGGAGATGATGATGAACACCTTCTGCCCCTTCAACCGAAACGGCTCCACGTAATTATCGAAGAATCGCCGTTGGGCCGTCAGCCCAGGGCATTCCCAGACTTTCAAACGCCGTACCTGATCGCCCCAACGATCCGCAAGCGGGACCAGAAAATTGTTCACATAGGCCTTCTCCACCCACCGGGCGATCGGTTCCATCACCTGCGCGTTGCCGTAGCGGCGCAGCCGCCAGACGCAGCGGCGATAAGCCGCGTCAATCCGCCACCAACTGTTCACATAACGACTAACACCCATCGCAAGAGAATCCATCGTCAATTCGGCCCCCGCCAGCAGTTCACGCAATTCCACCGCGTTTTCCAGCGCCTTGTAGCCGTGTTCGTGCTCCCTTTGCCAAAACGAAGTCCGGCGCTGTTGGATCACGTTGCGCAGGTCGGTGGCGGCGGAGCCTTTCTCGAAAGACTGGCAGAGCCTGTGCAGAGTGAATTTCTCGAAAATCTCGAAGACATCGCTGTCGCCAAGATCGGCGCGCCCGTTGATCCCGTCCAGGGCCTGCTCGATGTGTAGTTCCTTTTCCAATTGCCGCGACCATTGCCGGAATGAACCCTCATGCATCTGGCTGTCCTGCCATCGTTTCAGGAAGACTTTGGCGTGCTGGCTCAGTGAGACCTGATTGTCCAGCGGATTGGCGCCACGAAATAGAGAGACCACGAAATCGCGCAGCGATGGCGCGTTCGAACTGTAACCGAATACGCGCTCCACCTCGCGCCAGAACGGTTCCACAAGCGCCGCCGCGCCCAGACACGCCGCCACCGGATCGAGAAGCGGCGAATCCGCCATCGCGCCAAGGAAGTTCAGCAACATGGCGTCCAGTTCAACCGAAGCGTCGGCCAGCACGGCCATCATCTTCAATTGCACGTCGCAGCTCTGGTCGTCTTTGCTGATCAACTCTTTCAGCGCCTGATTCCGTTTGTCGCTGCGGAAAAACGCGGCGTGTTCCTGAGCAAGATGTATAAATTCATGCGGCAGACCGACATCCTGCAAGGCCAGCGAGGCTTTATCCGCCTTGTATTCATAGCCTTGCAGCAGCAGATCCAGCAGCCAGTTGCCGGCGTCCGCCGGGCGGGCCGTTGGCACATAAACCAGATACCGCGCCTCTGGATTCGGGTCGCGAATGATTTGCACCTTGGCGCCGAACTCGTTGCCCTCAACCTTGAGGTTGGTAACTCCCTCGTCGATAAAAGCATCGAAAGTCTCGGCCCATTCACCTGTGGCGTCATACCAGAATACGAGCCGATGCTGTTCGAAAACACGCTGCAAACTGTCGTGGATACGTTTCATGTTCGGCGATAGCTCCATTTCCAATTCCGCCATTCTTTAACCAGACCGGCCTTGACTCATAAGGATCATCTGACTTATTTGCTACGGATAGATCGAATCGCCGCTCTTATATGTCTATTTGGTGAATTTTCGTATGAGGCCTCAAGCGCATCGGCGAGCCATGTCTGTATCCCAATTCCATGGTTTTTATACCAGACAGTCGCGCGAATTCTTATGTCGCCGTAAAAGCTTACCTCCATCTCAAAATCGCGATCGTCAGCGTTGATTTCATAAAATTGTTTTTTTCTCGAGATAGTCTCGTCGCTGCACTGATAAACTACCGATGACGCGCCCGGCGCCGCGTGCCGGACGTACAGGCGCATGGAGTATTTGCCTTCGTCCACAACCGGCTTGCCATTGTTATCCATGTCGAATTCCGCATACAACTTCGGCGGCGGATCACGAATGAAGATTTTATTCGCATCGACATTTTTCCGCGCATGGAGTTTAGGAATATGATCCTCCTCATGTCCATGCAATGCGACTTCAATCTTCCCCAGCTCAAACGCTTGTTGCACGCTCTTCCCAAAGGCCAGGGCCCGATAAAAACCTGTCGCAAACTTAATCGCGGAGTCGTCGGATACGGTATTGGACATGCCGATCACGCAATTAATTGATTCGGCGATGGCTTCCGCCTGCTCGCTGGAATAACATGCGTTTAGTACAACGCACTGGATATTGTCCCTCAGGAGACGGAATATATTTCGCAGCGCGGGTAAGGGAATAGGAATTGCGTCCCCGTTGTCATCTTCAAACACTAATTCACTGCTCTCCGTACCATGCCCGCCAAAATGGACGATGTCAGGTTTGTGCCTCATCAGCAACGTTCCCAAATCACGAGCCCGTACCGCCCCTTCAACGGTAATGCGGAAGGTATTAGCGTTTGCAATTAAAAACTCGTTATTAATTTCCTTGATCTCTCTATTAAGCCGAAGAGGATCGCAAAAGTTTGGGGCCGCTTGCAATGCAAGGATAAACGGCATTTTTGATATCTCCTGTTTTAGATGACATCCGTTGAAATGGCGCCTGAACAATTGGATCGAGACTTCAACCGGCCAGGTAAACCTCCACGAACACTTGCTATCCGAATTTCGACTTTTTGCGCATTATTGGTTTAGATGGAGTAGATTTTCGATTTCCTCTTTTTTCCGCGAGCGCCGCTTCATTCACCGCCCCACGCCATGCCGTCCATGAAGTTGTGTAATCGAGCTTCGATGCGGGAAGCGGCAGATTCTTTTCCATATCTTCATAAGCAAGCACCCCATCATTTATCAGCGGCGGAGATTTTATCTTGTTCGCTTTCTCGTTAGTTTTCATGCCAATTAAATGCGCTATAACTTCCGTGTCGGGAATGCCTGGAAAATATGTCCTGAGATTTTTTATAACAATCCGTAAGTTATCCGTATAACTTTGGACCTGGCCACATCGGATGATCTCGTAACAGGCTATGAGTGACATAATCGGGTCCAGCCACTTACCAAACATCAACGCGTCCCAATCTCTCTTTTCATTCGTCCCTTTTTTCGGCGTCACCTGGTGATTATTGGCGAAACGGCTTTGTGATAAAGCCATCGTTCTCACCACGCTCAATGGATTAAGTTCGAGATAGCGCAGGACGTTTCTGTCGAGATATTTTGAGAGGCGGTAAATCGGTAATAGATATTGATGTATTGTTAATCGGCCTTCCGGATCTTCAGCGAATGTGACAAATGTAGCTCGATTCGATAGGCAATATACCGCCATGGTTATTGGCGGGTGCTTTTCCATCCTAAGCGATAGTAGATGAGAACCGGGCCTGGCCTTAATTCGCTTCTCATAGATGCCCACGAGAGTCTTGACTTTATCAAGAGGCTTCCATTTAACTTTGTCCGTATCACTGAGCGCAACATCAAATCGGCCCTCGGATTTTTCAAAACCGGCCAATATATATACAGGCGAATCTCCCTTCCTGACATCCGTAAATTTGTCAATTGGCAGGTCTTTCAACATGCGGAATAGCTTGGCGTCGCATGCTATATGTGATGCGCCAAAGACAGAGAGCCATAAGCTTAAATCCCAGTTTGCCATGCTACCCAGGGTTTCAGAGAACTCTGCATAGCGGGTTGTCTTAGCGTGCGAAAAAGAATTAAGTATCCTTTCGCGCACTTCACTCTTTGGTCTTTCAAGAAGATCGACGGTTTTGTACTTGCCGGGTGTAATTGTCACAGAACGTTTTTGTATTAGAATGCCACGCTCCATAACCTCAGCGATATATCTGCCGAGCGGTAGTCTTGCTGTTAGACTGTGGGTTCCTGAGAACTTTTTACCTGACTCTTCATTCACAAGATGGATTTCAGTGTTGGGGGCCGCTTCAAAAGTCACTCTCACCGCATTCATATGCGCTGCGCTCGGTGGAGAGGCTACAAGTCTACCGCTGCGGGATAATCGAGCGGGTGGCGAAACTGCAGGACGACTGCCGCCTGATATTCGAGGGGGTGTTTCCTTTTGAAAGTGCACAACAACTGGATCATAGACGCTCAATGGACCGGGAGCTGGCGGGTCTATCTGAATAACTTGCGCGGAACGATGAGTAACTTCCAGATAGTAATCAAAAGGTTTGAGCGGAAGTGTGTACGAGCGGCCTTTAAATCTGAGAGAATTGGTTTGGATCAGTTCGTTGCTGACTTTGAGCGTGAACGTATCACCCGGAGCGGCATTATCGACTATAACGTCACAGTCATATACTGGAACAGGCTTCAATTCCAAAATAAAACCATCGCTGTCCGCGCCGCTGCTCGCCTCAATTTCCTGGCCCTTGAGTTTGGTTTTGAGGTAATCGCGCAATCGCTCGAATGTAACATACATCCTGCCCGCTTCCCATTTCTTTGCGGTTCCATCGCCGTTTAGTCCTCGCAGGAGCAATTCTGTAAATCCGCTTTTTACTTTTGCCACTTGCCCAAGCGCAGTTGAATATAGCACGTAAAATTTCGACCGGCCTCGGGTTGACATGGGGAATCGCCTTCCCATTACCGGTATTTCGATGTCATTTATCGAAATCGGATTGCGACATGCGTCAATGAAGTAATAGTGGTTTCCGGGGCCGAGCGAATTCCACAGCTTCTTTTGAATTTCCTGAAACTGAAGACAGGCGTCACCCGAATTGTCCGTATCGACGAAATCCGAAGCGACCAGAACGTCTATCTGAATTCTCGCGTTATCGGCGTCGTAGGAAAATCCGTGACCAGAAAAATAGAAATAGAGCTCGTCGTTGTTTTCATCCCTGCACAATTGCGCCAGCTTTTGCAATTCTGCGACTATCTCGTCATGAGTCGTCCCCGTAGTGCGCCACTTGCAGGAATGGCCGGCGCACGCAAGAATATTCTCCGCGGGCGCCTTTTTTTTCTTGATCAGCCAGTTGCGAAACGCCTCGGCGCCCTCGTTCGTACCGGGCAATTGCCTGGCCAGAACCGAGCTGAGGGGATAATCTTCAATGGCAATAATAAAGGCGCGCTGATTCATTTTTATCTCCGTCCTCAAAGGTGTGGGTTGACAAAATCGGAGAGCGATTGACCATTCACCGCTTCATTACGATACATGAAAATGCCTTCGCAATGGACGCCGACGACGCGGGTTTTATCCATCGAGAGTATTGGAGATCCTGAGTTGCCGCCCAGCGTCGAGCAATCGTGAAAAATCGCCTGGCCGGATGCGCCGATGATTTCACCTGGCGCGGCGCGCTTGACTCCGAATCTGTCGCCGAATAGCGCGCTGACAAACAGCGGATTCCGAACTTTGTCCTCGAATGGATAGCCAACTGCGACGACGGCCTGTCCTCTCTTCATTTCTTCCGTGTCTATAGTCAAGGGGCGCCGCTCATCTTCAAATGTCCTGTCTTCGATTCTGAGCAACGACATATCCAGCGTGGGATGGACAGCAACCACGCCAATTATGCCCACGGCTTTTTCCGTGGGAGAATTATACTCCTCGCGAAAGCGAACTATGGCCTGTCCTTTTTGAAGTAGGTTTGTTCCATAAGAAATTACATCGAGCACATGCTTGTTTGTAACGAGCAGGTTATCTGAGATGAGAAAGCCTGTGCCTACACCCTTACCAGAAATCATATCTATACGCCCGATAGAATAGAGAAACGGTTTTACAGAACCGCGAAAATCTTCCCAATCGGCGAAGTTCGATGCGATGTCGGGTTCGAGATCTGGAAGCTCTCTATTCTTTGAAAGTGGAGCGGGCCGCATGGTCCTTATCGCAAGCTCGAGCGCGGCAAGTTGCATCGGTGTAGGTTTATCGCCGTTGTTGAGAGCGTCAATCGCCTCCTGCGCGGCCTCCTGTACTTGCGCCGCCGCCGGCCCTATGATGGCGCGCACACGATTCTGAAAATTGGCTATCGGATTCTGTTGAAAAGCGCGCTCCGCGCGCTCTCTTAAGCTGTCGTAATAATCGCTCATGGCTGATCTGGCCTCGAAAAAATTGAGTTTCAGGCGAGTGGCCGGTTATATATAACATCGCCATTCGGCGCCTGAACTATCTCGTTCAGGTGTGGCCCGTTGAATTCAAGGGACATATAACCGTTAGGGCCATACTGAGTTTCGTAGCCCCGGATGTAGTCATTTGGCCCATTGAGCACTAACCCGCCAGGAATCAAGTTCTTCGATCCCAGCCTGTGCCAATTTGATAGACCTGGCTCTTCAGGCGCTCCGCTCAGGTCGTCCCTGAAATAAGGGAATCCACTATGTCCAACCGTGCGCCCATACATTCCCCACGCTGCGTGCTGGTCGTAGAGCATGCATCGATGTTCATGGCCCCAATACCAGGCAAATATCTTTTTGGAGTTGAGGAACTCGCCGAGTTTTTTTACAAGCTTCGGTCCTTGTTTTTCGAGCCGTGAGATCGGTTGGTGATGCGACATCAGTATGATCCTGCGATCCGCCGCATTATTGATAATGTTCCTGAGCCATTTAACTTGATCGTCGGTCAGATCGTGATCTTCGTAGGCGCTATCAAGCCCGACCAGCGTCCAATGATCATTCTGGAACGCGAAATAGCTCGCTTTCTGACCGAATTTCTCGAGAGCCACGTTGAAATAGGCATGCCCGCCAGTATACATCTCATGGTTGGAATTGAGCGCGCGATTGGTTGCGCCGGTGTTTTGAGGCCACAGATCGACGAACCGTTCCTGCACTTCGTCTTTGTTGCCCGCGTAATAAACGTCTCCGAGGTGAACTATGAGGTTAAATTTTTTGGCGGATTTCTCAATACTTTTCGCGCATTCCGGGGCTCCGTATAGTCCCGTTCCCCAGTCGCCGAGTAGCGCGATTCTAACCGTATTATCGAGAGGCTGAGGATCGGGCTCTGCGGCCAGGAAATCGTGGTCTTTGATGCCTTTCCACCATGTAAAAAAACTACCCGCCCATCCCAGCCAGTCATTTGAATCGAACTTGACCTCTTTCCCGCCCATCGGCAACTCCTCGAAGTTAGCCTTCTCTTTCGCGCGCTCTGCGAGAAAAGATTGTAAAAGAGATGCGACTTTGTGATCCGGCGCTATTAGTACTCCGGGATTTTTGTCCTCTTCTTCAAGCCTTTTCAACGCCCCGCCGAGCCCCGCAAGCATTTGCGCGGACTCAATCGGGTCTTTAATCGATTTTTCGAGCTCTTCAATAGTAGCCGATTCACGATTGTTGATAATCCTGCTGGCTTCACGGTAAGTGATGATCGTATCTTTGATACTCATGAGATTCCTCCAGATAAATCACGATGAAACGAAGAGCGCCTGAAAAATCGTCTCTAAATCACTCTTCGCCCTCTTCGTTTCTTCGTGGTTGGCTGCTCCGGTTTCGGAAATAAACGAACTGCTTTACCTTGTAGGGCGGCGCTTATGGCCTTACGCCGGACACTCTGAAAAATGATCTTCCTTTTCTATAGTGACAAACACATCAATGGCTTGAGCGATAGTTCGTAGTGGTTCGTCGTGGCGCTTGATGCCTCATGATTTGCCGCCATGGTATGTCGTTTACCAACAGTCGCAGCGCTGGGTCAACGCCGGCGTCTTCGAGTCGCTCGTCCATGACCTGCGCGCTGTGTTGCGGGTCACCGATGGGCATGCAGGTGTACTCGCTTAAAGTTGATAACAGTCTCCAGGATAGAACAGAAATTTTACCGTATTCGACGATGGTTTTACAAAGAATCTTAAATCCGTTCCCACGGATCATTCCTCATCATTTTTCGCAAGTCCCGGAATGGGCGCCAGCGCCTCCCCGAGCTTCTGATAATTCACTTTCACACCGTCATCCAGGTCGAGTTCGATGCGGGCCTGGGCCAGGGGCAGCAATGTCCGTCGCTCCCATTCTTCGCATTCGCGCAGGATTTTGGTCAATTTGTCCGCTTCCTTGCGGGCACCGGTTTTGTCGCGCGTATTGCCGCTGAGCTGTGTTTGCGCTAACTGAGCGATGCGATTGCGCAGCTTCTCCTGATAAGGCCGCAGGTAGCGGTTCAATACAATGTTCATTGTGTCCCGCGTGTAGCGGTGCAGGTATATCAGCGCGCTGAATCCTTTTTGAGGGCTCTGCACGAGCCAGTAGATGGGTCGCTTCTTGTAGCCGTAGGCGCGTTCGTTGCTGATATGGTTCTTGAAAAAGTCGGTCAGGAAATATTTCCGCAAATCCTTGCCCAGGGCTTCTTCGATAAAACGCAGGTTTTCGCCCAGCATGGCTTTGCCGAAGGTCGCGCGCAGTAATTCGCGGACGCGCTCGACGACGTCGTCCTCGAACCATTCGCCGTCCAGCACTGGAATGACGCCGTCTTCGTCTGGCGCGAAGTGGAGTTTCTCGATCGGCTTGTCGAATTTGGCCACATAATTCGCCAGCGTGTCTCCGGCGTCGGCGAGGATGAGGCCGGGTTTGTCCAGCGAATAACGGCCCATCATGCAACCGACGGCGTAAGAGAGGAACGTGGCCACGTCCTTGCGCGCGTCGGAGCGGGTCAGCGTGATCTGGTCTTCTGGAACTTCAGGCGAGAGTTCGTTCTGCAGCCCATAGGCTTCGATAAACAGCCGGTTGTTTTCGGTTTCCAATTCCTGCATCCGTCGGATGGCGGCGTCGCAATGCGCTTTCCAATTCTGCCAGCTTACCACCAGTGTCTCGGCTTTCAATTCCGGTCGAAGCAACGGCAGGTCGTGGAAATCCCAGGAGGTCTCGAAGTTGTTCCAATCATGCTTAGCGATATCTATACTGGTTTGGACGCATTGCGTGATCGCCGGGAGACTGGAGGATAAACGTTGAATGTCGAATGGCAGATTATCAATGTCACGATTCTGTGTAGAGAGAGTCGGGTTAAGGACCTTCAGACAGTTTAGTGCGATCACTGAGTTCAAGAACCCCAGCAATGCGCTCGAAATTGTGTCGTCTGGAAACACCATTGCTCCTTTGTTGGAATCGAACAGCGCGCCAGCATCAGAGTATCGGAAGGAGACTTCGGCGGACGTGAGCCCACCCCAAGTGATACCATTGCGAAAATAGTAAGACTCATTTGTAATTTTCCAACTCAAATTGTCCCCCAAGTCAGGGTATGTCTCACGAGTGAGCTTCTTAATTTCAGCACCATCTGATTGCCAATCGACAACTAACTCGTGATTACCATACCACTTCCGATAGGCTCCGCCTTTATTGTATGGAAACCATTTTAAGCCAGAAGAAGCAGCCTTCTCTTTGTTGTAATGAAGCCCGAGATTGTCAAAAGGTGTTTCCCACCACAAACGAAGGAAGCGAGCATTGTCACCTGTTCTCATTCCCTGGCGTGCGGCAGCGATTTTCCCTAGGATGGTTCCTTCTTGGAAGCACTTGCGCATATTATCACTCACCCAATATGCAATCGGTGCGCCTGGTATCTTCTCAAAATGGGTCTGGGTAGCTTTGTAATATCCATATGTAGAATCCAAGAACTTATATTGTTTCTCCTCAACAGAATCGACTTCTACATGTCGTTCAAACAGCCGCCTGTAAGTTCCGGCGCACCCGTTTGGTCGGCTGTTCTTCAGTGTAAACGCGACTGTTCCAAAATCCGACCCAAAGATCCCTCTTCCTAGTTGAAGCAGATTTAGAATGCTTCTCTGCTGAATCATCTCTTTCCTGAAGGCTTCGAAGGAGGTGAGAAACATCCACGACGGCAGATTTATCATGGAAATCCATCCCCCGGGAAAAGATAGGGAGAAACTCCGCTGCATAAAGCAGGTTAAGATGTCCTGCTTCGCCGAGGTATAGTTTGTCTTAACCATATTTTTGAGTTCCGAATTCATCTGACCGTTCCCCATATACGGCGGATTCGCCACTACAACTTGATACCGCTGCGTCAACGTCTCTGCCTGTTCAAGGACGCGCAGAACTCTGCCGTGCGTCCCGTACAGGAAGGGCTGGCTGCCGCGGCCTTTCTCTTCGATTGCGTATCGAAGTGAAACAATCTCCGCTTCGCCGAGACAGGGCTGAATCAGCGAACCAAATGTTGTTGCATTCTCGAACTGGCGCATTAATCGCATCACCGGCTGATTGAACAATTCGTGGAGTTTCAATGCGCGGATGTATTCGCTCAGTTCACTTTCGTCAAAGCGCACATCCTGCAAGGCCAAGATGCGAGGCTGCACAAAATTGCCGGGTTGAAAGAAGCGGCGGGATTTCTCGCGGGCCTTCAAGACCAGGGCCAGCGAGGCGAGCTGCGCGGCGCGCGGACAGATGTCCAGGCCATGCAGATTGTGCGTCAGGATCAGCGCGGGAATATCGGACGGAGCGTAGCCCTCCTCCTCATAGATCGCATAGAGCAGATCGAAGGCG
>Ga0126377_10002673_pt1 | contig 12366 bp, 16 predicted proteins | sample PanSoiMetPlot_22_FD_92647 | JGI IMG/M metagenome (GOLD analysis project Ga0126377, IMG submission 92647) | Tropical forest soil microbial communities from Panama - MetaG Plot_22 | ecosystem: Environmental > Terrestrial > Soil > Tropical forest > Bulk soil | place: Panama | collected 2016-02-17
ACCGCTGAGGTAGGCTGCCAGGCTGTCTTTGTCGCCGTCGAGCAGCATGTCGAGGGCGACCTGGCTGATCGCCCAGCGCCCACCAATGATCCGACCGGGGAGCAATTCTCGTCCCTACCGCGACCTCTCGTAGGGGAGCAGGCCGCCATCACGTGCTTGCGGGCAGACCCTCCCGGCAGCGCGGAAAAAATTCCTTGTACGTTTCCGCACGAACCTTGGACACATCCTAGTGCTGATTTCAAACCTGCAACCTGCGAAAATGGTCGTGAACTTTGACGTTGAGGCGGAATTTTGGCGGCCAGGTAAACGATTGATGAATGGCCTCGTTGGAGTGCGTTCAGCTCGCTCGCCCTAGTCTCGAGCAATCAAGCGCGACCAGAAACCCGAAAGGTGCAGAGCGCCAAGTGATTCTGGTTATCGTGCACTCCGATCAGCGAGGAGAAATTGCATGTTGCGGATGATTGCTTGCAGTGGACCCGCCCTGGCCCTCATGCTCTGCGCATCGACGGCCAGCGCAACTGGGTTGAGCGTGCCAAACCTTGCGGAAAACAGCGGCACAATGGTGTCGCGTGTGCATTCGGTCGACGAGGCCGAGGACAGTCTGCAAAGGCGCGGCTACTATGATGTTCGCCTTGAAAGGTCGAGCCTCCCGTATAGCTTCAACGCTTGCAAGCGCGGCACACGCTACCACGTTCACGTCAACTACTATGGTGACCTCGTCCAGGTGGATCCGATAGGTCGATGTGGGGATAACGGGTACGGATATTACGATCGCCGTCCCAACTACTATAATGACGGATATTACGGCAGATCCTACGAAAGGTATCGCTATCGGCCACGCTATTACGACTGAGCTTGGCGTCCGCTAGCAGGTGACGCAGCTCGGGTCTAGTCTGACGTGGCGATCGCAGGTGGCAAGGTTCCCAGCCAACCGACGATTAGAACGATCACCAGTGCGAGCGTCTGCTCGATCAACACATTGCGACGAACCACGCACAGCGGCGCCTCTGCCGGCGTGGAGCCCTGCTTCAATCTCTGCAACGCGGGAACAAGGCGAAAGCGGTTTTGTGCCGCGAGCGCCAGCATTCCGCCGAGTAGACACAGTTTGACAAGTAGCAGTTGCCCGTATGGCGTCGTGATCAGTCTCTGGGGTGAGCCGACCAAGACCCACGCATTGACGATGCCCGACCCTATGAGCGCGGCGACCGCGGTATAACCCGCGCCCGAGAAGCGCGTGAGCGTGGCAACGGCGTGCGCCGTGTGCTCCGCCGACGAGCATCGTCGCACGAGCGTCAGCAAGTATGCGAGCGCCATCAGGCCACCGGACCAGGCGCCAGCAGCAAGCAGGTGAGCACCATCGGCACTCATGTGAACTACCCACAGGGCTCCATCGTGGGTCTGTGTATGACCAACGAACGCTAGGCTTACCAACAGCAGCGCGGCGAACAACATAATCGTCCAATCGGGATGCCGCTCATTGGAACGTCGCCTCATCAGGGTAAGAAGACCCGCAACAAGCGCCAGACGCGCGAGCCAGACCTGTCCAAAGCTCGTCTCGTGCAACACGGTGAGGAGGCTGTCCTAACCAGCAGCCGTCATGGTCCCGGTCATGGCAGCGATCGTGAACCAGCCCCAAGCCAGTGCGCTCGCAAGCGCCAGCAATGCTGCGCACCATAACGATGTACACAGCCAACGGCGCAGCCGGGCCAAAGGAGGATTGCCGTTTGCGGGATAGCTGTAGAGGGGGAAGAGGGCAAGCCCGAAAAGAGTCATCACTGCTGCAAAATGCAAGAAGCGAGCGGTGATGAGCCCTACTTCGATCAAGGGTCAACCTTGAATGAGTAACTACCATTCACGCGGTGGGTATCCACCGATACGACGTTCCATTTGACGGTGTAGGTGCCCGCCGCTAGCGGCCCCTGCAGCGGCACAATGAGCTGCTTGTGATCTTTCGCGTCTGTCGCAAGCTTTCCGGTCGTCAGCGTCTTTCCGGTCTGGTCCTTCAGCTCCACGCTTGAAAACTTCAAGATCACGCCTTCGCTGAAGCTCAGCTTAATCTCTGTCGGCGCAGCAACAGTGCCGTCAATGGCCGGGCTTGCGAACTTGAGCGTCGGATGAGCCTCGAGCGGCGTCGTCACAACGCCACCTGCAAACAACGCCAGCATGGCTGCAGAGAGTCTGGTTAGCATGACTGATCCTCATTGTACGTGAGAGATGAAAAGGTCCTGATAGCCCATCGTTAGCGGCACGAAGCGTCCTGACAGATATCACCAACGCTGCCAAGAGTAGTGGTCATGGCGCGTGCGCGGATGATCCTCGTGAAAGTCGCCATGCAGGTCCGCTAGGGCACGGTGATAGGCGCGATGTTCGGCTCGGCTATAGAACCCCTCCTCGTGCGCGCGCCTATGGGCCTGGTTCACCTCGCGATGAAAGTTCCAGTGCGCACGGTGGTCACGAGCGTGTCGATTAAAGTCGTCGTCATGCGCGAATGCTGCTCTGGTTGGTGCCGTTATGGCCAACACCGCCACAGCAATGAGAGTTTTGCCCAAAGTCATAATACATCTCCAGTCGGTGCCGCGTCCCTGGATCGAAGCGCGGGACGGTTGCATGCAGCGTTACAATGCGGTGGCGAAATTGAACCCCACCGGAATGAGCCGTTTAGAAACCGTTCATGGCCAGCGGCCAAGGTGGAGCTGCCTTGGCACCTGCTGGGCGGGACCAATCAAAAGAGGCTGCGTGGCGGGCTTAGGTTATCCAGCCACAATGCCTTCTTGTTCGGCTCGTTCAGCTTGCACCTGTAGTAGCTACAGAAGTTATAGACCTGCTCTATCATGGTGAGACGCTGGACAAGTTTGGGATCAATCGCCGTCACAATCGCGATGCTTGTTGCGCCGCCCAATTGCTTGGCACAGCAGGGGCCCTGTACTGCGGGCACGTCGGTTGTTTCCATTAGTCCTGCGACCTTCGCAGGTGCTGACCTGAACACGCTTAGCGATGATCAGTTGGGAATGTATGCCGCGGGCTATGTCGATGCCTTACAGGCGTCCACGATGATTGGCGTTGCCGAGCGTTGCCGCAAAGCTTTGCAGATCTGTGCGGCCGGACAGGGCAGGGCCGATTTCGTGGCTAAGCTCCGGAAGTACCTACGCGAGAACCCGAATCGCTGGGACGAGCAAAGCAACAATATTCTCTACAATGTGCTCTTTAGTCGTTGCCTTCGCTTGCACTGAGGGCACAGGCCATGAACAACCGCCGTAAGCGGCGTGCCGAATTTGCGCGCTTCCGCCGCGAAACGGGCGGTGCGCTGCTCACTTGGCTGGTGGACGCCAACGACCCTGCGATGCGCGAGGCGCCGCCATTACTAGTAGGCGCCGCGCACCTGTGGTGCGAAAATCTATTGGCCGCGCCGCGTCACTGCATCTGCTGTCTATCGCTCATTTGGAACCGACGGGAGGTGGGCGCGCTGCTGTTGAGCATGCCGATGAATGCGACGAACAGTATGAGCGTCAACGCCGTCTGCGCCAGGTGTTGGGCCCACCAAGCTTTGGATGAGATCGAACACGCGGCAACGGATGTATTGCGGGCAGTCGTCCCGAACGGCCACTTCGAAGCGTTGCCGTGCTAAGCTGGCCGCAACGCGCGAGACGAGGAGGCACCCATGCCTTGCGTTCGAAGCCAGCGCGGTCGTTATTGGGCCACCTTGTACCGATGATCTACACCGTCTAATTCCAGTTTTTATGGGCCGAGGCTGAAAGCCGAAAGCGCAGTCCTCGGGGATGCAATGCGCCGGCGAGATTTCATCAAGGTGGTTGGCGGCGCAGGGGTGTGGCCAATTACGGGGCTTGCGCAGGAGCCCGCTGGAATGAGCGAATTCTACGAGCTCGATTTGCGGCACCGTGCTGCTGCGAACGAACCGATTCGTGAGAGGCACGACAAGTTCATGCAGCCACGGCGCGCTATGCGCCGCCGGGCATCTTTTGATTGTGCCTGCAGAAAGGGTGCGCCCGCCCCATCGGGCGGGCGCGTGGTGAAAGACTACTTCTTCTTGCTCCTCTGATCGCCTGGGGCGAGCTCCTTGGCGTTCGCAGCGCCAGTATCATGCTTGATGTCGCCGGGCGCGTTTCCAGACTTTCCTGGATCGTCCGATCCACTTGTCACGGGCTGGTGGCCGGGTGAGTTGGCCGATACACCGTGGTTCGGTGAGCCTTTGCCTGCGGCCTGGGCTAGCTGCGAAGCGACCGTGGCGGCTACGAGCGCTGCCGCACATATCACAATTTTCCTGAGAGCCATGTGAACTCCCCCTTTTGGTTGCGAATGACCAGCGGGACCCCCGCCTCCGCGAATCTGCCGAGCGATATCCGTGCATCCCGCCGAGATTTGGACTGGGGCTCCCACAACCGCCGGCGGTGGCCTGTTACGTTCCTGAAATCGGCTGACGCGGTAAGGTTCGTGTCAGCGAATAGATTCCCAGCCAAAGCTTAAGCTGACCAGCTCGATTGCTAGCGCGTTTACCGAATCTGGCTTTGCATCAGGTGACGGGCCGCCACCCATTGACGACGATCATGGAACGTAGTCGACCCACGTGGTGTCGACGATGACAACGTCAGACGTGAACCAATAGTAGTAATCGGCAATGGGGTCGTAGACCCAGTAGCCGTAGTAGTACACATCAGTTTGCGCGACCTGCATTCCAACCAACACGAGGCCGGGAACGGTCTGAAGCTGAGCTAGCTTCTGGCGCGTTTTGACTTTTTTCACTTGCATGCCGGTCGCGCTAACGCCAACGATCTTACCGTTATTGACTTCCGCGAACACGTCGACTTTGCCGGCCGCGTGAATCTTGTGTTTCCCGTTCTGCTTGATTTTGGCACCAAGCAAAGCATTCCCGTTATGGTGGTGCTTCTCTTTGGCGAGCACAATTTGCGAGGCACTGAGAGTGCCGGCGGATGCGATAAGGCTGAGAACTGCGCGACGATGCAACATGGCTCTGCTCCTTTCTCTGGTGGCTATAGACGGTGAAGCCTGGAAACAGGTGACCATGACTTCTCTGAGGCAGCCGCCACTGCCAGTACGCACGATTTGTAGGCGCCAAGCGGTTATTGGCTTTCGCGCCGCGAGATCAATTCGTGTTGCGTGCCGTTACGAAATTGAATTGGTTGCGGTGGCGTCAGCTTCCCGTCAGGTCGCAAATACGACCGAAGCTTATTATCAATAATATTTTCCAGGCGGCAAATGGTATAGGCAGTGTTGCTCCCAATCAAGTCTGCCAAAATACATGATGTCGCTGATCATTATCTGGCCTGTCGGAACGATACTGAACAACTGCATTAGAAGGGCCACGCCGAGAGTGACGGAGAACATCACCTCGCGCCACACCTGTTGGCTTTCGAACAGTTCCCCCGTCACCTCTGCGTTTTCTTATGACGACGGAAATGACAAGAGAAGGCGTCACCCAGCGCAGCACGCGCCATCCAATGAAGAGGTCTGGCGTAAGATCCCGGACTGGCGTAGCGCTGACTTCGAATGAGCTGCAGGAGCGGGATGCTCCCGACATCTTGGCGGCACGCACTGGTTTGATCCGCTTGATCGGGCAATGCTCGACAAAACTGGCTGACGCGAGATCCACGAGAGTCGGAAAACAGCAGCAGTCGAGCCCACTGGGCTTTACCAACATGAACATGCGCGCTAACGCTTGAGACCACTGCTCCTCTTCCAAGTTCAGGGCGAGAACTGTTATTTCGGAACGTCGGATCACGGTTGCCACTCCGGCCATCAACGCCTCCTGGCGCGATATCCCGCGCGGTGTATGGGCTCTTGGTCTCGTCAGCATGTTCATGGACATCTCATCCGAGATGATCCACGCGCTCTTACCCATCTATTTCGTTACCGTGCTCGGAACGAGTATGACTACCGTCGGCGTCATCGAGGGCACCGCCGAAGCAACGGCGATGATCACCAAAGTCTTCTCGGGTGCCCTTTCGGACTGGCTCGGCAAGCGTAAGCTCCTGGCTGTGGTTGGCTACGGGCTCGCAGCACTCACCAAGCCCGTGTTTCCGCTCGCGATCACCATCTCATGGTTCGTTGCGGCACGCTTCATCGACCGCCTTGGCAAGGGGATCAGGGGTGCGCCCCGCGATGCGCTGGTCGCCGACATCGCGCCCGAGCATGTGCGCGGCGCAAGCTTCGGCGTGCGGCAATCGCTTGACACCGTTGGCGCTTTCATGGGGCCGCTTCTCGCAATTGGCCTCATGCTGCTCACGTCCAACAGCTTCATGCTCGTGTTCTGGGTGGCCGTCGTTCCGGCTTTCATCGCCTTCGCTGTGATGCTTTTCGGCGTCGAGGAGCCCGCGAAGCATCGTCAGGAAGCGAACGCCAAGCGGCGCTTGCGCCTCGCAGATGCGACAAGACTCTCCCGCGCGTTTTGGGCAGTGGTGGGGATTGGGACCGTTTTGACGCTGGCACGGTTTAGCGAAGCATTCCTTGTGTTGAAGGCACAGACCGTGGGCGTCCCTATCGCTCTCGTACCAGCTGTCCTGATCGCGATGAATATCGTCTATGCCTTGGTCTCATATCCCGCCGGCGCCCTCTCTGATCGCATCAATGGTAATACCATTCTGCTCGGCGGCATCGGCATGCTCGTCATTGCCGATCTCATTCTAGCCTCCAGCACGGCCTTCCCTACCGTCCTTGTCGGCGTCGTGTTTTGGGGCCTTCACATGGGTCTGACCCAGGGCGTCCTAGCTACTTTGGTCGCCGACACGGCGCCCGAAGATTTGCGTGGCACTGCCTTTGGCGTCTTCAACCTGGCGAGTGGTGTCGCCATGCTGGTTGCAAGTGTCATCGCCGGCGGACTCTGGGATGCCTTCGGGCCGAAAATGACGTTTCTCACAGGAGCCGCGTTTAGCGTGGTGTCTTTTACAGGATTCGCAATTACGCGGGCCCGATCCCCCATCTGATAAGTGCCGCATTAACGTCCACGGACCCATCATGGTGGCAAGGCATGTCCGTCACGTGGCACACCGCTGACTGAACACGGCGATGCGCAATCCGGCAGCTTTCTGGGGGTCAACAGACTACCTCAGCGGGTCGAGCCGATCCATTTCGAGGCTCTTTGTGACCCAGTTCGGACCCCGCCTTCCCTTTTCAACAACACGTTAGATCGGGGAGCGTCAGCCACTGGGCTTGGGGTTTCACCCGATGTTGGTGACCCCATGCCAGCGGCATGTTTCGGGAGATCATGCGGTCGACCATTGGAAGCCGGAGCGTGCCATGGCAAGTCAGCGAAAGGCGACTACATCGACACTAGGGTTGGCGCTTTCCGTCAGCCTGGCTTGGCTCATGGTTACTGCGCCTCGCGAGGCATTTGCGCAGGACGTGCTACCGCGTCCCGAGCCCCCTTTCAAAGGTGTCATTGGTCAGACCTATAAGGACTCCAAGCCCGACAAGATTCCGCTCATCACCGCGCCAAAAGGGGCGCCAAACGTTCTTGTCGTTCTCATTGATGACTCCGGCTTTGGCCAGTGGAGTACTTTCGGTGGATTGATCCCGACGCCCAATCTCGACCGCTTGGCCGCGAGCGGGCTCCGCTACACGCGCTTTCACACAACGGCACTCTGCTCGCCGACGCGGGCGGCGCTCCTCACCGGCCGCAATCATCATTCAGCAGGCACCGGCACGATCACGGAGTTGGGCGACGCCTATCCCGGTTACAGCGGGCAGATTCCGGCAAGTGCCGGGATGGTCTCGGAAATCTTGCGGCAGAACGGGTATAGTACGGCCTTCGTCGGGAAGAACCACAACATCGCGGATTGGGAGACCAGTATCTCTGGTCCCTTCGACCGCTGGCCGAGCCGTCAAGGCTTCGATCATTTTTATGGCTTCGTAGGCGGTGAGGCAAACCAGTGGGCGCCGGCGCTCTACCGCGACACGACGCCGGTGGAAATGGAAATCCCAAAAGGCATGGAGGGCCGCTACACACTGAATGACTCGCTTGCGGACGACGTTATCTCCTACATCAGCAAGGAAAAGTCAGCCACGCCCGACCGTCCGTTCTTTGTCTACTATGCGCCCGGCGCCACGCATGCCCCTCACCACGTCCCGCCGGATTGGATGGCCAAGTTCAAGGGTCAGTTCGACCAGGGCTGGGATAAATACCGCGAAGACGCGCACAAACGGCAGCTTCAACTTGGCGTCGTTCCCGCTGATACCAAGCTGACTCCACGCCCGCCGGAGATACCAGCGTGGGATTCGCTTAACCCCGATCAGAAGCGTGTTGCTGCTCGCCTTATGGAGGCATTTGCCGGCTACACGGCCCAGACCGACTATCAGGTCGGCCGTGTGCTCGACACACTGCGGGATATGGGCGAACTCGACAACACGCTCGTCATCTGGGAGATCGGCGACAACGGAGCATCGATGGAAGGCACGCTCAATGGTGTCTTCAATGAAATGTCCAGCCTTAACGGCGTTCCTGAGGATACCTCCTACGTCATCAAACACATCGACGAAATCGGTGGCCCGAACGCCTACAATCATTTTCCAGTCGGCTGGGCCTGGGCCATGAACACGCCCTTCCAATGGGGCAAGCAAGTCGCCTCGCACTTCGGGGGTACGCGCAATCCCGTGGTTATCTCGTGGCCGGCGCGCATCAAGGACAAAGGAGGCCTCCGCACCCAGTTCCACCACGTGATTGATCTCGTGCCGACGATCCTGGAGGCGGCACGCGTTACTGCGCCGGCTCAACTCAACGGCGTCACGCAGAAGCCAATTGAAGGCGTCAGCATGATGTACAGTTTTGATGACGCCAACGCGAAGGAGCAGCGGCATACGCAGTACTTCGAGATGTTCGGCAATCGCGCGCTATACCACGATGGCTGGATCGCGGTGACCCGGCACGGCCGGCTCCCATGGGAGAACGCCGGTAGCTATGACTTCGCCAAGGACAAATGGGAGCTCTATAATGTCGCGCAGGACTTCAGCGAGGCAAACGACCTAGCCGCACAGAACCCTGCTAAATTGAAAGAACTGCAAGACCTGTTCTGGGTCGAGGCGGGCAAATACAATGTCCTGCCCCTCGATGACCGTTTTATTGAACGCGCCGATCCAAGCTTGCGCCCGAGTCTGATCGAAGGTCGCAACTCCTTTACCTACTACCCGGGAGCAACTCGAATTCCCGAAAGCTCGGCCGTAAACACCAAGAACAAGTCGCACACGATTACCGCCAGCATCGAAATGCCCAAACAAGGTGGCGACGGTGTACTCGTTGCGGCAGGCGGCATCGTCGGCGGCTACACGCTCTATGTAAAGGATCGCAAGCCCATCTACGAATACAACTGGTTTAGCCAAGCCCGCTATGAGGTGGTGTCACCGGAGCAACTACCGGAAGGGCCGGTCACGGTCCGCGTCGAATTTCTGTCCGACGGTGGCGTTGGAAAAGGCGGAAAGGTTGAGCTCTACATCAATGATAAGAAGGTCAGCGAAGGTCGGGTGGAGAAGACGGTGCCTGGCCGCTTCTCCGCCGATGAGACGTTCGACATCGGCATGGATACGGGGTCACCCGTCAGTATGGCCTATAAGTCGCCAAGCCCATTCACCGGCAAGCTCAAGAAAGTGGTCTTTGAACTAGGGCCAATCCCGCTCGGGATCCGCGGCGAGATCGACAAAATTGAGCGCGACACACGAATTAGAAAAGCGATGAGCGATTGAACTTCAGGCTCGCGTACTCGACGAGTTCTACATTTGACTCTTCCCAGTGCGACCTGCAGCACCGAGCTTGTGTCCGTCACTGCAGCGCTCGCCCGCCTGCGGCCCCCTCTGGCTTCAGCTCCACGGTTACCTTTCCAAGCGTGCCGGTGAATTTGAACGGGGGCGTGTAGCTGAAGTCCACGGGAGTGCCCGTATCCTCGCCGATATCCTGCCCCTCGGCGAGGGCATATTTGAAGGGGGTCGTCTGATCAACGCGGCCTTCGCCAATCTTCCTGCCGTTGGCCAGAAGCACAATAGTTCCGCCCTTGGCCATGCCTCCACCATCGTACTTGAAATCCAAGGCAAGGGTGACCTTTCCGGTTGGCACCGGCTCGGTGGAGACGACGCGGTAGCGGTCAATCGCGACGTAGCTGTGCTCCCCGACAAGCTTGCCCTGCTGCATGTAGAAACCCCACCCACCAGTGAAGCCGCCTTGGGTGAAAATCATGTTTTCCGCGCTGCCGGTTGGGATTTCTGCCTCAGCAGTGATGGTGAAGGACTTGTTCTTCAGATCGGGGGCTGAGTGATTCGGGCAAGAATTCGACGTGAAGGTGGCCAGCGCTATGCCGATCTCCTCGAGTTCGCAAGACGCCCTGAGTCCCAAGTAGTTCCATCCAAGCGGGACTAGGAGACGCAGAAACGATCAACATGTGACGGCGGCGAGAGCCACCGTCGCGGGCACCAACGGTGGGACCCTTCCAGTTTCACCAGCCGTGGTGACGGTCCCGATAACGCCGCCGTGGATGGTATGAGTCATGGCGATACTCGTCATGGTGATAATAGACGGGCCGCCAGTCGTAATCGCGCTCGTAGTAACGATAGTAGCGCGGCCGGTAATAGTATTCGCGGCGGATGTAGGTGCGCACCTCGTAGGGTGGATCGTCGTAACCCCAGAAGCTGTATCCACTGGCGTAGCCGTGGGTCGGCGTCGGCGGCGGCTCGAAGTAGACTGAAGCCCCGACCTCCGCAGCGAAAGCTGGTGTCGCGGACGCTGAGAGCGCAAGCAGAAGAGGTAGAGCAAACCGTTTCATTGAAAGCCTCCCATAGGATGTGCGAGCTTGCGCCAAGACCAGTGACAGTCAGCAGGTCGAGCGTCCGCGAGTCAATGGTCCTGGGGCAGCGAACCGTTGTCAAAAAGGCACACGCCGGCGCTTGTTGCTCTGCCGATCGTCAAAAGCGGCTGGCTGGTCCAATAAATCGGCAGGCGCACAGCGCACGAGCCGGTCCTCTACGGACATTCAATTCAGACGGTGCCGCCGCGGGTCGGCTAGGGGTCGGCGGCCGCTGTCGCAAGGACGAACCTGCGGCAGAGCCAGCGCGGATAGCGGTCGAAAAGGCTGCGCGATTAAAGGGTTGTGAGGACAGCCCTCTGTGGCTGGCGCAGGTGAGGGCAGGGGGTAGACTCTGGGTGCCAGAGAGGAGTGACCACCGTGAGGAATCTGCTGAATGCGGGTAAGCTCCTGCTCCTCGACTTGGCATCGACGATCCTGTTCCTCGGGGTCTTCCTGCTAACCAATAACATTCCGCTGTCGGTTGCGCTCGGCATCGCGCTGGGCGTCGGCCAGATCAGCTTACAGCTCGCACGCAAGAAGCCGATCGACACCATGGAGTGGTTGAGCCTCTTCCTGGTCGTGGCCTCGGGCTCGGCCGCGCTTCTTACCAACGACCCACGGTTCGTGCTGTTCAAGCCGAGCCTCATCTACATGATCGTGGGCGTGGTGATGCTGAAGCCAGGATGGATCAATCGCTACCTGCCACCGCTCGCGAAGGCTGTTGTGCCAGACATTGCCGTGATCGTGGGCTTCCTTTGGGCAGGCCTGATGTTCGTATCCGCCGCAGTGAACGTGTTCGTCGCGTTCAACTTCAGCGTGGTCACGTGGGCATGGTTCATGCCGCTTTTCGGCATCGTGAGTAAGTTTGTGCTGTTCCTGATCAGCTTCGCCGCGATGCGCGGCATCGGACGCCGCCGGTTGCGGGCGATGCCTAATGACGCGCGGGATGCGCTGATGGCATCAGCGGGGTAATAGTCCGCGGCGCAACGCCGTGCGAAGGCTGCGTGCGCTGGTGGACAAGCCCAGATCTGAGCAAACTGCCCACAACCCGACCGTGGCTTGGCCCCCGATCGATAAGTAAGGAGAAATGTTATGAGTGACCGTATCCACGAAGTCGCGGCAATTTACGTGTTCCTCGATCCGGTGCCTTCACGCGCGCAACGACACTCTCGTTGATTTCCGATGATGCCTGTCGCGCCCGCGTATCACGGCATTTTAACCTGGGCTCGCGACCGGAGCCTCTTCATAGTACTGCGCACGTTCTCTGGTCGCTGATGCCACTCAAAGCAGATCAGCGGCATGGCGGCCAAATGCGGCTCGCCGCCATCGGCGCCACCGACCCGATTCGGTGGCGCAACCCCAGTCATTAACGGGAGCTTCTCCGGTAACATTTTCGATGAGGCAATGCGTACTCCGGCCATGGCATGGAGATGAACGGTATTGTCTTGCCGCCGCTGCAGTGTCGGCCTCGAGACGCGCGACACCGCCGTTGGGCTTCGCACGGGCTGGCGTGCGCTACGTGTCGGTCATGGGTCTCCCGCCGCTCAACGGAGGCCTTCTCGGGTGCGCA
>Ga0126377_10002674_pt1 | contig 12363 bp, 14 predicted proteins | sample PanSoiMetPlot_22_FD_92647 | JGI IMG/M metagenome (GOLD analysis project Ga0126377, IMG submission 92647) | Tropical forest soil microbial communities from Panama - MetaG Plot_22 | ecosystem: Environmental > Terrestrial > Soil > Tropical forest > Bulk soil | place: Panama | collected 2016-02-17
AGGACGTCGTCATCCTGCTCGACTCGATCACGCGCCTCGCGCGCGCCTATAACACCGTTGTCCCGTCGTCGGGCAAGGTGCTCACGGGCGGCGTCGACGCGAACGCGCTGCAGCGCCCCAAGCGCTTCTTCGGCGCGGCGCGCAATATCGAGGAAGGCGGCAGCCTCACGATCATCGCCACGGCGCTCATCGACACGGGCTCGAAGATGGACGACGTGATCTACGAAGAGTTCAAGGGTACGGGCAACAGCGAAATCCACCTGGATCGCCGCATCGCCGAGAAGCGCGTGTTCCCGGCCATGAACATCAACCGTTCCGGCACGCGCAAGGAAGAGCTGATCACCGACCAGGGTGAGCTCGCCAAGATCTGGATCCTGCGCAAGCTGCTGCACCCGATGGACGAACTGTCCGCCATCGAATTCCTGCTCGACAAGATGAAGGATACGAAGACGAACAGCGAATTCTTCGAGGCGATGAAGCGCTGATCGCCGAATCGAAATCGAAAACCGGAAGCCCTATCGCAACGGTGCGATAGGGCTTCTTTTCATCTCGACAGAGAGTCTTCTCAGCCGCCGCCCGCGATGCGCCTCGTGTAATCGGCGTAGGCGGGGATCGCAATCGCCGCCAGGATGCCGAGCAGGCACATCAGGATCGGCAGTCCCAGACCCAGGATCTTCACTACCGTCGAATTGGGCGGTGGCGGTAGTCCGTAGTCGTTGGCACCTTCGGCACCGGGCTTGAACAACCAGATCAGGCCGAGGAACGGCAGGAACGCCAGCAGGATCGTCCAGCCGCTCCAGTTCATGTCGTGGCTGCGCTGGATCATCATGAAGACGGAAAACACCAGCACCGCGATATAGATCAGGCCGGCGAGGAAGATTCCGAACACGCCCAGGGTCATGGCCAGGAGCGCCGCGACCGCGACGGCGGCGATGAACCCGCCATTGGTGTAGGCCAGGTAGCGCAGGCGCCCGATGCGCCCGGACGCCGACCACAGGCGGATCTCCTGGTATTCCTGCGTCGTCTCGATGTCGCTGACGGCGGCCCGGGGCGCCGCGTATGGATTGCTAGACATGCTGCCTCCCTAGTTGTATCGGCTCCTTATCTCTCTGCTGCCGGCCGGCTGGCTGTGACGTAGCGCACATCCACACCGTCTCTTTCAACCGACTCTGGCGCGGTTTTCCCGCCTGTTAGATCATTGCGCGGCTTGTTTGCCTGTGTCCGCCGGGAGCCGGAATGCGCCTCACGTTGATCGCCCTGCTTTGCCTGGTGAATGCTGGATGCGCCATCGTGCGCGCCGACAAGGAAGAACCGGTCGAAAACGGTCCGAAGCAGACCGCCGAGCCGGTGCTCAAGCCCAGCGAAGTGCTGAAGCCGAAATCGCTCAATCTCGCCAGCCCGGTCAGCGACCACTTCTACGTGCGTGGCACGTATTTCCCGGCTTCGGTCACGACCACCATCCGGCTGGATCCCAGCACCACCGTCCAGGGCACCACGCTGAGCGGCGAGGATGATCTCGGCCTCGACGACAAGGTCGACCAGGGGCGCATGGAGTTCGACTTCCGGCTGCGCGACAACAACCACGTGCGCATCGACTACTTCAAGCTGAACCGGTTCTCCGAACAACCGCTGCCGCGGGACATCGTGTTCGGCGACATTCCGCCTGCGCAATCCCAGGCCGGCACCAACTTCCGCAGCAAGCTCGACTGGCGTGTGCTCACGCTCACGTACACGTATTCCTTCGTGCACACCGACCGCTTCGAAGGTGGGCTGGGCCTCGGCATCCACATCATCGAGGCACACGCGGAAGGCAGCGAGCCCGGCACCCTTAACCGCGAGAAGGCCGACGAGGTCGGCATCTTCCCGACAGTCGCGGCGACGCTCGCGTTCCGGATTTCCAAGCGCTGGTCGGTGACCGCGCGCGGCCAACAGTACTCGGCCAGCCCGGAAGATTTCGACGGCATGATGGCCGACTACCACGCCGACATTCAGTACCGCTGGCGCAAGAACTTCTCGGTAGGCCTGGGATACTCCATGCTCAAGACCGAGCTGACGGTCTTCGATCCGGATCAGCCCCTGCTGTTCAATCTCGAAACCAGCGGACCCGAAGTCTTCTTCCGCGCGAGTTTCTAGGCGTCCGATTTCAGGAAGGCGATGACCCGCTGGATCGTCGCCGGGTCGCGCAACGCGCCGCTATGCCCGAAGCCGCGCGTGCGCCAGAGCACCGCTCCCGCTATCGACTCCGCCATCGCGGTGCCCTGCGCGATCGGCGCCACGTTGTCGTCTTCGTCGTGCACAACCAGCACCGGGATGCGTACGCGCGGCGCTGCCGCGAACACCGACACTGAACTGGCAGTCCTGCCGAAGCGCGCGAGAAAGCGGCCCCGCAAGTTGGCCAACGCCGGCGGCTTGAGTCCCAGCATCATCGCGAAAGACTCCAGGATGTAGTCCAGGTCGGACGGCACGCCGAACAGGCAGATCTTCTTGGGATGGTGATCGGCGGTTTCGGCGAGCACGGTGAGAACCGCGCCACCGCCCAGAGAGTGGCCGATGACCGCGTGGATGGGCTCGTGGGCGCGCAGCACTTCGGCCAGGCTGTCACGGAATTTCGGCAGGTCGGAGAACATTCCCGGTGACGTGCCATGCGCCGGGGCGTCGATGCCAATGACCGAATATCCGGCGGCGTGCAGCGGCCCGACGAAATCCGCGAAGCGTGCCGCGTGCGATCCCCAACCATGCAGCAGCACCACCGGCGGGCCCGGATGTTCCCAGTGAAAGATGGCGAAGCGGTCCTTGCCACAGCGCATGTTCACGCGCCTGGCCTGCGCGATGATGGGCGCATCCGCCGGCTCGAGCCGGCGACGTGGCGGCGTGCAGAACATCAGGAACGCGAGCTTGCCGGCCAGCGAGGTGCTCACCGCCTGGACCAGCGCAAAGAATCCGCGCAGGCGCCGTTGGGCCGTGGGTGTGACCCCGGGCACGACGCGTCCCAGCACCGGTTTGCGGCGTTCCTTCTCCATCGACCATAAGTCTATGAAAGCCGTGCACAAATTACAGGCCCCTCCAGCCGGTGCTAGAGTCGCCCGCATCCACAACTGGGGGATTCATGAAGCGCATTGCCATCGTTGCCACCGGCCTGCTGGTTGCCCGGCTCGCCACCGCGGGCGTCTACGTCGAAACCGTCACGCACAACATCGCCACCGGGACCACTGCGCCCAAGCAGAAGATGTACGTGCAGGCGGGATCCGGAAAATTCGTCGATCCTGAAGGTCGCAGCTCGCTGATCAAAGGCGACACGCTGTACGTCATCGACGACAAGGAGAAGAGCTACATCATGTTCGACAAGGCCACCATGGAGCAGGTGGCGAAGAAGCTCAACGCGCAGATGGAGCAGCTCAAGGAGCAGATGGCCAGGCTGCCGCCCGACCAGCGCGCGCAGCTGGAACAGGCAATGGGCGGCATGGGTCTCAACGGCGCCCAGCGCACCGTCGAAGTGGCGGACACCGGCAAGTCCGACAAGGTCGACGGCCGCGCCTGCAAGCTCTGGGACGTCACGCGCGATGGTGTGCTCGACGAGCAGATCTGCGTGGTGCCGTACTCGGCGCTGCCGGGCAAGGACGACTTCTCCGCGGTGTTCGGCAAGTTCGCGAAGGTGTTCGAGGAAATGGCGAAATCCGTCCCCATGTTGTCCGGCATGATGGCCAACGAGTTCAGCGCGCAGGTGAAGACCAACGGCTTCCCGGTGCGCCAGCGCGCCTACGAGAACGGCAAGCTCATCCAGGAAGAGACGCTGGTGAAGACCTGGCGTGAGGAGGCCATGCCGGATGCAACCTTCAATATCCCCGCGGACTACCAGCGCAAGCAGTTGCCCATGGGTCCGGGCGGCATGTAAGGAGCGATGAAGTACACCGACTACTACGCCGTGCTCGGCGTCGAGCGCGGTGCCTCGGCCGACGAGATCAAGAAATCCTATCGGCGACTGGCGCAGAAGTATCACCCGGACGTCTCGAAGGAGCCCGGCGCCGAGGCGCGCTTCAAGGAAATCGCCGAGGCCTACCAGACGTTGAAGGATCCCGCGAAGCGTGCCGCCTACGATGAGCTGGGGCAGCGCCCGCAGGGCGAGGAGTTCAGCCCGCCGCCGGACTGGGCACGCCAGCACGGCGGCGGTGACGGACAGCAGGCCTTCGACGACGTGGATTTCGCGGACCTGTTCGCGCGCTTCGGTGCGCGCGGCGGCAGCCGCGGCAGGACCGGAATGCCGGGCCAGGACTTCGAAGTCCCGGTCGAGATCAGCATCGAAGACGCGTTCCGCGGGACCACGCTCGACCTGCAATTGTCGATGACACAGTACGACGAGCAGGGACAGGTGAAGCGCGTGCCCCACCCGGTGAAGGCGCGCATCGCGCCGGGCGCGGTGGATGGCCAGCGACTGCGTCTGCCGGGCAAGGGTGGCCAGGGATTCAACGGCGGCCGCGCCGGCGACCTGTATCTCGACATCTCGCTCAAGCCGCATCGCCTGTATCGCGCGACCGGCCACGATCTGTACGTCGACCTGCCGCTGGCGCCGTGGGAGGCCGCGCTCGGCGCGTCGGTCGAAGTACCGACCCCCGCCGGTGCGGTGAATCTCAAGGTGCGCGCGGGCACATCCTCGGGGCAGAAGTTGCGGCTCGCGGGGCGCGGTCTGCCGCGGCCGCGCGGCGGGGCAGGCGACCTGTTCGCCGTCGCGCAGATCGTGGTTCCGGCCGAATTGTCCGAGCGCGAACGCGAGCTCTACGAAGGACTCAAGGCTGTTTCGGGAGGCGCTTCGGAGAGCGGGATGCGCAAGCACTTCGCGGAGGGCGCATGACCAACGACCCGGAAGTCCTGTGGCTCGACGAGCATCGCGTGGTCAGCCTGGCCGAGATGGTCGAAGTTTCCGGGCTCACGCAGGAAGAATTGCTCGAGCTGGCGCACGGCGGTGCGATCCCGGTGCGCGAGCTGCGCGGCGCGAGCTGCACGTTCAGCGCCCAGGTCATCACCACGGCGCGCACCGCGTGCCGGCTGCGCGACGAGCTGGAACTCGACATGGCGGGCCTGGGCGTGGCGCTCCGGCTGCTGGACCGCGTGCGTGGACTGGAAGAGGAGATCGCGCGGCTGCGTGCGCTCCTGCCGCGTAGTTAGTCCGATTCCCATATCGACGGGATCAGGATGCCGATTCCCCGGCAGCGATCGGCGCGCTCGAAGCTGCTCATCATGTCGCTGGTGTGGCCGCAGTTCAGCGTGTCCGGGTCGTTGATGCCCAGTTGCACGCGGCGATTCGGCAGCGCATGGAGATACTTGCCGTCGATGTCGTACGCCGCGCATTTCGTGCCGCGTCCATCGCATTCGACCATCGCGGGTCGTACCTGCGATTCGGGCCTCGCGGGTTTCTGGATCGAGATCGACTCGCGCCCGGCGCGCCAGTCGCTGGCGATGCGCGCCGCGTCGGGACTCTCGAGCACCACGCGTTGCCCGCGCAGGAAGCGCCGTATGTCGGTCTCGCTCAGGTAGAAATTCGGCTTTTGCACCGGCTTCTGTTCGGGCTGCTGCGCGGCCGGCGCGGCCTGGGTCTCCTGCGCGGCAGGCGGCGCGGGCGGGTCGGCCGATCGTGCAATCATCGAAGCGCCGACCACGCAGGCGGCCAGCAGCAGGCAGTTTGCGCTCCGGGTTGCATTGCCCATGAATCCAAACTACGCCGCGCTGTTGCGTCAAACAAGTGCTAAGTTGTCGGAATCGGCAGACGGAGAACAACCATGAGCGTCATCAAGCGCCGCCACTTCCTGCAGACCTCGCTCGCCGCGCTTCCGGCCGCGGCCCTGCCCATCGGCAAACTGTTCGCCGCCGTGGAGGTTGCGGCCGGCAGCGACGTCGAAGCCGTCACCGGCGACGGCCGGCAGCTCCTGCTCAAGGCCACCGACGTGCGCGACTTCGCCGCGAGCCTGCGTGGCGAGCTGCTGCTGCGCGACAGCGCCGGCTACGACGCCGCGCGGCACGCGTGGAATGGCGCCTTCGACCGCCACCCGGCACTGATCGCGCGCTGCAGCGGCGCGGCCGACGTCATGCAGGCGGTGAAATTCGCGGCATCCCACCAGTTGCTGGTCTCGGTGCGCGGTGGCGGCCACAGCCTTTCGGGACAGTCGGTGTGCGAGAAGGGACTGATGATCGACCTGGCGCAGATGAACGGCGCGCACGTGGATCCGGCGAAGAAGATCGCGACCGTCGAGGGCGGCGCCTTGTTGGGCGCGCTGGATCGCGAGGCGCTGGCGCATGGGCTGGTGACTACCGCCGGCACGGTGTCGCACACCGGCGTGGGTGGCCTGACGCTGGGCGGCGGCTTCGGCCGCCTCGGCCGCCGTTTCGGATTGACCTGCGACAACGTGCGCGCCATCGACATCGTCACCGCGGACGGAAAATTCCTGACGGCCAGCGCCCAGCAGAACCAGGACCTGTTCTGGGGCTTGCGCGGCGGCGGTGGGAATTTCGGTGTCGCGACCTCGTTCGAGTACCAGCTGCATCCCATCGATTCGCTCATGATCGGCGGCGAGCTCGCGTATTCCTGGGAGGACGCGCCCGCGGTGCTGAAGCTGTTCTTCGAGAGCGCACCGCAGATGCCCGACGAGATGAACGTCGACGTTGCGCTGGTGCGCCTGCCCAACGACACGCGCTTCCTCACCATCGACATCTGCTACAGCGGGCCGCGCGAGCAGGCCGACAAGCTGCTGGCGCCGCTGCGCACCATCCGCAAGCCCACGCGCGACAACGTGGTGCCGACACAGTACGTCGCGCTGCAGACCTCGGGAGACGTGACCAACGCGGCCGGCCGCAAGTACTACATCAAGGGCGGTTTCGTGCAGAAGTCCTCGCAGGGTCTGATCGACGTGGCCATCGCCACCATCAACGAGGCGAAGCTCCCGGTGGTTCAGGCCGTGGTGTTCCCGCAGGCCGGCGGCGCCATCAAGCGCGTGAAGCCCAACGCCACCGCATTCGCGCAGCGCGCCGCCGAACACAACGTCTTCCTGTTCAACACCTGGGAAGATCCGGCGCTCGGCGACGGTGTGGGCGCGTGGGTCAAGGCCAACTGGGCCCGGGTCGAGCCGCACACCCATGGTTTCTACGTGAACGAGTTCAATGTGGACGACGCCGCGCGGCTGCAAACCACCTACGGCGGAAACTTCGAACGGCTGGTGGCGCTCAAGACGCGCTTCGATCCTAACAACCTGTTCCGGCTGAACGCGAACGTCGCGCCGAAGGCGCGCGGCTGATTGCAGCCGAAGGCGCGCGCCTGATCACGGCCCAAGAAAGCGTAGGAATGCAGGCATCCGAATGCTAGCACGGTAGGGCCCGCCCCGCGCGCGTAAGATGCGCGCATGTTTCACGACGCCGATGCCGTACTCCTCGCGCGCTTCCAGTTCGGGTTCACGATCAGTTTCCATTTCATCTTCCCGGCCTTCACCATCGGGCTCGCTAGCTACCTGGCCGTGCTCGAGGCGCTGTGGCTCAGGACCGGGAAGGCGCTGTACCTCGATCTCTACAAGTACTGGCTGAAGATCTTCGCCGTGGTGTTCGCCATGGGCGTGGTGTCCGGCCTCGTGATGTCCTACCAGTTCGGCACCAACTGGGCCGTGTTCTCGGATCGCGCCGGCCCGGTGATCGGCCCGCTGATGGCCTACGAAGTGCTCACGGCGTTCTTCCTCGAGGCCGGCTTCCTCGGCGTGATGTTGTTTGGCATGAAGAAGGTGGGCCGGGGCCTGCACTTCTTCGCCACGTTGATGGTCGCCATCGGCACGTTCATCTCTGCGTTCTGGATCCTGAGCGTCAACAGCTGGATGCAGACGCCCGCCGGCTACGCCATCAATGCGCAAGGGCAGTTCGTGCCTGCCGATGGCTGGCTGCCCATCATCTTCAACCCGAGCTTTCCGTTTCGCCTCACGCACACGGTGATCGCCGCGTACCTGACGACCGCGCTGGCCGTCGGCGCGGTCGGCGCCTGGCACCTGCTGAAAGACTCCGCGCAGGAACACGCGCGCAAGATGTTCTCGATGGCCATGTGGATGGCGGCCCTGGTGGCGCCGGTGCAGATCCTGGTCGGCGACCAGCACGGCCTGAACACCCTGCAGCACCAACCCGCCAAGATCATGGCCGTGGAAGGTCACTATCGAAGCCATCCGGAGGGAGCGCCGCTCATCCTGTTCGGCATTCCCGACGACGATGCGCAGCAGATGAAGTACGCCGTCGAAATTCCGCGGCTCGGGTCGTTGATCCTCAAACACGATCTCAATGCACCCGTGGATGGGCTCGACACCGTGGCGCCGGAAAACCGGCCGCCCGTCAAAGTGGTGTTCTGGACGTTTCGCGTGATGGTCGGTCTTGGCTTCCTGATGCTGGCGCTCGGCGTCTACAGCCTGGTGGCGCGCTGGGCCGGGCGGCTCTACGACTGGCGCGTGCTGCATCGCTTCGCGGTGCTGATGGGCCCGTCGGGTTTCATCGCCGTCATCGCCGGCTGGATGACCACCGAGGTTGGCCGGCAGCCCTTCACGGTCTACGGCCTGCTGCGCACGGCGGAATCCGCATCGCCGCTCGCGGCTCCCGCGGTCGGTGCCTCGTTGATCGCCTTCGTCGTGGTGTATTTCGCGGTCTTCGGCATGGGCAGCTGGTACCTGCTGAAACTCATGTCACGCGCGCCGCAACCGCACGAGCCGGAACACGCGAACCTGCCCGCGCACGCGGCCGGTATCACGCCGGCACCCGCGCTCGGGACTTCCTCGAGACCGGAGGCCGGGCATGGCTGACGTGATGCTCACCAACATCTGGGCCGGCATCCTGGCCTTTGCCGTCTTCATGTACGTGGTGATGGACGGGTTCGATCTCGGCATCGGCGTGATGTTTCGCGCCTTCCCCGTCGGCCGGGAGCGCGACACCGCGATGAATTCGATCGCGCCGGTCTGGGACGGCAACGAGACCTGGCTGGTGCTGGGCGGCGGCGGCCTGCTTGCCGCATTCCCATTGGCGTATTCGGTGATCATGTCGGCGCTGTACGCGCCGCTGGTCGCGATGCTGCTCGGGCTGGTGTTCCGCGGCGTGGCCTTCGAATTCCGCTGGCGCGATCCGGCGCACCGCGCGTTCTGGGACATCGCGTTCAGCGGCGGCTCGCTGGTGGCAGCGCTCATGCAGGGCATCATGCTCGGCGCGCTGCTGCAGGGCGTGCACGTCGAGGGCCGTGCGTATGCGGGCGGCTGGTGGGACTGGCTCACGCCCTTCAGCCTGCTCACTGGCGCGAGCGTGGTGGTGGGCTATGGCCTGCTCGGTGCCTGCTGGCTGAACTGGAAGACGGCGGGCGAGACCCAGTTGCATGCGCGCCGGCTGATGCGCCTGTTCGCTCCGCTGACGCTGGTGGCTCTCGCGGCCGTGAGCGCCGCCACGCCGTTCCTGGGCAACGAATACTTCGCTCGCTGGTTCAGCATGCCGCGCGTGTTGTTCACGGCGCAGGTGCCCCTGGTCATCGCCATCCTGACCTGGCGGTTCGTCCGCAGCCTGCGACGCAACTACGACCTCGCGCCCTTCGTGCTGACGCTGGCAGTTTTCGGCCTGTCGTTCGTCGGGCTCGGCATCAGCATGTATCCCTACCTGGTGCCGAACAGCATCACGCTCGACATGGCCGCCGCGCCCGCGTCCAGCCAGGGCTTCATGCTCGTGGGCGCGTCGATCCTGGTGCCTCTGATCCTCGCCTACACCGCGTGGTCGTACTGGGTGTTCCGCGGCAAGGTGGCGCACGAGGGATATCATTGAAAGAGGAAGGCTCGTTCGCGCGCCGCCTCGGCTGGATGGCCCTCATCTGGGCCGCGAGCGTGTCCCTGCTTGGGGTAGTTAGCCTCCTGATCCGCTGGTGGTTAAAGTGACGGGGCCTGGCCCAACTCACTCCACTGCGGATCTTCCATGAACAAGAACTCGCTGCTCTATGCCTTCGGCGCCATCCTGCTCGGCGTTGTGTCTATCTACTTCGGCGATTTTGCCAAGCAATGGCAGTCGGTCCCCGCGGCCCTGCCGCGTGGCCCGCTGGTATGGCTGAGCGGAGCCCTGCTGGTCGCCGGTGGCTGTGCCCTGCTGACGCGCCGCTGGGAGCGCGCCGGGGCGCTGTTCTTCCTGCTCTTCTACGGCTTCTGGACCGTGGTGTTCCACGGCATCGAGGTGGCAGGCGACCCGGGTGTGCTCATCCGTTGGAATGGCGTCGCCGAGATCGGCTTCATGACCTGCGGTGCGATGGCGCTGTACGCCTCCACGGGTCCGCGTGGCGCCGAGGCGCTGCGCCGCTGGGCCCGCCTGCTCGCGGGGAGCTTTGCGCTGATGTTCGGCGCGGTGCATTTTCACTACCTGGATGGCACGGCCGGCTTCGTGCCCGCGTGGATTCCCCCGAGCCCGCTCTTCTGGGCATGCGCCACCGGCGCCGGGTACATCGCGGCCGGCCTCGCGCTCTTGAGCGGCGTCCAGGCCCGACTCGCCGCGACACTCACGGCATTCATGATGGCGTGCTTCGTCTTGCTGCTGCACGTGCCACGTGTCATCGGCTCGCCTGATCAGCACGTCGAGTGGATAATGCTGGCCATCTCGAGCTCCCTGACGGGCGCCGCCTGGCTCGTGAGGAAATACGCGACTTGAACGAAGACCCGGATTCCACGCCGCTGCCACCCATCGTGGTGCCGCACACCGAGCTGTCGGCCGATGCGCTGACCGGCGTCATCCAGTCTTTCGTTCTGCGTGAGGGCACGGACTACGGCGAGCGCGACGTCTCGTTCGAGACCAAGGTCCTGCAGGTGCGGCGGCAGCTCGAGCGGCGCGAGGCGGAGATCGTCTTCGACCCCAACAGCGAGAGCATCGACATCGTGGTCAGGAAGCCGGGCCGCTGATCCGGCCGATGCCGGGTGCGAAGGTATATAGTCCGCGCATGAGCGAGGACGTGCCGCCAGGCGGGCGGATAACCGGGAAGGCATCCGTGATGACGCGCCGCGGCTTGTTAGGCCTGGCGCTGGGCGCGGCGCTCGCCGCGGATGCCGACGCCGCGAGCGGCGCCAGCGCGCTCAAGTCGATCCACAAGAAAGTCGGCGGCCGCATGGGCGTGCACGTGCTCGACAGCCAGAGCGGCAGGCGCCTGTCACTCGACGACAAGTCACGCTTCGCCATGGCGTCCACGTTCAAGGTGCCGCTGGCGGCGTCGCTGCTCTGGCAGGTGGATCGCGGCGCATTCCAGCTGACGCACGCGCTGCCCATCAGCAAGGGCGACCTGCTGGCGAATTCGCCCATCCTGGACAAGGCCATCGAGAAGGGCGCGACGCAGTTGACGGTGCGCGACCTGTGCGGTGCGGCCGTGTCCTTCAGCGACAACGCGGCCGCCAACATCCTGCTGCGCGCCATGGGCGGTCCCGAGGCGCTCACGAAATTCATGCGCAGCATCGGTGACGAGACCACGCGCCTCGACCGGATGGAGCCGGACCTCAACGCCAACTCGCCCGGCGACGAGCGCGACACCACGACGCCGTACGCCATGGTGGAGAGCCTGCTGCACATCTTCACGCTCGACACGCTGTCGCTGGCGTCGCGCGCGCTGCTGATCGAGTGGATGACCGGGGCGCGCAATGGCACCGACCGCGTGCGCAAGGGATTGCCGGCCGGCTGGCAATCGGCGGACAAGCCCGGCACCGGCGAGAACGGCGCCTTCAACGACATCGTCGTCACCTGGCCACCGAAGCGCCGCCCGATCTTCGCGGCGGTGTACATGAGCGACTCCGCGCTCGACCCGAAGCAGCTCGCGGCCGCGCAGGCGGCGGTCGGCGAGATCATCGGCAAGGAAAAGTGGCCGTGAGCGGGGCGCGCATTTCCTACTAGTCGACTAGTTGACAGGCGCCCGCGTTTCGCGCTTAACTACTATCAGACTAGTAGGAGGCGCCGTGGACATCGTACTCGCCGATCGCGAAGCCGAACTGATGGAAGTTCTCTGGGATTTCGGTCCCGCCACCGTGGCCGAGGTCCGCGAGCGCGTCAGCGACGACCTGGCATACACCACGGTGCTCACCATGCTCCGCACGCTCGAGAGCAAGGGTTACGTCACGCGCGAGACCGACGGCAAGGCGCATCGGTATGCGGCGAGCATCGAACGCGACGCCGCACGGCGCAGCGCATTGCGCGCGATGTCGGAGAATTGCTGCAAGGGCTCCACCGCGATGCTGCTGACGCACTTCGTCGCCGAGGAGAAGCTCTCCGACGACGACGTGCAGCAGCTGCGCAAGCTGCTGGCGCAGCGCGGGAAAAAGAAGGTGAAGCCGTGATCTCGGGGTTCGTGTTGCATGCGCTCAT
>Ga0126377_10002675_pt1 | contig 12362 bp, 10 predicted proteins | sample PanSoiMetPlot_22_FD_92647 | JGI IMG/M metagenome (GOLD analysis project Ga0126377, IMG submission 92647) | Tropical forest soil microbial communities from Panama - MetaG Plot_22 | ecosystem: Environmental > Terrestrial > Soil > Tropical forest > Bulk soil | place: Panama | collected 2016-02-17
CTGCCGTTCCTCATCCTGCTGTCGGTGCCGATTGCGATTCTCGGTGCGCTGCTGGCGCAATGGGGTCGCGGTCTCATCAACGACGTTTACTGCCAGATCGGTCTCGTCATGCTGATTGGCCTGTCGGCGAAGAACGGCATTCTCGTCGTCGAGTTCGCGGAGCAGCTGCGCGCGCGTGGAATGTCGATCGCGGACGCCGCGGTGGAAGCCGCGCGCATCCGTCTCCGGCCGATTCTCATGACGTCGCTCGCGTTCATCCTCGGCGTCATGCCGCTCGTCGTGGCCAGCGGCGCCGGGCGTGAAGCGCGTCATTCGGTGGGTACCGTCGTTGCCGGCGGCATGGTCGCGTCGACATTCCTCAATCTCGCGTTCATCCCGGTCCTCTACGTCATGGTGAAGAGTCTTGGGCGTCGCCGCTCGTAGGACGCTCGTCGTTTCGGTGATTGCGGCGCTGGCGGCATGCGCCGGACCCGCGGGCGCGCAGTCCACGCCTGCGCCGGTGATCGAGGTCACCTTCACGGAGGCGATTCAACGCGCACAGGAGAACAATCCGACCGTCGCGGCAGCGGCAGCCGGGATATTGCGCGCCGACGCGCTCGTCGGGCAGGCCCGAGCCGCCACGCTGCTGCAGGTCGCCGGCAACGTCACCTGGACGACGCTCAACCGTGGTGTGGATTTCGATGGCGTCACGGTGACGCCTCGCAGTCAGTTGACTGCGTCGCTGAGCGCCAACATGCCGATTCTGGCGGCCGCCGCCTGGGCACGGCGCACGCAGGCGATGGACAACAAGGCGATCGCCGAGCTGAACGTCGTGGACGTCAGGCGGCACGTCGCGCTCGCGACGGCCGATGCGTATCTGGCCATCATCGCGGCGCGCCGCGTCGTCGAGGGCAACATGCGGGCGTTCGATACGGCCAAAGCCCATTTCGACCTTGCGAACGAGCTCGAGCAGAAAGGGCAGGGCAGCCGGCTCAACGCGCTGCGCGCGCAGCAGCAGTCGTCCACGGACGAAGGGCTCGTCGAGGTCGCACGGCTCGCGCTCTATCGCGCGCAGGAAGCGCTCGGCGTGCTCATCGTCGTGGACGGCCCGGCGGACGCGACGATGGAGCCCGATTTTTCGGCCAGCGTGACAGAGCCGGACGACCTGACGCTCTGGCGGTCGGACCTGAAGCTATTCGCCGCGCAGCAGAAAGCCGCGGAACGCGTTGTCAGCGACAGCACCAAGGACTGGTACCCCACGGTCGACGCGATCTTTCAGCCATCGACGACGTATCCCGCGCAGTTCTTCCTGCCGCAGAACAGCTGGCGCCTGCTGATCCAGGCCAACATTCCGATCTTCGACAGCGGCCAGCGACGATCGGTGAAAGCCGAGCGCCAGGCTGAGGTGGAGCGCACCAGTCAAACGCTGGCCGGCGCGAAGACGCAGGCCAATTCCGAGGTCCGGACCGCAAGGGAAGCCGTGCGGAGCGGCGAGCGCATTCTCGCGTTTGCCCGCGCCACCGCGGACCAGGCGCAGCAGGTGGTCAACATCACGACGATCAGCTTCCGCGCAGGCGGCGCCACCAACATCGAAGTCATCGATGCCGAGCGCGTGGCGCGCGATACCGACATGGCCGTCGCGATCGCCGAGGACCAACTCCGGCGTTCGCGCCTCGATCTGCTCAACGCGCTCGGTCGCTTTCCTTAGTCGACTCTCGACTGTTGAGCTTCGGTCGTCATTGTTCCGTCACACCCATCGGAGAAACTCCTTCGCCGTCGGGCTGTCGTAAGGCAAAATCTCGGTCCTCCCGAAAATCTGACGGATAGGGGTCCACGATGACACGAAAGTTCTGGTTGTTCACGCTCTCGATCTGCGCGATTGCCCTCGTGGGCACTCGGCTCCTCGCGGTCGGCAGCGGTACCGGCACGGTGAGCCTCGGCGCAATCAACACGGCGTCGACCGAGAATTTCGACACGCTGGCCTCCACCAGCACGTCATCGACTCTTCCCGTTGGCTGGTTCTTCGACGAGGCCGGCACGAACGCCAACACCACCTACAACAGCAGCACGGGGTCGAACAACGCAGGCGACACGTACAGCTTTGGCGCGGCGAACAGTACTGAACGTGCATTCGGGACTCTGCAGAGCGGTGCGCTCATCCCGACGATCGGTGCGGCGTTCACGAACAACACAGGCCAGACGATCACGGCTCTGGCGATCGCCTACACCGGCGAGCAATGGCGGCTCGGCACTGCTGGCCGCGCCGACCGGCTCGATTTTCAGTACAGCCTCGACGCGACGTCGTTGACGACCGGGGCGTGGACGGACGTCGACGCACTCGACTTCACGTCACCGAATACCACGACGACCGGCACGCTCGACGGAAACGCCGCCGCAAACCGCACGTCGATCTCGGCGACGATCGGCGCACTTGCCATCGCTCCCGGGGCGACGTTCTGGATTCGCTGGACCGACTTCAACGCGAGCGGTGCCGACGATGGCCTGGCCGTCGACGAGTTTTCGATCACACCGCAGAACATCGTCGTCCCGACGCCGCCAACTGGCGTCGGTTCGGCGACGCCGTCGACGGTCGTTCCCGGCGATCCGGCGATTCTGACCGTGGCTGCGACGCCCGGCGTCCCGCCTGAAGCGATCAGCAGCGTCACCGCCGACCTGACGGCGATTGGCGGCGCCGCCGGCCAGCCGCTGTTCGACGACGGCACGAACGGCGACGTCGTGTCTGCCGACGGAATCTATTCGCTCGCCGTCAACGTTGCGTTTGCGACGACGCCGGGCGCCAAGTCGTTGCCGTTCAGCGTCACGGATGCCGCTGCGCGAACCGGCAACGGCGCGATTGCCCTTCTGGTCCAGGCGCCGCCCGTCATCACCCCGATTCACGACATCCAGGGCAGCGGCGATGTGTCGCCGTTCACCGGCCAGATCGTGACGACCGAAGGCATCGTCACGGCGCGGCGCTTCAACAACGGCTTCTTCGTTCAGGCGCCCGACGCTGAGACCGATACCGACCCGGCGACCTCGGAAGGCATTTTCGTGTTCACATCCTCCGCGCCGCCAGCGGCGGCGGCGGTGGGCAATCGTGTACGGGTGACGGGAACGGTCCAGGAATTTGCGCCGACGACGGATTCTGCCAGCCCGACCGAAACCGAGATCGTCGCGCCGACTGTGGTGGCGTTGTCGACGGCCAATCCGCTGCCCGCGGCAGTCAACCTGACCGCAGCCAACACCGATCCGGCGGGTCCGCTCGATCAACTCGAGCGGTACGAAGGGATGCGCGTCCATGTCGATTCGCTGGTCGTCGTCGCGCCGACGCAGGGCACCATCAATGAAGCGAACGCGACCTCATCAACCAACGGCGTGTACTTCGGCGTCCTTCCGACGATTGCGCGTCCGTTTCGCGAGCCGGGCATCGAGATTCCCGATCCGCTGCCGGCTGGATCGCCGTGCTGCATCCCGAGGTTCGACTCGAATCCCGAGCGAATCCGCGTCGACAGCAACGGCCAGGCGACGTTCGGCGCCAACGACACCACCGAGGTGATGACAGGTGCGGTCGTGACGAACATCACCGGGGTCCTGGACTACGGTTCGAGGACGTATACCATCCTGCCGGATTTCGGCGCGCAGGGGTCCGTGACGGGACTGCACGGGTTCACTGCCGTGGCCGCCGCGCTGCCGCACCAGTTCACGATCGGCACGGCGAATCTCGAGCGCTTCTTCGATACGGTCAACGATCCGGGCACCAGTGATGCGGTGCTGACGCCGACGGCATTCGCGAACCGCCTCATTAAGGTATCGCACCAGATTCGCGACGTCATGAAGACGCCCGACATCATCGGCGTCGAGGAAGTTGAAAACATCGGAGTGCTCCAGGCGATCGCGGATCAGGTGAACGCCGATTCCGGCGACGCCGTTCACTATGTGGCGTACCTGTTCGAAGGCAACGACATTGGCGGAATCGACGATGGGCTCCTAGTCAACACGCTGCGAGTGTCCGTTCGCGACGTCCACCAGGAGGGAAAAGACACTACCTACATCAACCCGCTGACGGGACAGCCGGAAGTCCTGAACGATCGGCCGCCGACGGTCCTTCAGGCGACGATCCATACCGACGCGGACGCGCCGCTCGACATCACGGTGATCGCGAACCACCTGCGATCGCTGACCGACGTCGACTCGCCGACCGACGGGCCGCGCGTGCGCGCCAAGCGCCTCGCACAGGCGGAGTATCTCGGCCATCTCATCGAGACGCTTCAGCAGCAGGCGGCCAGCGAACCCGTGGTCGCCGTCGGCGATTTCAACGCCTTCGAATTCAGCGACGGCTACGTCGATGTGATTGGGACGATCAAGGGAACGCCGGCGCCGGCGGATCAAGTCGTCTTGTCGAGCGCGAACGTGCCGAATGCAGGGTCGCCGCTGTCGGATCTGATCGAGCGCGACTCGACGCCGCAGCGCTACTCGTACTCCTTCAATGGAAGCGCGCAGTCGCTCGATCACATGCTGGCGACCGCGCCGGCCGTGGCGATCTCTGCCGGCATCCAGTGGGGCCACAGCAACGCGGACTTCCCCGAGTCGCTCCGTGGCGATTTCACGCGGCCCGAACGCCTGTCGGATCACGATCCGGTCGTCGCGTACTTCACGCTGCCGGCGATCACGACGACCACGGTCGCCGCGGCGCCCAATCCGGCCGAGTTCACGCAGGACGTCACGTTCACGGCAACCGTCAGCGTCGCTGGCGGGATCGTCTCCTCGGGGTCGGTGCGGTTCTCGGACGGCGCTGGCTTCAGCGCGAACGTCCCGGTCGCGAGCGGCACTGCAGCCGTGACCGCGCCGGCGTCGTCATTTGGACTCGGCAGCCACGCCATGACGGCGGACTACTCCGGCTCGATCTCGTTCGCGGCAAGCAGCGGGACGACGTCGTTCGTCGTGCGCGACACGACGCCGCCATCGCGGCCACAGCTGACGGTCACGCCGTCGGTCCTCCAGCCTCCGAACAACCAGCTCGTCGACGTCGTGGTGACGGCGACGTCGTTCGACGCGGCCGACCAGTCGCCGGCGTGCTCGATCCGCACGATTATCAGCAGCGACATCAATGACTGGCTGCTCGCGCAAAGTCCGCACGAGCCGGACTTTGTGATCACGGGCCCGTTGACCGCGAAACTGCGTGCCGAAAAGAACAATGGTCCGCTCGATCTCTTCTACCTGCTGTTCGTGACCTGTCAGGACGATGCGGGCAACGTCAGTCAGACTGGCGTGGCGATCGTGACCGTACCGCACGACCGGAGAAACAGGTAGGAGTCGCATCGAGCGCGACGGCCTCAGCCGAGCGAAGTAGAATTCGGCGGCGTGACAGATCAGGAGCGTGAGGTGCAAGCCAGGCTGGCGGAGCTCGGAATCCCGTTCGAGCGCCACGAGCATCCGCCCGTGCCGACGGTCGAGGACGCCGAGCGGTACTGGTCCGGCATCGACGCGACGCACTGCAAGAACCTGTTTCTGCGGAATCAGAAAGGCGATCGGCACTACCTCGTGGTCCTGCGGCACTCGAAGAAAGCGGACCTCAGGGCCGTCGCCGATCAGATCGGCGACGGGAAGCTCAGCTTCGCGTCGCCGGAACGGCTGATGAAGTTCCTTGGCCTCACGCCCGGCTCCGTGTCGCCGTTCGGGCTCATTCACGACGCGAACCACGCCGTGCGGGTCGTCCTCGACCGCGACCTCAAGTCCGCGGAGCGCGTCTCCTTTCATCCGAATATCAACACCGTCACGTTCGTGGTCGCCGCTTCCGACTTTGCCCGCTTCCTGGAAGCGTCAGGGAATCGCGTCCAGCACGTCGCAATCTGAACCCCCCGCGGCTTTTCAATCTGCCCTCTGCAATTTGCCATCTGCAATTTCGCGATTGACCTACCCTGTCACACCCCCGGTTTATCCTTGGATTCATGAGCCAGAAGTTCGCAGAAACCACGGCAGATGAATGGGTTACGTTTCCTGGTGGGGAGCTCGAGGGCAGGCGCCCGAAAGCCTTGTGCCCGGCCTGTCGAGAGGCGCTCGAGCAAAGCGCGCAGAGCCGGACCGCCAGGCGCGGGCGCCGCGTCGAGGCGCGAAGGCCGTTGTGCTTTCAGTGCTATCGCGCGGGCCTCGATCGCGATCGCGCGCTGCAGGCGGCCGGTAATCTCGAAACGGGCTCGAGCACACGCTTTCAGTTTCAACTGCCGCTCGAGCCCGTGGATCGCGCGCGGCTGGAACGCCTGCGTGCCGAACGCGCAACCGAACGCGCGGCCACGCCGAAGTACGTCGCGGCGCGGCGCCACGCCCAGATCGAGGCGCGTCACGCGCTTCACCAGATAGCGTCTGGTCTCCGCAAGCGCAGCCTGTCCGCCGGCGATCGCGATCGGGCACTCTTCGAAGCCGTCCATGCTGCCGAGCTCCAGTTGCCCGAGGCGTGGCTCCCGTTCGTCGTCTCGCGCTGATGCCGTCAAACAGGAAAGCCGCGGTACAATGTCCGCCATCGATCCCCTCCTTCTGATCGCCATCCTGATTGCCGGCCTCATCGCAGGCGGGGCATTCGGATGGCTTGCCGCGCAGCCGGCGCGCGCGCGTCTCCGCAGCGAGCGCGATCGGGATCGCATCGTTCACGAGAGCGAGATCGAGCGCGAGCGGGCGGTTCACGCCGAGCGTCTTCGCACGTACCAGGACGCCGAGTCGAAGCTCCGCGACACGTTCACCGCGCTCAGCAACGAAGCCCTGAAGAGCAACAACGAACAGTTTCTGTCGCTGGCGCAGACGCGCCTGGAGCAGTCGCGAACGGAAGCGGCCGCCGACATCGAATCGCGGAAGAAGGCCATCGAAGACCTCCTCGCGCCGATGGCGAAGACCCTCGAACACATGGACCGCGAAATCCAGGACAGCGAGCGCCGGCGTATCGAGGCGGGGGCGGCGCTCGTCGAGAAAATCGCAGCGCTCGATACGATGGGGCAGGACCTGCGCGGCCAGACGCAGCGGCTCGTCGACGCCCTCAAGCGGCCCGGCGTCCGGGGGCGCTGGGGCGAACTGCAGCTGAAGCGCGTGGTGGAGCTGGCCGGGATGCTCGAGCACTGCCATTTCACGGAGCAGGAAACCATCGCCGGGGAAAACGGCCGGATCAGACCCGACGTCCTGATCAACCTGCCCGGCGGCAAGCACATCATCGTCGATGCGAAGGTGCCGCTCGACGCCTACCTGCGCGCGCTCGAGGCCCCCGACGACGACGCGCGGCAGAAGCTGCTGTCGGATCACGCGCGGCAGGTGCGGACGCACATGCTGCAGCTTTCAGCCAAGGGCTACTACGACAAGGTGTCGAGCACGCCGGAATTCGTCGTGATGTTCCTGCCTGGCGAGATGTTCTTCAGCGCCGCGCTCGAACAGGATCCGACGCTCATCGAGTTCGGCGTGGACAAGCGCGTCATCCCCGCGAGCCCGACGACGTTGATCGCGCTGCTGCGCGCCGTGGCGTACGGCTGGCAGCAGGAGGCGATGGAGGAGAACGCGCGCAAGATCAGCGACCTCGGCAAGGCGCTGTACGAGTCGGTCCGCGTGCTGGGCGGACATTTCGCCACGCTCGGCGGCCGGTTGCAGGCGAGCCTCGAGGCGTACAATCAGGCCGTCGGCTCGCTCGAAGGGAACGTGCTGATCAAGGCGCGCAAGTTCAAGGAGCTCCAGGCAGCGAATGGAGGCGAGGAGATCAAGGCGCTCGAGCCGATCGATCGAGTGCCGCGCATGCTGCAGGCCCCCGAGCTGACGGACGGATTGCCATTCGATGACGTCGAAACCGTCGAAAACGGCGAGGAAGTCGGCAAGTTCTGACCATCATCACGTCTACGTCGTGTACCTGCGCAACCCCAGGGGCGACGGGAAAGCCGGCTATTACGTCGGCATGACCGGCCTCTCGCCGGAACAGCGCTTCAAGAATCACAAAGCGGGCGTCAAGGCGGCGCGGGTCGTTCGCAAGTACGGCGAGCGTCTGGTGCCGCGCCTGTATTCACATTTGAATCCGATGCCGTACGCGCGCGCCAAGGACATGGAAGTGATGCTCGCCGACAGCCTGCGCAAGCGCGGTTACGTCGTGTTCGGCGGCCATTGAGCACCCGGGGTTCGGGTATCCGCGGCATGCAGCCATCCCTGCCGTTCGACCGTGACGTCGAGGCCGTCGCGCCGGCGCCGTCCCGCGCCACCGTCTTCGCGCGACATCCACGGGCGCGGCGCTACATCATTCGCGTCCAGGACGACGGGAGCGTCCGCGTGACGGTGCCGCGATGGGGATCGCGCCGGGAAGCGACGGCGTTCCTCGAGCAGGAGCAGGCGTGGATCGCACGGCAGCGCGAGCGCCTCGATCGTCAGCGGACGGCGGATCGCGAACGGACCGCAAGGTTGCCGTGGGCGGACGCGGATGTGGCCCGCGAGGCGCGGAAGCGTGCGTCGCACGAGCTGCCGTCGCGCCTCCTGGCGATCGCCGCCGAACTCGGGCTGTCGGTCACGAAGGTGAGCGTCAGAAACCAGAAGCGCCGCTGGGGATCCTGCTCACCGAACGGGCACATCTGTTTGAACTGGCGCCTCGTGCTGATGCCGGATGCCGTGCGCGACTACGTGCTCATCCACGAGCTGATGCACCTCCGACGCATGGATCACTCGCGGGCGTTCTGGAAGCTGGTGAAGAACGCGTGCCCCGACTACCAGGAGCACCGCGCATTTCTCAGGAGCCGTTCCCTCGATTGAAGACGCGGTCGCGATCGAGACCGAACTTCGGATCGCTGCGCGTGCCCTCGATCTTGATCGGGATGGAGCTGCCGCCGCCCGGGCGGGCGAAGAGCGGATCGATGATCTTCAGCAGGAGGGACTTGAACCCCGTCACGGTCTGCGAGATCTTCGCGTCGAGCAGCAGGTTGCCCTGGAAATCGATCGCCTCCTGCTTCAGCCCGTAGTGGCCGCCCAGCCGGACCTGCGCGCCGGGGACGGCGAACGCCAGGTCGGGGAGATCCAGCCGCCCGCCGCCCAGGATGAAGCGGCCACGAAAATCCGACGCGACCTGTCCCTCGCTCTGATCTCCGGGCTTCCCTCGGCCGCGCCGGCTCAACTCCACGATTCGCTGCTGCACGGTGTCGTTCGTGAATTTCGCCGAGGAGATGTCGAAGCGTCCGTTCAGTTTCAGCCGGTCGACGACATCGGTATGGCCGGGCGGCAGCAGGAACTTCGTGGTCAGTTTCAATCCACCGACCATGGGCGGCTTCGATGTGTTGACGGCCATCACCATCACGTCCTCGAGCCGCGCCTTCGTCATCTGGATATCGAGCGACACCGTTCGGCCCTGGCTGCCGGGCGGACCGTCGAGCACGGCTCCTTTCGCGACGAGCGACGACTTCAGGAACGTTGCGTCGATCTGCTCGAGCCGCGTGTCGCCGTTCGTGCCGTCCACGATCGTGTGGTATTTCGTGTGAAGAGGAAACGGGTGTCCGCCGACGTTGATGACGAAGTTCGGCGTGTCGGTTTCGCCGTGCACCTCGATCCAGCCGAGCGATCCGGTGAACGATCCGCGTGATGACAGCATGCCGCCGATCCCGTTGAAGACACCCAGATCCGCGTTGGCGAACGTGAACGTGCCGCCGAGCGGCGTCTTCCCTGGATCGTCACGGTTCCAGGGACCGAAGTCCCCGGCCGTCACGATTTCGCCGGGCGGGACGCCGTTGGTCAGCGTGGCCTCGTACGGACTCGACGTCGCTGCCCCGACAGTGTGCATGCGGAGCGTATGGATGGCCCAGACCCTGGGCGGCTTGGCCGCTTCGCGTGGGACGATGATCAACTGCGTGCCGTTTGCGTCGAGCGTATCGATGACGACCTCGCTATCGGATTCGGCCCGAGCTTTGTCGCTGCCTGCCGGGTCTGGAGGCGCCTCGGCGCCGCCGTGCAGCCGATGCGGCCGCCTGCGGTCCGCCGCTTCCTTCTTCCCCTTGCCGTCGTCATCATCGTCACCCGGTGGAATCGAAATGACGAGGCCTGTGACCTCGACGCGCCTGACGTGCTTCCGCCAGAGTCCGAGGAAATCCGCATCGACCGTGAACGACTTGATCGCGATGAGCGGTGGCTGATCGAGATGTTCACGCTGACGGATGACGAGCTCGCGGCCCTCGACGTGGAGGGCGGGAAGCGCGCGAAGGCTGAGATCGCCGAGTTCGACGTTGCTGTTGAGCCGGTCGGACAGGGTTTCAACGATTCGGCGCCGCAGCGTTTCCGATCGGAGGGGAACGACCGACACAAACGCGACTGCGGCAACGCCTGCTAGTGCGAGCACGACAGTCGAGACCCAGATCCAGGCGCGGCGGCGGGTCACAACCGCTGACTTTAGCAGGAAGCGTGCCGCCGGACGGCGTGCGGATTCATTCAGCGAGCGACGCTGGCGATTCGGCGGAAAGCGTTCGAGGGCGCCACGGGACGAAGACGTTTGTCGTTTCCTGATAACGCCGATACGCGCTGCCGTGCGATCGCAGGGCCTGCTCCTCGGCCGGGGGAATACCTGTCACCTTGAACAGGAGGTAAAGCATCAGCAGCGGGCACGCAAGCGATATCCAGCCCCACGGCGACGATGCCGCGAAGAGCGCGTTCGCGATCCAGATTGTGAACTCGAAGAAATAATTGGGGTGGCGCGAGTATCTCCAGAGGCCCGTCTGGCAGACGCCACCTGCGTTTTCGGGATCCATCTTGAAATGCAGCAACTGCCGGTCGGCGATCGTTTCTCCGGCGAAGCCCACGATCCAGAGCGCTGCCGCGATCAATTCAAGGGGCGTGAAGTCAGGAGCCGCATTCACGCTGGCGAAGAGCGCAGGCGTCGAGAAGAGTACGGCCGCAACAGCCTGCAGCTGAAAGAGCCAGAAAAAAAATGTGTCGGCGTTCGCGCGCGATCCGCGCAACGCGGCATATCGTCCGTCTTCAGGCTTCCCGAGGACGCGGTCGTAGAGGAGATAGATGGTGAGCCGCGCGCCCCACGAACCCATCATGGACGCGACCGCGAGCCGACGCCCGGACATCCCGTGCGTCTCGGTCGCGTAGAAGACCGCGAGGCCGGCGACGAGCGCGGTCCAGCCAGCGTCCGCGACGCCAGCGTTCCGCGTTCGCAACTGAAGTGCCCAGAGCGCAGCCATCACGGCGGCGGCGGCGACCCACCCAAGCCCCGCCAGCACAATCAGAGTCGACACGGCGCCAATGCTACGCGACTCGGCCGCTGTCGCGTGCAGATCTGCACGTCACGCGCACGCAGGATGCCGACATTCGCAGCGAAGTTCAGTCTGCTGACCCTTTTCCTTGCAGACCTCGCTGCAGTATTTGCCCCATTCGCCGCCGTTCGTGACCATGCAGCTGCATGCGGGATGCGCACATTTCTTCGCGTCCGCCATGATGGGCACTCCTTGCGTCGCCAATCTAAGATGCCGCCGGGCTTGGTGCAAGCTCGGCCGTGATGCGTGATGGTCAGTGAACGAGCCGATGATGCTGGTCCGCGCAGTCCTGGCAGATGGATTCGGAGAAGAGCCGCTCGGGCGGCGTACCGCGGCCGCATTCCTCACATGTACGGAACTGCGCGGTCCGGGCTTCGCGGGCGCCCTTCACGAGCGCTGCCAGCGCGTTGAACAACTCGTTCTCGGGCAGGCGCCGCCATTTCAGGATGCCCACGCGGCGCGGCTTGACGGCCATGGTGTGCGGCGCTTCTCGTACCGCTGAAAACTCGGACACGATCACGCTGGTGTCTGTGAGCAGCACGACGACTTCCGGCGGATCTCCGGCGATGAACTGCAATGACCCGTCGGCGTGCTCGTGTTGTTCGACCGGTTCGGAGAGCCGTGACGAGAGATACGCGATCAGTTGTTCGTAGCGTTCCGCCGTGTCCACGCAGCTTCTATTATCCCTCGCCGGCGCGTCGCGTGCGGACGCTGCGCCAGGGCGGTCCGGCACGGCCAGCGAAGCCTGGGCGATAATCGCGACGTGCCCCGTTCGGCCCCGGCCGTTATCGCGATAGCCCTTGCCGTCAGCTCTGGTGCACTCGTGCGGTCGCCCGTCGCATTGCCGTCGGAGCAGGCCGCCGCGACGGCGGCGAGCGTTCCCGACGTCGCGGTGTCGCGCCAGCTTCGCGAGTCGCTGGGTCTGTCGGTCGGCGAGATCATCTCCCTGTCGAGGGAGGCGTCCGGCGCGGGCGCGAGGCAGTTTCGGGTGGCTGGCGTTTACGAACCGATGCCCGATCCGCTTCGGCTGGGCGCGACGCGTCACGAGGTGAGGCTGCACCTGCCCGATTTGATCGCCATGCCGGCGCAGGCGTCGCCGGGTGACGCCGCAGGACCGGATCCGCTCGACTCCGA
>Ga0126377_10002676_pt1 | contig 12361 bp, 8 predicted proteins | sample PanSoiMetPlot_22_FD_92647 | JGI IMG/M metagenome (GOLD analysis project Ga0126377, IMG submission 92647) | Tropical forest soil microbial communities from Panama - MetaG Plot_22 | ecosystem: Environmental > Terrestrial > Soil > Tropical forest > Bulk soil | place: Panama | collected 2016-02-17
CAACCACGGCACGCTGATCGGCGAGTCGACCGCCGAGCGCATCAAGATGGACATCGGCTGCGCGTATCCCCAGCCCGAAGTCCGCGAGATCGAGGTTTCGGGCCGCAACCTCGCCGAGGGCGTGCCGCGCATGTTCTCGGTCAACTCGAACGAGATCCTCGAAGCGCTGCACGAGCCCCTGTCGGGCATCGTGAGCGCGGTCAAGAGCGCGCTCGAGCAGACGCCGCCGGAGCTCTGCTCCGACGTCGCCGAGCGCGGCATCGTGCTGACCGGCGGCGGCGCGCTCCTGCGCGACCTCGACCGGCTGATCTCGGAGGAGACGGGCCTGCACGTGCACGTCGCCGACGATCCGCTGACGTGCGTCGCGCGCGGCGGCGGCCGGGCGCTCGAACTGATCGATCAGCACGGAAGCGATTTCTTCGCGCCTGAATGACGAACCGCGGAACAGGGAACAGGGAACGGAAGATCTCCGCGTAACGTGAAATGAGTTTGCGGATCGAGCCGCGCTTGGATGTAGGCTTCCCGTCGTTTCAACCGTTCCCCGTTCCCTGTTCCCCGACATCGCCACGTGGCCATCGCCCGCAACGACACCGCCACCCTCTTCTCCGAAGGCACGGCGAGCACGCTCCGCCTGATCGCGTATCTCGCGCTGGCGGCTATCCTGATGGTGCTGGACCACCGCGGGAGCTATCTGGAGGACCTGCGCCGCGTCGCCGGCGCGCTGGTCGAGCCGGTCTACCGCATCGCCGCGTTCCCGGCCGACGTCGCGCGCGCCACGCGCACCGCGGTCGTCTCGCAGGACACCCTCGCTAAGGAAAACCGCGAGCTGCGCGACGCGCTCCTGCTCGCACAGGCCAAGCTCAACCGGCTCGACGCGCTGGTCGCGCAGAACGCGCGGCTCAAGGATCTGCTCGACGCGCAGAACAGCCTCGGGCTTTCGGTCCAGCTCGCGCGGCTCGTCGACGTCGACCTCGATCCGTTCCGGCCGCGCGTCGTGCTGAACGTCGGCGCGAACCAGGGCGTCACGGTCGGCCAGCCGGTCATCGACGCGCACGGCATCATGGGCCAGCTCGTCGAGGTGCTCGGCAACACGTCGGTCGCGATGCTGATCACCGATCCGACGCACGCGATCCCGGTCATGGTCGAGCGCTCGGGCTTGCGCACGATCGCGTACGGCACCGGCGCGATCGATCGCCTCGAATTGCCGAACATTCCGATCAGCGCCGACGTGCAGGTCGGCGACCGGCTCGTCACGTCGGGTCTCGGCGGACGATTCCCGGCCGGCTTCCCGGTCGGCGAGATCTATTCGATCAGCACCGACGCGAGCAGCCTCTTCGCCGCTGCGCAGGCGCATCCGTCCGCGGCGCTCGATCGCAGCGGCGACGTCCTGCTGCTGCGCGATCAGCCGCAGCCGTACGGCGCGCCGGCGCCGATCGAGGAAGGCGGTCCGCCGCGCGAACTAGCCGGCGCGCCGCCGTCGAAACCGCCGGCGGTGAAAGGGGAACCGCAGCAATGATGCGAGCTCGCTGCGCGCTTGCCCTCACCCTGACCCTCTCCCGCAAGCGGGAGAGGGGAGACCGCGTGCTTTTCCCCCTCTCCCGCTTGCGGGAGAGGGCTGGGGTGAGGGCAAGCTCGAGTCACCGCCCCGGGCCTCGCCCATGAACCGCAACCGCGCCCGCACCTGGCTCTTCGCCGGCAGCATCGCATTCGCGTTCCTGCTGCAGCTGATGCCGCTGCCGGCGATGCTGCTGCCGCTCAAGCCCTACTGGGTCGGCCTCGTCCTTATCTATTGGGCGATCGAGACGCCCGAGCGCGTCGGCCTCGGCTTCGCGTTCCTGGTCGGGCTCGCCGGCGATGTCCTGACCGGCGAGCTCCTCGCCGAGCAGGCGCTGCGTCTGGTCGTGATGATCTTCATCGTGCTGCGCTTCCGCGCGCGGCTGCGCTTCTTCCCGATGTGGCAGCAGGCGCTCGCGGTGTTCGCGCTGCTGCTCAACGATCGCATCGTCGTGATCATGGTGCGCGGCTTCGCCGGCGATCCGATGCCCTCGCCGGTGTTCTGGCTGTCGCCGCTGGTCGGCATGGTGCTGTGGCCGTTCGTGTTCCTGCTGCTCGACGATCTGCGCGGGCGGCTTCGCGTCGGCGATTCGTGAGCGCGCCGTGGCCGCGTTCATGAAACCGCTGAAGGACACGCGCCAGGAGGCGTCGCTGTTCCGGCGCCGTGCGCTCGCCGGGTTCGCGATCATCCTCGCGTGCCTGATCGGCCTCGGCACGCGCTTCGCGTATCTCGAGATCTCGCGCCACGACGAATTCGCGCTGCGCTCGGATTCGAACCGCATCGTCACGCGCCCGCTCGCGCCGGGCCGCGGGCTCATCTACGACCGCAACGGCGTGCTGCTCGCCGACAACGTCGCCGCGTTCCGGCTCGAGGTGACGCCGGAACAGGTCAAGAACATGGACAAGATGCTGTCGGCGCTGCGCGACGTGGTGCCGCTCAGCGACGACGACATCGCGCGCTTCAACGCGCTGCGCCGCGGCAAGCATTCGTACCAGGGTGTGCCGCTGCGACTGAAACTGTCCGAGGAAGAGATCGCGCGTTTCGCGGTCAACCGCTGGGCGTTTCCCGGCGTCGACGTCGTGCCGTACCTGACGCGCCAGTATCCGCTCGGGCAGGAATTCGCGCACGTCGTCGGCTACGTAGGCCGCATCGACGAGAACGACCTCACGCGCCTCGACAAGGGCGACTACGCCGGCACGACGCACGTCGGCAAGACCGGCATCGAGCGCTTCTACGAGGACAAGCTGCACGGCGAGCCCGGCTACGAGAAGATCGAGGTCAACGTCGACCATCGCCCGATCGGCGAGCCGCTCGGCCGCGTCGCGCCCAAGCCCGGCGCCAACGTCTACCTCACGATCGACGCGCACCTGCAGGAAGCCGCCGAGGCCGCGTTCGAAGGCCGCGCCGGCGCCGCGCTCGTCGTCGATCCGCGCAACGGCGAAGTGCTGGCGATGGTCAGCGTGCCGAGCTTCGATCCGAATCCGTTCGTCAACGGCATCGCGAACGCGGACTACCAGCTGCTGCTCAACGATCCGGACAAGCCGCTGCTGAATCGCGCGCTCCGCGGCGCCTACACGCCGGGCTCGACGATGAAGCCGTTCATGGCGCTCGGCGGGCTCGAGCTCGGATTGCGCAAACCCGAGGACACCGTGCTCTCGGTCGGCGAGTTCCACATCCCGGGCCAGTCTCGCGGCTACCGCGACGACAAGCGCGGCGGCCATGGCCGCGTCGACATGGTGCAGGCGATTGCGCAGTCGGTGAACACGTATTTCTATTCGCTCGCCTACGACATGGGTATCAACCGTCTGTCGACGTTCATGGCGAAGCTCGGCTTCGGCAAGCCGACCGGCATCGACCTCGTCGGCGAGAGCGCCGGCGTGCTGCCGTCCGAGGAATGGAAGCGCGGCCGCTTCAACCAGCCGTTCTATCCCGGCGAGACCGTCATCGCCGGCATCGGCCAGGGTTACTGGGTCGTGACGCCGCTCCAGCTCGTGCAGGCAGTGTCGATCATCGCCGATCAGGGCGTGTCGCATCCGCTGCACCTCCTGCGCTCGGTGCAGTCCGCGATCGACAGCAAGCCCGAGGCCATCGCTCCGCCGGCGGCGAAGCCGAACATCCTCAAGAACCCGGCCAGCTGGCAGGTCGTGCAGAAGGGCATGATCGAGGTCGTCAACACCGGCACCGCGCACGGGCTCAACGACAAGTTCCCGTACCAGATCGCCGGCAAGACCGGCACGGCCGAGCGCTTCTCGCGCACGACCGAGGAGTGGACCAGCATCAGCGACAGCCCGATCGAGCGCCACCAGGTGCTGTTCGAGGCGTTCGCGCCGGCCGACGACGCGCGCATCGCGATCGCGGTCGCGCTCGAAGCGGGCCGCAGCGGCGCGCACGATGCGGCGCCGATCGCGCGCAAGATCCTCGACGCGTGGCTGCCGGGCGACCAGGAGCGCGAAGCGGCACGCGCCAACGACACGGCGAGCGTCGCCGAGGCGCCGCCCGCCGCGGGACGCCGCTGATGCTCGAGGAGCTGATCGGCCAGCTTCGCTATCGCGTCGTCTCGGCGCTGCGCAAGCCGCGCTCGGACGTACCGCTGCTGTGCGGCCTGCTCGCCTTGATGGGCGTCGGCCTCGTCACGCTCTACAGCGCGAGCGATTTCGATCGCGGCATGGTCGTCGCGCAGGCGATGCGCTTCGCGCTGGGTCTCTTCCTCATGCTGATGATCGCGCGCGTGCCGCCGCTGACGCTGCGCAACTGGACGCCGTGGCTCTACGCCGGCAGCGTGCTGCTGCTCGTCGCCGTCGCCGTGCTCGGCGAAGGCCGCGGCGCGCACCGCTGGCTCGATCTCGGCGTCGTGCGCTTCCAGCCGTCGGAGCTCCTGAAGCTCACGATGCCGATGATGGTCGCGTGGTACCTCAACGGCCGGCCGCTGCCGCCGGGCTGGATCACGCTCGCCTGCGTCGGCGTGCTGATCGTGATTCCGGTCGGGCTCATCGCCGAGCAGCCCGATCTCGGCACCGCGCTGCTGATCGCCGCGAGCGGCGTCTTCGGCGTGTTCCTGTCGGGCCTCGCCTGGTGGCGCATCGGGCTCCTGCTGGGAGCGTTCGCGGCGGCGATCCCGGTCGGCTGGCATTTCCTGCACGACTATCAGCGGAACCGCGTGCTCACGCTGCTCGACCCCGAAGCCGATCCGCTCGGCAACGGCTGGCACATCATCCAGTCGCAGATTGCGGTCGGCTCCGGCGGCCTCTGGGGCAAGGGCTACCATCACGGCACGCAGTCGCGCCTCGAGTTCCTGCCCGAGCACACGACCGACTTCATCTTCTCGGTGTTCGCCGAGGAATGGGGCCTCGTCGGCGTGCTGCTCCTGCTCGCGCTCTACGCGTTCATCATCGCGCGCTGCCTCTGGATCGCGGCGAACGCGAAGGACACCTACGCGCGGCTCCTGTCGGGCTCGATCAGCATGGCGCTCTTCGTCTACGTCGTCGTCAACGGCGGCATGATCACCGGCCTCCTGCCCGTCGTCGGCGTGCCGCTGCCGCTGGTGAGCTACGGCGGCACCTCGGCGGTGTCGCTCCTAGCGGGCTTCGGCGTGCTCATGTCGATCCACGCGCACCGCAAGTTCGTGCTCGCGTAGCGCGGAAGCGAAATGCGCCGTTTCGGCGCATTTGCTACATTGCCGCATCGACCAGAGTCGGGGGCGGCGATGATGTCCAGGCTTCTGATGCTTCTGCTCGGGGCGGCACTGGCGCTCGCGGGCGTTTCGCTCTGGCTCGGCCGGGCGACGCCGGAAGCTCCGCTCGTCGTGCCGACGGTCCGGCATGTCGCGCCGCCGAATCCGAGCGCGCCGAAGGCGCAAGCCGTCGCCGCCGATACCGCGAAGCCCGCGGCGCCGAAGGACCACTTCGGGCAGATCCACGAAGCCGACCGCATCGGCGATCCGATGCAGCGCTGCGTGGCGATCCCGCCGCCGCCGGATTACCACTGGTCGAAGGAGATGCTCGAAGCGTTCTGCGCCGACGAGCTCACGCCGACGCTGCCGTGGAGCGAATTCGAGAGCGCGATCGAGAACGGCAACGCGGCGAGCGTCGATGCGAGCTTCGACGCGCTCGTCGAAGGCCATTTCGCGGGACGCGTGCCGGAAGGCGCGCTGCGCCACGCGTACAACGACAAGTTCTGGGGATCCAGCCGGGAAAGGAAGCGCCTGATCGATCACTGGCTCGAGACGAACCCGGGCAGCGCGCACGCGTATGCCGCGCGCGGGATCTGGTGGGTCGCCAATGCCGAGCAGGCGCGCGGCGAGAAGCGCATGAGCGACACGCCGGAGAAGGACATCGAGCGCATGCGCGATGCGCTCGGCAAGGCCAAGCGCGACCTCGGCAAGGCCATCGAGTTGAATCCGCGCATCATGCCGGCGTACGCCGCGCTGCTTCACGCGACGCAGTACGACGGCGACGATGCGCTCGCCGAGAGCACGATGCGCAAGGCCAACGAAGTCTCGCCCGAGAACTTCTATCCGCGCGCTGCGCTGGCGTACGCGCGGCGTCCGCAGTGGGGCGGCTCGTTCGAGGCGATGGACAGGATTGCCGACGACGCCGCGCCTTACCTTGCGAAGAACCCGCGTCTGGCCAATCTCAAGGCGATAGCGCTCAGCGAGCGCGCCATGGCGACGTACTGGGCCAGGCGCTATCCCGACGCGTTGCGCCAGTTCGACAAGGGACTCGCGTACGGCCCGGAGTGGTTCTATCTCGACATGGCGCGTTACGCGGCCTTTTCGGCGGCCGATCCGTCGCACGAGGTCGAATTCCTGTCGCAGATGCTGCGCTTCTCGCCGTGGGCGACCGAAACGCGGCGCCTTCGCGCCGATGCGCTGCGACGCCTCAACCGCGACGCCTGGGCCGAGGAGGACCTCGATGCCGTGCTCACGGCGAATCCGCGCGACACCAGCGCCATCCAGACGTACATCAGCCTGCTCATCCATCGCGGCAGCAACGAGCGCGCCGAGCTCAAGCTCAAGCAGCTCATCGGCGCCGATCCGCACGATCGCTGGGCGAACGTGACGCTCGCGTGGCTCTACGCGAACCGCATGAAGCGTTTCCCGGAAGCCGCGGCGATCATCGATCCGCTGCTTGCGAAAGAGCCCGAAAGCGGGGAGCTCTGGCTGCTCCGCGTGCAGCTCCTCCACGCGAGCGGCGACGCGCCGGGCATGCGCGAGGCGGTCGACAAGTTCCTGCGTTACGCGGATCAGACCTCGCCGATGCAGCGCGACGCGCTGCCCGACGTGAAGAACTGGCTCGCCGCACATCCGCACTAGCGGCACCCTCGGGCGCGCAACGCACGCCACGCGCGCAGCGCGCCGCAGAGGCAGAATGCGCGCATGGAGAGACGTGACTTCCTTCGCTCGGCGTTGGCGCTCGCCGCCGGTCTGCCGCTCGGCTCGCTTGCGGCCGATGTTGCGTCGAAGCGCTCGCGCCTGATCCTGCTCGGCACGGCCGGCGGCCCGACGCCGAAGCCGAATCGCGCCGCGCCGGCGCAGGCGATCGTCGTCGACGGCGCGGTCTACGTGATCGATTGCGGCAACGGCGTCGCGCGGCAGATGGTGCTCGCCGGGCTCGATCTCGCCGCGATCCGCGACGTCTTCATCACGCACCACCATTCCGACCACGACGCCGACTACGGCAACCTCCTGCTGCTCGCGTGGGCCGGCACGCTGAAGACGCGCGTCGACACCTACGGACCGCCGCCGCTCAAGCGCATGACGCGCGACTTCCTCGCGCTGAACGACTACGACATCCGGATCCGCATGAAGGACGAGGGCCGCCCGCCGCTCGCGCCGCTGATCGTCCCGCACGAGATCTCGCGCGGCGGCATCGTGATGCAGGACGCGCGCGTCAGGGTGACGGCGGCGCTCGTCGAGCATTCGCTGGTCGAGCCGGCGTTCGCCTATCGCTTCGATTGCCCGGATCGCTCGATCGTGATCTCGGGCGACACGCGCCCGTCCGATCATCTCGTCGAGCTCGCGAAGGGCGCCGACGTGCTCGTGCACGAGGTCATGTACATCCCGGCGCTCGAGCACATCGAGGCGGCCGAGGCGCAGGCGAAGCGGCTGCACGAGCATCTCCTCGCCGCGCACACGTCGACGGAGGACGTCGGCCGCATCGCGACGCGCGCAGGCGTCAAGACGCTCGTGCTCTCGCACTTCGTGCCGGGCGGCCTGCCGGCGATCAGCGACGAGACGTGGCGGGCCGCCGTGGCGCCGCATTTTTCCGGCGAGATCGTCGTCGGGCACGATCTCCTGGAGCTTTGACGGCTCAGAACGTGCCGCGCAGGGTGATGCGGAGCTGGCGCGGCTCGACCGGATGGAAATGAATGTCCGGCACGCCCGTGCTCTCGCCCGCGAGCCGCGATGCGTAGAAATACGAGATGTCGTCGGCGTCGCTGTCGAAGAGGTTCAGCACCTCGGCGCTGAGCTTCAGCGACGGCGTCAGCGCGTAGCCGACTTCGCCGTTGACGATCGTCGTCGAATGCGAGCGAACGCTGTCGTCCTCGATCAGCGGTGCGGACCCGAGATAGCGATAGCGCAGTCCCATCGACCAGCGGCCGGGCCCGTGCGCCTCGACGCCGACCGAAGCGACGCGCTCGATCGCGTTCGGAATGCGATCGCCGTCTGGATTGTCGCGAAAGCGCGCGTGCGAGGTCGCATAGTCGGCGCCGACGAGCAGCCACGGCAGCGGCTGCCAGCGCGCCGTGAGCTCGACGCCGTGGCGGCGCGACGGATAGCTCGGCTCGGTCGTGCCGCCGTCGCCGGAGAAAACGAGCTCGGAGCCGATGTCGAGTCGCCAGAGCGCTGCGCTCAAACGCACGGTGTCGGCCGGCGCGAAGCGCGCTCCGATCTCCGATCCCGTCGTCGGCACGAGCAGATCGAGCGACGCCGCCGCTTGCGAAGGATCGGTCGGATCGACGCGCTGCGTCGCACCGCGCGCGTCGTTGCTGTGGAAGCCGCGCCCCGCGTTGACGAAAAGCTCGGTGCCGGACCACGGCCCGAAGATGAGGCTCAGCTTCGGGCTCGCGCGTCCGTCCGTCGCATGACCGGAGTTCGCGGCGACGTTGCTGTCAACGTTCGCGCGATAGGCGTCGTAGCGGATGCCGGCAACGCTGCGGAACCCGTCCGTCCAGTGCGATTCGAGGCTTGCGAATCCGGAGATCGACGACTCGCGCGCCGAGTCCTGGCGAACGGTCGCGATGCGCTCGGCCGCTTGCGTGCGATAGAGCCCGACGCGGTCGATGTCGTCGCTGCGGAGCTCGGTGCCGATCGCGAATTCGTGCGCGATCGAGCCCGTCGTCCATGGCGCGACGTACTTCGCGTGCGCGCCGTAGTACGTGCGCGCGTCGGCCTGCTCGAACTCGTCGCCGTGGGCCGGGTCGTCGAGGAAGTACGTGAAGTTCGAGAGGAGATCGAGCCGGTAGCGCGTCGCGTAGGCGTCTGCGAGCAGCGAGCCGGCGCCGAGCGGACGATGCCATTCGCCGGCCAGCGTGTAGCGTGACGTCGTGCCGCCGAGATCGGGGTCGATCTGGCCGAAGCGGTCGATCAGGCCTTGCCGGACGGCGCGTTCGGGAATCTGGTCGCTCGCGTCCCAGCGGTTGTGGTAGCCGAGGAGCTCCACGTGATAGCCGTCGCGCGCGTCGCCGCCGGCGAGCTTCGCGATGAACGACGCGCGCCGTTCGTCTTCGGGCTTGTCCCACGGACCGTCGTTGACGCCGGCGTCGATGCCGAGCAGCAGCGCGCCGTCGCCGCCGATCGCGCGCGAGCCCGCGACGAGCGCGCGCGCGTAGCCGTTCTCGCCGGCCGTGAACTGATAGAACGGCGCATCGAGCCGGTCGACGTAGCGGATGCGCACCGAGCCCGCCGACGAGAAGTCGCCGTCCTCGGCGTAGTACGGGCCCTTGCGATAGTCGATCGTCTCGATCAGCTCCGGGATCAGCCCGTTGAGATCGTTGTAGCCCTGGCCGTGCGCGTGCGTCGGCAGGTTGTTCGGCACGCCGTCGACGAGCGCCGAGAGATCGGTGCCGTGATCGAGATTGAACCCGCGCAGGAAATACTGATTCGCCTTGCCGTCTCCGCTGTGCTGCGTCGCGATGAGGCCCGGCACGACTTCGAGCACCTCGGCGGGCCGCGAGATCGGGCGGTTCTCGATCTCGTCCTGGCCGACGACGCCGGCCGACGCCGCATCCGGCTGCGCGAGCTGGTCCGCGGCGACGATCGCCGTCACGCGCGTTTCGGGCAGCGCGATCGTGTCGTCGGCCGCGGCCGCGGCGCAGGACACGAGCAGTCCCACGAGAAAGAGTCCGGCACGCATCGCGCTCCTCCTGATCGCGCCGAGATACGGTACGAAGCGATCGGCGGATGCGCTGTCGGAATTCTTATCGACATGCTGCATCCGGACGCGCAGACGCCCCGTACTTCTCCCGTGCGACGACCCGCGTCGCCGCCAACCCTGGAGGAGGAAACGTCATGAACCGCAATCTCAAGGCTCGTCTGCGCCGCCGTGCGCTCGCGGGCGCCGTGCTGGCCGCGCTCGTCGCGGCCGTGCCGGCCGCGCTCGCGTCGAGCCATCGCGAAGCGCCGGCGATCACCGAGACGCCCAAGCTCGACGGCACCGATCTCTACGTGTTCAGGAGCTACGAGCCCGGCCGGCAGAACTACGTCACGTTCATCGCGAACTACGTGCCGCTGCAGGACGCGTACGGCGGCCCGAACTATTTCACGCTCGATCCGGACGGCTACTACGACATCAACATCGACAACAACGGCGATGCGCGCGAGAACATCACGTTCCGCTTCCGCTTCAAGTACGACATCCGCGACATCGCGCTCGACGTCGGCGGCAGCCACGTGTCGATTCCGCTGCGCAATGCCGGGCAGGTCGGCGCCGGCAACACCGGCGCGCTCAACGACACCGAGAGCTACACGGTCGAAGTGCTGCGCGGCAACGGCAATGCGCCGATGACGAGCTCGCGCTTCGTCAAGAATGCCGCCGACGGCTCGCGGACCTTCGTCAAGCCGATCGACAACATCGGCTTCAAGTCGATCCCGGACTATGCCGCCTACGCGGCCTCGTACGTCTACGACGTCAACATCCCCAACTGCTCGGCGCCGGGTCGACTCTTCGTCGGCCAGCGCCGCGAAGGCTTCGCGGTCGACCTCGGCGAGATCTTCGACCTCGTCAACATCCCGGTCGAGCGCGTCATCGGCAGCCGCTCGGGCTCGTCGAGCGCATCGCAGTACAAGAACATCACCTCGCTCGCGATCGAGGTGCCGATCGCCTGCGTGACGCAGGGCAGCCAGCCCGTCATCGGCGTCTGGACGACGGCGTCGTCGACGCGGCACAACGACGGCGACCACGCCACCGACGCGACCGACAACGCGGGCGCGCGGCAGGTCTCGCGCCTTGGCATGCCGCTGGTCAACGAGATCGTCATCGGCCTCAAGGACAAGGACCGCTTCAACGCGAGCAAGCCGAAGGACGACGGCCAGTTCGCGACGTACGTGACGAACCCGACGCTGCCCGCGCTGCTCGAGCTCCTCTTCGGCAGCGCCGGCGTGCAGGCGCCGACGGTGTTCCCGCGCGTCGATCTCGTCGCGGCGTTCCTGACCGGCGTGCCCGGCGTGAACAAGCCGGCGAACGTCGTGCCGTCGGAGATGACGCGCCTCAACACGGCGCTGCCGGTGACGCCGAAAGGCAGCCAGAACAGCCTTGGCGCGCTCGACTGCTTCGTCGACGGTGCGCTGACGCTCGGCAATGCGGGCTGCGATCCCGCGGGCTTCCCGAACGGGCGCCGGCCGGGCGACGACGTCGTCGACGTCGAGCTTCGCGTCGCGATGGGCGCACTGCTGCCGCCGGGTCCGGGCAAGCCGGCGAGCGCGAGCCTCCCGTACACGGACGGTGCGCTGGTCGAGGACAGCCAGTTCGACGATGCGTTCCCGTACCTGACGACGCCGATTCCGGGCTCGCCGAACGGCGAGAACGGCGTGCCGCCGAACCCGGCCGACTGAGGCCCTCCGCCGCCGTCGTTCGCGACGGCGGCTTTTTCCTTCGCGGGACGCTTGCATGCGCCTCTCGTTTCTCTTTGCACTCTGCGCGCTGCTCACCGTCGGCAGCGCGCTCGCGACGCCGTACCGGCCGGCGAGCGACGACGAGATCCTCGAAACGCTGCCGGGCGGTCCCGCCGCCGCGGCGGATCGCACGGCGCGTGCGTTGCGCGCGCTCTCCGCGCGCGATCCGGACAACCTCGATCTCGCGTTGCATGTCGCGAGCCTCGACATCGCGCGCGCGCGCAGCGAATCCGATCCGCGCCAGCTCGGCCGCGCCGAGGCGGTACTCGCGCCGTGGTGGAACGCGGATGCGCCGCCGGTGCCCGTGCTCGTGCTGCGCGCGACGATCGAGCAGAGCAACCACGCGTTCGCCGACGCACGCACGCATCTCGAACGCGCGCTCGCCGCGGAACCCCGGAACGCACAGGCCTGGCTGACGCTCGCGAGCGTGCAGCAGGTGACCGGCGACCTCGACGCTGCGCGCGCGAGCTGCGCGAAGCTCTCCGACATCGCGCTCGCAATCGTCGCGACGACGTGCACGGCTTCGGTCGACGGCGTCTCCGGCAACGCGGCGCGCGCCTACGATGCGATCGAGCGCGAGCTCGCGCGACCGTTCCGCGCGAGTCCCGCCGAGACGACGCACCTTCGCACCTGGGCGACGACGCTCGAGGCCGAGCTCGCCGAGCGACTCGCGCGCCCGCGCGACGCCGAGCAGC
>Ga0126377_10002677_pt1 | contig 12361 bp, 9 predicted proteins | sample PanSoiMetPlot_22_FD_92647 | JGI IMG/M metagenome (GOLD analysis project Ga0126377, IMG submission 92647) | Tropical forest soil microbial communities from Panama - MetaG Plot_22 | ecosystem: Environmental > Terrestrial > Soil > Tropical forest > Bulk soil | place: Panama | collected 2016-02-17
CGGGCGACGAAGGACGACCGCTAGCGGCTCCCCAGTTCCGGACGCGGCCTGCGGTCGGAGGCTCAAGTCCCGTCACACGAGGGTCGATGACGCACCCGGCCCGGTGGGCGGGAGGGGTGATGAGCGAGGCTGCGGCGCGCGTCCTGGTGGTGGACGACGACCGCTTCCACCGGGAGCGTGCCCGCGAGGTGCTGGCCGGGCGAGCCGAGGTGGTGACCTGCGCGGGTGCGGGCGAGGCGCTGGCCGCGCTGCGCTCCGCACCGGCGGACCTGATCCTCTCGGACCTCGAGATGCCGGGCGGCTCGGGGCTCGAGCTGCTCCAGCAGGTGTTGCGCGACCACCCCGGCACGGACTTCGTGATCGTGACGGCCCACGCGACGATCTCGAGCGCGGTCGAGGCGCTCCGCCTGGGCGCGAGCGACTACCTGCTGAAGCCGGTCCGGCCCGAGGACCTGATCCTCGTGCTGGAGCGCACGCTCGGCCGGCGCCGCCTCCTGACCGAGAACCGCCAGCTTCGCGACGAGCTCGCGCTCCATCAGTCGTGCCGCCTGCTCACGAGCTGTGTCGAGCCCGAAGACGTGTTCGCCATGGCGCTCGACCTGACGCTCCGGGGTGTCGGCCTCGGTCGGGGCTTCGCGCTCTACCGCCGTACCGCGCTGCCCGCCTCGGGCGGCTTCCACGGGCGTGGCTTCACGGAGGCCGAGGAGACGGGGCTGCGCCAGGCGTTCTCGGCCAAGCCGCTCCTGCTCGAGGGCCTCGGGCCGCAGCTCCTCCGCCGCGGAGAGTTCCATCAGGTGCTCGCGGGCCTCGGCGTCGCGGTGGGCGAGCTGCTCGTCGTTCCGGTCACCGGCGAGGACGAAGAGGGCGGTGTGCTGTGCCTGCTCGGCGAGCAGGCACCCATGCGACCCGGGCAGGTGGCGCACGCCCAGCTGGTGGCGGAGCACGCCGAGCTCGCGCTGCGCAACGCGGAGCGTTATCGAGCCGCCCGCGAGCGCGCCTTCATCGACGACGTCACCGAGGTCTACAACGCGCGCTACCTGCTCGAGGCGCTCGACCGCGAGATCCGCCGCGCCGAGCGGTACGGCACCGAGCTCTCGATCCTGTTCCTCGACCTGGACCGCTTCAAGCTGGTGAACGACACCCACGGCCACCTGGTGGGCTCGAACACGCTGCGCCAGCTCTCGCGGCTGCTCGAGGGCTGCGTGCGTCAGGTGGACACCGTCTCGCGCTACGGAGGCGACGAGTTCACGATCCTGCTGGTCGACACCGGCGAGCGCGTCGGGCGCACGATCGCAGAACGCATCCGGCAGTCCGTGGAGCGGCACGCCTTCGAGGCGGGCCCCGGGCGCACGCTCCGCCTCACCTGCAGCCTCGGCGTCTCGACCTACCCCGCACACGGACGAACCCGGGAGGCGCTGCTCGACGCCGCCGACAAGGCGATGTATCGCGCGAAGTCCCTCGGTCGGAACCGCGTCGCGAGCGCGAGCGAGCTGGACTAGTCCGCGCGCCGCCTCGAGCGGTCGCCGCGCGCCTGGATCGGGCCCCCCGCCTCTGCTAACAACCGCCCGATTTCGTTCGGCTTTTCTGGGTCGGAGGGCGAGGCGCGTGAGCGACATCGGGTCCCCGGCCGAGCCGCAACTCGACGGCCTCGGCAGCCTCCGCCGCACGCACGCCTGCGGCGGCGTCGGTGCCGCCCAGGTCGGCCAGGAGATCACCGTGGCTGGCTGGGTGCACAGCGCGCGGGATCACGGCGGGGTGATCTTCGTCGACCTGCGCGACCGCAGCGGTCGGCTCCAGGTCGTGTTCCGGCCGGACGCCTCGCCGGCGTGCCACCAGCGCGCCGGCGCGCTGCGCTCGGAGTACGTGATCGCGGCGCGCGGGCGCCTGGCGCGGCGCGACCCGGACACCGTGAATCCCTCGCTTCCGACGGGGGCGTTCGAGCTGGTGGCGTCGGAGCTCCGCCTGCTGAACCGGGCGTTCCCGCCGCCCTTCCCGATCGAAGAGGAGCCGGGCGTCGAGGAGACCGTGCGCCTGCGCCACCGCCTGCACGACTTGCGCCGCCCGAGCTTCCAGCGCGCACTGCGCGTGCGTCACGACCTCTACCAGTCGGCGCGCCGCACGCTCAGCGAGCTCGGCTTCCTCGAGATCGAGACGCCGATCCTCACCAAGGCCACGCCCGAAGGCGCGCGCGACTTCCTCGTGCCGAGCCGGCTCCAGCCGGGCGAGTTCTACGCGCTCCCGCAGTCGCCACAGATCATGAAGCAGCTGCTGATGATCGCCGGCTACGAACGCTACTTCCAGATCGCCCGCTGCTTCCGCGACGAGGACCAGCGCGCGGACCGCCAGCTCGAGTTCACGCAGATCGACCTCGAGATGTCCTTCGTGGGCGTGGACGACGTGCTCGAGGTGCTCGAGGAGTTGACCCGCCGCGCCTGGCGCGACGCGATCGGGGTGGAGCTGCCGCGGCCCTTCCCGCGGCTCTCCTACGCCGATGCGATGGCGCGCTACGGCTCGGACAAGCCCGACACGCGCGTGCTGCTCGAGCTGGTCGAGCTCACGGATCTGTTCCGCGGCACGGCCTTCCGTGCGTTCGGCGCGACGGTCGAGCGCGGCGGCGTGGTCAAGTGCCTTCCCATCCACGACGCCGAGGCGCTCACGCGGGGCGAGATCGACCGGCTCGAGGCGTTCGTGAAGAAGGAGCTCGGCGGGAGGGGTCTGGCGTGGGTGCGCATCGGCGCCGATGGCGCCTGGCAGTCGCCGATCGCGAAGTTCCTCTCGGAGCCCGAGCGCGCCGGCATCGTCGAGCGCACGCGGGCTCGGGCGGGCTCGCTCTTGTTCTTCGCGGCCGACGAGTTCGCGAAGGCCAACGCCATCCTCGGGCGCCTGCGCACCGATCTCGGGCGCCAGCTCGGCCGCGTCGAGGACCGCCCCTGGGCGCCCGTGCTCGTGCTCCGATTCCCGCTCTTCGAGGCCGACGACGCGGGCGGGCTCACCTTCATGCACATGCCCTTCGTCGCGCCCGTCGAGGAGGACCTGCCGCTGCTCGACGCCGATCCGAGGCGCGTGCGCGGCACCCACTACGACGTGGTCATGAACGGCATCGAGCTCGGCTCCGGCAGCCTCCGCAACCACCGCAGCGACGTGCAGCGCCGCATCTTCGAGATCCTGGGCTATGCGAAGGCGGAGATGGAGGAGCGTTTCGGCTTCCTGCTGAACGCGCTCGACGCCGGGGCGCCGCCGCACGGCGGCTTCGCCTTCGGGCTCGACCGCATGGCCATGCTGCTGGCCGGGGCCTCGAGCCTGCGCGACGTGATCGCCTTCCCGAAGACGCAGCGCGGGCAGGACCTGCTGATGGGGTCGCCCTCGCGCGTCGACGCCGAGCAGCTCGACGAGCTCGGCCTCGTGATCGCGCGCGCGGAGGAGGAGGCGTGAGGCGCGAGGGCCCGGCGCGGATCGTGCCGTGACGCGCTGGCTGCGCGCGCGCGTGCTGGTGATCGGGGGCGGGATCAACGGCACCGGCATCGCGCGCGACCTCGCGCTGCGCGGCGTCGACGTGCTCCTCGTGGAGCGGCGCGAGCTCGGCTCCGGCACGTCCTGGGCCTCGTCCGGCATGATCCACGGTGGGCTCCGCTATCTCCAGAAGGATCCGCAGGTCACCGAGCACTCCTGCATCGATTCCGGCGCGATCCAGCGCATCGCGCCGCATCTGGTGTTTCGCATCCCGTTCCTGATGCCGGTCTTCTCCGACGATCCGCTCGGCCCCGAGCTCGTGGAGATCGGCCTCGAGATGTACGACCGCTACGTGTCGCTCAAGAACGGGCATCCGCACACGCGGCTCACGCGCGCGCAGGCGCTCGCCCTCGAGCCGGCGCTCTCCGACGCGATCGAGTGTGCTTTCACACTCGACGAGTGGGGTGTCGACGCGGCCCGGCTCTGCGCCGCGAACGCGCTCGACGCGGCCGACCGCGGCGCCCACGTCCTCACCCACACCGAGGTGGTCGAGCTCCTGCGCGACGCCACGGGGCGCGTGACCGGCGCACGTCTCCGCGACCGCATCCGCGGCGACGAGACCTTCGTCGAGGCCGAGCTGGTGATGAACGCGACCGGGCCCTGGGTGCCTCAGCTCGCCGCGCTCGCGGGCGAAGAGGTGCGCCTGCGACCCGGCAAGGGCATCCACCTGGTGTTCGAGCGCCGTGTCTCGAACATCGCGATCTACGCCCGCGGCGTGGACGGCCGCGACATGTTCACGTTCCCGCACGAGCAGAACAGCATGGCGGGCACCACCGACGACGACTACTACGGCGACCTCGATCGCATCGACGTCACCGAGGACGAGGTGGCGTACGTGCTGCAGGCCATGGAGCGGTCGATTCCAAGCATCCAGCAGCACCGCGTGCTGCACGCCATCTCGGGCGTGCGGCCCACCCTGTTCGGGTTCGGCGCCTACGAGGACGAGCTCTCGCGCGACTACGAGATCGTCGATCATGGCGCCTTCGGCGCGGCGCCCGGCCTGTACAGCATGACGGGTGGGAAGCTGGCGGCGTACCGGCTGATGGCGGAGGACGCGGCGAACCGCCTGTGCGCGGTGCTCGGCGTGGACGCGCCGTGCCGGACCGCGGAGCTGCCGCTGCCGGGCGGCGAGGCGCCCGCCGATCTGCTCGCACTCGCGAAGCGTTTCCGAATCGCTCCTCCAGCCGTGGCGCGCCTCGGCTTCCGCCACGGTGCACGCGCGCGCAGCGTGCTCGAGGCCGGCGAAGACGCGCACGCTCGAGGACGCCGGGTGGTGTGCGCCTGCGAGCCGGTGCTCGACGCGGAGCTCCGGCACGTCGCGCGCGCCGAAGGGCTTCGCAAGCTCAACGACTGCACGCTCCGGGTGCGCCTCGGCGTGGGCGCCTGCCAGGGTGCGGCCTGTGCGGCGAGCGCGGCCGGCGTGCTGGCAGAGGAGCTCGGCTGGGACGCTCCGCGCACGGTGCGCGAGGTGGCCGAGCTCGCCGCCTCGCGCTGGCGTGCGGTGGCGCCCGTGCTCTCGGGCGCGCAGGTCGGCGCGATGGAGCTCCACCGGCACGTGAACTTCGGAATGCTCGGCCTCACCGAGGAGATCCTGCCGTGAGCGCCGTCGTGGTGGGCGGCGGGCTCGCGGGCGCGGCGGCCGCCCTGGCGCTCGCCGAGGCCGGAGCCGAGGTCGTGCAGGTGGCTGCGGCGCCGGGCGCCACCGCGCTCTCGGCCGGCGTGGTCGACGTCGCGAGCGCTTCGCCGGGCATCGCCACGTTGCCCTGGCGCGACGCGCTGCGCGGAAGTCCGCTGCTGCCGCGCGAGCGGCTCGCGCTGCATCGGCGCGGCGCGCCGAGCCATCCCTACGCACAGCTCTTCGGCGCCGGCGACGACCCCGCGCTGCCGGAGCGCGAGATCGAGACCGGCATGGCCCGGCTGGCGCGCTGGCTCGAGCCGGGGGGGCTCGCGCTCGGGGGGAGCCTCGGCGCGAACCGGCTGCTCGCCACCGTCGCGGGGACGCTCCGCGTCGCGGACTTCGCCGTCGCACCGGCCGCGCGCGGCGATCTGCTCGAGGCGCAGGACGTCGCCGTGATCGACGCGCCCGCGCTCGAGGGCTGGGATGCTCGTGCGCTCGCACGCACGCTCGCCCACGAGATCGATGCACTCGGGCTCGCGAAGCTTCCCGTGAGCGTGGTGCATCCGGCGTTTCCGCCAGGTCTGTTCGCCGACCCGAGCCCGGTCCGCGTGGCCGCGCGGCTCGATGCGAGCGGGGCGCGTGCTGCGCTCGCGACCGGCGTCTCGGCTCTCGGCGCGCGAGGCCGCGTGCTGCTGTTTCCACCCTGCCTCGGGATCGAGCGGAGCGCGGAGCTCGTGCACGCACTCGAGACCGCGAGCGGCGCGCGGGTGGCCGAGGCACTCTCGTTCCCGCCGCATGCGGTCGCCGGCTTCCGCTTCCAGCGCGCGCTCGACGCGGCCGTCGAGCGCGCCGGCGTCCGGCGCGTGCGGGAGCGCGTGCGGCGCGTCCTCGCGGTCGACGTGGACGCGCTCTCGCTCGTGCTCGGCGACGGCGGCGAGCGGCTCGCTGCCGACGCGGTGGTGCTGGCGGTCGGGCGGTTCGTGAGCGGCGGCGTCGAGGCCGGTCGCGACGCCGTGAACGAGCCCTTGCTGGGCCTCCCGCTCTACGATGCGGATGGGCGGCGCATCGACGGCATCCCGGCGCGCCGGAGCGCACGCAAGGGCTACGGCAACGAGCAGCCTCTGTTCTCCGCCGGCGTGCGCACCGACCGGCGGCTGCGCCCACTCGCGTCGAATGGACGCCCGCAGCACGCGCGCCTGTTCGCCGCGGGGGACCTGCTCGGTGGCTTCGACCCGGCCCGCGAACGCACCGGCCTCGGGGTGGCGCTCGTCTCGGGCCTGCGCGGCGCGCGCGCCGCGCTCGAGTCGCTGCGCGCGCCGCAGGCGCGGGCGGAAGGAATGCCGTGAGGGGCTATCGCGGCTTCGCGCGCGAGATGCTGCGCACCGGCTCGCTGCGCGCGCTTTGGCTCCAGCTCCGCACGGGCGCGCTGCACGTCGCGCGTCAGGCGCTCGGTCGCAAGCGCGGCGATCCCGTCGCACAGTTCCTCGCGTCCTACGGGCCGGACGGCATCACGCAGCCGGAGCCCGCCGCCCGCGCGCTCTCGCAACTGGCCGAGGCGTGTCTCGTATGCGGGCTCTGCAGCTTCGAGTGCGCGCGCGTGGCGGGTCGTCCGCCGCTCGATCCGCGCGACGCGGTGGTCGCCGCGGCACGACTCGAGCTCGACTGGGTGCGCCTCGGCGTCGCTCCGACGGCGGATGCGGGCGATGCGTGCAATGGCTGCGACGCATGCACGCGCGTCTGCCCTGCGGGGATCCCGATTCATCGCGTGCAGACGCGTCTCGCGTCTCTCGCCCGGACACCGGCGGCGACCGCAACGCCCGGTGCGACGCCCACGCGGATCGGCTAAACCGGCGTCCCATGTCCGAGAAGGTCACGCTCGACGCGGCCGGAACGCTTCGAGTTCCCGACCGCCCCGTCGTTCCGTTCATCGAGGGCGACGGCACGGGGCCCGACATCTGGGCGGCCTCGGTGCGCGTGTTCGACGCGGCCGTGGCGCAGGCCTACGGCGGCCGGCGCAAGATCGCGTGGACCGAGGTGCTCGCGGGCCAGAAGGCCTACGACCGGACCGGCAGCTGGCTCCCCGATACGACACTCGACGCCTTCCGCGAGTACCGGGTCGGCATCAAGGGTCCGCTCACCACTCCGGTCGGCGGCGGGATCCGCAGCCTCAACGTCGCGCTGCGGCAGCTGCTCGATCTCTACGTATGCCTGCGGCCCGTGAAGTGGTATCCGGGCGTACCGAGCCCGGTGCGCAGACCCGAGCTCGTCGACATGGTGATCTTCCGCGAGAACACCGAGGACATCTACGCCGGCGTCGAGTGGCCGGCGGGCTCGCCCGAGGTGAAGAGGGTCGTCGAATTCCTCCAGAAGGAGATGGGCGTCAAGAAGATCCGCTTCCCCCAGAGCTCGGGCATCGGCATCAAGCCCATCTCGCAGGAGGGGACGGAGCGTCTCGTACGCGCTGCGCTCGACTATGCCCTCGCGCACCGCCGCAAGAGCGTGACCTTCGTGCACAAGGGCAACATCATGAAGTTCACGGAGGGCGCGTTCCGCGACTGGGGCTATGAGCTGGTGAAGCGCGAGTATGCCGGCCGTGCGATCGGCTGGGAGGATTGTGGCGGCAGGCCGCCGGACGGCCAGCTGCTGGTCAAGGACGCGATCGCCGACATCACGCTGCAGCAGGTGCTGACCCGGCCCGACGAGTTCGACGTGATCGCCACCATGAACCTGAACGGCGACTATCTGTCCGACGCGCTCGCCGCGCAGGTGGGGGGCATCGGCATCGCGCCGGGCGCGAACATCAACTACCAGAGCGGCCACGGCATCTTCGAGGCCACGCACGGCACCGCGCCGAAGTATGCGGGCCTGGACAAGGTGAACCCGAGCTCGCTGATCCTGTCGGGCGTGATGATGCTCGAGTACCTGGGCTGGGACGAGGCGGCCGAGCGGATCGAGAAGGGCATCTCCCGCACGATCGCCGCGAAGACCGTGACCTACGACTTCCACCGCCTGATGGACGGCGCCACGCTGCTCAAGTGCTCGGAGTTCGGCGACGCCATCATCCGCAACATGGCGTAGCGCGCACCCCGCGTGTCACGCAGGAGCACCCCTCACATGGCACGTCCCAGGATTGCGCTCATCGGCGGCGGCAACATCGGCGGTGTGCTCGCGGAGCAGATCGCGCTGCGCGAGCTCGGCGACGTCGTGGTGTTCGACGTGGTGGAGGGCCTCCCGCAGGGCAAGAGCCTCGACATCGCCGAGGGCGCGCCGCTGATCGACTCCGACGTCCAGCTGCGGGGCACGAACGACTACGAGGACGTCGCGGGCGCCGATCTCGTGATCATCACGGCGGGCCTCGCGCGGAAGCCCGGCATGTCCCGCGACGACCTGCTCAAGACGAACCTCGCGATCATGAAGCAGGTGGCGGAGGGAGTGAAGGCGCACGCTCCGAAGTCCACCGTGATCGTCGTCTCGAACCCGCTCGACGCGATGGTCTACACGTTCAAGCGGGTCTCCGGCTTCCCGAAGCAGCGCGTGGTGGGCATGGCCGGCGTGCTGGACTCGGCGCGCTTCCGCGCCTTCGTGGCGTGGGAGCTCGGCGTCTCGGTCCAGGACGTCTCGGCGCTCGTGCTCGGCGGCCACGGCGACACCATGGTGCCGCTGGTCCGCTACTGCACGGTGGCCGGCATTCCGCTCACGAAGTTCCTCGGGAAGGAGAAGATCTCCGCCATCGTGGAGCGCACCAAGGCCGCAGGCGGCGAGGTCGTCGCGCTGCTCAAGACGGGCTCGGCCTTCGTCTCGCCGGCGCTCTCGGCGCTCGAGATGGCCGAGTCGATCCTCCGGGACAAGAAGCGCGTGCTGGCGTGCGCTTGCTACCTGGAGGGCGAGTACGGCGTCTCGGGCCTCTACGTGGGCGTGCCTTGCGTGCTGGGCGCGAAGGGCGTCGAGCGGGTGATCGAGATCGACCTCGACCCCGAGGAGCGCAAGCTCTTCGACGCGTCTCTCGATCACGTGCGGAAGCTGGTGGCGGAGATCGGCAGCTAGGGGACGTTCCTCGACTCGGTGACCCGTTTGCGGGAGATCTCCACCGCGCTGCTCAACGAGTCGAGGAACGCCCCGCACGAGTCAAGGAACGTCCCCGTGAACGTCCACGAATACCAGGCCAAGACGCTCTTCCGGGAGTTCGGGGTGGCTGTGCCGGACGGCGAGGTGGCTACGACGCCCGCCGAGGCCGAGAACGTGGCGAAGCACCTCGGCGCGGCCGTCGTCGTCGTCAAGGCGCAGGTGCACGCGGGCGGGCGCGGCAAGGCCGGCGGGATCCAGCTCGCGAAGTCCGGAGCCGAGGCGAAGCAGCGCGCCAGCGAGATCCTCGGCATGACCCTCGTCACCCACCAGACCGGGCCCGAGGGAAAGCTCGTCCGCAAGGTCTACGTCGAGGCCGGCTCCGAGATCGCGCGCGAGCTCTACCTGGCGCTGACGCTCGACCGCGCGAGCGAGAGCCTCGCGTTGATCGCATCCACCGAAGGCGGGATGGACATCGAGCAGGTCGCGGCGAAGACCCCGGAGCGGATCCACACCGAGCTCGTGGATCCGGTGCTCGGGCTCCAGGGCTACCAGATCCGCAAGATCGCACGTGCCCTCGAGCTCGACCCCGAGCAGAGCCAACGTCTCGACGCCTTCCTGCGCGGGCTCTACCGGCTCTTCGTCGAGAAGGATGCGTCGCTCGTCGAGATCAACCCGCTCGTGGTCACGAAGCAGGGCGAGCTCCTCGCGCTCGACGGCAAGCTCAACTTCGACGACAACGCGCTCTACCGGCACCCGGACATCGCGGCGCTCCGCGACCCCGAGGAAGAAGATCCGCGCGAGCGTGCCGCCAAGGAGATCGACCTCGCCTACGTGGGCCTCGACGGGGACGTGGGGTGCATGGTGAACGGCGCTGGCCTCGCGATGGCCACGTTGGACATGATCACGGTGTGCGGTGGCCGGCCCGCGAACTTCCTCGACGCCGGCGGCGGCGCGGACCAGTCGAAGGTGAAGGAGGCCTTCAAGCTGATCCTCCGCGACGACAAGGTCCGCGCGATCCTCGTCAACATCTTCGGCGGCATCGTGCGTTGCGACCTGATCGCCGAGGGCGTGGTGGCGGCGGCCGGGGAGCTCGGCGTCGAGGTGCCCCTCGTCGTGCGCCTGCAGGGCACGAATGCGGAGCAGGGCCGCAGGATCCTGGCCGACTCGGGTCTCGACATCACGCCGGCCGAGACGCTGCGCGAGGCGGCCGAGCGGGCCGTGGCCGCGGCGCGGGGGAAGTGACCGGTTGGCGATCCTCGCGGGCAAGCACACGCGCCTGCTGGTCCAGGGCATGGGCCGGATGGGTCAGTTCCACGCCCGGCTCTCGATCGAGTACGGGACGCCGGTCGTCGCCGGTGTGCACCCGGGCAAGGGCGGCACCCAGATCGATGGCATCCCGATCTTCGAGACCGTCGGCGAGGCCGTGCGCGAAACGGGCGCCAACGCGTCCGTGGTGTTCGTCCCGCCGCCGGGCGCGGCGGACGCGATCCTCGAGGCGGTGGACGCCGGCCTCGCGCTGGTCTGCTGCATCACCGAGGGCATCCCCGCGCTCGACATGGCTCGCGCCAAGCGCGCGATGCGGGGTGCCGCGACACGGCTGGTCGGCCCGAACTGTCCCGGCGTCGTCGTCCCCGACCAGTGTCGCATCGGCATCATGCCCGCGAAGATCACGCGGCCGGGGCCGGTCGGGGTGGTGTCGCGCTCGGGCACGCTCACCTACGAGGCCGTCGATCAGCTCTCGCGGCTCGGCATCGGCCAGTCCACGTGCGTCGGGATCGGCGGCGACCCCGTGATCGGCACGAACTTCGTGGATGCACTCGCACTCTTCGAGGCCGACCCCGACACGAAGGCGGTGGTGATGATCGGGGAGATCGGCGGGTCGGCGGAGGAGAGTGCGGCGGGCTTCATCCGGGCGAAGATGAGCAAGCCGGTGGCGGCGTTCATCGCCGGCCAGAACGCGCCGCCAGGCAAGCGCATGGGCCACGCTGGGGCGATCATCGCGGGCGGCAAGGGCAGGGCGATCGACAAGATCGCCGCGCTCGAGGCCGCGGGCGTCGCCGTCGCCCGCTCGCCGGCCGAGATCGGCGCGACGCTCGCGAAGCACGCGGCGGCGGTGCTGTAGGGGCGACCAAGGGGAGGCCGGCGAGCTCCTCGGGTGGCGCGCTCGCCGGTCTGCGTTCCCGTTACGCCTCCACGCGCCACGTGTCGCCGGAGTAGAGCAGCTTCTCGAGGCTGCCCTTGCCGCGCTCCTGGATCGCGTTCCGGACCTGATCGTCGAGCGTACGCTCGTAGGTGCTCTTCTCGACGGCGCGGAACACGCCGATCGGGACGGGGAACTTCGGCCGCGCGAGGCTCGCGAGGGCGAAGGCGTAGGCGGGGCTCTCGTGGCCCTCGCGGTGCACCGCCACGCCCGCAGCGACCGGATCCTGGCCGTCTGCGAGCTCGATCACGGAGGGCACACCGTCGTGGATGCGGATCCCGTGCCGGGTGCCCTTCGCTCCCCACACGAGCGGCTCCCCGTCTTCCAGCGTGAGCGCCGCCTCGACGCGCGTCTTGCGGTTCTCCACCTCTTCCCACTCGCCGTCGTTGTAGACCGGGCAGTTCTGGAGGATCTCGAGGAACGCGGTGCCCTTGTGGGCGTGGGCGCGGTGCAGCATCTCCTGCAGGTGGTTCGCATCCACGTCGATCGTGCGTGCCACGAAGGTCGCGCCCGCCCCGAGCGCGAACGCGATCGGGTCGATCGGATGGTCGATCGCGCCCTGTGGCGTCGACTTGCTCTTGCTCCCCTCGCGCGAGGTCGGCGAGTACTGGCCCTTCGTGAGGCCATAGATGCGGTTGTTGAAGAGCAGGATCTGGAGGTCGAGGTTGCGGCGGATCACGTGCAGCAGGTGGTTTCCGCCGATCGAGAGGCCGTCGCCGTCCCCCGTCACCACCCACACCGAGAGCTCGGGCCGCGCCGCCTTGATGCCGGTCGCGAAGGCCGGCGCTCGCCCGTGGATGGTGTGGAAGCCGTACGTGTTCATGTAGTACGGAAAGCGGCTCGAGCACCCGATGCCCGACACGAAGACCACGTTCTCGCGCGGGGCACCGAGCTCGGGCATCACCTTCTGCACGTTCGCCAGGATCGAGTAGTCGCCGCAGCCGGGGCACCAGCGCACGTCCTGGTCC
>Ga0126377_10002678_pt1 | contig 12361 bp, 8 predicted proteins | sample PanSoiMetPlot_22_FD_92647 | JGI IMG/M metagenome (GOLD analysis project Ga0126377, IMG submission 92647) | Tropical forest soil microbial communities from Panama - MetaG Plot_22 | ecosystem: Environmental > Terrestrial > Soil > Tropical forest > Bulk soil | place: Panama | collected 2016-02-17
ACTATCCCAAGCGTTTTCCCTTCGAGTTGAACCAGGAGTCCGCGCGGCCACTGGCCGCTGCGTACGTCCCTGTCCAGCGATGGGATGCGCCGAATGACCGCGAGCATAAGAGCCAGTGTGTGTTCGGCGACCGCGTGCGCGTTGACCCCTGGCGTGTGCCCAACCGTGACGCCTCGCCTGCGGCACGCGGCCAGATCAACGTTGTCCGTTCCTGTCCCCCAGATCGAGATCATCCGCAATGAGGGGCAAGCAGTAAGCGCGTTCTCGGAGAATCGCGTGTAGGCTCGCAGACTGACTACGATGTCGGCGCCGCCGATGCGCCGCACTAACTCTGTTTCCTGTTCGGCGCCGCGCTCGGTGTAGACCATGACGTCGCCGAGCGTGCGCAGGCGCCGCTCTGCCGGCGAGCCGGTCAGAACAACGGGAAAGTCATCAGGTACCACGATTTTCATACTCATCTGTGTGTCTCCAGGTAAGCGCGCTTTCATTGCCCAACCTTTTGAATGACTTGAATCTCTTCAAGGGCGCGCAGGTACTCCCTGATATGGTCGAGGGGCGCCGGGCCGTAAATAGCGGAAACGGCGTCGCGGATCTCCCGCGCGGTGCGTTTGCCATCCACGAGGTTCAGCGCTTCGTATGCATATTCGCTACCCGCGCCCCGCAGCCCCTGAAAATTGAAAAGACGAATCGTGGCGGCGCGCTCGGCGCCATAGTGATCTGCAAAGTAGTCATAGCCGAACGTTACCAGCGGGCCTTTGATGTTTGGGTTGCGCCGGAACACGGCGGGGTCTTCGCCCGGCGCTATCGCCAGGCGGGGGACTTCGCCGAGCAACCGCTCCTGATTTACCAGAAACGCCATCGCTTCGGAGCGCAACGGCGCGGGTACGCGGAAGAAACGCTCCATTGAATCCACTAGCCCGCGTTCGTACCAGAAGTGAAAGCGCGTCATGTTCGCGGCCTCTTCCGTCCCCAGTTCGGCGCGGCGTTCCAGTAACAGAGCCGCGCGCCGCAGACTGCGCGCCTGAAGCATGCGCCAGAGCGCCGGCGCGTCCGTTTCTTTGAGAGCAGCCAGAAAGTAGCCACTGGCCGCGCCGATGAAGCCAGCGCGCTTGAGCTTGGTGGGGTCGATGTTTGCGGGCGTGTCGTAGTTCGTATGAATATAACGGTCGGGCCAGTCGTTGAGGTAGATAGACGGGATCGCAAAGGAGCTATCGGTATAGACCACATGATCGCTCCCCATAGAGAATTCCGACATCTCGGCCAGCAGCGCCTCCTTGCCGCCTTCGGGCGCAACGAGAGGGAACGCGGCGCTTGAGCCGCTCGCGTACCGCATGGATTGTTCGTTTACAAAGGTTCCGAACTCTTCTGCGACATCGTAAATGAACGAAGGCAGACTCGCCGGACCGCGCGTGATATGAAAAATCGCTTTCGTCTCGGGCGAGCCGCCGACCATGTCCATATGAATCACGGCCCGGATGCGTCGAGGCAAGTCCGGGCGAGCGTTCAATAGCGCGTGAGTCCCTTCGATTTCGGGCGGCCAGATGAAACGAATGGTCCGCGCCGGCTGCGCGATCTTGCCTTCACGAATCAATTTGGCGAGCGTGCGCGCAACCTCCAGAATCGTCATACTACCGCTCGCGTTGTCGTTGGCCCCCGGGCGCGGATGGTCCAGGTGACAGCTATAAGCGATCTCCTCGTCGCGCAGGCGTGGGTCCGCGCCCGGGATGATGGCGGTGACGACGTCATAAAATCCGTCGTGGCGTCCGGCGCGGACGTCGGCGCGCAAGATGATCTTCTCGGCGCCTGCGAGGCGCGACTGGAAAGAGCGCGCTTGTTTGAGCGAAAGCATGAAGGCAAAGGTTTTGGTTGGCGCGAAGCTGTCGAGGTGTCCCCAGCGTATGAGATTGTCGTTGTCGCCAGACCAGCCGGTGCGCTGGTTCTGCGCATAGCTCAGCATCCCGGCGGCGCCGTAACGCTTAACGGCGAGCGGCGCCACAGCTTCCGGCTGCGCGGCGACGAGCACGATCTTGCCCCGCACATCCTTGCCCGCGTAATCTCGTTCGCTGACGCCTGCGCCGACATCGATCAACTCTGCCGTCACCATCGCGCTTTCGCTGTCCTGCGCCAGCGTTAGCGGCATAGCCTCCCAGCTGGCGATGCGCAGAGCTGGCTTCAATCCTTCCGGCGTCTGACTCATTTCCCAAAGGTCGGCAAACTCCGCATCCCAGGCCGGGCGCGCTTTCTGGGGCCCGTAAAAAGTCTTGCCATCGGCGGGGAATTGCAGAATGGCCACATCCTCCAACCCGTAGGCGCGCGCCTGTTCGGCAATAAACTCTGCAGCCGCGTGAAAGCCGCGCGACGCCCTCATCCTGTGATGGCGTGAGATATATTCCAGATTGCGTTTCGCCGTCTCACCAGAAAGCTCGACGCTCAAAGCCGCGACAACCGGTTCAGAAAGCAGCGGCGGCCTGGTTTGTGCGATCGCGACATGACCAAAGGGAAGGAGGGCGACGAGAAGGTTTGCGATTTTTTTCATGAGGTTTCCCTGCATCGTCACTGACCAAGTAGAGCCGATCGTCCCCAGCAACGCTTTAACCCCGGTAGCCTAGAAGAATTGCGATAGGACAAAGGTCATGGGGGACCGGCGCCACAGCCGATGACCAGAACTCAGGCTTCAGGTTGAATTTTGACGTGGCGCCTAAGCTTACCACTATTCTCCGAGTTCGCGGATAACGCGACAAGGGTTCCCGGCCGCGAACACACACTCCGGGATGTCTCTCGTCACTACGCTGCCGGCGCCGATCACTGAACGCGCGCCGATTCTCACCCCGGGGCAGATGATCGCCCCACCCCCGACCCACACCTCGTCGCCGACTTCCACCGACTTGCCCGATTCGAGACCTGCCCTGCGCTCGGCCGCGCCCAGCGGGTGGGTCGCAGCATAGATCTGCACCGCGGGCCCGAACAGAACGCCCGACCCGACCCGCACCGGCGACACGTCGAGCACGACGCAGTTAAAGTTGAAGAAGACGCGGTCGCCGAGCGTGATGTTGGTCCCATAGTCGCAGTAGAAGGGCGGCTCGATCCATACCCCCTCGCCCGAGGCGGGGATTAACTCCTTGATGAGGCGGGCCCGCTCCTCCTGCTGATCGTCGGCTGTGTCGTTGAGAGCTTTGAAGAGCAGCCTGGCGCGGCGGCGCTCGGCGCAGAGTTGGGAGTCGAGCGGGTCGTAAAGCTCGCCGCCCAGCATCTTTTCCTTTTGGCTTTTCATCAATCCTCCTGAAAACCGTGAAGCTGCGGCAATCCGGATTGCCGCAGCTTCACTATTTTTCTCAGACTAGATTTGAGCGGCTTTCGATAGATCAACCTCGATTCTGTCGCCATTGACCAGAACAATTGAACCATCCACCAATTTCTGGTTCGTAATTTCGAGGTTGAAAAACTTTTCCACCAAGTCATAAGGAGCAAAGATCTCTAAGACTTCTACATGTGGCCTCTGATTTCGCTTGGAGCGAAAATCTCGGTAGAAAATCCTCGCCCTGATTTTAATCCCATAAATCCCGTTGGCGTCTGTGATCACCGGCGCGACCTTGTCAAAAGCGGGCAAGACGAGAGCCTTCAAGACAGTAGCAACCCTAGCCGTCTGGTTGACCTGAAGAGAATTGAATTCGGCGGTCGGATATGTGGGTGAAAAAGCGATATATTGTTTCCCTTTGAATTCTGCGACGCCCATCTCTTCATCGTTGTAGCCCAAATCTTTCAACAATTGAAACTGCTTATCCCGGGGGATTTCCGCAAGCGCACCTGAAAACTTTATGGGCAACAACTTTTCTGTTAATGCTTTGAATTCCGCGCTGGATTCGAACGATTCAGCAGAGCCCAGGAAAACGAGTTGTCGCAAGGCCGCGTCCACATTGGGCGTATCAGCCGCGAATCGGAGCTTGGCGTAGGCCAAACTGCTCCGAAACTCGACCTCTGTGTACTCTTTTTCCTTCTTGGATTTCTCGTAAAAAAGAGTGAGCATAGGCGGCCACCCGCGCAACTGCCAATCGGATTCCCCTCCGACCATGATCGTCTCTCCGACTACTGACACGTTTGCGGTGTAAATCGGCAATCCGCTCCTAATGCTGTCGTTCTCATATTTGAGCAGTTTGCGTGGAATCTTGATTACGAGTGGCTGCTGTGCGCTCAGGGTGATTTCGTTGTCGGAACCAACCGCCACGCCGCCGGCTGGGCACAACAGCAAGCAGCAGCCGAGATGCAAGGATAAGCAACGGGTAAATCTTGTCATAGGCTGAACCTTTCTGAGTTGAGAGATAGCAGGAGGGCAACTGCGCGTCCCCGTCACGAAGTTGTCCACGCTTAAGCCATGTAATAAGCGCCTCAATCTCCGCAGAGTCAGTTGAATTGTGATCTGGATCTTTCTTCATCGGCGACGGCGCCGATTCTACGCGTACCGGAGCCGTTCCGTACACGCAATCGCAAACTGATCTAAGCTAACTTCATCGGAACAAAAAGAGATTTTTTCAAGCATCAAAATCAAGAAATAAGATCTGCTTACTTACCCGAAGGTCGGCGCATAGAAGCGAGGCGGGATTTCAGGCTACGCTCGAAGACCACGAACTTTTCCCTGTGAGGAGTGGGACGCGCGCGTATCGCTCGTCCGAGTTCTAGACATAGATCCGTCTTGGGATTGTAGATTGGCCATTTTGGAAGTCCGGGGCGATTGGGATTCCCGGTTGCGGCGAATTGTGTCCAGTATCCGCTCATGACGCCTGCCAGTTTCCAGTCCTCGGCGTCGGGTTCGCCCCATCGGGACTTGCGGAAATAACCGCCGCCGACGAAAGCCAACTCCAGCGTGTGAAATGAACCCAGACCTGCTGTCGCGCCCTTCCCAGGATAGCTGAAGTAGTACAAGTATGCCCTTTGTCCTGCGCGGGCAGTATCTCTCGCAATCGCATGGACGGTCTGACCGCGCACATAATCGTTTGAAAGGGCGATGAATGCGGCCCGAACATCGGCGTCGCTATCAGCGGGATAGGCCGCAAAAACCTCGTCGGCGTGTTCCAGGAAATGGTCTTTGAGCCAAGCTCTGTAGTTCGCGACCATCGAAGGTTCCAACATGGCCTGCGAGCCTTCATCGGCGTTGCTACCGACGATGACCGGGACCCTTGCCTGCCGTCCCTCGGCAAAGGTGACGGCTGGCTGCTCGCGAAGGACCCAGCCGTCAATCGTGCCTCCGGCGTAAAAGTTGAGAGCCTGGTCCTCCTGCGTAGCGCGCAAAATATCTTCCGGATTTTTCTCGCGCATTTTTGCAAGCGCGTCAGGGCCGTCTGAAATGCCGAGGCCATGCGCCAGGCGGAGGCCAATCTCTTCCGAGCTGCCGGAGCCTCCAAAATATCGAATGGGCCTTTTCAATTCGGGGGAAAGATAGTCGCGGCAGGCGCAGCTTTCCATTATTGCGCGATGAAACAGCCCTCGAGCCAGCGGGGAGGCCATTAGGTAACATACCATCACGCCGCCAGCGGATTCTCCGAAGATCGTGACGTTGCCGGGGTCACCTCCAAACTTCGCGATGTTGCGTTGGACCCACTGCAGCGCTGCAATTTGATCGAGAATGGCGTAGTTCCCGGAACTGTGATGAGGCGATTCCGCTGTCAGCGCCGGATGCGCCAAAAATCCGAGCGCCCCCAGCCGATAGTTGATGCTCACATAGACCACTCCCTTACGGGATAACGATGGACCGAAGGGAGGAAATGCGCCACTACCAGAGGTATTGCCGCCGAAGTGAATCCAGACCATGACCGGCAGTTTCCTGGCGCCGCCAAGATTGGTTGACCAAACGTTCAAGGAAAGGCAGTCCTCATCCGTGCGGAAGCTGTAGTAAGGCTCAGTTCCCGAAATCTCTTTGGCGAGCCCCATAAAAAAATTTACATTTCCACTCGACTGAGGACACCCTGGACCGAAGGCATTCGCCTTGCGAACGCCAGACCATTTTTCGACAGGTTGAGGGGGCTTCCATCGGCGCTCTCCAGTGGGTGACGCGGCGAACGGAATGCCAAGAAACATTACTTCATTGGGCGCTGCCCCAAAACGCGCGCCTTCCAGGGCGCCGGCATCAATGATCACGCGTGGCGTATTGTCAGTTTGTGATAGCGACGCGGTAAAGCAAATGAGACAGAATCCGAGCAGGAAGAGCCAACATATGAATGCGCGTGTCATAGGGGTATTCCTTATCAAACTTCCTTATATGCGCGCAGGTCGTCGTTTAATACCATTCCCTGCTTCGCTCAATCGCCGCCGGAGAAGCGTCTGGAGATTTGCGGATGATGGGGAGCGTAATTGACGCGGCGCGTCTCCCTAACATGGCCGTCAGTCAACGTTCCCTCGACGATCTCGTAGCCGAGCAATGCGAAGATCCGACCGCGGAGGAAGAGTGGGCGCGCGTTGCCGTACCAGTCCACGCACGAGGCTCGGCACCCGTCATTCGCCGATCCTTTAGCTTGCGAGACGAGATCTCCTATTTCTTTCAAGCGCAGCATATCATTGCGCAGGAACAGGACGGACGCCGATCCGTCGATCAGATGCATGTAGCCGGGACGACCGCTCCCGCTAATCGGGAGGCCGAGCAATCCGGAGTCCGGCCCTTCCGATTTGTAAAAGAAGCCGTGGCTGCGCAACTCACCCTGCGATGCGCCTTTCCTCGTGTAGCCGCCCACTACGGCGGGCTGCTCTCCGAGCCGCACGCTCGTGAAATGCAAATCATTCTGATCAGCTCCGACGACTACAGCGCCGGAACCCATCGTTTCGATCCGATCCACTCCATGCTGCAGAGAAAGCTCGGCGGGAGCGCCGCCCGCCCATGGCGCCACATACAAGCTCGGCCGCTTCGCATTCTTCGGTGATCCCCAACCGGTGCCGGAGCCGTACAGCAGGTAATCGCCGACGAAACGGTTCTGGAAAACATACCCTTCAGGCTCCGGCAGTCGCGTGTAGTTGGCGGCCTGAGCCGTCTCGCTGCCGTCCGAGAGATTCGCCAGCGGCGCACGCATCAGCGCCACCTCTCCTTCGGCCACTTCCGCCGACCACATGCCGTCGCCGGCCGCGGCGGAGCGCACCAGCGCATTGATGTGGTTGTCCCCGCTCTCGAGAAAAGAGAACTGATCCACGGGGCTGCCAGACACGCCGAGGGCGCTCGGGGCGGAGCCGTCGAGCGGCATACGGTACAGCATCGAACTCGGGCGTAACTGAGCCTCGTGAACTGACCAGTCCGTGGTCCACACATAGACCGAGTTGGGCGACACATAAAATACGCGCCCCCAAGCCCCCAACACGGCAGTTGCCTCACAGGCGAAGTCGCTTCGCGCAAGGTCGCACACTGTCACCGTATGCAACGCCATCATAGACCGAAAGCTCTGTTTCCGCTCCGGCCTGTAGACATGACTGGCCGAGACGATGCGTTTGAACTCGCTCTCGTCAGCCCCCTTGCGCCATTTGCGAAGCGAGGGAAACGATTTGAACGGATCCTCACTCTCGGGCCACACGTAGATCGGCGTATAAAAAACTAGCTTGTCGCCGATCAGTCGGCTGGAATAATTGCGGGATGAATAGTAATCGTTCGAGCGCAGGTGATAGGTCGCGCTGTATTCGAGACGGCCCTCGCGATCAATATCGAACAGGCCGATCTCCGTGCCGCCGCGCTCATAGCTGTATCCGATCACGACGACCCTGTCGCCGGAGATCAGCATCTCGTCATACCAGGTGTTATGCGGATCGATGTCGGGTCCGAACGCATCGACGGCCGAAACCGGCTTCAGCGCGCCTTCGCCCACGGCGACCGTGAACAGACGCCCGCGCCGCAAAACTACCAGATGATCGCCGTGCAGTTTGACGATGCCGCCCTCATCGACCCCGGCGTGTTGAGCGTTCGTGACGGACTCTTCGCCCTCCGCCTGCGCATCCGCATTCGCAGGCGCGGATTTCGCCGTGGCCGAGGACCTAGCCGCCGCGCCGCCGCCGCCAGCCCCGCGCCTTAGTTCGCGCCTCGACTCTTCAGCGATTTGCCGGAAATAGGCCGCTAGCTCCCGCTCGGAACTAAACGCGCGTAGCGTCTTTTTGGGTTGAGCATTGCCACGATTCGCATTCACTGGAGGGTTCTGCATGGCGACTTCTCGTCCGCATCCGATCATTGCCGAGGCGCCGAATGACGTAACAATGACGAATAAAATCAAGACTCTCAATTTTTCCATAAGGTAGATCCCTTCCATTTGATAGAATCGCCACGCATGGAACGCAACGAACTCCGGAAACTTGCGATCAATGTTACGGGTAATAGTGATAGAATTTATCGAATTTACCGGCGAGTAGATCCGGCCGAGAGAGAGACTATGGTCGGACGGAGTTCTTCCTGACCGACGATGACGGCTACTCGCATTTTTTCGGGGTACCGACAAAGAATTGGCCGTGCGTCCTGGGGACAACGCCGACCACAAGGGCGTTCTCCCGCTGGGACGGCGCCGCGCTTGCCAAGCCAGCGCCGTCGATGCTCCTAAGGAAACTGACATGGGGGTTCTCGCGCCACAGCGAAAGATCATCGTGAATATTGCGACGAGCGCGGACGGGTACGTAGCTCGATCGGATGGCAATCTCGATTGGCTAACGGAACGGCCGGCTCCAAAGGGCTTTTACGGTCTCCCGGAATTCGAGCGCTCCATCGATGCCAAGATACTCGGCCGCAAGACCTTCGACCGGAGTCTGGAGATGGGCGCGCGCTTCAGCGCAGGCGCCGTGCACTATGTGTTCTCTCGGCGGCCGCCGCCTGCCTCCGTGCCCGCCGGCGTCCACTTCGTCACCGATTCGATCGGCGCCTTTGCCGAACGCCTCCGCGCGCAAGCTGGCAAGAATATCTGGATGATGGGCGGAGGCGAGATCATCGGGTCATTCCTGGACGAGGACGCGATTGACGAGTTCATCATCACCGTTGTACCAATCTTCATCGGGGAAGGCATTCCCCTCCTTGTACCGAGGCGCCGTGAGGTGGCGGTCCGCTTGCTCGGTGTACAACAATTTCCAGACGGCGTGGTTCAACTGCATTACGAGGCGCAGCGGCCGAGAATCTGAGCCGGTCATACAGTGGGGCCGCAAGCGCGCTGTGCGCCTAAGGCTCATCATCAGTTGCGCGGCTCCCGGCGGTTGATGGGCGAGAATGTCAGTGCGCTTGCGGCGTCAAAGCTTCGCATCGTGAGGGACAAAGTCTATGACGGCGGTAAAAAGCTGATGGGTTTTCTAAAACGTTTCTTCAAGGGGCCACGCGGCATGACGAAGGAGATGGAGGAGCGTGGCTACCATTACCTTCCGGCTACCTTTCAATCCCCGGTCCCACGGCTGCCCATCGATAAGGGAAAATGGCGAACGTGTAGTGGCTGCGGACGGCAGATTCCGGTCGTCGACGATTTGGTAATGCAGTCTGATGGCTCGTTGCCCAGTCCTGGGACGTTCACGTACGTATGCCCGTTTTGCAACCATTGTCACGTTGGCGCACGAACGCGCTGGAACAAAGACCTGGCCGCACAGAAAGCGTGCCACTCCTGCGGAACTGGACTCTCGAAGGACTACCAGTGTTCCAAGTGTGGTTACCCTCGGGGCTGGATGAGAGTCAGTTGTCCCTTTTGTGGAAATGAACAGCCGGTGTTCGCAGCGCATTTTGCCGCCGGCTGCGATCTGTTCACCTTGGAGTGTGTTGAGTGCGAATCGAGGTTCGAGAGCCTTTGTATCTGCTGAACCATCGTATCCCTTCAGACGAGATGAGCGAGTGAAGAAAATCTCTCCTGCGCATACGTTGCCCCACCCCTCTACTGCTTGCACCCTTTGTGTGTCATAAATGTATCGTATATCTGTTTCAGCCCCTCAGAGATTTTCCCTGCAGTAGCATCATCCCAGTAGGCAATGTACGTTCTTCCTATCCCGTCACCTTCACGGCGCTGCAGCACTATCGCAGTTACATAACAGTCTGAGCAAAACCTGGACGGGCGCCCGACCCACTTGGAAGCGTCGGCCGAGAAAGCCGTTTGGGTTAACATCTGTAACACATCATCTCGCAGATTAACGTTGCATTGATTTTTTATCTCATTCCATACAAGACGCCCCTGAGATGTTATCGTCAAGTCGCCTTTCCCTTTTCCGGCGATCCCGCCTCTAGTAATAATCTGCACTGCCCAGGAATTGGCTTCCGGCGATAACCCTACTATCTGGAATGCGCCCATACCGGCAGGAAGCACAACAGTCGGATTTTGTCCCTGCGCGGAATTTGGCCTTTGCAACTCTGTTTCCGGCTTTTGAGCAGGCGAAGTAGACTGGGTCTTATTAGCGCCTTCCTGCGCGAAGCACAAACAACTCGGTATCAAATTGATAATGACGATAAAGTGTCTCAATAGTTGACTCATTGTAAAGCTCCTTTGGTAGGACGATTCAACCGCTAACAACCAGCTTTTACCCTACTCAAGCGCCCTACAGTTGGCGAAGGCTAACCGTGCCGATGATGTTGGAGATCGAAATCGGCGCGCCGCCTGAGCCTATCTGGGCGCGAAACCTAATGCCGTTCAATGTCCCTTCTTGTACTTTATGCGGAAGCCCTATGATGACTTTGCCATGATTTCCATTCACATCTAGGTTCGCGTTCAGGTCCGCAGGCGCTAACAGTTCGACTTTGCCACTGACGTTGCTGATATTGACGCCTTGTTCATCAAGCTTTGTGACGCGAATCACCGCAGTCCCGCTGACTCGCGATATCTCTATCTGACCCGCCGCCAGCGATATTTCGGCCTTCCAGCTCAACCCATTGAGATGGATAGAGCCATCGATCTCGCCCACCTTAAGACTATCACTGACATGCTTGATGGTGAGATCAACTCGGCGCGGGATCTTGAGCGCCAAGCGGTGGCGCACTTCATTGCCGCCCATGCGCAAGCTGTTCCCCTCGGCTTGGATGGTCAGGCCGTCCGGCGCATCTACGATCTTTAGCTTGCGGTCATTTACATCCGCCTGGCCTTGTGCGAAGCGAGTTATATGGACTTCAGCCATGTCGGTGTCGGCGGTTTCGATCTCGACCGGCCCATTGATGTTCGACACTTCCACCCGCGCTCCGGGCGATAGCTTGTACTCGCGGTGGATTTCCTCAAGCTTCCGCATCGGCTCACCCGGCGTCGTTATCGGATTTAGGTCTGATGCGAAGGCGTGCGCCAGGCCCTTGAAAGGTCTGGTATTCTCGCCGAGATTTTCGCCCCGGATTCTGACGCTGCCATTAACTCCGGAGATTGTAATTGGAGCGCCGCCCGCGCCGATCTTTGCGCGGGAGATCACTTCCTTATTTATCTTCAGAGGTGTGACATCCGGGACATCCACATAAACGCCGCCGGTGACTACCCCGACATCCAATTCAGCATTGACGACATTTGCGAAATTGAGCTCGGCCCCTCCATTGACGCCCCTCACAAGGATTCCGCGCTCACCCAAATGCGCGATGGCTATATTCAGACCGCCATTTATACCCGACGCTTCCGCAGAGCCTTCGAGGTCGGCAATCTCAGCCCGACCATTCACCCCGATCAGTTGGGTAGCCCCCTTAATCTTACCGACCTTGATGCGGCTGTTAATTTGTTTGATGCTCAGATCGACCTGCTGCGGGAGCTTGAGCGTTACGACTTCGCGGCCATGACGCAGCCAGTCAAATCCTGAAGGGTCACGGCTCAGTCGGGTCAGGAAGTCAGAGTCCGGGATGCCACGGCGGAGCCAATCCAATTCCGGATCGCCCCTCACTACCAGACCCGCCGGTGTCTGCTCGATAATCACCTTATGATCCAAGAGGTCCGTTTGAGTTCGCGCCGAGCGGACGATATGGACTTCAGCCGTGTCGGTGTCGGCGGTTTCGATCTCGACCGGCCCATTGATGTTCGACACTTCCACCCGCGCGCCGGGCGAAAGCTTGTACTCGCGGTGGATCTCTTCCGTGACGCTCTCGCCTCTGCCGAGATGCAGAGCAATATCAGCCTTCATAGCCTTCGCGTCTTTAATCCAATTCGATCTAGGAAATCCTTTAATCAACCGCCCTAAAGTGTCATCTGTCTCCTGAAATTTATTCTGCTTTTTTAAAGAGAACGCCAGCCAGTAAAGCGCCGCGTCAGTCACTTCGCTGTTGGGGTACTGCGTGACAATCAGATTGAATTTATCGGCTGCTTTGGCCCATTCCTCTTTATTGATCAAATCCCTCCCTTCGCGGAAAGCTCTCATTGCCGCCGATGAGGAATTAGATGATTGGACGAAGCGATTCAGCTTCTCCAAATCCTGGTCCGCCGCATGAATGAGA
>Ga0126377_10002679_pt1 | contig 12360 bp, 9 predicted proteins | sample PanSoiMetPlot_22_FD_92647 | JGI IMG/M metagenome (GOLD analysis project Ga0126377, IMG submission 92647) | Tropical forest soil microbial communities from Panama - MetaG Plot_22 | ecosystem: Environmental > Terrestrial > Soil > Tropical forest > Bulk soil | place: Panama | collected 2016-02-17
CCCAGCGGTGCGCCCGCGTCCTCGCGGGCAGGTGTGTGGCCAAGAGCCTGCCCGCGAGGACGCGGGCGCACCGCTTGGGCGTCACTGGGTGCACTTAATTTTCAAAGACCATAAACCCACGGTAGGTGTGGGCGATATATTCCCCGTCGCGTCAGCGACGATTGAATTTAGCCGTGGGTTTTCAACCCACGGTAGGTGTGGGCGATATATTCCCCGTCGCGTCAGCGACGATTGAATCCCGTCCAGCGCGTTGGTTGTCATCGCGCCTTCAATACCCTCTGAAGTGATGGAGGGAGTGTTTTACGCTCCTGCAATTCAACGCCTGGCTAAATTCAGCCGCTGTGTGGGGAAGGAATTTTTGAGACAGGTATGGGCGCAATTTGTGGGGGAGATTCAATCGTCGCTGACGCGGTCGCTGACGCGGTCGCTGACGCGGTCGCTGACGCGGTCGCTGACGCGACGGGAGAATAAATCACTCACGCCTACCGTGGGTTGAAACCCACGGCTAAATTCACCCCCGTCGCTACGCGACGAAGAAGATGCGCATTTCGTACAAAAAGTCGGGTAAAGACAAGCCTCACGGTCGGGCTACCGCCACGCAGTTCGCAGATCAACCCATTCCAGCAAGAAGGAGACTGTTATGAAAAAGGCTTCTCTGTTCACGGCTATTCTGTTTTTACTCGCGCTGGCCGGCGCCGCATTCGGGCAGGGTTACGGCGAGGGTAATCGCATCACGATCAAATCCGAAGTCCTCGGCGAGGAGAGGGTCATCCTGGTCCGGACTCCGCCCGGATATGAACGCGATGGCCAGCGGTACTCCGTCCTCTATTTGACAGACGGCGCCGCGCACCTAGGCCATACCGCAAGTACGATCGAATTCCTCTCGCGCAACGGGCGCATGCCGGAAATGATCGTCGTGGCGATCACCAACACCGACCGCACCCGCGATCTGACTCCGACCAACGCCTCGATGTGGCGTCCTGACGGAACCGAAGCGAAGATGCCGACCAGTGGCGGCGCGGACAGGTTCCTGAAGTTTATAGAAACCGAGTTGATCCCGAAGATAGAAAAGGATTACCGCACACAACCCTATCGAGTCTTCGCGGGTCATTCCTTCGGCGGGCTGTTCGCGATTCACGCCTTCCTGACTCGCCCTGAAGTCTTCAACGCCTACATCGCAGTCAGCCCGACAATGCATTGGGACAACCACTTGCTTTCACGCAAAGCCGAAGAGTTCTTCAAAGATCGAAAAGAACTGAACCGTACGCTCTATTTCACTCTCGCCAATGAGGGAGGGGATGCGCAAGTGGGCTTCGACCGGTTCAAAAGCATTCTCGCCAAAAACAAACCGAAGGGCTTCGAATGGGGCGCGATGTTGATGGAGGACGAAGATCACGGCTCGGTGGTGATGCGCAGCCACTATCAGGGCTTCCGCAAGGTTTTCGACGGGTGGCAGGTCACGGCGGAGATCGCCGCCGGCGCGCCGGCGGTCGAAAGCCATTACAACAAGCTCTCGTCGAAATTCGGCTACACGATCCTGCCGCCCGAACTCCTGATGAATCAGATGGGCTACCAGTTGATGGGCGCGGGAAAGATGGACGAGGCGATCGCCGTTTTCAAATCGAACGTCGAACGATATCCGAATTCCGCCAACGTCTACGACAGCCTCGCCGAGGCTTATGAAAAAGGCGGCAAGATTGATCTGGCCAGACCGAATTACGAAAAGGCCGTCCGGTTGGGAACACAGAACAACGATCCGAACCTGCCGGTTTACAAAACCAATTTTGAAAGGGTGGATGGGTTGTTGAAGAAGGTCGCGGACGGCAAGGGGAAATAGCATCAACAGAAGTAATGAGGGGAGAATACGGAACAATCGGAAATAACTGAATAAACGGAAATTTGCAGGATTTTTCCTGTCTTTTTCCGTTTATTCAGGTATTTCCGTTTGTTCCGTATTCTCGCATTCGGTGTATCATTGTCGCGCCTGACGCAGGACTTTAGAACGACGAGGATACGCCTAATGCTGAAATCATATTTAACGACGACGATCACCAGTGAAACGAAAGTTTCCCCAGCCTTTGCCCCATTCCTTGCTGAAAGCGGCCCCAACGACATCCGCGACGCCATAGTCATTTTCCGGTCGCCCGACCGCCCGGCCGATCAGGAAAAAAAGTCCCCGAGCGGGCGATTACGCGCGGTGAGCGAGAGGCTCAAAGAAGTCGAATCGCGCAAGCTCTCGCAGCAGGCTATTCAGCGCGAGGTTCTCACCGGTTACCAGCAGGCCGGCAGCAAGAGTCTGCCCGGCAAACAGGAGTTGCGGTTTTCGGCCATCGGCTCCAACGCTCTACCGGTAGCCGCGGTCGAGGTCACGCCGAGCACCCTGCCGATTCTCGCCGATCTGCCGGAGGTGGTCGCGATCCTGCCGAACCAGAGAATAAATCTGATCCGGCCCAAAGAGGTCGATTACAAAGATCTGCTGCGGCAGGAAGATCGGGACGGCCTGACGTGGGGCTTGAAAGAGCTTGATATTCCCGAATTGTGGGAGGCGACCAGAGGCGCGGGGATCAACGTCGCCGTGCTCGACACCGGCGTTTATGCGGAGCACCCGGCGCTACAGGGGCGCGTCGCCGATTTCGTCGTCGTCGATCCGCTGGGCCGCCGGATCAAGTCGGAGCCGGCCTATGATTGCGGCGCGCACGGCACACACGTCTGCGGCACGATCGCCGGCGGCCAGACGGCGCAGGGCGTTTCGATAGGCGTGGCGCCGGAAGCCAGTTTGTCCGTCGCCGGCGTGATGATCGGCGACGCGACGCTGCGCACCTTGATGGAAGGAATCTCGTGGGCGGTCGAAAAGGGCGTGGACATCATCAATATGTCGCTGGGCTTCAGCTACTACGAACCGCTCTTCGATGAAGTCTTCAGAATCCTGCTCGAGATGTTCGGCGTTCTGCCGGTCGTCGCCATCGGCAACGAAAATCACGGCAGCAGTTGCTCGCCCGGCAACACCGCCAGCGCCTTTTCGGTCGGCGCGATAGAAAAGCTGAAAGGCGGCAGATGCGACGTGGCCTTTTTCAGCGGCGGCGTGAGCCTGGTCTTTCCGGGCGAGGAGAACAACCTGATCGTCACCAAGCCCGACGTGGTCGCGCCGGGCGCGCAAGTTTTCTCCTGCATCCCGCCCGAAAAACGCCCCGACGGCGTGTTCGAGTACACTTATATGAACGGGACTTCGATGGCGACGCCGCACGTGGCGGGCGCGGCGGCGCTGTTGATGGCCGCCAAACCCGAAGCGCCGGTCGGCGAAATCATTCACGCGCTGAAAGAGACCGCCAAACACCCCGGCGGCGACAAACTGCGCCCCGACAACCGATGGGGCTATGGGTTGATTCAACCCGTCAGGGCCTTGCAGTCATTGGGCTGATCAATGCTACAATCACCCCGCCGATAGTGGTTCAAGGTTCAATGGCGTTAAGAAAATAATAGACGGTAAAAACCTTGTCACATGTCATATGCCATATTTCGGGTGAAATATGGCATATGACATGTGACAGCCGTCCTGACGCCGCATTGGTTCAAGGGGGTGTCCCAATGAATTTAGGCAATGTTCACCCGAAGATCAGCAGAGAGTTCAGCCGCAGGCTGGACCGATTGCAACCGCGAGACAAGGTGCGCGCCATCGTCATGCTGCGCGCAGAAGGCAATGGCGGGGGCGGAGGCGGTAGTCGACCATCACGCTCCGAACGCCAGGACGCCGCTGATAAGATCATCCAATCGGCCGAAGCCGCATTGCCCGAGATAGATCAGATTCTAAAGAAATTCGAAGGGCATCGTCTGGCCGAACATCCGAACGCGGTCGGCGCCATCCCGGTCGAAACCACCGTCGGTGGCGTGATCGCGCTCGCCGACGCCGATTGCGTCAAGACTATTATGGAAGATCAAAATATCTCGCCTCTTCGTACGGACGAATCGAAATGATCATGGGCGCCACATGGCGGGAGAATATATTCACAAGCTGAGCTTCTCTCAAAGGCCCGAAGAGAGAGAGCAAAAAAGGCAAAAAGCGCCAAAAAGGCAAAAACTCCTATGTTTTTGCCTTTTTGGCGCTTTTTGCCTTTTTTACGGCTTCAGGCCAGTTTCGATTATGAACGTTGCATCTATGCGAATGAATTCATCTTTACCGGAATCGCTGGCCGAATCCCGCCAACTCATTCTCGTCACCACAAGCGGGTGGAATGCTGTCGACGGTGAAATGAAGCTTTACGAGCGCGACTCGATCAATGAAAAGTGGAAGGCGGCTGGCGAGAAGATTCCGATAGTCGTCGGACGAAATGGAATGGCGTGGGGCAGAGGTCTGCACGGCAGCGCCATTGGCGCAGGGCCGGTGAAAAAAGAAGGCGACGGACGGTCTCCCGCCGGAATTTTCAGCCTCAGTTCGGCCTTCGGCTACGCGTCGCGCGAGCAGGCGCCCGATGTAAAATTGCCTTACGTTCAAGCCGTCGCGACGCTGGAATGCGTGGACGATCCGCAATCGACGAATTACAACAGGATCATCGATCGCGCGGGCGTCGAAAATCCCGATTGGAAAAGCTCAGAGCGGATGCGGCGCGATGACGATCAATACCGCTGGGGCGTGGTCGTTGATCACAACGCGAAAGCCGATTCGGGGCGCGGCTCGTGCATCTTCATGCACATCTGGGAAGCGCCGGGGAAGGGGACCGCCGGCTGCACGGCGATGAATCCGTCGCCAATGGAAAATGTGTTGCGATGGCTCGACTCGAAGAAGCGTCCCGTGCTCGTTCAACTGCCGCGAGCCGAATTCGAGAGGCTGCGAAAAATCTGGGGACTCCCAGATTGACGCCAATCTTCCCGCGCTCATGGGCAGTGGGCAGTGGGTAGTGGGCAGTGGGCAGTGAAGAGGTCAAAAGTATGAACTACCCACTGCCCACTACCCACTACCCACTACCCACTGCCCACTACCCACTGCCCACTACCCACTACCCACTACCCACTACTTCCGGAGGCCACTGCTATGGAAAAACTGCAAAGAGATGTGCGGCTGCTGAAGGCTTACGCCTTTGTCGTCACCTTGCTCCTCGTCGTACTCTTGTTCGCAGGGTTCGTTCAGACCGCTCAGAAAACCAAATTCACCGAGATAGATGTCGAGCGCATCAACATCGTCGAAAAGGATGGCAAGTTGAAGATGGTCATTTCCAATGGCGAACGCCAGCACCCGGGCGTCATTGACGGGAAAACTCTGTCGAGGACCAGACCTGCGGGGATGCTTTTCTTCAATGATAAGGGCGATGAATGCGGCGGCTTGAGTTTCAGCGGCGATCAAAAAGACGGCAAAGCGAGCGCGAGCGCGCTGCTTGCTTTCGACAAATTCCGGCAGGATCAGACTGTCGGCATCCAGTACGGCGAAAGCGACGGGCAGTATTACGCCGGTTTGCGGGTGTGGGACAGGCCCGATGCGTCGCTCGGAGAGGTGATAGACCAGCTTCAAGCCATTCAGAAGATACCCGACGGGCCGGAGAAGACGCAAGCCATGCAGAAACTCCGTAGCTCGCCGGCCGCGAGCGGCCCGCAGCGCGTGTTTGTAGGCAAGACCAGGGAGAAGGCCGCGGCGCTGACGCTCTCCGACTCGCGAGGGCGTCCGCGTCTGCAATTGATGGTAGACGCTCAGGGCGCGGCAAAGCTCGAATTCCTGGATGAGAAGGGAAATGTCGCGCTCCGGCTGCCGGCGGTTGAGGCCGCGAAATAGAAAGGCGCCAGGCCATGATCAGTTTGCCCATGATCTCACGAGCGGCCCGCCGAGGAGTTTTCATGTCGCGTTGCGACGCCCAGAACAGATGAAAAACGCCCTGGGTACGCAGCGCTTCCAGCGTGCTCTCGGCAAGAGACCTATTTCTTTTCAATAAGTCCCTTGCCGAGAGCACGCTGGAAGCGCTGCGTACCCAGGGTTTTTCGGAGGAAACATATGAAGACCACTATGGGCATTGGGTATTGGATATTGGTCATTGTCGGGACTGTCCGATTTCGGGATTCGACTGACCGTAAGCGGTCAGTTTCAGCAGGGCGTTATTCATTTCTGTAAGCTCAACTCCATTCTTTCCAGTGGATTAGTTTTTTATCCGCGCTGGCATACAGGTTGAAGAGCAGTGTCGGTTATGATCCTGCTCAACAATGTCTCCAAAACCGTTTCCAGTGGCTCCGAGAAACTGACCATTCTGCACGCCGTCTATCTGACCATTCCCAGCGGCCAGTTCGTCGCCGTCGTAGGCCCTTCGGGCAGCGGCAAATCCACGCTGCTCAGTCTGGTCGCCGGACTCGATTACCCGACTACGGGCGACATTCGACTAGACGGCGAATACATCACGCAGATGAAAGAGGACGAACTGGCCCGGCTGCGCGGGGCGAAAGTCGGCTTCATCTTTCAATCGTTCCATCTGATCCCTTCGCTGACGGCTTATGAAAACATCCTTGTGCCGATGGAGATCGCGGGGCTGCCGAAAGCGCGCGAACGGGCGCAGGTGTTGCTCGAAGAGGTCGGCCTGCGCGAACGCGGTCATCATTACCCTTCGCAGCTTTCTGGCGGTGAACAGCAGCGCGTGGCCATCGCGCGGGCCTTCTCGAACGCCCCGATCATTCTGCTGGCCGACGAACCGACCGGGAACCTGGACTCGAAGAACGGCGCGCACATCTTCGAACTGCTCGTCAAACTCAACCGCGAACACGGAACTACACTACTGCTAGTCACTCACGACCACGCGCTGGCCAATCAAGCCGATCGCGTGATCAGCTTGAGCGAAGGGCGGATTGAGGAAGACAGGGAAAGGGGGAGGGATGGAGCGGGGGAGTGGGAGAGTGGGAGAGCGGGGGAGGGAGGGAGCGGGGCAGCGGGGGAGCGGGAGAGCGAGGGAACGAGCGAGAGCAAGAGTGAGAGAGCGAGAGGAATTCCCCTCGTCTCCTATTCTCCCGCTCCCCCGCTCTCCCGCTCTCCCGCTCTCCCACTCTCGGAGGAGGCGACATGAAATTCGTCCTCAACATGGCCCGGCGCGAGATGCGGGCGTCGTGGCATCGGTTGTTACTCTTCTTTCTCTGCATAGCCATCGGCGTTGGTTCCATCGTCAGCCTGCGTTCGCTCATCCAGAACATCAGAGCCGGGATCGGGCGCGAAGCGCGCGCTATGTGGGGAGGGGATGTGAGGGTGGGACTCAACCAGCAGTGGACGCCAGAGACGCGGGCTGTGCTCGAACGTTACTCGAACTCGCCGATGGCGACGGCGCACACCGAGATACTCGAGACGCAGACGATGGTGATAGCGCCGGGCGATCCGAACGCGCGGCCCTATATGGTTCAACTGCGAGCGGTACGTGAGCAGTTCCCGTTGTATGGCGATGTGCAAATGGCCGATGGCGCGATGTATTCGCACGCGATGTTAAGAGAACGGGGCGTACTCGTGCAGGCGGGACTGCTCGGAACTTTGAACATCAAGGTAGGCGACGCGATCAAGATCGGCCGGCTCACGTTCACAATTCGAGGCGTGATGCAATTCTTGCCTGGCAATGCGATGGAGTTCAGGCCGCTCCAACGCGTGCTGGTGGACTACGCCGATGCGGAGGCGGCGGGGCTGACCGCCTTTGGCGCGCGGGCGAGTTACGGTTGGTTGTTCAAAACGCCTGAGGGACAGGATGGAGCGCTGCTGAAAGAGTTGGCGCGCGAATTCAAGACGACGCGGCTCAACTGGCTGGGATCGTTTCGCTTTCAAGAGGATTGGATGGCGAGGTCGTCAGAGAATGTGGAAGGATTCCTGGGACTGGTCGGACTGGCGGTGCTCGTCTTGGGCGGGATCGGCATTTCAAGTGTGACGCGCGTCTTCGTCCAGCAGAAGCTGAAGACCATCGCCATTCTGAAATGTCTGGGCGGCGTCAACAGGCAGGTGCTCGGCGCCTATCTGGCGCAGGCGCTCGCGCTCAGTCTGGTCGGCGGCGCGCTGGGATTGCTGCTCGCGAGCGTGGTCACGCGTCTTGCCGCTGACTATGCCGCAGGGCGTCTACCCGTCCGGATTACGCCCGGGCTGACCTGGGCGGCGTCACTGCAAGGCATAACCATAGGCGCGCTGATTACGCTGCTCTTTTCACTGCCGCCGCTGCTGGAGATTCGACAGGTCAAACCGATCCTCGTGCTGCGACAGGATGCGGCGGCGCGGCGGCGCTTTGATTGGATGGGGCTGGGATCGAGGTTGTTTCTCGCGCTGGGGCTATTCGCGCTGGCCTACTGGGTCTCAGGCAGGATGAACAAGGTTGGGATATTTATGGCCGAGGTGGCCGGAGCGGCCTTGATCCTTAACCTCGCGGGCGCGGCGCTCATTTACTCGCTGCGCCGGACGCGCTATTTGCCTTCCTTCGTTTTGAGGCAGGGGGTCGGGAGCCTCTACCGTCCGGGCAATCAGACGCGGGTTATCCTCTCCGCCGTGGGACTCGGCGCGTTGTTTCTCATCACGGTCCGTTTGCAGCAGGTGAACGTGATGCGCCAATACGACCTCGAACTCGACGCTTCGACGGCGGACGTATTCGTGATAGACGTACAAAAAGACCAGCGCGCCGCCGCCGAAGAGACCCTCGCGCGATTGTCACGAACCACGCCGAAACTCGTTCCCATAATTCAGGGACGCATCACAGAACTCAAACGCGATCCTGGAAACTGGACAGAAGAGGCGAGTCGTTTGTCAGCGAACGAACTTCGCAACCGGCTCAATTCGGAGCGAAGGTTCTCGTCTCGTCCTAACCTGGTGGCGCGCGAAACGATCATCGCCGGTAAATTCTGGGAGCCGACGCCGAGCGCCGAGCCTGAGATTTCGGTCGACGAACGTTACGCGCGCGATCTCGCGCTCGGCGTCGGCGACAAGCTCGTCTTCAACATTCTCGGCAAACCCATCGAAGCCAAAGTCACGAGCGTCCGCCGCCGGGAGCGCCACTACTCGCCCGCGTCAGTGATCACCGTCTTCACCATCATCTTCCGCCCCGGCGCGCTCGACGACGCGCCTCAAATGTTCATCGGCGCAGTCAAAGGCCCGCCGCCGGGCGCCGAGCGCGCGCGACTACAACGGGAATTCGCCGAGCAATTTCCGAACATCACGCTGATTGACGCCTTCGACCTGGTTGCGGAGGTGCGGAAACGGGCCGGAGAACTTTCATTCGCGGTCTCCTTCGCCGGCGGGTTCGTCTTTTTATGTGGCGCGCTGATCCTGGCAGGATCGATCGCAATGACCAAATATCAGCGCGTCTACGAAGCGGCCATCCTGAAGACGCTCGGAGCGCCAAAGAAGCTGATCGTTTACATTACCCTGATCGAATACGGCGTGTTGGGGCTGCTGGCCGGGTCAATAGGTTCTGCCGCCGCCATCGGCCTGACGTGGGCTTTTTGCAAATACGAAATGAAGATTGATTGGCAGTTCGAACCTGTGGTCAACGGCGTTGGAGTGGCATTGACTTTGCTTTTGGTTGCCGCCGTCGGCGCGCTTTCGAGCTGGGACGTGATGACCAAGAAGCCGCTCGGCATTCTACGCGCCGAATGAATTCATATGAACTTCGTTCTCAACATGGCCTGGCGCGAGATGCGGTCGTCGTGGCGTCGGCTGCTGCTCTTCTTTTTGTGCATCGCCATCGGCGTCGGCTCCATCGTCAGCCTGCGTTCGCTCGTCCAGAACCTGAAAGTTTCGGTCATGCGCGAGGCGCGGACGCTGCTGGCGGCGGACGTGCAGTTAGGCTCCAACCAGCCGTGGAATCCGGAGACCAGGGCGTCACTCGAACGCTTCTCCAGTTTGCCTGTGGTAGATGAGCACACTGAGATCTTCGAGACGCAGACGATGGCGCGCGCCGCGAATAACCAGAGCGCGCCGCCCACCATCATTGAGCTGCGAGGCGTGCAGGAGCGGTTTCCGCTCTATGGCGATGTGCGACTGGCGGACGGAACCCGCTATACACATGCGCTGTTGCGTGATCGCGGCGCGCTTGCGCACGCCAGCGTGCTCGCGCGGCTCAACCTCAAAGTCGGCGATGAGGTCAGGATCGGCCAACTCACATTCACCATACGCGGCGTGCTCAAGAGGGTTCCAGGCAGCGCGACTCGCTTTGATCTGATCCCGCGCGTGGTGGTGGATTTGGCGGATGTGCCGGCGATGGGGCTGGCCGGGTTCGGCAGCCGAGTGAGTTATCAGTGGCTTCTCAAGGCGCGCGAGGGACAGGATCAAGCGATGGTGGATGCGCTGAGACGCGAGTTCAGAACGATGCGGGTCGATTATTGGTGGTCGTTCCGCGAGCTGCAATCGACCATGAGTGAAAGGCTGCAGCTCACGGAAGCGTTTGTCGGGCTGGTCGGACTGGCGATTCTTGCGTTGGGCGGGATCGGCGTCGCCAGTGTGACGCGCGTCTTCATTCGGCAGAAACTGAAGACCATCGCCGTCCTCAAATGCCTGGGCGGCGAGAACCGGCGCGTGCTGGGCGCATACCTGGCGCAGGCGATCGCGCTCAGTCTGGCCGGTGGCGGCGCCGGTTTATTGCTAGCAAAAGCGATCACGATCCTCATCCAACGCTACGCCGCCGGCCGGCTGCCCATCGAACTGGAATCCGGCCTGACGTGGCAGGCGTCGGTTCAAGGCGTCGGTATCGGTGTAATGGTCGCGTTGTTGTTCTCGCTGCCGCTGCTGCTGGACATCCGGCAGGTCAAACCCATACTGGTGTTGCGGCAGAACACGACTGCGCGCAGGCGGCGCATTGACTGGCTGCGGCTTGTCGCCTGGGCGATTATCGCGCCTGCCTTGTTCTTCCTCGCCGTCTGGCAGTCCGGTTCGCTCAGATACGCCGGGATTTTTCTGGGAATCGCGGTCGCGACGATATCGGTTCTCGGGCTTGCAGGCGCGGCGCTGACGCATGCGCTGCGCCGCGCGCGGCGTCTGCCGTCATTCGCTCTGCGGCAGGGCGTCAGCAGTCTTTATCGTCCGGGCAATCAGACCAGAACGATCCTGTTCGCGGTAGGACTGGCCGCGCTGTTCGTTATCGCCGTACGCATCCAGCAGGTGAATGTGCTTAATGAAATCGATTTCGATCTCGGCGCCACGTCGGCGGACATGTTCATGATTGACATTCAAAAGGATCAACGCCCAGCCACCGAGGCGGCAATCGCTCGCTTCGGAGACGCCGCGCCCAAAATCATTCCTGTCGTCCAGGGACGCATCATCGGACTCAGGCGCTCTCCGGGCAATTCGAGTGATCTGACGAGAGAACAGGTTGGCCAGATGCTCGGTTGGGAACGGCGATTCACGTACCGTCCCTACAGCGAAGTGAGCGAAGAGATCATCGCGGGCAAGTTCTGGGAGCCCACGCCTGGCGACGAGGCTGAGATCTCGGTCGAGGAGGGTTATGCGCGCAACCTGCAGCTCGGCCTCGACGACAAATTGATCTTCGACTTTCAGGGCCGCCGCATCGAAGCCAAAGTCACCAGCATCCGTCGCGTGGAGCGGCGCATCTCGCCGCTGGCGTACCTCACCCGCGCGACCGTCCTCTTCCGCCCCGGAGCGCTCGAAGCCGCGCCGCAATTCTTCATCGGCGCAGCCAAAGGCCCGCCGCCCGGCGCCGCGCGCGCGCAATTTCAACGGGAATTCGTAGAGCAGTTTCCGAACGTCACCCTGATTGACGCCTTCGACACCATCGCGGAAGTGCGGAAGAGAGCGGGTGAAATCTCGTTCGCTGTCTCATTCATCGGCGGATTCGTCTTTTTATGCGGCGCGCTGATCCTGGCAGGCTCTGTGGCGATGACGAAATACCAGCGCCTATACGAAGCGGCGATCCTCAAGACGCTGGGCGCCGAAAAGAAACTGATCGTTTACATCACCCTGATTGAATACGGCGTGTTGGGGCTGCTGGCCGGCGCCATCGGTTCTTCCGCGGCCATCGGGCTGACATGGGCCATCAGCAAATACGGGATGAAGATTCCCTGGCAGCTCGCGCCTTCAGTCAACCTGATCGGTGTGGCCGTAACATTGCTGCTGGTCATGACGGTGGGCGTGCTGTCGAGCTGGGACGTGATGACTAAAAAGCCGCTCGGAATTCTGCGGGCGGAGTAAAGCTAACCCTATTGTCGGTCGCAAAGTGACTCTATTTAGAGCGTGTTTTGAAAGTTTCGCTTTCAGCCCGCGAAGCGGCGTCAGAATAAAGCCTGGGGCGTAAGCCCCAGGTGGATGGTGATTGAACGTCTTAAAGCCCACGAAGTGGGCGACAGCGCATGATCTGCCGCCCGTTTCACGGGCTCCTTGACTCGCGCGGTCACTAAACCCAGGGTTGCGCCTCCGGCTCCACCCTGGGC
>Ga0126377_10002680_pt1 | contig 12357 bp, 11 predicted proteins | sample PanSoiMetPlot_22_FD_92647 | JGI IMG/M metagenome (GOLD analysis project Ga0126377, IMG submission 92647) | Tropical forest soil microbial communities from Panama - MetaG Plot_22 | ecosystem: Environmental > Terrestrial > Soil > Tropical forest > Bulk soil | place: Panama | collected 2016-02-17
CAAAGTATTTGTGGTCAGCGGCGCTATTCCGATTTGGACGAACGACTTCAGCAGAGGATTTGTTTGCGCCTCCTCGGCGATGTCTTCAATTGTCATCAGCGTTAGCGTCTTTGAGCCATATGTCTCGTCGCGCAGTTGTAGATCAGTCGCTGAGGCGCGGAGGTTGTTAATCAAGGACGCTGCATTAAAGTCTCCGCTGAAGACAGTGAGAACGTCCGGGGCAACAAAACTCAGATCCCCGGTTGGTTTGTTGAAACGCACCGCAATAGCCAGGTAGTCAAGTTTTGACGGGTCAATGCCAAGCCCTTTTTGCAGTTCGCTGAACGCGTCGCGCATTTTCGTCGTGTCGGCGGGAGCCATCAGTTTTGGCGCCGCCTCATTCAGAATGCGCTGGGGACTGAAGTAAATCACGGTGTCTGCCTGGGGCAAGCTTGACAGTGAATTGGCGATGTTTTGTAAGGAACGAGCATTGGTATTGCCGGCGGTTTCAGCACTGTCCGTCGTGGTCACGTTCGCACTTGTTTGGGCGAAGACATTGGAAAGCAACGCCAAGCCAATAAACAAGGCTGGTAAAAGAGAAGATTTCAACTTCACGATGGGGACCTCCAAGTTTGGGTTGGGCTAATACTCGCATTAAAAATTGCCAATTGCCAATTGCCATTTCGGACTAAACGAATCGAGCAAAATCGACCATCGGCAATTGGCAATCGACAACCACTAAATGTTGCTCAACGTCTTGCGCGTAAACTCGTTTTCCTGATTGCCAGTGTTCAGGGTGCTGACAGGTTCGAAGAGCAGTACGTGGCACTCCTCCTCCGCCACCGGGCAGTGCTCGACACCCCTGGGAACAATGATGAACTCACCTTCTTCAATCCAAACTGATTCGTTGCCGGCAGACTGCTGGTAGTCCATGCGAAATCGTCCCTTCACCACTAAAAAGAGTTCGTCTTCGACGTCGTGGTGATGCCAGGTGAATGGTCCCTGGAACTTGACTAGTTTTATGTGTTGACCATTAAGTTCCCCGGCGATGCGTGGATTCCAATAGTCACTCATTTGCGAAAGTTTTTCCGTCACATTGATCTTATTCATTGCTTTTACACCTTGACTTATTCAATCGACTTATCAGCCGAGGTTGCGGGTTGAGTTTCGTTAACATGAATCACGTTTGACGAGGAGTCGATGTAGTAGTGTTTGCCGGCAGTCACAGTAGCATCAGGGTCGGCGTTGCAGGTGTAAGAACCGGCTGGGTCCGCATTCTTTGGCGTGACCTTCAGGCTAAGCACGTAATCCTTCACCGGCTTATCAGAAGCCATCCGCGCGTCCAGAAAGCCGCCCTCAATGAGTTGTTTGAGAGTACCGAATTCGCCGCTGTTGCTGACTGTGTAGGCCTGTTGGGCGATTGAGATGGAACGGAGAGCGGCAATGGCTGACGTCTCATCCGCCCGCTTTACTGTTTGTTGCAGGCCAGACGTGTAGTTCTGACAACTTGCCGAGACGAAGGAGAGCACCAGTAGTAACAGAGCGACCAATCGAGGTGTCATACCGCATCCTTGTAGAAAGGTAGCTAGAGCGCCGAGATCTGAAAGCTTACTGAATCTCTCGATAACGGAAGCAGTTGAGGTTGTGGTCGTTAACCATGCCTACTGCCTGCATAAATGCGTAACAGATGGTTGAGCCGACGAAGCGAAAGCCACGCTTCACAAGATCTTTGCTGAGGGCGTCAGAGATTTCGGTGCGTGCCAGCACCGCTTGCCCACGCTTTCGTCTGATGGGTTTGCCGTTGACCCATTGCCAGACATACGTGTCGAAACTGCCGAATTCTTTCTGCACCTGCTGGTAGGCCTTGGCGTTGCTGATGGCCGAATCGATTTTCAGCCGATTCCGAATCAGGCCAACATCATTAAGTAACGCAGCCACCTTGTTTGCCTGGTAACGAGCCACTTTGTCGACGTCAAACCCAGAGAAGGCGGTGCGGTAATTCTGGCGTTTCTTAAGCACCGTCTCCCAGCTTAGTCCTGCTTGTGCTCCCTCGAGAATGAGAAACTCAAACAGACGAGTGTCGTCGTGTAGTGGTACGCCCCACTCTTCGTCGTGGTAGGCAATGGAAAGTTCGGTCTTGGCCCAGTCACAGCGTTTTTTCATGAGGAGATTAATCATGTGCAGTAGCCCGACTGTCAAGGAGGGGCTTGGTATCCCCAGACGAGGGCCTCCTTGACAGTCGAGCTACCTGCACGGAGGCCACCTAACGAATCGCAACGGGTGCATCCGAGCGAACCGATTCATAAACGGCGTTGACCAATTTTACCGACATCAAGCCATCAAATGCAGTCACCGGTGGCGCCGATCCATTAACAATCGCATCGACGAAAGCTCGATTCTCTTGAACGTAGCCCCACTTCTCATCTCGGGGCAGTTGTTGCATCGACTGCTCGCTGAAGTGTCCGGCAAGATTGCTGCTATAGCCCAGGCTTTCCATTTCGCGGGTGACGATCGTCGCGTGGTGACAGAAAACCTCTACCCGTTCAAAAGGAAAAAGCCAGCTGGCGTCAGCCGCAGACGCAAGGGTTGCGTGCATGCCATTAGCGAATTTCAACAACACCGAAAAATCGTCTGTTTCCGCGTATTCATGCTTCGACCCGAGGGCATACAAACTCTCCACCTCGCCAAACAAGAATCGCATCATGTCGAGCATATGAATCGGGGTTTCGTAGAGGTAACCGCCAGTGGTGTTGGGGTCGCCGGTCCACTCTGGTTTTAGTAACTCGCCGCGATTCATCTTCACGTGCGCTGAATGCGGCTGGTGAGTCTCGCCAAGCATCTGTTTCAGCGTCGCATAAACAGGGGCAAACCTGCGGTTGTGACCGACCTGGAAGATACCTCGACTAAGGTTTGCCTTTTCCACTACCGCCTCTGCGTCAGCCACGTTGGTGGCCAGGGGCTTTTCGCAGAAGACGTGTTTGTTCTCCGCGGCAGCCGCCAGTGCCAGGGCCACGTGCTTCGTGTTGGGAGTAGTAATGTAGATTGCGTCGCAGGAATCGATCACCTCACCAGGACTTCGCACACTCGACATACCGTGCTTTCCGGCGAGCTTTTTAGCGGATTCCTCCACAACATCGTGAATCGCAGTTAGGGCCACCCGATCATCATTCGCAAGTATCCCCGCGTGCACGCCGGCGATGTACCCGGCGCCGATCATTCCAACTTTGATTTGCTCCATTTTGCGTTCTCTTTGGTGGAACAGCAGGTTTGTTTAGCCTAGCACTCTCAAGGTCGCGTCGTGGGCGGCACGCGCCAGGGCAAAGGGATCCTGCGCCCAGTACTCGGGCCGAAAGATCTCGACACTGGTTACACCGGTGTAGCCAATTCGTTTGAAGCCGCCGAGAATTTCCTGGAGCGGCAGGATTCCGAGACCTGGCAAGAGTCGATGGCTGTCGCGTAACTCGTCTCGTGGTCGATCCTCTGCATCGTTGATGTGAAACACTTTCAACGATTCCGGATTAAGTGCCTCAATCATCTCAACGGTGGAGCCGCCCGCGTAGAAGTGAAAACTGTCAAGCACCAGCCCCAGGTTCCGGCAACCGCTAGCGCGTACGATTTCGTCGGCCAGCTCAAGTGTTTGCACGCTGCAGTCCGTCTGGCCCAGGAACTCAAACGCGAGTGTGACGTCGTACGGGAGTGCGATCTCGCATAGTTCCGTCAGTACACGAATGGATTCAGCAACTATTTCGGTCCTCGTCGCGCCATCCCTGGGAAGGCGGCCGGGAACCACGACGATGTAGGGACAGTCGATCTTGGCGGCAATGTAGCACAGTTGTTTGCATTCGTGTTTGATTGCGTCGTAGGCGTCCCTGTCACGAAAGGTGATGTGTTCGATGGAGTTGATGCTTAGTGGCTGCAAACCCGAGTCAGCGAACAGTTCTTTTAGATCCGCAGCGGAGTTGTATTCGAGAAATTCCCGCAGTTTCGCTGCCCAGATTTCAACATAGTCGAATCCGGCAGCCTGTGCAGCCAGGATGTCGGTCTGCAAGTCGGCTTTCATCGTAGTGGCGCCGTTGAGTGCAAGTTTCATTCTGTCTGGTACCTTTCAAGGGTCGCAACTCGTGGGAACCCGGAGTGGCAGCGACGGGATGGCACGGTCGAATATAGAGTTATGATGCTAACCCGTCGCTGCCGCTCCGGTTCTGTAATTGGCCAACCCGTCGCTGCCGCTCCGGGTTCTGTAATGGTGCGACGGATGGTACGGTCAACACTGAGGTAAGTCAAAATTGACTGACAACATCCGAAACGATGGATACGAGTTGCCAGGGCGAAGAGGCGGGCCCTTGGAGTCGCTACAGTTTGACTTGACGCTACGCTTAGTTGTAAAAGCCTCTGTCACAGGCACAGTCAATCAAGTCCCAGAACCCGGTAACCGTCGGGATCATCGACTTGCCAGCACCGAAAGGAGAAAATATGGCGTTACGATTAGGTGACATAGCACCAGATTTCAAAGCGAATACCACTGAAGGACCGATTAGTTTTCATGAGTGGCTCGGAGATAGTTGGGCGGTTTTGTTTTCACACCCAAAGGATTTTACTCCCGTCTGTACCACTGAATTGGGTTACGTAGCGCGCTGTAAACCCGAGTTCGAGCAACGCGGCGTTAAAGTTGTCGGACTGAGCGTTGATCCGACAGATTCGCACCAGAAATGGGCCGAGGATATCAGGGAAACCCAGGGCACCGCTCTGAATTTTCCCGTGATAGCCGACCCGGATCACAAGATCGCTGAACTCTACGATATGATTCATCCTGAGATCAGCGATGTTTTCACAGTGCGTTCTGTATTCGTGATTGGCCCAGACAAAAAGGTGAAACTGATGATCACCTATCCGGCCAGCACGGGCAGAAACTTTGACGAAATCCTGCGGGTCATTGATTCACTGCAACTGACTGCCAAGTATAGTGTAGCGACTCCAGTGAACTGGAAAGATGGCGACGACGTGATCATTCTCACGTCGGTGTCGGACGAGGCTGCCAAAGAGAAGTTTCCCGCTGGTTGGCAGGCGCCGAAGCCCTATCTGAGAATTACTCCGCAACCGAATAAGACGGCCGGTTCAGATTCTGCTGCTAAGAGTGCTTCGTAGCAGTAGCTAACCCTGCTTCACAGCAAGCGAGAGGCGCGCGAGAGTGCGCCTCTCTTTTTTTGACCATTACACCGCTTCGGCGTGAAGAAGGTTGCTGGGATTCACGAAGGCCTTCGGCGTGAAGGCTTTTTACTTGATGCGATTGCCTGTGGAGCGGTCAAAGAAGTGAGCTTTCTCCAGGGCCAGGGTGACCCAGACGTTCTGTTCGGGCTCCGAGCGAAAGTCAGCAGCCGCGCGCGCAATCAGTCTGGACTTGCCCAGCGACAGGAAGACGACGCTTTCGTTCCCCATTAGCTCGGTGACATACACCGTGGCCCCGATGGCGCCATTCTGGCGAGCAGGAAGAATGCAGATGTGTTCCGGTCGGATTCCCAGGGTGATACGTTCGCTGGCCTGCCCCGCAAGCCGTTCAGTTTGGGCCTCAGATAAGTGCAAGGACAGATCGCCGGTCAAGAACGCGCGGCTCTCGATATCAACCTTACCGTCGATGAAGTTCATGCTGGGACTCCCGACAAACTCGGCGACAAAACGATTGGCCGGATAGTTGTAGATATTTAGTGGGGTATCGAATTGTTGGAGTTTGCCTTTGCTCATCACTGCAACGCGATGAGCTAGAGTCATTGCCTCGGCTTGATCGTGAGTCACATAAATGGTGGTGGTGCTGAGTTGATGTTGCAATCGCTTCAGTTCTCCGCGCATCTGCACCCTGAGGCGAGCGTCGAGATTTGAGAGCGGTTCATCCATCAGATAGGCGCGTGGTTCGCGCACAATAGCGCGAGCGAGCGCCACTCGTTGTCGTTCGCCGCCCGAAAGTTCACGTGGCTTCCGCTTCAGTAATGGTTCAATCTCCAGCATGGAGGCGACCTTGTTGATGCGCTCATTCCTATCGTTTGGGGACATCTTTCTGATTCGCAGCGGATAGCCAATGTTCTCGGCGATCGTCATGTGTGGATACAGCGCATAGCTTTGAAAGACCATCGCCAGGTCACGATGCTGGGTGGGCACATCGTTGATGCGCTCGCCATTAATGAGTATGTCGCCCGAGGTCACGTTTTCGAGTCCGGCGAGCATGCGCAGGGTAGTAGTTTTGCCGCAGCCGGATGGACCAAGCAGGACGACAAACTCCCCGTCATTGATTTCCAGCGAAAGATCATCGACGACAGTTGTGTCGCCGAATCGTTTGCTGATGTTTTTGAATACAACGGACATGCGGCGTTAAGTGCTTATGTTAACCAGGCAGCAACAGTCATTCGTCATAATCCTTCGCATCTCTTTGAAGATCAATTTCCCTCTACCCCTTCACCGCACCTAGAGAAAGTCCCCTTACCAGGTACTTTTGCACTGCTAATGCGAACACCAGAATTGGAACCATCGCCACCACTCCCGCAGCGCTCATCACTCCCCACTTGATCTCGTACTGTGTTACTCGACCAGCGATGCCCACTGGCAAAGTCATCGCCGCGTCTGTCTGTGTCAGTACCAGGGCGAACAAGAATTCATTCCAGGAGACTATCAAACAGAACACCGCCGTTGCCGCCAGGCCCGGAGCCACCAACGGCAACACCACTCGTACCAGCGCGCCGAGTTGCGAGTCGCCATCAACCAGGGCTGCTTCTTCAAGATCGCGCGGTAACTCAGCAAAGAACCCGCGCATCATCCATACGACAAAAGGAAGATTGAAAGCCGTGTACACAATCACCAGCGAAGCGCGGGTATTCAACAAGCGCAAGTCGCGCATCATCAGGAACAGCGGTACCGCCGTGACGATCGCCGGAAACATGCGCGTAGAGAGAATCCATAACGAGAGCCGCCGATCCATATGATAGGGCAGCCGAAATCGAGCCAGCGCATATGCCGCCAACGTGCCCAGCACCAGGGCGCACAGGGTAGAGACAACCGCGACTATCGCGCTGGTCAATAAGTACTGGCCAAATGAACGCGTCACAAAAGCGTCAGCGTAGTGTTCGAGGGTGGGTGTGAAGAACAACCAGCGCGGGGGCACGGCAAAGTGGTCCACCTCAGTCTTAAACGAGATGGTAAGCATCCAGTAAACCGGGGTTAGCGCCACGAGCAACGCCAATACCAGCAATAAGTATTTACCGGCACGTTTCACTTGAGACTCTCAGGCCACTTCCCGGTGCTGCAAGAAGCGGATGTAGACAATGCTGATCACATTTGTCAGGGCGAGCAGCACGAACGACATCGCCGCGGCATAACCAAAATCAAAAAAGCGAAAGGCGGTGCGATAAATGTAAAGACTGATGGTCTCAGTCGCGAATCCTGGTCCACCCTCTGTGAGAATGAAGATCTGATCGAAGACCCGTAACAGATCCATGGTTCTTAGTAAGAGCGCGATTAAAATTGCCGGCTTCAACAGGGGCAACGTGACGTAGCGAAACGTTTGCCACGGGCTCGAACCATCAATTAACGCTGCCTCGTAAGGCTCCTGGGGAATTGCTTGCAGTCCCGCCAGCAACACCAGGAACACGAACGGCGTCCACTGCCACACGTCGACCGCAATGACTGACAACAGCGCAAGTCTTGGTGAAGCAGTCCACGTGAGGGCTTCGGTATTGATGCCGAACCCTTTGAGAGTTCCGTTTATCGCGCCGAAGTTGGGATTGAGCAGTAAACGCCAGATCACTCCCACCACCACTGTCGGCAACATCATCGGCACCAGGAGTGTGGCGCGAAACAAGCCGCGAAGTCGCAGTTGTCGATTCAGTAGCAATGCGAGTCCCAAACCCAGCAGGAACTCGCAAACCAACGCCGCGGCGGCATAGACGAATGTGTGCCACAGGGCCGTGAAGAAAAACCTGTCCGTCGTGAGGCGAACGAAGTTGTCCAGGCCCCAGGCGATGCCGTTGCTGGTTCTTGCTTGCAGACTGATTGTTACGGAATAGAGTAAGGGGTAGATCGATAACCCGAGTAGCACCAGAATTGCCGGCGCCACGAATAGATAGGGCAACAGCGTCGCGCGCTTACTGACCGCGCTGAATGATCTTCTCGATTTCGGCATTCGCCTGATTCATCGCCTCTTCCGCAGACAACTCGCCGCTGTTTGCTTTCGAAAGAAAAATACCAAACGCGTTCTCGATCTCGTTCCATTGTGGCGTGCGTGGGCGTGGTCGTGAACTTTCCAGTGATTTCAGTTGGGCCGGGTAGGACGGGTACTTCGCGACGAGTTCGGGGTCGTGAAAGAGTGACTTGCGTGTCGGTGGATTGCCACGCTGAGCGGAAAGTTTCATCTGCTCCGCACTGGTGGCCCACACAAGAAAATCAAAGGCTGCCTGGGCGTTTTGCGAGTCCCTGGGAATCGCAATTAACCAGTTACCAATCTCGGCCTGCCCCGGCTTTTGGTTTCCCGGCAAGGTGGTAAACGCCATCCGGCCCGTAACTTTTGACTTGGCCGGGTCCGAAAACGAACTAATCCAGGCGGGCCAGTTGATCGACATTGCCGCGGTGCCTTGCAACAGGTGTGCGCCAACCTCATCCGCATTGAAGCTGGCATAACCCGGCGGCGAGTATTTGCCTAACTCGAGCATGAACTTCAACGCGGCGATTCCCTGGGGAGTATTGACTGTGGGCTTGCCGGCAGAGTCGAACATCTCGCCGCCGAAGGCCCAGAAGATTGGCATGAAGTCAGCGACGGCCGCATTCCCCTGCGCCGCGCGCATGACATAGCCGTAAGTTTTGTCCGTGGTTTCCTTCTCCTGGATTGTTTTCGCGGCTGTTAGCACGTCGTCCCAACTGCTTGGCTCTTTGAGGTTGTACTTAGCAAACAGGTCTTTCCTGTAGAAGAACAACTGTGAATTCCCAACATAGGGCAGGGCGTAGAGCGGCCCGGTTTGGTAAGGATAACGGCCCAGCGCGAGCGAAGTTTCTACAAAGTCAGCGTCTGGCCCATTGAGTCCCTTCTGCTGCAGAAACGGAGTGAGCTCAGTCAGAAACTGGCCGGCGCCGAAACGGGGAAACCACGGATCGTCGAGCATGATCAGATCGTAGGCGCCGGTGTGCGCATTGAGATCGATGAGCTCTTTTTCAAAGAGATTGGCGTACGGAAATTCAGCGATGTTGATATGCACTCCGGTGTGCGTCTCGTAGTCGCGAGCGGCTTGTTTGAGTGCGTCACCCTCCACCCCGGAGTTAACCGCGAGAGTTAGCTGCTTTGAGTTGGATTGCGCCTGGCGCTGACAACCGGTCAAGCACAAGGCTAACAAAAGAATCGAGTCGAAGAATATGAATTTGAGCATGTTTTGGAGTCGCATGATTAAGAAGTTAGGCAAACAAACGGCCATTGCATCAGACCTCACTCAACTCGTTGATCCACAGTCAGTACCATCTCGCGGTAGCGGATGGGTCGTCGCTCACTTGTTACCGAGAGTCGTGTCGTGAGGCGAGGACCCATCCGCTACCGCGAGATGGTACTGACTGTGATGACACCGGATCGCCAGATGTACGCATCCATCAGTCGGCAATGTAACGGTTCTTCACGCGAATATCACGGCCCGCAAATGGTCCAGTCTCAAATGCATGGACTTCGATCTCAACGCACCCACGATCAAACATTCGTGTCACTTCGCGAAAGTCCTGATTGCAATTACATAAACCGGTGAAGAAGAGATCGTGTAGTCCTTCTGGCAATTGGCCGTTGAAGTCCTTCACGGTCTCCAGGCGGATCCTCAGGCGGCGATTGATGTGCTCGTCTTCATAACTAGCCAACTGAAACGAATTGATCTGTTTCACCAGGACAGGATGCGCGTTAACGATATCGTCCAAATCTGTAGGAGAAACTTTCGCGCCATAGAATGGCACGGTCAGATCCGCTCGGCCAAATACAAAGAGAATGGGAAAGCAACTCTGCGGACTAGCCAACTCATTGATGTCGATCCCTTCTTGTTTGAGTTGGTCACGTAGGTCTCGATGCGAAATCACGCCGCCGGAGTCTTTCAAGTTGTAGCGAATCTTAGGGGCCGCGCTTGTTTGTCGGCCGATAGTGAATAACAACTCGCCGTTGCTTTGCGGTTCAATGATGTAGTCGAGGGCATTGTATTGAAAGATCATGGGCGGTGTCTGCCGCCCGAAGAGTCGTTCACAAAGCTGGCGATTGGACAGGCATAACCGCCTCAACCCGATTGTCAGCAGGGTCTCTACGCCGATGTTGATCTCCAAATCGGAGGCGCCATACGACGAGATTACAGTCTTAAAATACTGCAGGAGGTAAGTCCGCAATCCTTCGGAAATACCTTCGCCACCAACAATAAGGTCCATCCGATACGCTTTTAGATCGAGTGTCGTACTGTCAACGAATGATTTGATGAAGGGGGGATAACCGAAAACCAGGTAACGATACTTAGGACCGAAAATGGTCAAGGTGTTTTCGAGTTTCTTTTGATCCGGACCAATTGACTTCAGGATGCCGACGTCCACCAGCGACATGGAAACGTTCATGCCGGTGGCCCACGGCCCGAGCGCGAAGCAGTTGAGTAGAATGCAGCCAGTGTCGCGATAGATGAGTTGATAGTTGAGTTGCAGGATGTGCTTTACGTCTTCGCGTTCCTCGGCACTCCGCACCCAGTTGTTAGGGGTCCCTGAAGAGCCCGAGGATTCGTCGATCACCACGCCGCTGGCCGGGATCACTCCGTCGTAACAGCGTTGTTCAATACTGTATTTCTTGACGTAGTTTTCCTTGGTCATTACCGGGAGTCGCGCAAAGTCCCAACTCCGTTCGCGGTAGCCTTCCGCTTCGAGAAACTGACTGTAAGCCGGGCAACGGGCCTGGGCCTTGAGAAAGACTGCATGGGCCCGCCACTTGCCAATGCGCCCCAGTAACGGTTGTAGTGGCCCAGCGCTCAGGACCAGGTAAGTGCGCCGGTCAAGGCTGATGAACAGTCGCACCAGCCACAAAACCCAAAGTGATAACCAGAGACCGAAACGATTAAGCAACCAATACCTCCTCCACTGAGCGCCGGTAACTTTTGGGAGGCTCGCGCGAGTACCCGATCTTGAAGATCAGCCAAATGTTGTCGATACCAGTTTCTTGCTGCAGCCACGCTGAGGCGGTCTTGTTGGTCACGAGGTTTCCGTAGGGATGGATGTACAAATTGTGCCTGGCTGTTTCCAACCAGAACTGCATCAGAAAGCTTCCAGTTTTAAAAGCGTTGGCGGGCTCCCAGAACTGTCCCGCGAGCATGCCAATGGTGGGCACAAGACCGAGTTGAGACCGATATGTTCTGGCGAGAATGGTGCGGGCCACCGGGAGTTCGAGCAGTTTTGGCAGGCGAGCTGATAACCAGTAAGCGCTCCGAGACGTGTTCATACAGCGATAGTCCAGGCCGTCGCGAGTTGCTTGCGCAGCGGCGTCCGTGAAGCGAAACCACTCAACAATTTCATCGTGATAGTTACGGTCGTTTAGGTCGGCGAAGAGTGCCTCGGTGTTCTTTGCCAGGATCCGTTCGATCAAAAGCGGGTCCGTAGTTTGTTCGTAACGCTGCTCCCATTGGTGGGCCAACGCTTTGAAGTGTTGGACCGTATGGTCCGGTAGCAAGTCGGGCTGCAAGGTGATACGCGCGGTGCGCCGCTTTAGTAGCAAGGCCGGATCGAAGGAAGATAAAACACTTTCATCACGCGCCAGAGACATTCGAGCAAAAGGAAACAAGGTATGCTCTCGCGTCTTTAAGATCTCCAGGGCATACCAGGCCGGCTCATGGTACAGGGAGTGTTCGAGTCGCAGGCCCTGGTTAGCGGCGAGTAGACGCAGGGCTTCGATAAACATGCCCATCGTCAGGATGATGAAACTGCCGGTGGGATCTTCCTTGGGCAGAGTGCGCTGGGAATCGATCAACAGGTCTGCTTCAAGGTCAGAAAGGATGCGGACGCGCCAGGGTTGGACGTTGTGGGGAGAAGGGGAATGAATTGCATTTTGGAGTAGGGAAGTCCAAACGCTCATCGCGGCGTAGCATAACATCCTGGGAGCGCGGGCGGCTCGCCCGCTGGTTCCCCAAAGCGTGACGTGGGAGGGATACGAGTTGGGCCGCTCGCGGTCCCAGTCCCAGTTAGTGAGGAACTCAATATGAGACAAGTTGTGACGACGGGAACGGGAGGCGTCGAGGTGCTGAAGGTGCAAGAGACGGCCGATCCAGTGCCGGGAGAGGGCGAGGTCATTATTCGCGTCAGGGCGGCTGGCTTGAACTTTGCCGACATCCTCGCCCGCCAGGGTCTTTATCCAGATTC
>Ga0126377_10002681_pt1 | contig 12357 bp, 7 predicted proteins | sample PanSoiMetPlot_22_FD_92647 | JGI IMG/M metagenome (GOLD analysis project Ga0126377, IMG submission 92647) | Tropical forest soil microbial communities from Panama - MetaG Plot_22 | ecosystem: Environmental > Terrestrial > Soil > Tropical forest > Bulk soil | place: Panama | collected 2016-02-17
GGTATTCCCGGCGGACCGCCGGGATCGCCCGACGAGGACGGCGACCGCTACATCGAGATCTGGAACCTCGTCTTCATGCAGTTCGACCGCGCGGCCGACGGCACGCTGTCGAAGCTGCCGGCGCCATGCGTCGATACCGGCATGGGCCTCGAGCGCCTGGCGGCCGTGCTGCAGCACGTGCATTCGAACTACGAGATCGATCTCTTCCAGCACCTGATCCGCGTCGCGGCGGACCTGACGAAGACAAAGGATCTCGAGAACAAGTCGCTGCGCGTCATCGCCGATCACATCCGCGCGTGCAGCTTCCTCATCGTCGACGGCGTCATGCCGTCGAACGAAGGCCGCGGCTACGTCCTGCGCCGGATCATCCGCAGGGCGCTCCGTCACGGCTGGATGCTCGGCGTGCGCGGCGACTTCTTCTGGAAGATGGTCGCGCCGCTCGTCGAGGAGATGGGCGAGGCGTATCCCGAGCTCCGCCAGAAGCGCGCGACGGTCGAGCAGGCGCTCCGCGCCGAGGAGCAGCGCTTCGGCGAGACGCTCGAGCAGGGCATGAAGGTGTTCGAGGACGTCGCGAAGAAAGCCTCGAAGCGGATTCCCGGCGTCGACGCGTTCCGCCTGTACGACACCTACGGGTTCCCGGTCGATCTCACCGCCGACATCGCGCGCGAGCGCGGGCTCGAGGTCGACATGGCCGGCTTCGAGGCCGCGATGGAAGAGCAGCGCGAACGCGCGCGCGCAGCGAGCCAGTTCGAGAGCAAGGGCCAGCTGCCGGCCGAGCTCGCGAGCGCGTTGCTGCCGACGCGGTTTCTCGGCTACGAGACGCTCGAAGCCGAAGGCTGCAAGCTGCTCGGCATCGTGCGCGGCGGCCGCTCGGTCGGCGCGCTCGGCGACGGCGAGGACGCGATCCTGATCCTCGACCGCACGCCGTTCTACGCGGAATCGGGCGGCCAGGTCGGCGACGCCGGCGTGCTGACCGCGCCGGGCGGCCGTTTCACGGTCGGCGACACGATCAAGCTCGGCGGCGTGTTCCACGGTCACGTCGGCCACTGGTCGGGCGCATCGCTCGCGACCGGCGCTGCGCTGACCGCGCAGGTCGACGGCGCGCGCCGCCAGGCGACCGTGCTGAATCATTCGGCGACGCACCTTCTCCATGCGGCCCTGCGCCAGATGCTCGGCGAGCACGTGCAGCAGAAGGGCTCGCTGGTCGCGCCGGACCGGCTGCGCTTCGACTTCTCGCACTTCCAGCCGGTCTCGGCGGAGGAGCTTCGTCGCATCGAGGATCTCGTCAACGCCGAGGTCCGCCGCAACTCCGAGGCCGAAGTGCGCGAGATGGCGTACCAGGCCGCGCTCGACTTCGGCGCGCTCGCGCTCTTCGGCGAAAAGTACGGCGACGAAGTCCGCGTGCTGCGCATGGGCGATTTCTCGACCGAGCTTTGCGGCGGCACTCACGTCGCGCGCACCGGCGACATCGGCCTCTTCAAGATCGTCGCCGAGAGCGGCGTCGCGGCCGGCGTGCGCCGCATCGAGGCGCTGACCGGCGCCGCGGCGATCGCCTTCGTCGCCGAGGAGGAAGCCCGGCTCGACCAGATCGGCGACCTCCTCTCGACGAGCGGTGCCGATGTCGTCGACAAGCTGCGCCAGATGTTCGACCGCCAGAAGAGGCTCGAGCGCGAGCTCGAATCGATGAAGGCGAAGGCGGCGAGCTCGGCGACGAGCGATCTCGCCGGCCAGGCGCAGGAAATCGCCGGGTTCCGCGTCGTCGCCGCGCGCGTCGACGGGCTCGACGCGAAGGCGCTGCGCGAAGGCGTGGACGGGCTCAAGCAGAAGCTCGTCGACTGCGTCGTGCTGCTGGCGTCGGCGAGCGAGGGCAAGGTCGCGCTCGCCGGCGGCGTCAACGGCGCCGCGCTCGCCAAGATCAAGGCCGGCGACGTCGTCGCGCATGTTGCGGCGCAGATCGGCGGCAAGGGCGGCGGCCGCGCGGACATGGCCCAGGGCGGCGGCGTCGATTCGCCGGCGCTCGATACTGCACTCGCGGGTTTGCCGGCCTGGATCTCCGCGCGCGCCGCGTGACGGCGCCGCGCGCGCACCGCTCCCCGCGGGTTCGTTGCGCGTCCCGGGGGGCTTGGTTAGTATCGGTGAAATTGAGGTATCGACGCGCCGATTCCGGCGGGCGCTTTCGCCCGGGATTCGGCACAGAACGTCGAACCTTTCAGGGGAGGGGTCAGCGAGGGAGGCTGATCCCAGAGTCCGGGCATCGCATGTCGTCCGCGAGGTGAGTGTTGTGGCGGAGCGGCATGTCGGCTGACCCGACTACGTGTTAAGGAGAGCACCACAATGTTGATATTGACTCGCCGGGTCGGTGAGACGCTGATGATCGGCGACGAGGTGACCGTCACCGTGCTCGGCGTCAAAGGCAACCAGGTCCGGATAGGGATCAACGCGCCGAAGGACGTCGCCGTCCACCGCGAAGAGATCTACCAGCGCATCAAGCGCGAAGCGACTCCGGGATCCGGAGAAGCCGAGAGTCAGAGTTCCGGCGGCTCCTGAACCGCCGATCGATCGAACCCCAACCCTCCGCTCGTACCGTCTTCCCCCTCGCGCCTTCCGGCGCGGCGGCGCTTGCGTGCGCGTTCGCGTGACGCGGCGCGCGCGCATGCGTGCAAAAAAAGAGGCCCCGCGACTCGCGGGGCCTCGTGCACTGACCTTCGGAGTGAGAGACGAGGTCAGTTAGGGGCGCAACCAATCACCTGGACGTCGTCGATGGCCCAACCCGGGTTCGGCGGCGGACCACCGAGCTCGTCGCGCTGGATGTTGGCCATCGTGAAGCGGAAGCTCACCGTCTCGCCGATGTAGGGCGTGATGTCGACGATCGCATCCGTATAGGGGCGCGGGTTTCCACACCAGCTGGGGTGGCCTTCGAGCACGTTGCCGTTGCCGCCGCCGATGATGCCGTCGTACGGCATCGTCAGCAGGCCCTGGGTGATCTGCTCGAAGTCGCCATTGCGGAAGACCGAGAGGATCGCGCCGTCGAGGCAACCGCCGTTCGATCCCGCCAGCGATTGCTGGTTCCAGAACGAGAGCGCGGCCGTCGTCAGGTTCGCCGGCAGCGTGATATCGGGCGACAGGAGATCCTGCGGCGTTCCGACGAAGCGGACGTTGTTGGCCGTGAAGGCACGCACGCCGCTGTGGTGGTTGTTGAGTGCCCAGTTCCAGTGCTCGGCGTTCGCATCGCCGCCCAGGCCCCAGCCCGTGATGTCGGTCTCGAGGTCGTTGGAGTAGAGCACCTCGCGCGTCGTGCCGGCCGGGCAGTCGCCGGGCAGCGCGCGCGTCATGAACGCGAACGAAGAGCCGGTCGTCTGCGGCGCGCCGCCGTCGAAGCCGTCGGCGAAGACCGTCTCGGCATCGCCAATGCCCGTGCTCTCGCCGCAGCCGTTCCGCGCCGTGACGCGCCAGTAGTGCTGCGTCGAGGATTCGAGTTCCGGCGTCACGGTCCATTGCGTCTCGGTCACTTCGGCCGACGCAACGATCGTATGGAACTCCGGATCGGTCGCCACTTCGACGAGATACGTGCTGGTCTCGTTCGCCGGTTGCCACGTCAGCGTGGGCGACAGATCGACATTCGTCGCACCGTTGGCAGGCGCTGCAAGCACGGGCGCCGGCGGGACAGCGGCGGCGTACTGAAGATCGAAGTCGAGCGTCTTGGCGATCGGGCCGGAATTCGCCGTCACCACCAGCGGATAGTGGCCCGGCGCGACGCCGGCCGAGCCCGTGATCGACAGCGTTGTCGTCGTCGGCGCAACGACATGGTTCGGATCGAGGAGCGCCGTCGTGCCGGCAGGCGCGCCTGAAACGGCGAGATCGATGTCCGCCGCGAAATCGTCGACGGCATCGAGCGCGATCGTGGTCTCGAGATCGCGGCCGATGCACACGCTCGGCGTCGCGTTCTCGGTCGTCAGCGTGAAGGTCGGCGCGAGCACGCAGTTGCTGCAGACGAGCGCGTAGTCCTGATCGGTGAGATCGCCGGCATTCGGCACGCCGTCGCCCGCGATGTTCGCCGCGGTCACCGTGATCGTGACGTCGCCGTTCGCGCCCGCGGGCAGGAACACGGCTTCGACGTTGTTCCTGCGGTCGGCGCTGCCGCCGGGAACGCTGACGGCGTGATCGAAGTGATTGCCGCGATAGCTTTCGCCGTTCGCGACGAGGTCGAGATCGAGATCGTTGACGATCGAGCCGACGCCGAGCGCGCCGGGCGCGTCGGTGTAGGCGAGCGTGATGCGCACGGGTCTCGTCGGATCGGCGATGCCGAGGGTGTAGGTACGCGTCTCGCCGGTGTTGTCGAAGGTCGTGCTCTGATCGTCGATGAACTTCGGCGTGTCGCTGAACATGTCGGTCATGGTCGGCATGCCGAAGCCCTGCGCGTAGCTCGGCAGGTCGTCGTTCGCGGCCGAGCCGTCGAGGTAGCTCGGGTGTGCGACCAGCCACGCCTTCATCATCGCGGGGCTCGGCGCACGGTTGCCGCCGATCTCGTCGACGCTGCCGGCGCCGGAACCCGCGCCGCCGTGCTCGATCCACCAGTACGCGAGCGAGGCGATGCCGGACACCGCGGGCGTCGAGTGGCTGGTGCCGCTCGAATACGTGAATACGTGTTGCGCGGGCGACTCGGGGAAGAACGGCACGCAGACGTCCGAACCGTCGTAACCCGCGATGACGCTCGCGCCGGCCTGGATGTGCGTGCCGGGTGCGACCAGGTCGGGCTTCACGCGCTGGCCCTGCGCCGGGCCGCGGCTCGAGAACGCGACGACGTTGTGCGGATCGTCGGCGGGATCGGGACCGCAGATGTTGTCGGGCGGCGTCGGGAACGGACGCAGGTTCTCCGTCGCGCCGACCGTGATCACGTTCTTGCCGGTGCCGGGCGAGCCGATCGTGTTCTCGCTGGCGCCCTGGTTGCCGGCGGCGAAGACGTAGATCAGCTCCTGGTTGCCGTCCGTGCCGGGATCCGCGTCGCGCACGCCGGCGTCGTACGCCTGCGCGCTGCCGTCGTAGAGGCTGCCGACCGGCGCGCCCCATGAGTTGCTGCTGATCTTCGCGCCGCTGTTCCAGTTCGACAGGATGACGCCCTGATCCGTGCCGCCGCAGCGATCGGTGTTGAAGATCGGGATGAAGATCGCGGTCGAGCCGATGCGCCCGAACGGATTGATGCCGAGGCCGAGCTGCTGGCCGTCGTCGTCCTGGAACGGATAGCCGCTGCGCCGATCGTTGTCGGCGATGATGCCGCCGTTGAGCGTGCCGTGGCCGTCGAAGCCTCCGACCGCGTTGTCCGGCGCTGCCGAGCAGTTCTTGAAGTACGCGACACGCGATGCCTGCGTCGGATCGCCGTTGACGCGCAGCATCTGGTCTCGCGTGTCGACGACGGTGACGCCGGTGCCGCCTTCGTCGATCGGGCTGTCGGTCACGTCGACGATCGGATAGTCGCCCGGCACCTGGCTGAAGCCGTGGTCGATCAGGAACTGGTAGTAGCTCGGCGAACCCGGGCCCGGCGCGAAATCGCCGAGCAGGATGATGTCCTGCTTCTCGTCGAACTTCTGCGGCGCGACGTATTCGCCGACCGCGGTGACGTCGGGCCGCTCGGCGATCGCCGGAATGTCGCTCACGCGCACGCGCAGGCGAAGGTTCGCGTAGGCGAGGATCGGTGCCCACGTGTACGTCGTTGTGCCGCTGCCGACCGGTGCGAGCTGGTTCGGAGGCACCACGCCCTTGCTCTCGACGAAGCGGTGCGTCGTGTCGTCGCCGTCGTGGCGATAGACCTGCACGAGGACGTCGACTTCCTCGGTCGGATCGTTGTGCGCGATGCGCGCGGAGAGGTGCGGGTCGACCTTCAGGAAACCGTAGAACGGCGCCGCATACTGCAGCCACGATGTCTGCGTGCGCAGCGCCGCGAGGCGCGACTGCGCACCGCTGTCGGCCCAGACGATGTAGCCGTTGCTGGCGACGTACTGCACCGGCGTGATGCCTTTCGACGCGAGCGTGTCGAGCCACGCCTGCTTGACCGGCCCGACGAACTGGATGACCTGCAGGCCCGGCCCGAACGGCGCATGCAGCGAGAACGGCGGCGGCGCAGTCAACGTGTCGTGCAGCGGATCGAACGGATGCGCCGCGAACTCAAGGACGTCGTCCTCGACTTCGACGCTCGTCGATGCCGCGGCGAGCGCGGCATTGTCGACGGCGAACAGCGCGAAGCTGCCGTAGTCTTCGAGCTCGCGCGCGCCGGCCGGCGCGCGCGCGAACGCATTGCGTGGAGCGAGCACTTTCTTGGTGGGGCCGGACGCGGTCGCGGCGAGCGGATCGGTGGTCGTCAGAACGGCGCCGCCGACGATCAACGCGGCGACGATGGCTGCAGCAATGGGTGTGCGCATCAGGGTTCCGGTCAGAACTCACGTGGACGCGCGGATCGCAGGGGATCCACTCGATCCGCCGCACAGGCGCGGCGAATGCGTCGTACAACGAAGTTCGATTCGACCTTGCGACCGGCAGCGGGCAGGGGTTTCCACTCAGGCGAACGCCCGGCGAGCCCCTACTGGAAGCGGCTCGATGCATCGATGGGAGCGTCGACGGGCGCGCAAGCTGTCCAGCTTCGGCCCGGCACAGTACAATTGCGCTCGCGAAGTCCGAAACTCTGCGCATAGCCCGCCGCGAAGGCGCGCTAAGTGATTGAAAACAAACCCGGAGAGATGCCCGAGAGGCCGAAGGGGCTCCCCTGCTAAGGGAGTATAGGGTCAAAAGCTCTATCGAGGGTTCGAATCCCTCTCTCTCCGCCAGTTTCCACAAGTCCCTGTCTGCAAATCGCTGCGGCTCGATCGCGCACTCGCGATGCGGCCTCCTCGCGGCGAGGGTCATGTCGCACCCTGAAGCGGTTCGGCGTTCTTTCTTAAAAGGAACCCGCATGGAGTGCACCGCTCATGAGAGCCAAAGCTAAGGAACAGCATCGACATCGCCCGCTGCGGCTGCGTTTGGCTAGCGCTCTTTCCCTCGCACTGAGTGCGTGCGGCCTCGGCACAGGCGCTCCGGTCGCGCACGCGGGACAGACCATCGTCGTGGAGAACTGCGACGACAGCGGCTCCGGCAGCCTGCGCGAGGCCTACGCGAGCGCACACGATGGCGACACCGTCGACCTCAGCGCACTCACCTGCAGCACCATTACGCTGACGAACGGGCCGATCGTGTCGGCGCCGGACGCGGGTTACGTCACGTTGCAGGCGTACTACGCTCATCGCCTTGTTGTCGACGGCGGTCACACCGACCGCGTCATCATGCACAGCGGCTCGCGCGTCGCGGTGAACGGGTTCGACGTCACCGGCGGCGTGGCGCACGATGCGCTCGGCGGCGGCTGCATCTACTCGAGCGGCGACGTTGCTCTGCTGGACTCCACGGTGAGCGACTGCGAGGTCTCGACGTCGGGCACCGTGGCCGCGAAGGGCGGCGGCATCCGCGCGATGCATGGTGTCGTCCTGCGCCGCAGCCGCGTCACCGGCAACCGCGCCCATGCCGACGAAGCGGACGCCGATGGCGGCGGCATCCACGCGCTCTATGCGATCTCGGCGTTCCAGAACACGATCAGCGGCAACACCGCCAGCGGCGACGGCAGCCACTACGCGCGCGGCGGCGGCATCTTCGCCGGCGGCTACCTGCGTTTCGACGAGATCACCGTCTCCGGCAACCAGGCCGACAGCGGCGGCGGGATCTACGTCGGCTATTCAAGCCAATTCATTACGCCGCGGCTCGGCAACGCGACGGTTTCAGGCAACCATGCCAACGGCGCGGCGGGCGGCATCCTCGCCGGACGTTCGATCCATCTCTACAACACCACCGTCACGGGCAACACGGCGGTGTTCGATTTCGGCGCTGGCGTCTACCTTGCCGCAGGCGACCTCGACCTGCACAGCACGATCGCGGCGAACAACAGCACCGGGGACGGCCTTCATTCGGCCGACATCGCCGGCCATGCGGGTGCCGTGATTACCGGCGTGCACAATCTCGTGGTCGCCTCGACGCTTGCGCTGCCCGCCGATACGTTGTCGGGCGATCCGATGCTCGGGCCGCTCGCCGACAACGGCGGCGGCCTGGAGACCCACGCGCTGCTGGCGGGGAGCCCCGCCATCGATGCCGGCGAAAATCCGCTCGGATTCTTCGCCGACGAGCGCGCCTACGTCTGTCCGCCGGTGGGTCAATGCGTGGAAGCCGAACGCACGATCGGCGCAGCCACCGACATCGGTGCCTTCGAGTTCGGCGCGCCGGATCACATCTTCGACGACGGCTTCGATCCGGAGGCCTAGGCGGCGGCAATCCGCGGCGTCACTCGACGTACGTATTCTGCACGCGCTTGGACACGCCGAGATACGAACACCAGATGAGGAGCGACACGGCTCCGCGCGCCATCTGGATGATGAGCGGGTCCGCCATTGCGCCGGCGAACGCCGGGTTGATGTGGTGGTAGACGACGTACTCGAAGACCGGCGGCACGACGACCACCAGCACCATCAGCCCCATGACGCGTTGCGGCGTGCCGCGCTTCTTCCGGAAGACCAGCAGCAGTCCCGCCGCGAGACCGAGCGCGGATGCGATCGCCACGCCGGCGTACTGCGTCAGCGTGATCGCGCTCCAGGCCGGATTGCCGACGAGGTCCGGAGTTGCCTGCTCCGCACCGGCGATGGCCACGCGCGTGGCGGCGACGCCGAACATCGGCCCGATGAACGTGAGCGCGATGACGAGGAAGAGGAGCCATCCGCCGATCCCGACGGGCTTGCCGGGGAACGGGTGACTTGGCGTCGCCAGATGCGATGACAGGGTCATCGATCGGTCACCGTGTTCGACGTCGCGATTCGAGCGGATTTGGACATGAGGCGCTTTTCCCCTTGTGAACGCGCCTGCAGTCTATGCGACTTTGGCCCGAAAGCGCCGCGTCGCATGCAACGCGAGCTATTCCTCGAAGCGCCCCGGCGCATCACGGTCGCGCTCGTATTGCCTTGCGAGCGGAAACGTCGGCAACCACGACTCGCGACGGACGGTCCAGAGCTCGTACGTAGGCCTCAGCAGATCAGGGGCATCGAGCGATCCCAGGTTCACTTCGATTTCGTCGCCCGTGCGCGAGAAAACGGACGAGCCGCAGCGGGGACAGAAGAACCGTCGGGCGTAGTCGCGCGTTTCGCCTTCGATCCTGACCGCGTCGTGCGGGAAGACTGCAGATGCGTGAAACAGGGCGCCGTGATATTTGCGGCAGTCGAGGCAGTGGCAGATGCCGATCCGGTAGGGACGTCCCGACGCAACGAAGCGGACTTTGCCGCACAGGCAGCCGCCCGTGAAACGGTCCATGCGGTGTCTCCTCTGACATCAGGCCGTTCGAAAAGGTTTACAGCGGGTCTCGACGGGCGTCCATCGAAACGTGCATGGCCCGCGTGCCGGCGAGCTCATCGACTCGGCGGCGCCGCCTCGAACCCGTCGCTGAAAAGCGGCAGCACGACGCGCACTGCGCCGAACTCGCGCGTCGAATCGTCGGCGGGGCTCAGCGCATCGCCGAACATGTAGACGTAGTCGCCGGCGACGGCCTGGCCGTAGCCGTAGATGTGCCGGGATATCGGCGTGGTGAGATCGGCGTCGACGTAGCGTCCGCCCTGGCCGAAGCGCGGTTCGAGTTGTCCGTTCGCCTGCAGCATCACGAGCACGCTGCTGTAGTCGGCGCCGTTGCCGAGCGCCTTGCCGCCGACGAGGATGCGCCCGTCGCCGAGGATGCGCACGCTGTGGCCGCTCGCGCCGAGATAGTTGTCGGCGGCGAAATCGATCTCGGTGCGCCCGCTGGTGCCGAACGTCGTGTCGAGCGTGCCGTCCGGCGTGAGACGCGCGACGCCGATGCGTCCGAGGTCGGCCGTGGACACGTCGCCGACGAGCACGATGCCGCCGTTCGCGTCGACCGCGATCGCATTGGCGATGTCGGCGAGCGAACCGCCTTCGTCGAATGGAACGAACGCCCAGCCGTCGTGCGCCGGCCCGAACGTCGTGTCGAGCGCGCCTTCCCGCGTGAGGCGCGCGACGCTCATGTCCACGCCCGAGCTTCCGGGATGGACGCTCGTGCCTGCGAGCAGGATGCGCCCGTCGCCGAGCACGGCGACGTCGAGCGCGGCCGAGGCCGGCGTGGATGTGATGGCCGGCGCAATGCAGACGTGGCCCTGGCCGTTGCCGAAGCTCGTGTCGGTCGATCCGTCGCGATTGAACCGCATCGCCACCGCGCACTCGATCGTCATCGACGCGGCGAGGCCGACTGCAAGGATCTTGTCGTCGACCGGCGGCGCGCTGCGCGTGAATTCGGCGAGAAGCCCGCCGTCGACGAACGCATTGGCGCCGACGAAGCGCTCGCCGTCGGTGTCGAAGGCCGCATCGAGCGAGCCCGTGTACGTCATGCGGCCGATCATGGCCGCGTTCGACGCGGTGCCCACGAACAGCACCTTGTCTTCCGGCGCGAGCGCGACACCCGTGACGTCGGCCTGCTCGAGCCCGGCAATGAGGCGACCGTCGTGATCCGGGCCGAAGCTCTCGTCGAGCGTCCCGGCCGTCGTCAGCAGCGCGAACGCGCCGTCCTGCGAAAACTGTCCTGCGAGGCGGCCTGCGAGCAGCAGACGTCCGTCGGGCAACGTGGTGCCCGCGAAAGGCTCGTAACCGAAGAAGGGCGGGTCGACGAACCCGACGCGCGCGACGCCGTCGCCTCCGCCGCCGTAGCCCGGATCCGGAATCGGGATCTGACCGCTGCAGAGGACGCACCAGAAAGCCGCCCCGACGGCGGGGAGGGTGTGCAGGTTCCGGGTTCTCACGTCGCCTCGCTCGCTTGTCCATAAGCCGGGGACGCGGACGTCGGTCCCTCTGTCGGCGTGGAACGCGAATCGGCGTGACGATGCGACACCGCGACGCGCGCGCCGACGGCGCTACGGGCTGCGCCGGAATTCCATGATCCAGTTCGTGTCCCAGGTCTTGCCCGCGTCGGCGGAGTACGCCTGCTCCCAGCGCGCGGATTCGCGCGTGATCGCGGACCAGACGTAGCGCGTGCGCACCGGCTTGCCGCTGACGAGGCCGTCCGAATAGAACGTGCCGACGCCGTGCTCGAAGCGTCCCTTGACCGGCGGATCGAACGTGCCGTGCGGGTCGCGGCCGTCGATCCACCAGATCGCCCACTGCGCGCTCTTCGGATCGTACGCGCGCATCGCGACGCCGTAGGTCACGCCTTCGGGTTTGTCGAAGCGGTGCTCTTCGACGTTCGCCGCGCCTTCCATCAGTGCGCGGTCGCTGCAGGTGCCGTCGAATTCGAGCCAGTGCCCGTCGGCGCGCCTGACGCGATGGTGCACGCGCCAGGTGCCGAACTCGAAGTCGAAATCGTGGAGGCCGCTCGCAGGCGCCGTGTCCGCGGACTGTGCGGGAGCCGCCGCGCCCATCGCGGCGAGCAGGAAGGAAACGGCGAGGCGCGGCATGGCCTGTCCTTGGGTATAACCGTTGAACGATATTACGCAGGTTACGAAGCCGGTCAACCCATGAAGTCTTCTTGGACGGTTACAGCGTCCGTGCGCAGTGAGCGTGGCGGACGGTCCGACGCGAAAAATCCGCAAGAGTCGGGCACGCCACCGGGCCATCGGAAGAAAAAGGTTGACGCCGCGGTCCGCGATTCGAATAATCGCGCCCCTTTCGCACACGGCTGCTGTTCCGGGCCGACGTTGCGGTACAATGTCGGGTTCAACGCGCCCGTAGCTCAGTTGGATAGAGTACCAGGCTACGAACTTGGTGGTCGGGAGTTCGAATCTCTCCGGGCGCGCCAGACAGAGCGACAAAGGGTGCTTCGGCACCCTTTGTCTTTTCGCGGTGCCGGTCCCCGCAAATGCTTGTCCGGATTGACGCAAACGGACGGCGTTCGTAGTATCTCGGCCCCTTTCGGACGCGCTCTGCGCGCCGGCGGGCCAAGAGCGGCGGGGTATAGCGCAGCCTGGTAGCGCACCTGCTTTGGGAGCAGGGTGTCGGGGGTTCGAATCCCTCTACCCCGACCACCTTGGCGCGCTCGCGGCGGCGGCGTCCGGCGGATGGCGCGATTTTCGCGCGACAATGCGGCAGACGATGCGCCCGTAGCTCAACCGGATAGAGCATCGGCCTTCTAAGCCGACGGTTGCAGGTTCGAGTCCTGTCGGGCGCGCACCGAAGTCGCGGTCAGGGATCGGTCAGCTTGGAAGCGTCCGCGCGGGTCGCGGTCGGCTACGATGGGAAGGTTCGATTTGCGCGGCAGGATCCGCGAAAACGCGTTCCATGGTGGGTGTAGCTCAGTTGGTTAGAGTA
>Ga0126377_10002682_pt1 | contig 12355 bp, 8 predicted proteins | sample PanSoiMetPlot_22_FD_92647 | JGI IMG/M metagenome (GOLD analysis project Ga0126377, IMG submission 92647) | Tropical forest soil microbial communities from Panama - MetaG Plot_22 | ecosystem: Environmental > Terrestrial > Soil > Tropical forest > Bulk soil | place: Panama | collected 2016-02-17
CCGAACTGCCCGACCCGCCCTCGCCGTCGAGCGTGCGCAAGCTGCTCGAGATCATGATCGAGCGCGGCCTTCTGCGCCGTGAGTACGACGGCCCGCGATACATGTACTTCCCCGCAGTGGCACCTGAAGATGCCAGTCGGTCCGCACTGAAGCAGCTGGTCCGCACGTTCTTCAACGACTCGCCCGGCTCTGCGATGGCCGCTCTGCTGGATCTGTCGAACAAGCCGCTCTCCGATGAGGAGTACCGGCGATTGTCGGCCATGCTGAAACGCATTCGTGAACACGGAGAGAAGCCATGAGCGCTCTGTTCATCGAAGCCCTGCTCAAGAGCTCCCTGCTGATCGGTCTGGCCGCGGCGATCAATCTGTGCCTGCGCCGGCGGGGGTCGGCCGCCCTGCGACACCTCGTCTGGACGTCCGCGATTGCCGGACTGCTCGTGCTCCCACTCTTCCTCGTGGGGCTGCCGCGTTGGGACGTGAAGGTTCCTGTCGCACCTTTGGCGACCTCCCGACGCGCACCCCGAGCACACGACAGCGCTGCCGTGAATCGGGCAATCGTGCCGGCGTCACTCCGGTATCCGATTGATCCGGCGCCCTCCACGCCGGTACAGAAGATTGATGCATCTAACGATCACGGGGTCGTGTCGGCGGCCGTTGGTCTGGTCGCGGTGTACGCCATCGGCGTGATCTTGCTGCTCGCTCGCCTCGGCTTTCAGCACCGTACGATCACGCGGCTCGAGCGCTCGTCGGAGGATGTACGGGAAACCGCATGGCTCGAGCTGCTCGGGCAGAGCGCCCGGTGCTTGAAGATCAGCGAGCCGGTGCGTCTGCTGCGAAGCTGTCACGAGATCGTGCCGATGGCGTTCGGCTCGCGGACGCCGGCAATTCTATTACCCGCTATCGCCGACACGTGGGATGAGGACAGACGACGCGCTGTACTTCTCCATGAGCTCGCGCACATCGTCCGACGCGACTGTGCAACGCAGACCGCAGCTGCCGTTGCGTGTGCCGTCTACTGGGTCCATCCCGGTGTCTGGTGGGCATCACGACAGCTTCGCCACGAACGCGAGCTCGCCTGCGACGACCGCGTGATCGCGGCTGGGACTCGCGCGAGTGATTACGCGGATCACTTGCTGGAGATCGCCTACGCATGTGTTGGCTATCGGGCCCCTGCGCTTGCCGTGAGCATGGCGAGACCCAGCGAGATCGAAGGCCGGTTGCGTGCGCTGCTCGACGCGGCGCGCAATCGCAGCACGCCGTCGTTTCGCACTCGAGTGGCGAGTGCCATCGTTGCAATCGGCGTCCTCGCAGTCCTTGCTGCAACCCGAGCGACGCTCTCACCGCTGAACGCGCAGTCACCTGAACCGCCTGCGGACCGGCAAACATCCCGAACGTCGGCAGCCGAGCCACGAAACGTCGACCCCGCGGCGCAAGCCATCGCTGAAGGCAAGCCTGGCACCTGGGAGATTTGGTCGGCCGAGAACGGGAGCGTGCAGGTACGGATCAGCGAAGGCCGCGGATCCTCGCACAGCTTTCGCGCAGACGCGAAGCAGGTAGAGCCTTTCCTCCCCTCCTTGGGTGCTAACGGGCAGGTGCGCACGACGCTCACGAGAGATGCGGGTGCGTTCACGCTCGAGGGACTGCTTCGGCGCACTGCGGATCAATCTCTCGTCGGCGCAGGGACGTTTACGTTCACGCCCAGCGACGCCTTCCCATCCGAGCTCGAGAAGCGCGGCTTCGCGCGCCCGACCAGGCTCGATCAGTATCTGCTTGCCCGCAGTGACGTCGGCTTTGCCTTCATCGACGAGCTCTCGGCACAGCGATACGCGAGACCCGATCTGCCGATGCTCGTCCGCGCCGCCGAACATGGCGTGACCCTGACGCATCTTCGAGAGATGGGCCAGCTCGGATATCGCCTGGGGCAGGTCGCGGCGCTCATCACGCAGGTCGATCACGGGGTGTCGCCCGAGTACGTGCGCGAGCTGCGCGCGATCGGATTCTCAGCACTCAGCGCCGACCAACTCGTGCGAACACGGGACCACGGCGTCGACGCGGCGTACGTTGGTGAGGTGAAAGCGCTGGGGTACAACCTCGAATCAGTCGAGGCGGCGATTCGTGCCAGGGATCATGGCATCGACTCGCAGTACGTTCGCGAGATGCGCGAGCTCGGGTACCAACAGAGCTCGATCGAGGATCTCATCAAGACACGCGATCACGGTATCGACGCAACTTACGTCAGGCAGCTGGCGTCGTTCGGATACGCGCAGCTTCCGCTGGACGAACTGGTTCGCACCCGGGACCACGGCGTCGATGCAGAGTACATCCGCCGGCTTCACGAATTCGGATACCAGACCACTCTCGCCAGCCTCATCAACGCGCGCGACCACGGCGTCGATGCGCAATACATCAAGGAGCTGATCGAACTCGGATACAAGGGCCTGACGCTCGACGAGATGATTCGTCTTCGCGATCACGGCGTCGACCCGACCTACATCCGCGAGCTCAAGACGCTCGGTTTCAACAACGCGACCCCGGACGATCTCATTCGCCTGCGAGACTCGGGATTGACACGAGACCGGCTGAAAGTGGAGCTGGGCTACCAGTTCCAGCGGATGCGTCAGTACTTTCAACGTCTGACGGCGGGTGCGAACTGAGGACGGTCTCTAGACGACGCGAATCGCCGCCTCAGCCATAAAGCGGCTCGACTCGGAGGAAAATCGAAGAGACAATGTCGCGCATGAGTCGTCACACGCGACTTCGTCGCGCCGTATCGATGCTCGTCCCGGTCCTCCTGCTTCCGGCATGCGCCGCACGGAACAAGCCGACTACTCCAACCCCAACCTCCACACCAGCCACGGCGGAACCCGGGTCGCCTGCGCCGTCCACGACGAAGCCGACGGCGAGGCAGAACGTGCTCGAAACCCAGGAAGGGCTCGCATCGTACTTCGGGCCTGGCTTCGAGGGCAGAGTCACGGCGAGCGGCGCAACGTTCGACAAGGACTCGATGGTCGCCGCTCACCCGAGCTACCCGTTCGGCACGCTCGTGCGCGTCACGAACCTGGCCAACGGCCGCGCCGTCATCGTGCGCGTGGTCGATCGTGGTCCGGCCAAGAACGTTCAGGCCGAGGGCGTACTCATCGATCTGTCGTCAGGCGCGGCACGCAACCTCGGATTCACCGCAGCGGGCCGCACCCGCGTGAAGCTCGAAGTCCTACGATGGGGCTAGAAACGATAGTGACTGGCGACTGAAGGTCTTTGATTCAGAGGCCGCCCACGCTTCCGCGGTGGGGCTGACTCGTGAACAGTTCTTGGTCCTTGGTCCCGGACGGCTCGTTGTACTGGCTTCACGAAGACGTCACGATGCTGGACTAGTTTCATCGGCAACGTGATCGGAGCCCTGCGCCCAGCCTGGCCATATCTCCGCCCGTACCGACGCGGCCTTGCGCTCGGCCTCGCAACAATTCTGTTGATGGAAACGGCCGCGGTCGGCCTGCCACTCCTGATCCGCCGTGGGGTAGATACCCTCACTCACGGGGACGCGTTGCGTGACGTGCTCGATATTGCGGCGTTGATCGCCATGGCGGCTGCGGTCAAGGGCGTTCTGCACTTCTGGACCCGCCGCGTGTTCATCGGCATCTCGCGTGATGTCGAGTACGACATCCGCAGCGATCTCTTCCGCCACTTCGTCACGCTCTCGCCGGACTTCTATCGAGGTCACCGCACCGGCGATCTGATGGCGAGGGCCACCAACGATCTCAACGCCGTGCGTCTGATGGTCGGCCCGGGGTTGATGAACTGGCTGGATTCCTGTTTCGTGTTCGTTCCTGCCGCCATGGTCATGGCCGTCGTCGATTGGCCGCTGACGCTCGCTGCGCTCCTGCCGGCGCCGTTCATCACGCTGTGTGTGATCTGGTTCGGCGACGCGATTCACCGCCGGTTCGAGTTGATCCAGGAAGCGTTTTCCGACATCAGCAGCCGCGTCCAGGAAAACGTCGCCGGTGTGCGTGTCGTCCGAGCCTACGCGCAGGAGGACGACGAGATGGCGAAGTTCGGCCGTCTCGACGCGGCGTACGTGCGCCAGCACCTGCGGCTGGCGTGGGTGTCGGGCGTGTTCACGCCGCTGTTGCAGTTTCTGGTCGGGCTCACGGCACTGGCGGTGCTGTGGTTTGGTGGCTATCGAGTCCTGCAGGGCCACATGACGCTGGGCAGCTACGTGATGTTCAACACCTACATCGCGATCCTGGTCAGGCCGATGGTCACCATTGGACGGGTGATGAACATCATGCAGCGCGGGACGGCGTCGCTGCGCCGCATTCAAGCGCTGATGGAGGCGCGCCCGACTATCGCAGCGCCCGTGAACTCGCCACGAGGCCTCGCAGTCCCTGCGCGCGGTGAGATCGAGTTCTCCGACATCAGCATCCGATTCCCCACCGGTCGCGGCCTCGATCGCGTCAACCTGCGCATCTCCGCCGGAACGACGGTGGCGATCGTCGGACCCACTGGCAGCGGCAAGAGCACGCTGGCGAACCTCATTCCGCGGCTGCTCGATCCGGACCGCGGGGACGTGCGCATCGACGGGACCAACGCTCGAGACGTCGATCCGCCGCTTTTGCGGCGACGAATCGGCGTGGTCCCGCAGGAGACCTATCTGTTCAGCGCGACGCTGGCCGAGAACTTGTCGTTCGGCGCCGACGGCGATGTGCCGGAGGAACGGATGCGATGGGCCGCGCGCATCGCCTGCCTCGACGCCGACGTTGAAGAATTTCCACGCGGCTACGCCACGATCGTCGGCGAACGTGGCATCAGCCTGTCGGGAGGCCAGAAACAGCGGACCGCGCTCGCGAGGGCGATCCTTCGCGACCCGCACATCCTGATTCTGGACGATGCACTGGCGAGCGTGGACACGCTGACCGAAGCCAGGATCCTCTCGGGCCTGCGCGACGTGATGTGCGAACGCACGACAATCCTCATCTCGCATCGCGCGTCAACGGTTCGTCACGCCGATTCGATCGTCGTGTTGGAGCAGGGACGTATCACGCAACAGGGCACGCACGACCAGCTCCTGGCGCAGGACGGCTACTACGCGAGGTTCCATCGCGACCAGTTGATCGAGGCAGAGCTCGATGCCGCCGTCTGAGGGAAGCCCGCGCATGTCGACGCTGCGCGTGATGACATTCAACGTCCGGCAGCCCGACCTCGACGAGGGCGAGAACAGCTGGGAAGCGCGGCGCGACCTGCTGGTCGAGACGATCCTCGAGCAGGACCCCGACTTGATCGGCACCCAGGAACTGTTCCTTCTGCAGGCCGGGTACATCGTCGCGAAAGCGCCCCAGTACGCCTGGTTCGGGACCGGACGGTTCGGTACGCACGAGGACAAACACGTCGGCATTTTCTACAGGAAGGGCCGCTGTCGGTTGTCGCTGTGCGGCGACGTGTGGCTGTCGGAGACACCTGACGTGCCGGGCAGCTCGTCATGGGACATCATCCGTCCGCGACAGCTCACCTGGGGCGCGTTCCAGATTGGCGACGTCGGTCTCTTCCTGCTGAACACGCACTTTCCTTATCGCACGGTGGAGCAGGAAGCGCGACGACAGACCGCGTTGTTGATCAAGGAACGCGTCGCCGCCATTCCCGCCGCGACGCCAGTGATAGTGACCGCTGATGCGAACTCGCTCATCGACAGTGAGCCGTATCGGCTGCTCGCGAGCGATCTGCGGGACGCGTGGTGCACCGCCGCGAGGCGCATAGGTCCCGAAGGGACGCTGAACGGCTTCGGACGGCATGTCAACACTGGTCGCCGCATCGACTGGATCCTCTACCGGGCGCTGTGGCCGGTGCGCGAGGTCGAGACCGTGACGTGCAACCGCAACGGCCGCTATCCGTCCGATCACTTTCCGGTGGTCGCCACCTTCGAGATACCCGTCACCTCTTCCGACCCCGGAGCCATTCGCAATCGCCGCACGCAAAGGAGCCGCTCATGAGCACCACGCTTGCCGATGCTGCTGTCGTCACCGATACGCCACCGCCCGGCCCTCGCGCCAGGCAGCCGCTCTCCGAGCAGCCGCGCATCGATCCCACCGCGCACGTGCGGCAGTCTACGCTCGGCGCCTGGACCTCGGTGGGCGCACGCACGACCATCGCTGAAACCGTGATGCGCGACTACTCCTACGTCGTCAACGACAGCAGCATCATCTACGCCGAGATCGGCAAGTTCTGTTCAATCGCCGCGCACACCCGCCTCAATCCGGGGAACCACCCCCTCGATCGCGCGGCGCTGCACCACTTCACCTATCGCAGCGTGTCCTATCGGCTCGGTGCGGAGGACGACGCAACGTTCTTCGATTGGCGGCGCAGCCACAAGGTGACGCTGGGGCATGACGTGTGGATCGGCCACGGCGCCACGATACTCCCTGGCGTAACGGTCGGGACCGGTGCGGGCATCGGCGCGGGCGCGGTCGTGAGCAAGGATGTTCCCCCGTTCGCCGTCGTCGCGGGAGTGCCGGCGAAGATCATCCGCTACCGCTTCGACGAGCGGATGCGCGAAGCGCTGTTGAAGATTGGGTGGTGGGACTGGTCGCGCGAGCAGCTGAGCGCGGCGCTGCCCGACTTCCGCGCTCTCCGGATTGAGGAGTTCGTCGCAAAATACGGTGAGTGATGACGCCGGAGTCTCGACGATCATACCTGCGAGGCGGCGGCCTCCGACTCGACGGGATCCGGCTCGCCGTACTGCAGACGGTGCAGGTTCCAATAGATGCCGCGGTGTGCGAGGAGCTCCCGATGCGTGCCTTCCTCGCGCAACCGGCCCTTGTGCATGACGAGAATGCGAGACGCCCGCTCGATCGTCGAGAGGCGGTGGGCGATGACGACCGCCGTGCGGCCCTCGAGGATCGCCGACATCGCCGCCCGCACGTGCAGTTCGGTATCGGTGTCCACCGATGACGTCGCCTCGTCGAGAATGAGACACGGGGGATCGTGTGCGAGGGCGCGCGCGAAGCCGATCAACTGCTTCTGCCCCATCGACAGACCATGCCCACGCTCGCGGACCGGCTCGGCAAAGCCTCGAGGCAGCGAGTCGATGAAGTCGCGCAGGTTGACGCGCTCCACCGAGTCGAGCACCTGCTCGTCGGTGATCCATTCCGTGCCGAGGCGGATGTTGTCAGAGATCGTTCCTGTGAACAGATGCGGATCCTGCAGGACGACACCGAACCGTCGCCGGAGATCGATCGGATCGAGATCTCGAATGTCCACGCCGCCGATACGAATGCACCCGCGTTGGATGTCGTAGAAGCGCAGGAGCAGGTTGACCAGCGTCGTCTTTCCTGCACCGGTGTGGCCGACGACGGCAACCATTTCACCTGGATTGATGGTGAAGCTCACGTCGCGCAGCACCCATTCGTCCGACTTGTATGCGAACCAGACGCGGTCGAATTCGAGAGCCGCGGGTGTCCGCGGAAGCGTGCGAGGGGCCGCCGGTGCGCCGATGCCTGTGGGCGTGTCGAGCAGGGCGAAGATGTTGTCAGACGCCGCCAGGGCGGACTGGACTTCGTTGTACTTGTCGCTGAGCTCCTGCATCGGCCGGAAGAACCGCAGCGCGTACTGGAAAAAAGCCACCAGCACGCCGAGCGTGAGCGCGCCGCGCCGCGTCTGCAGACCGCCGTATGCGAGCAGGCCCGCCACCGCCAGCATCCCGTGGTATTCCACCAGCGGGTTGAACCAGCTGTGAGCGATGATGGCCCGCTTGTAGGCCTGCGTGTTGTCCTCGTTGATGCGATCGAACTGCCGGACGCTCGCCGTCTCGTGGTTGAAGAGCTGCACCACGGTCATGCCGCTGATGTGCTCCTGCAGATACGCATTGATGCGCGACACCGTGATCCGGATTTGCCGATGCGCGGCGGCGGCGATCCGTCGGAATCGCATTGTGGCAAACAACATCGACGGCATGACCACGAGGACGGCGGCGGTCAGCTCCGGGCTGAGACGCAACATGGCGATGACCATGATCCCCATCATCAGCAGGTCGCTGACGATCGAGACGAGGCCGGAGGTGAAGAGATCGTTGAGCGCATCGACATCAGATGTCGCGCGGGTGACAACTCGCCCGACCGGGTTGCGATCGAAGTACTCGATGTCGAGGCGCTGGAGCCGCTCCATGATCTGACGGCGCAGGTCGGACATCGCGAGCTGGCCGGCCCACTGCATCAGATAGCTCTGCGCCACATCGAAAAGGGCGATCAGCACCAGGATCGCGAGGTACGCAGCGGAGACCGCCGCGATCCCCGACCAGCGATCCGCCGGCAGCCAGCCGTCGATCGTCGTCGGTACCGGCGCGGCGACCGGCGCCATATACCGATCGACCGCCAGCCGGCTCAGGAGCGGTCCGACGATCTGCAGCAACGACGAAAGGGACAGCAGTAACCCGGCCCCGAGCACCTTGCCCCAGTACGGGCGCATGTAGGTGAGAAGGCGACGCATCAGGCGTGCGTCGTAGAAGCGGCTGGGCGCTTCCTCTTCCATCAGGTTCGCGGGCGGATTCTTCACACGAGGGATCCTGTCGTGCTCATCGCGCCGCCAGGACATCGCTGAACGCCGTCACGAACAGCTCGTGGACGTTCGGATTGCTGGCGAGCAGATCGGGGCTGGTGAACGCGAACCGCCGGCCGCGCAAGTCGGAGTACGTGCCGCCACCCTCGGCGACGAGCACGAGGCCGGCGGCAACATCCCAGCTGCTCAACCCGATGTCCCAGAAGGCGTCGAGCCGTCCGCACGCGACGTAGCTGAGATCGAGCGCCGACGATCCGGTCCGCCGCACGCCCTGCGTGCGCATCGCGACGTGATGGAGCGACGGTACGTCCAAATGCCTATGGCGCGCGGCGCTTGGAAAGCCTGTCGTCAGCAGGCACTGCTCGAGCCGATCGACGCTGGAAACGCGCACGCGCTCGTGGTTGCGCCAGGCGCCGCCTCCGTGCTCCGCGGCAAACAGCTCGGCCCGGATTGGATCGAACACGACGCCGACGACCATCTCACCCTCGCGTTCGAGCGCGAGGCTCACGCTGAAGGCCGGGTAACCGCGAGCGAAGTTCTTCGTGCCGTCGAGTGGATCGACATGCCAGCGATACATCGACGAACTGCCACGGTAGCCACCGCTCTCCTCGGCGACAACGCCGTGCGACGGAAACATCACGCGGATGTGATCGAGGACGATCCGCTCGGCGAGCCGATCGGCCTCGGTGACGATGTCGAATTCACCCTTGGCGTCAGTGAAGACGCTACCGTGGGCAAAGCGTTCGGCGAGCACCGCGCCGGCCTCGCGGGCGACCTCGATGGCGACGCGCAGGTACTCCGCGGTCATTGTTCAACGCTGGTCGTGACGGCCCGCTCCCTGGACTCGACAGCTGCGACGCCCTGCTTCGCGACGAAGGGCAATCGCTGTGTCAGCCGAAACGGCGCGTCGGCGTGCGGCTGCTCGAACAGGCAGACGGCGTCGATGATGAGCGGCGTGTCGCACATCGGCGCCGCCATGCGCCCGAGTTGAGCGCAGATCCGATCGGCTTCGTCACGGTCGAGGCCGCTTGCCAGCGTCATGTGGAAGCGCCATTCGTCGAGCACGTACGGATAGCCCCAGTAAGCCAGGAGCGCCTGCTGCCTCGGTGTCAGCCGTGCAGGGTTGCGGCGGCCGATCTCGGCCGGCGTAGAGGGGGCGCGGAACCGATCGAACTGTCGGACACACGCAGCAGCCAGATCGGCAAGTGGCATCGACTCAGAACTCAACACCAGCGCAATGAAGTTGGAGATCCGCGCCACACGTAACCGCGCTGCGTCGATCGGCACGCGTCCCATCGCGAATTTGTCGAGGCTGCCAATGAGTTCCTCGCGCGTCCGCCCCCCAGCAAGGCGAAACGGCGGCTTGAGCGTAGCGTGGAATCCGTACAGCCCTGGCGACGCCGCGAGTCGCTGCCACTGATCGGGGCTGACGCCATCGACGATCGGATGAGGCAGCGTGTCGCCGGTCGCCGCATCACGACCCACGCACGCGCTGCCGAACTGATAGAGCGAGGACTCGACAGGCGGCGTGAAGTAGATCGCGAAGCGCGCCTCCCGATGCGCTGTCATCTGTGAATGTCAACACGCTGGAGTGACGACGCGGCAACGGCGCGCACACAACGTCATCACATCGTGCGACCGTTGGATCGGCTGCCCGCACAAACAGAGTTTGCGCCGACGACGCAGCGCTTTCATCCGAACGTGACGATCGCTGCCTAGCATCTCGCCGATGTCGTCACGAATCGCGCGCGATCGCGCGATCGCGATGCCGTGCATGACCCCCCATTGAAAGGTATCCGCGATGAAACGAGCGTTGCTGTTGATCCTGTGCACTCTCGCCGCGACACCCGTCGCGGCTCAATCGGATCGCGGGCGGCTGACCGGCACGGTCTACGATCCGTCCGGCGCAGTCGTGCCGAAGGCAATCATCGTCGTCACCAATCAATTGACGCAGGCACTGAGACAGGTGGCCGCGGACGACAAGGGTCGCTATCGGGTGGACAATCTGCTGCCCGCGCTCTACTTGATCAAGGCCACGGCGTCGGGGTTCAACGAGAACGTTGTGACCGACGTGATCCTTGCCGCAGGAGAGGAGCGCGCCGTCAACGTCCGTCTGCAGACCGGCGGCGTCACCGAATCGATTGAGGTCACGGCGGAGACCCCGCTCGTCGATACCAGTTCGGCCCGCATCGGCGCGACCATCTCCAATCGTGAGGTCGACAACCTGCCGCTCAACGGACGCCAGGTGGCGCAGTTGTATCTGCTGGCACCCGGAGCGACATCAACGGGCAGCGGCTCGTTCAACGACGTCCGCTTTGCCGGTCGTGCCAACGAACAGAACGTGATCCGCTACGACGGCGTCGAGGCGGGCACGATCATCGACTCGAATCCCGGCGACATCAACGGGTCTGGCGGCGGCGCCGCTTCGTTCCGCCTGTCGCAGAGTCTCGAGAACATCCAGGAGTTCCGCGTCGAGTCGAGCAGCTATACCGCGGAGCACGGGCGCGGCACCGGCGGGCAGATCACGGTCATCACCAAATCCGGCTCGAATGCGTTCCACGGAGCGGTATTCGAGAATGTCCGCAACGACATCTTCGATGCGCGGAACTACTTCGATAAAGGCGAGAAGCCGGCGCCGCTGCGCCTCAACCAGTTCGGAGGCAGCATTGGCGGGCCGATCGTCACGGACCGCATCTTCTTCTTTTTCGCCAACGAGAACCTGTTCCAGCGCGTCTACGTGCCGTTCCGCGCCAGCACGCTGAGCGCCTTCGCGCGATCGCAGGCGGTGCCAGCCGTGCAGCCGCTGCTCGCCGCGTTTCCGGCCGGCAGCGAGCCGACGGCGAGTCCGTTGTTCGACCTGGCCTCAGCCACACTCCCCTCGTCAGTCAACGAGCACTTCGCGAATGTCCGCGTCGACGCCCGCATCAACGACCGGAACAACGTCTACGTGCGGTTCACCCACGATACGGGCGACGCAACAACCCCCAACGACATCAGCGGCAGCGCGACGGTCATCAAGACGCGTCCCATCAACGCGATCGCCGACTTGACCACGATCGCGTCGTCGAACATGGTGAATGATTTCAAGATCGGCTACAACGCGCTCGAGTCGAGCAACCTGCGCGAAGGCGTCAGGCTCCCTGGACTCGATTTGTCGAACGTGACCATCAGCATCGGCGGCGCGGCGCAGTCGGGGTCGACCGGCATCGTCACACCGACCGGCGCCGGATCCACACCGCTCGTGCAGGGGATGACCTACGACAACAACGAGTTCGAGATCATCGACAACCTCTCGTGGAACCGCGGCAACCACAGCTTCAAGACCGGTTTCGAGATCAACCCTCGCGTCATGGACATGGACCAGCTCGGCGGCATCGTCTATACCTACGCGACCCTCCAGACCTTCCTCAGCAACCAGCCGTCACGTGTGCAACTCTCGAGTGACCTCGGTGCGACACCAAGCCCCTTCCACAACGGCGCGACCGGCCTGCGGCGCGGCCTGCAGTCGTTCTACGGCATGTATGTTCAGGACGAATGGCGCGTGCGATCGAACATCACGATGAACTACGGCCTGCGCTACGACTATTTCACCGGTCTCAGGGAGGAAAACGATCGCGGCGTCGGCGTCGACACGGTCACGGGCGCACTGGAGAAGTCAGGCGAGCCGTTCTACGCCGTGTCCAGGAAGAACATCGGCCCTCGGCTCGGAATCACGTGGGCGCCGGAATCACTGCACGGCAACACCGTGATCAGGGGTGGAAGCGGCATCTACTACGGGCCCGGGCAAGGTGAAGATCAAACGCAGCTCATCCTCA
>Ga0126377_10002683_pt1 | contig 12350 bp, 8 predicted proteins | sample PanSoiMetPlot_22_FD_92647 | JGI IMG/M metagenome (GOLD analysis project Ga0126377, IMG submission 92647) | Tropical forest soil microbial communities from Panama - MetaG Plot_22 | ecosystem: Environmental > Terrestrial > Soil > Tropical forest > Bulk soil | place: Panama | collected 2016-02-17
CCGCTGATGAGCGCGGCGCCGGCGAGCGCCACCGACCAGCCGAAATGATCAGCAGCCGCGCCGTCATTCGCTCTCAGCGTTGGCCCCGTCGTCCAGGACGAGCCAGAACGCGCGAAAATGTAGACCGACCCCTGGTCCTGCTTCCCGCCGACATCGTCCAGGGGAGCGCCCACAGCCACCCGGTCACCGCTGATGGAGATTGAATAGCCGAACAGATCGCCCGCCGCGCCGTCGCTGGCCAGCAGACGCGCTTGCTGTGTCCACGTTCCGCCGCTGCGAACGAAGACGTAGGCCGCGCCCTGATTGGCATTGCCATTGATGCTCTTCTGGATCGCGCCGATGACGATGTAATCGCCGCTGATGGAGACGGAGTAGCCAAACAGGTCGCCTGCCGCGCCGTCGTTGGCGAAGAGTTGCGCAGCCTGAGTCCACGCCGCGCCGTTGCGCATATAGACGAAGGCGGAACCTCGATCGGAAGCCGTACCCACGTCATAGTACGGGGCGCTGACCACCGCCGTGTCGCCGTCAATCGCCACTGCCGCGCCGAAGCTATTGTTCGCTCCGCCGCCGCCGTTGTTGAGTTTCTGTTGTTCGACGTAACCGCAGCCGAAGAAATAGACCGCGCCTTGATTCGCCTTCGCGCCGATATCGGCGTTAGAAACCCCGACAACAACCGCATCGTCGCCCAGCGCTACTGCGGAGCCGAAAGCGTCGCCTGTCACGCTCTCTTGCGCCGTGAGCTTCTGTCGCTGCGTCCATGCCGCGCCCGAACGGGAAAATAGATAGGCCGCGCCTTGATCTTTGGCCGCGCCGATGTCGGCGAGGGTCGCTCCGACCAGCGCCGTGATGCCGTGAATCGCCACCGTTTGGCCAAAAAGGTCATTCGCCGCTCCATCGCCGGCCGTCAGTTTCTGTTGTTGTGACCAGGATACTCCCGACCGGACGAAGACATAGGCCGAGCCTTGAGAGGCGTTTGTCCCTATTTTGTCGCCGATCGCGCCGACCAGGATTGTGTCGCCGCTAATAGCGACGGCGCCGCCGAACTCGTCATCAGTCTCGCCGTCACCGGCCGTGAGCTTTTGTTGGAAGGTCCAGACGGCCCCCGACCGCGCAAACACGTATGCCGAGCCTTGACCGGGGTTTGCTCCGATCTTGTCAAGCTGAGCGCCAATGACGATCGTGTCGTTGCTGATACCGACTGCGGCGCCGAAAAGGTCGCCCTCCTCGCCGTCGTTGGCGATCAGCTTGAATGGCTGCGACCAGACCGTCCCCGACCGCACGAAGACGTAGGCCGAGCCTTGATCGATGTTTGTCCCAATATTGTCTTCGGGCGAGCTGATGACGATTGTGTCGCCGCTGAGAGCGACTGCGCTACCGAAAAAATCCGGCGGCTCGACATCATTGGCAGTGAGCTTCTGCTGGAAGGACCAGACGCCGCCCGATCGCACGAAGACATAGGCCGCGCGTTCGCCAATCGCGCAGACGACGATAGTGTCGCCGCTGATCGCAATGGTGGCGCCGAACCCGTCCTGCATCCCGCCGTCATTGGCAGTGAGCTTCTGCTGGAAGGACCAGATTCCGCTCGACCTGACATACACACTGGCTGAACCTTGACTGGTATTGGCTCCGATGTCGTCAAGCGGAGCGCCGACGACAAGCGTGTCGCCGCTGACGGCAACCGACCGGCCAAATTGGTCGTCGGCCGCGCCGTCAATGGAAACCAGCCTGGCAAGCTGCGCGAGAGGCGGATCAATGAGTTGGGGCGCCGCGGCTTCGCCGTTGAGCGTGAGCGGGACGGAGCTCGCGCCTGCCGTGAATTTCGTCCATTGAAGATAGAATGCTGCCGATAGAACGACGACGATGAGAAAACCTGTCCTGGCTAACACGCGACGCATATTACAACTCCTCGCTTTTTCCAAAGCGCGGAGTAAATCCCCTCCCGGGTTGCGTCCCGCAGACTGGAATTTACTCCGCAGATAGAATTCATGCATTGAACTCCGCATGGGAAAGTAGCCGAACCTGGTTGGCGCTTTTACTTTCCGACGCACTTCTTGCACTCAGCGGGGCATTGACCGTATTCATCGCGGGGACAGATCTGGCCGCCACCACCGGGAAGGGGGCGTGGGCTGCACTCCTCCTTCGACCACTCGACTTTTTCATACTTCCACTTTCCATCTTCGCAGGTCGGGATGAAACAGGGTTTGCAGGCGATCTTGCAGCCTCGGTTCGGGGGACGCGGACCTGGACACCCCGAAGGATTCGTTGATACAACTCGCGCTTCCTTGACTTTTCCGGCGTTGGCGACTTTGCCGGAGTCGGCGACTTTGCCGGCGACTTTAGTGGAGTCGGCGACTTTGCCGGCGACTTTGCCGGCCCCGGCGACCTTGCCGGCGTCGGCTTTATCTTTATCTTTTCCCTTCCCTTTTTGCGGATTGACTCCGGCCCAAACGGCTAACGAACAAACCGCGATCAATAACGTAAACAGGATGAATTTTCTTCGCATAAATTACCTACCTTTCATGTGTTGGCTGATGTGTTACTTGTGGGGGTTGATGTGTTCCTTGTGTTGGCTGATGTGTTAATCGTGATGGCTGATGTGTTACTTGGCCACAAAAATTCCTGTGAAATTTCCATCAGTGGAGTTGGCCTCGACGGTATTGTTTCTGCGAGTGAGCAACAGGCCGCCAGAGGCGGATAAAAGTCCCGTGGTATTGCCGGTGATGACCGAGTTCGAGACGCGCACGGTTGAGCCCGTAAACGCGCTCACCACGCCGAACTGGCTATTCGTGATCTCGCATCTTTCCACGTCCACCTGGATCGATCCGCCAGCGCCGGCATTACCGCGGATTGCCACACCCGAACGGTTGAAGAGCGAATCGCGCGCGACCACCCTTAACGTATTGAGACCCTGGGGACCGGTGTTCGCGTCAATTCCTGCCGAGGTTAGCGATGCGAAGCGGCAATTTTCCACCACGGCGTTCACCTGGGAATTAACCACCTTGGCGCTCGGCGCGAGATCGATTCCCGTCTCCATAGAATGGAAGACGCAGTTTTTGAACTGGTATGTTCCTCCGCCGTTTACATACACGCCAAGCCTGAAGCGGGTAAACGTGCAGTCTTCGGCCAGCAATCTGATCCCCGCGCCGCGCAGCGCATCCTGCGTCACGCCCTGTCCGTCAAAGATCAGGTTGCGCAAGACCAGGGTGTGGCATTCGCCCGCCGAACTGCATAACGAAGCTGGGTAGGCAAATCTGAAGATCGTGCCGTTGGTAACCGCTGCGCTGAAGACCGCAGACACGCCTGGCGCGGCGGCGATCGTCACGTTTTTGTCGATAATGATTGAATCGTCGTAATCGCCGGAATCAACGATCAGGACCTGTCCGCCGACCGGCGCCTGAGTGAGAGCGAAATTGACCGTGCGGCATGGCGCCGCCACTGTGCAAGTCCCGCCGTCAACCCCGTTGCGCGCGGAAACGAAGACCGTCGCCTGAGCCTGCGCGCTCGTGGCCGCGGCGCCGAGAAGCAGCGCCCCTAGCAACAACTGATTGATTGATGAGCCGGTACGATCTGATTGCCCCTTGCGAATCAGCGGTCCGCTGACCCCGCCTACGATCCCTCCGATCAATCCTCCGAACGCCGCCGAAGACATTCCAACATAACGTCCGATGATGTAAACGATGGTTCCCGCGACGGCCCCTACAATGACCCCGACCAGTAATCCCTTGAACAGATTATTACTTGATCTCATAGTTTCCCTCCCTCTCATTTCTTTTTGGCCTTAGCGGTTTTCGAGCCGGTCGGCGCCTGTTGCTTGGGGCTTGGATTGGCGCCCGAAACCTCCAACTTACCTCCAATGACTACCTTGTCGACGCGAGGACGGGTGCCGACGGTCTTAGCCGCATTGCAGACCCAGCGGTTATTCGGCGCATCCCTGGTGACCTCTTTGTCCTTACAGACGTTTTCGCACTTCCCGAAAGTGCTGCTCCCCGGCGTATCAATGCGTTCGCAATTCTTACCGGCGACGTCCTGCCCCATTTTCTTTTCGAAGACCAAAGCCGACGCCGGCGATTGCGACGAGATCAAGGTCGCTGCGGACAACAGTCCGGCGCCGATGACCGCGAACAATGTTTTGAAATTCGTAGTTTTCATAATTTTTCTCCATTTTCTCCCAGGTTAAGTCGAAGGTCTTGCGACACTCCGACGATGTTTCTTCGCCCCCAAACCTTAGTCGCAGTTTGCTTAGCGAACTGGACCGTTGGAGCGCATGCTTGATATGAGTTGCTTCAGAGCTTCAATTTGTTGCTGTTGTTGCGAGATCTGTTCTTGTTGCGCCTGAATCTGGCGCTGCTGCTCTTTGATTGCGTTGATTAAGACAACGGTGAGAATTCCTTCTTTGACATCTTCGACTTCCCCTTTGTCGTTGCGCGTGACCAGCGCCGGCTCAACTTCGGCGACATCTTCGGCGTTCAACCCAAAATCGCGTAATCCGTCCGCTTTCCATCTGAATGCGACCGGTTTCAATCGGTTAATAAGCTCCAGGCCGCCCGAAAACGGTTCCACGTCGGTTTTGTTGTTCAAAGATGATGAGGTCGATGTACAGGGAGCCAGTATGTATCCCCCTGTTCCCGGTGGAAGGAATTGCGTTCGCGCGCAAACGCGAATCGTTGAAGGCGCGGGACGGAATAGGTCGGAAATAACTATGTTCCCGGTGAATATGCCGGAGAGGCCATTAGCGTTGAAGGTTTCTACGTAAGCGCCACCGCCGGTTACGATAGGGGCGCTGGCGCCGAGTACAAGCTTGCCAGGAATTGTTGTGGTCTGGTCGCCGCGGCCGAGAACAATCGTATTGCTTCTCGAAACAGTGACGCCTCTGCCAATTACTATCGAATTAGTCACCTGTGTAGAGAAATCAGGGTTTCCGGCGAACGCTCCGATGAAGATGTTACTGCCGCCCGTCGTGGTGAAAACTCCCGCTCTGTAACCCAGGAACGTGTTATGTGTCCCGGATGTGTTTTGGGCGCCGGCGGAGGACCCAAAGAACGCATTATTGATACCAAACGTGTTACTACCGCCTGCTCCCACACCAACGAAGGAATTGTCACTGCCGGTTGTGTTACCCGCGCCGGCGCCAACTCCAACGAATAGGTTACTCAGTCCCGGATTGCTTAAGATGCGATTGCCAGCAATGTTGTACTGGGTTGTGGCGTTGAAAATGTTAGCCGCGCCGTTGCCGGCGATAGCGAAGTTCGCGGCGGACTGAAGATTGACTGAGTTTTGAATGTAGCTCGCGCTGCCGGCGGGGATATCCGGGGCGGTGAGAGGCGCGCTCCTCCACGCCCCTGCGCCGTTGCTGCGCAGGAAGTTGGTTTCGACGCCCGGAGAGCTTAATCCGGTGCCTCCGTTACCCGCCGGGACGACGCCGAGAGCGATATTCGGTGTGGTGGTGGGATTCGTCACCACTAACGGGCTGCTTGCGCTTACGGCGGTTACGCCGCTGTTTCCTTGCGGCCCGGTATCTCCTTTTTGAGCGACAATCGTCCAATCGGCTCCTTCGATCGGCGTAACATTCTCGTTGTCCCTAAGGGCGCGCCATGATGAACCCTTGTCGCTGACAGCGTCATCGGCGACGTAATGCGTGGCCGCATCCCATGCCCCCTTCCAATTCAGTCCCTTAGGTCCCTGGGGCCCGGCTGGCCCTTGTTCCCCGGTCGCTCCGGTCGGACCCGCCGGCCCTTGCGCTCCTGCTGGTCCTTGCGGACCGATTGGTCCCGGCGGACCGACTTGCCCTTGTGGCCCATTATCTCCTTTGTCTCCCTTGTCTCCTTTCATGCCCGGAGGGCCGGTCGCAAAGTCCACTATCGAGATTGTCGTGAACTTCGGATCAACATTGTTATATCGCCCTTTCTCGTCTTTCGATGAAGGCGCCTCGCCGGTGACTTTTCCCGAACCGATCGCGTTGTTCGCAGTGAAGCTTATCTTCACACAAAAGCTGTCTCCCGGCATGAAGCGCTTGCTTGCTCCCGTATAACTAATGACGATCTGGTTAGGATCCGAGCCGAGTGAGGCCGAAAAGTCCGCCGCCTGCAAATTAGAGGAATTGACCATCACCGTAGCAGCGGCCGTAGATACAACTCCTATGCTCGGATCGAATGTCAGCTTGAAGACATCCCCATCCTGAATAGATTTTGTCGAAGAGGGGTTGCCATTCGAAACGCATACGAAGGTATCGGAGACTTGTCCCGCCGGAAACAAATTTGGCGCAACGGTGATTACGGGAGTTATCTGAGATTTGGCTTCGTCGTCATCTGCCCGTGCGGGAATGGCCGGGAATAAGCATGCTGTGATAACAAATATGGCTATCGAAAGCGCCTTTGATAATTTCATAACGTCCATGGTCTTCTCCGCCTTCTCTTGTTTAGTCGAAGGCCTTACGACACTACGACCAGGTATTGATCGAATCGATCAATCTCAACTCCGAATTGCCTCAATCGGGAATGTTGCCGGAAGTCAGGCCATATTACCGGCGGCGTAAAATTTGGGCGCAGGACCACCGGTCACGGCCGGTAATCGGTGTGGTGATTGAAGATGAGATTTTAAATTTAAGGCGGGAAGTCAGCGGCGCATGTTCCGGACATCTGACAACAGGCGGCGGGCAATATCTGAATCCGGGTTGGCTTTTTGCAAAGTGCGTAATTCCCTTTCGGCTTCATCCAGCAGCCCGGCGTCGGCGTAGAGCAACGCGAGCGTCAAATGCGATGAAGCGTAATCGCGCCGCGATCGCGTCAATTCGTTCGCTCTGACCTGGTCGAGAATGCGGAATTTCGCCTGTGGCGCGGGCAGACGCGGAGTAATGAAATCCTGACCGTCTTTGGTCGCCTTCACCTGCCAGGAAAACACGACGCCGCGTTTGAGCGGCTTGGGCGGAGTCCACGTATTCCCGGCGAGCGACGCGCTGCTAGAAATGAGGGTGAAGGCGTCGTCGTAGATCTCGACGACGTAACTCGTCGCGCCTTCCAATCGCGTCCATCGAAAAGCCGGGCGATCGGAGAGCGTCACTTTCCCGACCGGCTCGATTACAGAAAACCTGTCGCTCTGATTATCGGAGCCTCTGATTACCAGGCTGCCGGGCCGCGGTAATGCTGCCAGAAGCGGCGATTTTTCAAGTCGTCGATTGGTGAGCGCCTCCTTGACCATTTGCTGGTGGGACGGAGGCAAATAATCAACGCCTGACAGTTTGCCTTCCCCATCCAATGCCACCAGTCCGCCGCCATCATTGAGTTGAGCGAGCAGCTTCTCTCCCGCGCCTTCCTCCGGCCGAGTGGGAGAGACAATCGGAGTTACCGTTGGAGTCGGCGTTGTTTCGGTTATCGTCTCTTTCTGTCGCTTCCCCTGCCAGATCAACCACCCGGCGACTATCAATACGAGGGCGGTCAACGCCGAGCCGAAAACGAGCGCGGGAGATCTGTGTGTGATCGACGTAACAAACCGGCGCCAACGGCTTTCGACCAGAGCGCGAACAGTCGCCGGTTGATACTCGCGGCCCAGCTCCGGGGCGACCTGGTTCCTGAAAGCGCGCAGGTCATTCACAGCCGCACCGCACATCTCGCAGCCGGTCAAATGATCTTTGATCGCCCGCAGTTCTTCGTCCGACAGATTGCCTTCAACATAATCAGCCGTCTGCTCAAAAATCAGATGCGTCAGAGTCAAGGAGGCCGAACGCGCTTCCGCCGCGGCGCCGAGCGTATCAGAAGCCATCGAAAAGAAGGCCGCATCGCCATCCAGAGCCTGCTCGACTTGCCGCCGGCACGACTCGCAAACGCCCAGGTGGTCGGATGCGGAAATCAATTCAGTCGCCGAGAGCGCGCGACGACCATAGCCCTCTATCTGTTCTTGAGTAAGATGTTCGGACAATTCGTTTTCCTCAGAGCCGGGGACCCGGCTCCCTTCCTACGCATATAAGTCGCCAAAACGCGCCGGATATTACCATCGGGTTAAAAGAATCCTTTCAACCGCCGCGCCAAACGTTCGCGCGCCGATTTGCGCGCGTTGATAACCTGTTGCCGCGTCATTTGCAGCAACTCGGCGATCTTGGCGTCCTCCAGCGGCGTCTCGTTCCAGACCCCGGCGAGTCTTTCGGCGCTCATCTCAAGCGCCTCCGCCAGTTGGCGAAGAGTCGCTATTCCCAGAGCCGGAAACAGCGCGATGCATCCCTGTCCATCGTGGTCCCGCAAATTGAGCAGCAGCGCCACTCGCTGCTGGCGCGGAAGCTGGCGCACTTCCTCCCAGAGCCGTTGCAGAAAGACGCGTTTTTCCACTCGCCACGCGACATCCGCTTCTTTGTCGGCGATATCGAAACCGCCGTCGTCCGGGCCTCCGTCAATTGACTCGACCACCCGATCCTTGATCTGCAACAAGACAGCCATCGCCTTTACCAGTTCATCGAACTCGACCGGCCCGCCAAGGTGATTGAAGACGGCCGCCAGGGCCTCATTGAGTTTCGCCGCGCGACAGGCGCCGCCAAGCGTCTCGAGCAGCTTTCCGTCTTGAGATAGTCGCCTGAGACTGGCCGCCTCGGCGGACGGTCTCCGCCCCTTCCAGGCGGCGAACCCGGCGATCAGCCTTTTTGATTCATCCTTTTCTTCGGTCTCTTCGGCGCCTTCGCGCCAGATGGCGAAACCAGCCTGACGAGTCAAGAGGTATTGAATCCGATTTCTGAGCGCATGCCGTTCGGGAAATTGACGGCGCATCCAGCGGGCGCAGAGGCGATAAGTAATCGTGGCGGCCAGCCCGCGAACGTCCTGGATCGGGTGTGTCTCCACATCGGCGCGGAATTTTTGCAGCTCGGCCAACAGTTGCGCGATCGCTTCCTGACGCAGGTCTTCGGCCTCGGCTTCCGCGCCTCCGCAGGCGGAATTGAGGCGCAGCTTATAACGGATGATTCCGTTGATAACCGGCGCGGCCTGCGCGGCGATGAGGCGCCCCAGAAGCTCGTCCGCCTCTTCGCCATCAACCTTCAAGAGCAGCGGCTCGAGCAGGCTGTCAATTTGTGGGGATGATTTTTTCACTACTCAGTACTCAACCGCAGCAGAAGCCATCGCCACAAACGCGCTGATCTCATCAGCCATATCCCCATCGCTGCCCAACCGTTGAAGCAGGATTATCCCCACCAGTTCTTTCTGCGGATCGATAAAGCCATAAGTCCGGTACAGGCCGCCGTGCCCGTAGGTCCCGATCGAATTCAGCCTGAACATTCCCTCGACGTTTCGCACAACACTCCAACCAAGACCGAACCCCACCCCCGGCGAAAAGCCCGCCTTCAGATCGCCCGTGTGAACGCGCGTCATCAAATCCACCGAGGCTTTCGACAGAATCCGCTTGCCGCCGAACACGCCGCCGTTGAGCGTCATTTGATAAAAGCGGAACAGATCGGGCGCCGTCGAATAGAGTCCCGCTTCGGGCGACGGATATTTCGCGCCGGTTCGGTAAAGGTCGACATCCGCTTTCTTCAGCCCTTCGGCGTCGAGATGATAGACCGAGGCGATGCGATCATATTTGCTTTCGGGCGGGAAGAAGTGACTGTCTTTCATTTCGAGCGGTTGAAAGATCCGCTCCGAGATGAACTCTTCGTAGCTCTTACCCGAAACGACCTCGATGATGCGTCCCAGCGTGGCTATGCCCATGTTGCTGTAGCCCCATTTCGTTCCCGGCTCGAATTCGAGCGGTCGCTGTGGAAAGGCGTCAACCGCCTCGGCCAGCGTGCGGTCGCGTTTGTCGAAGAGGTCTTTGAGGGTTTCGGGATAGCTTCCGCTCATTCCCGAAGTGTGCGTCATCAGATCGCGGATGGTGATCGGACGTGACGGCTTCCTGATTTCGGATAACTCGTTTTCCTGCCCACCGGCCTCTCTCTCTCTGGCCTCCACTTTCAGCAGAATGTTCGCGAAGCTCGGCAGGTATTTCTGGACGGGATCGGTAATCGCCAGCATTCCGTCTTCGACGAGAATCATGATTCCCGCGGCGGTGATGGGCTTGGTCATCGAAGCGATTTGAAAGATCGTGTCGGCGAGCATCGGCGTCTTCTTCTCCAAATCCCGGAAGCCGACGGCGTTCTGGCTGACGATCTCGCCGCGATGCGCGATGAGCGTGACGACGCCGGCGGCCCGCCCCTGATCGACGAATGACTTCATTCGCTCTGCGATCCGGGCGACGCGAGACGCGTCGACTCGTGTTTTGGCCGACGGCGCGGGCGGAGGCTGTCTCTTTTTCTGCAGCGACTGAGCCGCGGGGGCCGGCGCGGGCGTCGCTGGTTTTTTAATCTGCGGCGGCGTTTGAGTCGCGCCGGCGCGTTGAACGAACAAGGAAAAAAATAGAACAAAGATTACAACTGTTTTTTTCATCTCCACTCTTTTGCTATTCCGCGCGCGAGCCGCGCCCGCCGGTCACGCTATTTTGCCGGGGTTGTATTTCTGATGCCGTGATACTTCACGGCGATGTCGATCCTGCCCGCCCAATTTTTTGGCGCGGGTTTGCCAAGCGCCCAGTGGATGGCGTTGATGACCAATCGCTGCACCGCCTCGACCTGAAAATCTTCGGGGTGTCCGAGCGTGGTCATAAAGACGGGCGCGCCCGCCTTGTTCTTCCACGTCCAGGCGACGGGATTTTCAACCGCGTCCTTGCGCTCGGGATCTACGGCGCGTCCGATCAGCAAGCGTTTGGCGTCAGCCGGCGGGTAATTCGGCGCAACATTATAGAGCCAAGAACGGACGTGAAACGATTTATCCACACCCCCCAGGATCGGATCGTTCGCGGCCTCCGAGTTGATCGTCACGTCCGTGCTCGACTTGTGGCCGTAATGAAAATGCCCGCCGCCCCAGCCCGGAGGCGCGCCCAGATAATCAGCCGCGAACGCGTTCCACTTCTCTAGCTCATGTCCTTTGGGATAGTTGAACGCGTGCGTCGTTGTGCGAAACGCGATAACGGGCTTGCCCGAATCGATATATTTGCGGATGTGTTCGATCTGCTCCTTCGGCAATCGCCGCCACCGCAGATAGAAAACAGCCAGATCAGCCTCGCCCAGGGCTTCGAGTCCTGGGATGTTCTCTTCGGCGTTCTCGTCGGGGTGCGACTTCAACACGGTCGCCCGCATCCCGTAACGCTTTTCAAGCTCGGAGGCGATCATCGGCATGGTCTCCTCGGAGCTGTATTCGTGATCGCCCGTGACGAAGACCACGCGCGGGCGCGCCTGCGAAACGCCCACGAAATGAGCGAACGGCGCCAACGAAAAGGCAAGGGCGCAACACATCAGTAAATATTTTGCATTCATAATCGAGTTTCCTGTAAGTGTTTACGGCAGTTTATGGCAGGCGTCTAACCGCGTAAAGCGGCCGCCGATGTCCGCGCGCCTGTCGCCACAGCGGAGGGCTTGACGGAAAAAGCCGCTTATGGGAGCATACGCCTCCGCTAATGATCGTCATTGATTATTCGCATTGACTCGCATTGATAAGGCGGCGTAGCCAAGTGGTAAGGCAGAGGTCTGCAAAACCTTTATTCATCGGTTCGATTCCGATCGCCGCCTCCAATCCTGCCCACAACTTACAGGTGGCCCACTTCTTCAAAATCCGTCATCCGTATCCAAAACGTGACGGATTTTGCAAAATCAGGTCGTTTTTGGGTCCATAGAATCATCCGTTTTTTTCATTCTCGGAACGATATTCTGGACGTCAACCGCCCAGGATATCAACAAGCAACTCAAAAACGAGATCGAGTCAATCGAAGCGCCGCGCCCCCACAGAGATCTGAGATCTTTCCTGGCCGTCTGCTTGACCCTGTTGCTCGTGGAATGCCTTCAAAATGCCGCTAAGCAGGCGCTTCTTGAGGCGCTCACAGTCGTGAAAGCAAAGGGCGCCGATCCGTCCATATGCCCCTTTCTGCCTCAGTGCAATTAGCTACTATGATGGTGGCATATGTCCACATCGGTTTTTCATTATTTCAACAACCTCTGGTTTTGTAACAAGCTTTTATCTGTTTTTTACGGGCACGTTAATTGCCATAGGTTCGGCGTTGACTACAAAGTGACTTCATTAACCGGTCCGCCATTCTATGGCGGACCGGTACTTGTTCCATCAAATCCAAGTACAACCGATTTGTTTACCTGTGGATTCGGGTTAAAAGAATGACGCCGGGCCAAGTGTCGGCGAATAAGCAGTGAACCCTAGTTTGACTGAGGAGGCCGCCGTCGAGACGATGATCAATGTTTTTGTGTTCAAAGTGGCCTCCTCAACGCCGCTTCGGCGCCGACCCCAAATGTCGGACGTTTCGATCGGCCGAGAGTTAAGACGGATGCGGTCACTCGC
>Ga0126377_10002684_pt1 | contig 12348 bp, 10 predicted proteins | sample PanSoiMetPlot_22_FD_92647 | JGI IMG/M metagenome (GOLD analysis project Ga0126377, IMG submission 92647) | Tropical forest soil microbial communities from Panama - MetaG Plot_22 | ecosystem: Environmental > Terrestrial > Soil > Tropical forest > Bulk soil | place: Panama | collected 2016-02-17
CGAAATCTGGGCGTCGCCGACGCGTTTGATCGCCATCAGATCGTCGAATGTCATCGGGCGTTTTGTTTGAGCGTACGCCGCCAAACTCAGGAACGCGGCCACAAAGAGCGCCAATCCGGCCTTGAACGAAGGTTTCATAAAAACTCCTCCAGTTTTTCTGAAAATGTTATCCGCGAGGTTGCGCGATTATAGCACTCGCCACAATAATTCAACCCACCGCTCTGGTGTCAGAACTCATTTACAAAGTGAGCTTATTTCAAAAGAACCCCAAAGGACGTATGGCAAGATGCGAATCACGATTGCGATATTACTGTCCGCGATTACTGCGCTGAGCCAATCGACTCAGCCGAAATACGATCTGCTGCTGAAAAACGGCCACGTCATTGATCCGAAGAACAACATCGACGAGACGCGAGACGTGGCGATCTCGAAAGGCTTGATCGCCGCCGTCGAAAAGAACATCGCCTCATCGACCGCGGCCAAAGTGATCGACCTGAATGGGCTTTACGTCGCGCCGGGCCTCGTCGACATCCACGTCCACGTCTACGCCGGCGCGGGCGGGCGCTCCTACACGGGCGACCTGAGCGTCTATCCCGACGGGCACAGCTTTCGCGGCTGCACGACGACGATGGTTGACGCCGGCACTTCAGGCTGGCGCAACTTCGAGGACTTCAAGCAGCGCGTGATCGACCGCGCCAAGACCCGCGTCTTCGCCTTCATCAACATCGTCGGCAATGGAATGGGCGGCGGCCAGATCGAGCAGAACACCGAAGACATGGACCCACAGCATACGGCGGAGATGGCGAAGAAGTATCCGGAGGTCATCGTCGGCTTCAAGACCGCCCATTACGCCAAACCCGATTGGACGGCCATCGACCGCGTCATCGAAGCGGGCCGATTGGCCAATCTACCGGTGATGGTTGATTACGGCCAGGTGCTGCCCGAACGACCGCACGAGGTGTTTTATTTGAAGAAGATGCGCCCCGGCGACATCTACACCCACATCTACCGCAAGTTCGATCCGACGCTCGACGAAAACGGCAAGGTGCGCGCCTACCTGTTCGAGGCCAAGAAGCGCGGCGTAATCTTCGACGCAGGGCACGGCGGCGGGAGCTTCGTCTGGCGCTACGCCGTGCCCTCGATGAAGCAGGGCTTCGCGCCCGATTCGATCTCGACCGACCTCCACGTGGGCAGCATGAACTCCGGGATGAAGGATATCGTCAACGTGATGTCGAAGTTTTTAATCCTCGGCATGCCGCTTCAGGAAGTCATTTTGAAATCGACCTGGAATCCGGCGAAAGAGATCCATCGGGAGAAGTTCGGCCATCTGACCGTGGGCGCGCCCGCCGACATCGCGATCTTCAGCCTCGAGCGCGGCGACTTCGGCTTCGTCGACACCGACAAGATGTTGATGAAAGGCTCGCAGCGGCTGGCGTGCGAGATGACCTTGATGGGCGGCAATGTGATGTGGGACTTGAATGGGCGCTCCAGTGAACCGTGGGAGAAGAGGTAGGGAGAGCGAGTGGGAGAGCGGGAGATTGGGAGAGCGAGAGAGGGAGGGACAGAAGGATGGAGAGGCGATATTGTCCATCCTTCTCCCGCTCTCCCGCTCTCTCGCTCTCTCCCTCTCTCCCCCGCTCCCCCGCTCTCCCGCTCTCTCCCACCCCCCGCTCTCATTTCTCCAATCGCAAAAGGCCGAATGCTTCGGGCACATGGTAGTTGTCGCTGCCCGTCGGCTGCCACGCGATGCGTTTGCGGTTGGGGGGCGGGCCCTGGAAGCGGTAAAAATTGATGCGCAGTTCCTGGCCGGCCTGCGGTTTCCGTTTGTCGATCTTGTCAATCGGGATGCGCATCTCGCCGTACCAGATCTTCTTGTCGGCGACGATGCGGGCCTTCACTTCAAATCCTGAATTCCATTGCCAGTCGTGGTTGAATGGGGTGGAGCCGCGGTCGATATCCAGATCGACCCATTCGCCGTGTGGGGAGACCTGAAATTCAGTGTAGCGTTTGATGTTCTGGAAGTCGGCGCCGATGAAGACTTCGGCGACGTCCCACTCCCAAAGCTTGTTGGTCTCGGTCGTGGTCGACGGATCCGGTTTCGAGTAGAGTTCTTCATACGGACAGATAAAAAGTAGGTAAAGATCCTTGTCCGTCCAGCGAGAACGAATTTCTGTGCGATGGCCAGGCGTCAAATCCCCGAGCGGCCCGTTCGTGGCGACCACGCCTTTGATCTTCTTCCACTCTTCGGAATTCGGGTCGGCGGTCACCGCGAAATCGGATTTCGAGTAGAAGCTTTTGATCGTCTTCGAATCGTCCTGTGCGGAGGCTCTGATCGCGCAGAGGCAGAACAGAACCGTCGCCATTGAAAGCAGCGTTCTTTTCATAATTTCTCCCCGAAGTCGAAAACCCAGATTTGAGATGTTGATTTGCGAGCGAATCATGCCTCCATCAATTCGATTTGTCATCACCCCGGCGGTTTTGTTGACCATCGCGCTGATCCGTCTCGGAGGGACGCTGGAGATTAGCGGTTGGAGAAATTCATCGGTATCTAAAGAAATTACTCTCAACCGAATCCCACCGGCGGAGGCCGGTGGATCCTTCATTCCCAGCCTACAGAAGATCGGAAAGATTCCCAGAATCCCACCGGCGGAAGCCGGTGGATCCTTCATTCCCAGCCTACAGAAGATCGGAAAGATTCCCAGAATCCCACCGGCGGAAGCCGGTGGATCCTTCATTCCCAGCTTTTGTTTTCCGTTGTTGAGCGCACAGGTCGGGATTGAACGATCCACCGGCTTCCGCCGGTGGGATTCAAGAGCGTTTTCAGTGTCCTGTAGGGCAGGATTGAAGGATCCACCGGCTCCCGCCGGTGGAATTCACAAAGCCCAAACTTGTCTAAATGCCAATGATCGGCAGGTTGCGGCGCCATCGTCGAAAACGCAGCGCTACGAAGACAGCCGCGTCTCGATGGGTTGCGTTTATACGGTCGTCAGTTATGGCCGAGACCTGGCTCGGCTTCGAGAGGCCGCCGCCGCCGCTCTCGATGAAGTCGATCGCATCGACAGGTTGATGAGCAATTACAAAAAAGACAGCGAGCTTTCGCGCCTCAATCGGGAGGCGGCGAAAGCGCCCGTCAAGGTCGATCACGAACTATTCGACTTCATCGCCGAATGCCTGCGATACGGCCGCGAATCGGAAGGCGCGTTCGACATCACGGTCGGCCCGCTGATGAAGGCATGGGGATTCTTTCGGGGTGAAGGCCGAATGCCCGGCGAAGCCGAGCTGGCGCGCGCCCGAAATAGCGTCGGCTATCAACATGTCATCTTGAATCAGAAAGACGGGACGATCTTTTTCGACAAAGAGGGCGTCGAACTAGACCTGGGCGGAATCGCGAAAGGTTACGCTGTTGACCGCGCCATGACGGTGTTGAAACAATACGGCGTCACGAGCGCGCTCCTAAGCGCCGGCGGCAGCACGACCTACGCGCTGGGCGCGCCGCCAGGCAAACCCGCCTGGGAGATCGAGGTTCAAGACCCGGTCGAGCGCGACAAGATCGCGACAAGAGTTCGATTGAAAGACCGGGCGTTGTCGGTGTCGGGAAGTCAAGAGAAGTTTTTCGAGCTTAACGGCGCGCGATATTCACACGTGATGGACCCGAGGACTGGACGGCCTGTGCAGGGCGTTTTGAGCGTCGCGGTCATAACCGACGACGGCGTGAGCGGCGACGCGCTAGACAACGTTTTTTACGTCTTCGGAGCCGAACGCAGCAGAGCCTCTCTGAAAAAATTTTCCGCGAGTGAGGTAATATTCTTCCTGCCAGATTCGCGCAAGGAGTGGAAAATGGTTCGTATTCGCCGAAAAACATATGCCGAATAATATAAGGAGGATGTGTGACGGAAAAAACTCCTACAGCCGAAGAATGGACCAGGCTTTATGCGGTCGCCAGGCGAGTGAAGGAGATGGCGCCCTGGGAGTGGATGACGGAGGACGACGTCTTCGGAGTGCGCAATCCGGAGAGAGATGAGATCGGGTTCGTGAGCGTGATGGGCGCGGCGGGAGAGTATTTCGCCGTGGCGCTTTATCAGGGCGCCGTCGCTCTTTACGACTTCCTTGCTTTGAGCGAACTGGCCGGCGCCGAGCTGGAGGACCGGATTGGGGCGGAGAGTGTGCTCGAAATCCCTCAGCTTCAGGCGTCGTTTGAAGACCGCGGGCGTTTGCAGAAGGAAGACCGCGACATAATCAAGAAGCTCGATCTGAAATTTCGCGGGGCGCATAGTTGGCCGATGTTCCGAAATTACTCGCCAGGGATGTTTCCCTGGTTTCTGACTTCGTCCGAGGCGCGATTTCTGACCACCGCGCTCGAACAGTTGCTCGACGTCGCGCCTCGTGTCCGCGACGATGAAGAGATCTTATCCGGCGAGGGAGACGACGACTTTCTGGTGAGAGTCCCGCGCGTTGAGAAAGGCCGTCTGGTGTGGGAAGACAAGATCATGCGCGTGCCCGAACCTGGAGAGAAAGAGGCCGCTCCCGCGCCGATTGACCAGCAATTGCTCGAATCGCTCAAACAATTGCCTGAGGTTACCAACGTCATCGAGATCGAGGCCACGATGCTGCCGTTGCCGGCCCGGGAGAAGAAAGAGCGCCCCTTCTTCCCATACCTGCTGATGATCGTCGATGCGAATAGCGGAGTGATTCTCGGAAGCGACATGCTGCACCCCCTGCCGTCGTTGGACGCGATGCGGGCGGAGCTCCCGATCAAGGTGGCCGGACATCTGCTGCGACTCGGCGTAAAGCCGGTGAAGCTCGTCGTCCGCACTTTAACAACCGCCCGCTCGCTCGCCCCGTTGGCGGCGGCGCTTGAGATTCGGATCAAACTGTCGCCGGAGCTGCCGGGGATTGACGCCGCGCTGAAATTCTTCCTGAGTCGGATGCCTCCGTTCTGATCAAAGCGATAGATATAGATTCGGAAACTTCCGAGTCAGGCCGGCGTTTTAACCCCTGTCAGAAAATCTCTGCAAAGCCGCTCGCGGCGCCCGTTCATTGCGACGACGGCTAAATTCGAGCCCGAATGATTTCAGGCTCGAATCAAGTCAGTGGCTTTCAACTTAGCTCAGTCAATGGAGGAGCCTATGAGACGTTCGGCAAAGTTGTTTTTGACACTGTTGATGATTGCCCTTTCAGCCTGCTCCAGCGCAAGACATGCGAGGTTGGCCTCGGAATCCGCCTCACCCGCGCCCGAAGGCGAGTCAGATCGAATGACGGCCAAGCCTATGCGCGCACGGGTAACTTCTATGGCCGCAGATTCACCATCGCAACAAGGATCAGGACAACGATCACAAGAAGGAATGCAAGTCTCGCTGGATTTTGTCGGCGCGGCGCAAGCCGTCGAACGCAAGGTCATTCAGAACGCAGAGATGACCATCGAGACCGATTCGCCAAACGAAGGCCAGCGAAAGATCGCCGCCATCGCCGATAGACACAGCGGCTTCGTGGTCATCTCGGAATCCAAACAGAACGAGGCTGTGTCGCAGACCGTCGCTTCGACGGTGGTCAACGTAGTTGTCCGCGTGCCCGTGCGGCAATTCGAGGCGGCTATCGCGGAGATTCGCGGCGTGGGCGGCCGCATCCTGCACGAAAAGACTTCAGGTCAAGACGTGACCGAAGAATATATTGATCTGGAGGCGCGCATCCGCACAAAGCGGGCGCTCGAAGCCCAGTTCCTGGAGATCATGAAGCAGGCGCGAAAAATTTCGGACGCGCTTGAAGTCCAGAATCAGCTCGCCAATGTCCGCACCGAGATCGAACAGCTAGAAGGCCGTCGCCGCTTCCTCGAAAATCAATCGGCGCTTTCGACCATCAACATCACGCTGCATACCCCGACTCAGGTCGTCGCGGCCGCGACGCGCGGATTTCTTTACGACCTCAAAACCGCGTTCGGCGATGGAATGGACACCGGGACGGAGATATTCCTGGGCATTATCCGGTTTGTGATCGTGATGATTCCGGTGACGCTGTTCATACTGGCGCCCGTATGGTTTGTCTTCAAGTGGTTGCGCAGGAGATTTCCCTGGCCGGCAAAAGCGGCTGCTGTGAGCGTGACGAATCCCAGCGAATGATTTGCCGAGAGTTTTTATTTTCTCTCGGCTGCACATTGAGCGTCAATTTTGTGGAGTGTTATGCGGGAAATTCAAAGGGGGGACAATCATGGAGGTTGCGGTCAATAACGTATCAATCAGGCGGTCTTCAATGTGCAGCGCGAGAGCAAATGTGAGAACGTGATAAAACGTCCTCAAACTTCATGCGGCCCTGGCGTAATTATCATCAATGTGTATTATGTTTTTTGGGCAGCAAAGCGAATATGGATCAAACTCAGCCGAACCTTCAAAACAATTTTCAAGCAGTAAGCCTTGTATATTATCCCCAGCAATATGAATGGTTCAGGGTGAGAAGCCTTTTCATCTTTCAACGTCTTAATGATAGAGCAATGTCTGTGCCATCGCCGGACGAGGCAGTGGCAAAGCGCGCTAAGTGCTTAAATAGCAGAAGATACGCCGTCGACCATAGAAGTGGCATGGATGATCGAAACGTGGATGTGTCCACAACTGATGATGAGTTTTCAGCGCCGCTGTCTACGAATGATGACAGGAGTAAACAGAAGAGCGAGGGAGTGAGGGAGCGGGAGAGCGGGGGAGTGGGGGACAAGGAGACAAGGAAACAGCGTGATCAAAACCCTCTCCCATTCTCTCGCTCCCTCGCTCCCCCGCTCTCCCGCTCCCGCTCTCATGTTCTCCCGCTCCCTCACTCCCCCTCTCCGCATTGTCAAACTCACCCGGCAAAGGTAAAGTACGCGCGGTCATATTGGTAACGATCAACACTCGATCAATTCAGAATAGGGAATAACGAAAGGATTCGGCGGTGTGGCGACGCATTGCGGCTGAGCATCGATTTCGTCTTCGACTTATTGCGCTTCTCTCCTTCATTCTGATCGTGTCGGCGCTTCCGGCCTATGCGCAGGAGCCTTCGTGGGAACGATTGATCAATTCCGACCGCGAGCCGCAGAATTGGATGAGCTACGGCGGCAATTACGCCGCGCACCGTTTCAGCGCGCTCGATCAGATCAACCGCGACAACGTCAAACAATTGGCGCCTGTCTGGATGTTTCACACGGGCGAGCTGCGAGGCGGGTTGAACTCTACTCCGATCGTCATTGACGGCGTGATGTACCTGATGGGGCCGATGAACCGGGTCTTCGCGATCAACGCCGCGACGGGCGAAAAGCTTTGGAGCTACATTTACAAGCTGCCGCGGATGTCAATTCCCTACCAGCCGGGATCGCGCGGGCTGGCCGTGGCTTACGGCAGAGTCTATTTCGGAACGCTCGACAATCACGTGGTCGCGCTCGACGCCAAGACGGGCCGCGAAATCTGGGACGTCGAGGTCGAAGACGTGCGCCAGTGCGGCTGCAACATCACCTCGGCGCCGCTCGTCGTCAAAGACAAAGTGATCGTCGGGGGCACGGGCGGCGAACACGCTCATCGCGGATATCTGAACGCTTATGACGCGAAGACCGGTAAACACGTCTGGCGGTTCTACACCATCCCGGCGCCGGGCGAGCCCGGTTCCGAAACCTGGGATCCGAGAATGTTGAAATTCGGCGGCGCTCCGACGTGGCTGGTCGGATCGTACGACCCCGAATTGAACCTGCTTTATTGGGGCGTCGGCAATCCCTCGTCCGACTTTTACGACGAGTTTCGTCCGGGCGACAACCTCTATTCCAATTCGATCATCGCGCTCGACCCCGACACTGGCAAATTGAAGTGGTATTACCAGGAGGTCCCGCACGACATGTACGACTTCGACTCCGCCTATGAGTGCGCGCTGATCGATTACGAGAAGGACGGCAAAAAGCAGAAACTGCTCGTGCATGCGAACAAAGGCGGGATGACGTGGGTGCTCGACCGGGCGACGGGAAAATACGTCAATGCGTGGCCGCACGTCGACATTCTGACGTGGCTCAAAGGCGTCGATAAGAACGGGCGCCCGGTCGGCATGCAACCTGTTCCGCCGGATAAAGAGACATTCGTGTGTCCGAGCGCCGCCGGCGGGCGCAATTACGATCATTCGGCCTACAATCCCAAGATAGGCTGGTGGTACAACATCGGCTGGGAGATCTGCAACGTCATCAGACCACAGAAGCTGGAGATCAAGGAAGGACAGCCGCTCTTCGGCGGCGGCATGGAGATGAAACCACCCAGGGAAAAACCTTCATATGGACACATCAACGCCTTCGATCCGCTCACGGGCGAGCGCAAATGGCGGTACAACACGACAGGCATAAATGTGGCGTCACTGCTGGCCACGGGCGGCGATCTGATCTTCAGCGGCGATGTGATGGGCGACGCCTACGCGCTCGACGCTCGGACCGGCCAAAAGCTGTGGTCGTTCAACACGGGCGCTGGGATGAGCGGTTCGCCGATCAGCTACTCGGTCAACGGTCGACAATACATCGCCATCCCGACCGGGATGGGATCGCTGCTCGGCGGACTCGTTCCGCTCCTCTGGCCTGAATCGGCTCACAAGATTCCTGAAGAGGCCTCAACGCTGGTCGTCTTCACTCTTCCCGAAACTTCAATCAAAGGAGCGGCCGGTAATGGAAAGTAGATCGGGGTCTGTGAAGATGGTCGCCCGCGCCCTCGCCGCTCTGTTTCTACCTTTCACTCTTTGTCTTTCATCCTTCGACCTCTCGCTAGGATCGCGCGCCGCAGAGCCGCAGAGCGCCGATAGCCAGATCGAGGCTGGGAATCGAGTCTACCTCGGCTCATGCAGTATGACTTATTGCCATGCCGCCGGGGGCATCGGCGGAGGCGCCCCGAAACTGCGTGACCGTGAATTCACCGCCGAATACCTGACACTCTTGATTACGGAAGGCGTTCCCGGCACAGGGATGCCCGCGTTCAAGAACAGTTTGAGCAAGCAACAGATCGAGCAATGCGTCGCTTACATCCTCTCGCTCTCTCCGAAGAAAGGCGCGGCGAAAGCGAAAGAGCAATCCCAGAGCCGGGCCCAGAGCGAGGCTCAGACTCTCGATCCTCATCTCAGCGGCGCGACGCCGAAGACCGAACCCGCGCCGCCCGACGCTCCCGACCGCGTTAAATCCGAGGTCGCGGTCAACGATTCATTCGACCTTCGCGGCGACGTCGAGGCCGGAAGGGCGCTCTTCTTCGATTCCGCCGAAACCCAGAACTGCCGCGCCTGTCACACTGTGCAGAACCGAGGCGGGCGCGTCGGCCCCGATCTGACCGAGATCGCCGGGAAGCCCCCGCGCGAGATTTTGCGGAGCATCGTCGCGCCGCACGCGGCGATTGAGGAAAGATACGCGACTATCATGATCACGACCCGCGCCGGTGAAAAATTCACCGGCGTTAAACGCGACGAGAACGAGACGACGATCAGAATCTACGATACCTCAACGCTCCCGCCCGTCTCACGCGCCTTCTTGAAATCGGAGGCGGCGAAGATCGAGCGGCTCAACACCTCGGCGATGCCCGCCGATTACGCGTCGAAATATTCGCTCAAGCAGTTGCTCGACCTGGTTTCGTTTTTGAAGTCGTCGAATGTGAGTCTTAAGGAATTGTTCTAGAAGTAGGAATTGTTCTGGAAGTCATCCGCGTCGTCTTTGACGGCGCCGGAAAATCGGCGCGGTACCGCAGTACCGCGCCAGTGTCCCAATGTTACGTGGTTCGATTTAACCGTTAAAACTGCACGTAAACATTCTTTGAAGGAGTGATACCAATGGCGCAAGCCACCTTATCATTTCCGGCGAGGAAATTTCATCAATCCCCCGGATGGATAGCCCCGAACGGCAGATTTTTTCCTTGCCCCTGTCACGAACACGATTCGCAAGCCGATGATTTGGCGAGGAAATACTACCCCGATGAAGCGAAGCGCAAATCGGGCACACACATATTCGAAGAGAAACGCTGGGTGAGGCTTTTGGAGAACGGCGCATTCCGCGTCGGCGCCGATCTACAGGCCATGCCCAGGATCACACAGGCGCAGCGCGACACGCTCTTCGATCTGGTCAGTATCAATAAGGAAAATGATTTCAGCCGCAGGCTGATGATGTGGCTGGATCAGTCGGATGATTGCTGAGAGTAGAGACTGGGAGACTGGGAGACTGGGAGACTGGGCGATTTTCCGCCGAAGATTCCTCTGTCCCCTCGTCGCCCTGTCCCCCAGTCTCCCAGTCTCCCTTGTCGCACTCAATCCACTCCGTGAGCCGCGCTCCCCTTAAAAACGCGAAACAGGTAGTAAAGTGAGGGGAACAACAGCGCTGAACCTGCCAGGAGCGCCCACCAGACCAGGCGCAGCGTGATCGCTGGCGCCGCCGAGTTGTAAATCGTCACGTCGGGCGCGACCAGATGAGGGTATTGCGCGGCTCCCCACCCCCACAGAATCAACGTCGTTTGCGCGGCCGCGCAAAACCTGGCCCTTTGGAATCGTCGCGTCCACAAGGCGTAGATCGCGCCGACCGCGAAGACCGCCGTGGAGAGTTGCAGTGGCCACGTCCACCAACTCCGGATCATCCAATGGCGAATCTCAGGCGCGCCGGCGCCGGTGAGGAGGAAAACGACGAGCGCCATCACGCCGACCGCTACCGCCGAGGCCAGCGCGCGCAAACGAAAATCCTCGCGCAGCGCTTCATCCCTGGCCTCGACCGTCAAATAAACCGCCGCCAAAAATGCGAACAACGCGAGCGCGAAAAACCCGACAGCGAACGGAAATGGCGCAAGCCACGGGGAGATGAAGGCCGAGGTGAAATCCGAATATTCGCTCGGAATCCGCCCTGACGAGATCGCGCCGACGGTAACGCCTAGCAAAACCGGCGTGATCAAGCTGGTCATCGAAAAGACGCGCCCCCATCGCCGCTGCGCATCGTCGGTCCTTCTGTCATAGCTACGGAAAGTGAAGGCCGAGCCTCGCAACACAATGCCGATCAACATCAGCGTCAGCGGGATGTGCAGCGTGGTCGCAATCGCGGCGAAGGCGGGCGGGAAAGCGGTGAAGAGCAGAACTACAACCAGTATCAACCAGACGTGGTTCGCCTCCCAGACCGGCCCGATGGCTTCGGCTATCAATTCGCGCTGCGCCCGCTTGCGCGGGCCTGAGGCGAACATGTCCCACACGCCGCCGCCGAAATCGGCCCCGCCCAGCAGGGCGTAAAACGTCAGCGAGACCATCATTGCGCCCGCAATCAACATGTCAATCGAAAGCATACTCCCGACCTCGATCGTCAGCGCTCGCCGGTTCGGCGTAGACGCGCGGGCTTTCCGCCACCTGCCTGATGAGCAGCCAGACGACGACCGCCGCAAGAAAGATGTAGATCAGCGTGAAAGTAACGAACGGGACTTTCAGACCCGGCATCGGCGTGACCGCCTGGGCCGTGCGCATAACGCCTTGGATGATCCAGGGCTGGCGGCCCACTTCGGTCACCGTCCAACCGGCTTCGATCGCAATGAGCCCGAGCGGAGACGCGGCCACAACCGCGCGTAGAAACCATCGCGAATCCGGCAGCGATCTGCGCCGCCACGCCTGATAAGCGCCCCACAACGCCACAAGCGCTATGCCCGCGCCGGCGGCGACCATCACCTGAAACGCGACGTGGACAATGAGCGCCGGCGGCCACACGTCGCGCGGAAAATCTTCAAGCCCCTTCACGATGGCCTTCGGATCATGAAACGCGAGCAGACTCAACCCATAAGGGATCTCGATCGCGTAAGGCGTGGTCGCGGATTCCGTATCAGGGATTCCGCCGATTCGCAGGGGCGCGCCTTGCTCGGTCTTGAACTGCCCTTCCATCGCGGCCAATTTGACCGGTTGATAACGCGCCAGCATCTGACCCAGCAGGTCGCCGCTCGCCGGTTGCAGGATCGCGCCCACGCCCCCGACGGTAAGCGCGATCGCCATCGCGTGGCGATGAAAAATGTTCCGGCGGTCCTTGAGCAGCAGAAACGCGTGGATGCCCGCGACCGCGAATCCGACCGCCGCGTATGCCGCAAGCAGCATATGGATCGTCTGTCCCAACGCCGCCGGATTCATCATCGCGGCGACCGGGTTGATGTCAACTGGTTTACCGTCGACCAATCGGAATCCCGCCGGCGTATTCATCCATGCGTTGGCGATGACGACGAAGACCGCCGAGGCCGCGCCGCTCAAGGCGACGATCGCGCCCGCCGCCAGATGCGCGCGCGGCGAAACGCGCTTCCAACCGTAAAGATAGATTCCCAGAAAGATCGCCTCGGTGAAGAACGCGAAGCCTTCGAGCGAGAACGGCATTCCGATGATCGCGCC
>Ga0126377_10002685_pt1 | contig 12347 bp, 7 predicted proteins | sample PanSoiMetPlot_22_FD_92647 | JGI IMG/M metagenome (GOLD analysis project Ga0126377, IMG submission 92647) | Tropical forest soil microbial communities from Panama - MetaG Plot_22 | ecosystem: Environmental > Terrestrial > Soil > Tropical forest > Bulk soil | place: Panama | collected 2016-02-17
GCCGGCAACCCCAAACTGCGCGAGAGATTCATGCGCGAGGCGCGCGCGCTGGCGCGCCTGGATCACCCGAACATCGTTCGCATTTACAACCTCGGAGACGCCGACGAGGAGCCGCATTTTGTCATGGAGCACATCGAAGGAGTTTCGTTGACCGAGGCGGCGCGGCGGCTGGCTCTGACCCAGAAGATCGACTTGATGCTCAAGGTCGTCCTGACCGTGGATTTCCTGCACCAGCGCCGGATGATCCACCGCGACCTGAAGCCCGGCAACATTCTCGTCGGCCCTGACCTCGAACCGAAGGTGTTGGACTTCGGCCTCGCGGCTCAGGTTGATGGTCTTGGAGAGCGCCTCACACAGGCCGGCGAGGTCATGGGGACGCCAGATTACTTTTCACCCGAACAGGCGCAGGCCGCCGCGCCTCTAGACGCGCGAAGCGACATCTTCTCTCTCGGGGCGATCCTCTATGAACTGATTACCGGGTCGCCGCCGTTTCGCGGCGAAAGCGCGCGTGATCAGATTCGCTCGATCTGTGAACACGATCCCGCGCCGCCTCGGAGAATCAACCCCGCCATACCGGGCGAACTTCAGAACGTCTGTTTGAAAGCTTTGGAGAAGGACCCCGCGCAGCGGTACCAGTCCGCGCGCGAGATGGCTGATGACCTGGCGCGCCTGCTCGCCGGCGAGCAGGTCCTGGCCCTGCCCTCGTCATATGCCCGGATGATCGCGGGCAAGGTCGAACAACACGTGCGCGATCTCGACGGCTGGCGACAAGATCGCATACTCTCGGATCAGGAGTTCGACTCCTTCAGGAAACTGTATGACCGAATGATAGACCGGGAGGACGCCTGGATTATGGAGGCGCGGCGGCTTTCGGTTTCTCAGGTGAGCCTTTATCTGGGAGGGTGGTTGCTGGTCACAGGCGCCGCTTTGATGGCGCTGTTTCGATACCTCGGTTTGTCGGGCGCGGCGCCTGTGGTCGTCGTCTCCGCCGCGACCGCTTCCGCCTGTTATTCAGGCGTCAGAGTGTGGAGGCGCGGGCGACAGAGGATCGGCGTGGCGTTCCTGCTGGCCTTCTGTCTGCTGCTGCCAACTTTGCTGGTCGTTGCGATGAACGAGTGGGGAATCTTCTCGGCCCTCACGAGGGGGCGCGAAGACCTCGAACTTTTTCACTTGTTCCCCGCCTTTAAGCGGACAACCAACGCTCAATTATGGTGGGCCATTCTCTTATCGCTCCCGGCTTACCTGTGGCTCCGGCGTTTTACACGCTCTTCGGTCTTCTCTCTGGTGATCGCGGTCATGGCGGCGCTTTTCAGCCAGGTGACGCTGCTGCGAATGGGTCTGATCGAATGGCTCGGCGCTGACCCCGGCAAGGTCTATTTTCATCTCATACCCATTGCCGTCTCGTTCTTCGCCGCCGGACTCGCGATAGAGCGATCCGGACGTTCATCGGATTCGCGTTACTTCTATCCCATCGCCGTCGGCTTCACACTCGTCGCGCTGAGCGGCGTCGCGGCGTTTCATCAACCTTACGCAGAATGGCTGAAGTCTGTGGCGCCTGTGACGCGGGCGCAGGTCGAATATCTGTTCATCATCAACGCCCTGATCTACCTGGCGCTGCAATATGCCTGCGAGCGGGCCTCGTCGCCTCAGACGAGGTGGGTCGCCAAATCCTTCCGCTTTTTCATTCCCGGACACGTGATGACGCCGCTACTGCTGCTCGGCATGGCGGCTTCCAACCTTTGGGAGCAATCACCAACCGATAGCAGCCTCAGGCTTGAAGCCCGTCTCTTCGAGGTCTTACTGCCGCTCGTCGCCTGCCTTTTTGTCTTCGGCAGCGTGGCCAAGCAGATGAAGAACTTCTTTGTGACCGGCCTGCTGTTTCTGGGAATTGGCGTCGTGCGCCTGCAACAGGACCTTTTCAAGGACCGCGCCGCCTGGCCTCTTGCGCTGCTTGTGCTCGGCTTCTTGTTAATGTTGGCCGCGGCGAATTACGACTCAATCAAGAGGGCCGCCCGTCGAAATCAGCGCCGCGGTCAGTAGCGAGAGGGCCTTCCAGATCAGTACCGCGAGCGGTAGCGAGCGGGCCTCAATCAATTGGCGTACTGATTGAGGCCGTCTCGCTACCGCTCGCGGCGCCGACTCGGACACCTGCTTGCGCAGGTCGAAAAAAAATCGCGCGCCGGTGAAATTCCAGGCTCAAAAAGTCGCTATCCGATGTAGGTCGCATACCTAACAGATTAGAGCGACCGGAAAGGATAGGACTGAAATGCAGAAAATCTTGAAAATCTTCGTTGTCTTTTGGACCGCATTGTCGTTGACCGGCTGCGCGCCTTCTTTGCATCCGTTTTTTACTGACGAGGACGTCGTCTTTGATGATGCGTTGCTCGGCGTGTGGATAAGCGACTCCGGCAAGAAATGCATCATCACCAGATCGGGGGACAAAAATTACGAACTCCTGTACTTGGACGATTCGGCGTGGCGGTTCGAGGCGCGACTGATCGAGCTTGGCGGCGCGAGGTTTCTCGACCTCTTTCCGAAGCCACTGGGCAATGAGATGGGCCTTAACCCCGCCAACCTTGTGCCGGCGCATACCCTGGCGCGAGTGACGATAGGCGTGGACTCGATCTCCCTTGCGATGATGGACGTCGATTGGCTCAAGCGGTTGAGCGACCGAAACCAGCTTACTCTGGCCCACGAACGCCTCGACGACGGAATGATTGCGCTGACCGCGCCGTCGTGGGAACTGCGAGCCTTCGCGCTGAAACATGCCGGTAGCAATGAGGCGTTCGGCGAAGCGGAGGTATTTCGTCGCCTCAAGTCGGACAAGTGATAGTTTTTGGAGACTATATGAGCGGGGCGCCAACCCAAGACGCGCATGGGGCCGCGCGCAAGATAAACGCCTGGAGCTACAGCGGCAGCGTCCCGGGGCCGATGATCGAGGTCAACGAGGGCGACCGCGTGCGAGTCGTCTTCACCAACAAGCTGCCCGAGCCGACGACCATTCACTGGAACGGGCTGGAGATCCCGATCGAGATGGACGGCACGCCGTACATCAGCCATCGGCCTGGTATGCGGGCAACACCGTGTTGGTCGGCGTGGCGCAGGCGCGCGACGTCGAATTCGAGGCGAAGTACGTCGGCGATTGGATGCTGCATTGCCATTTGCCGCACCACATGATGAATCAAATGGTACCGATGATAGATTACACGTCGTCCGCAGTGTTAACCGCGTCATCGGCGTAGAAGAACCTATGAGCGCGCGGCAATCAAAGAGTCAACCCGAGGCGAGGAGAAGACAGAGGGCTAAGAAAACGCTTGAGGCTCTGAAACGGCTCTTTCCGCAAGTGAAACCGTTCCTCCATTTTTCCAACCCCTGGGAATTACTGGTGGCGGTCATGCTCTCCGCCCGGTGCACTGATAAGAAAGTCAATGAAGTGACGGAGAAGCTGTTCCGGAAATACAGAACGCTGGATGATTACCTGCGCGCCAACCCGAAGGAGTTTGAGCAGGAGATCAAACCGACCGGTTTTTTCAAAGAAAAAGCCGGGCGGATTCTGGCTGCGGCTCAGGTCATCAAGACGCGATTCGGCGGTCAAGTTCCAAGCGCGATGGAAGACTTATTGCAACTCCCTGGCGTCGGACGGAAGACGGCGAACATCGTCCTGGGAGCCGGCTATGGCGTTGTCGAAGGCATCGCGGTGGATACGCACGTGCGCCGGTTGACGCGCCTGTTAGACCTGACCGATGAAACCGACCCGGACAAGATCGAACAGGACTTGATGAAACTCATTCCCAAAAGCGAATGGGTGGAGATCTCCTATCGCCTGATCGCATACGGCCGACAATATTGTCCCGCCCGATCACACGATCATTCTAATTGTCCGCTGAGTCGGATCCTCAATGATACCTGAGATTTTTGCCGATCCGATAATTGCATTTGATTCAATCGCATCGATTCTGGTAGAAAGAAGCTAACTCATTGAAGAGGACAGACCCCTCCGAGAGGCTTTCTTGAAACGGAAGCTGACATCAGCAGGCCTTAGTAGAGAGAGACGTCACGCTACGATACAGCGCAAATCAAGAGCCGACTTTGTCGGAAGCTGGATGGCACCGCCGCAATCGGGTTTGTGGTTCCAGCAGAAATACTTTGGATTAAGGGATTTTCTGCTATGGAAACCACGTTCGACCAACGCGCGCTGATTCATTCCCTCGGTCAATTAATTGATCAGGAAGTTCTTCTTCGAGGCTGGGTCTACCGGTTTCGCGTCCTCGCCAAGACTACATTCATTGTAATAAGAGACTGTTCGGGCGAAGCCCAGTGTGTCGCCGGATCTGATTTACTCAAAGACCTTCATCTCAAGCTCGATGATTGCGTGGAGGTCTACGGGCGTGTCCGAGCCGATCATCGCTCGAGATCGGGCTATGAAGTCGATGTTATCAGGGTCAGAGTGTTGAGTCGCTCAGGCGCCGGCCTCCCTTTCAATTCGTCCTCCAATATTGAATCGGTCGGACAGGAGACCCTGTTGGAATATCGCCCTCTGGCGGTTCGTAATGAGGCGATCGGAGATGTGTTTCGAATTCAGGCGGCGACTCTGAGATATTTCAGGGAGTATCTGACGAGCCGCCGTTTCACCGAGATAGTCACCTCGAAGATAGTGGCGTCGGGGACCGAAGGCGGAACGAATCTCTTCGAGCTGAAATATTTCGACCGCGTCGCTTATCTTGCGCAAAGTCCGCAATTCTACAAGGAACATGGGGTTGCGGGCTTCGAGCGAGTCTATGAGACAGGGCACGTTTATCGCGCGGAGCCTCACGCAAGCAGTCGCCATTTGACCGAGTATTACTCGCTCGATTTCGAAGTGGGCTTCATTGACGGGCCGGAGGACGTCATTCAGATCGAGCGTGAACTCCTGACATACATCTTTGAGCGGCTCAACGAGGAGTATGACCATATTCTTGGGCGGTATAGAGAGCGCCCACTCCCGTCAATGCTCGAAGTCCCGATTTGGGAGTTCGGCGAATGCCTCGAACATCTAAAAGAGAACTTCGGCCGAACAGATTTGACAGATGACCTCGACCCGGAGGGCGAACGACAGTTGTGCGCTCTTGTGGAGAAGGAGACTGGCGTCCCTGCGGTCTTTGTAATTGGATATCCGCTCGCCAGCCGCCCTTTTTACACCGCGCCACGCGAAACAGGAGGGAGGCCGGGATCTGCGCAGAGCTTTGACCTCTTGTTTCAGGGAATTGAGATAACCACGGGTGGACAGAGATTACATCGCAGAGAAGACCTCGAGGCGGCGCTGCATGGACGCGGCATTGACCCTGGCGGTTTTGAAAGCCATCTCAAAATGTTCGAGCTCGGAATGCCTCCTCATGGCGGTCTGGCAATCGGTCTTGAGCGTCTGACGGCTCAAATTCTCGGTTTGCGAAATGTGCGTGAAGCCACGCTCTACCCGCGTGATCGGTATAGGATAATTCCATGATGATTTCATCCCATTCACGATCTTGGCCGCACAGCCGGCTGCTGTATTTTAGACTTTCATTCTATGGGCAATTGTGGCTACCTATTGTAATCTATTCAACGATGATCAAGGCGCACAAAAGGAAAAATAGCGGCTCGATGCGCCGCGCTTCCCGTGTTTACTTGACTGAAGCCAATGTCGGGAAGGTCGCGGCATTGAAGGACTTTCTTTTGCTCTACGTCAATGTGGTCAACTACTTCATTGAGCGTTTCTGGTCGATGACGGATTTCACCGCCGCGCTGGCCGATAAAGTAATCACCTCTCGCGCGGTCAATCGTTTCAAGATCACTGCCCGTCTAGCGCAGTGCGCCGCCAAGCAGGCTAAAGAGATCGTCCGCTCGCAGAAGGAGCGGAAAGTCAAGACGATGCCCTTGATGCGTCGCAAAGCAGCCACTCTGGATAATCGCTTCGTGAAAATCGAGGAGTTCAAAGGGGCGGCTTTTGATCTGGCGCTCAGCTTCGCTTCCGGATTGCCAAAGATCACGATCCCGATCAATCAAACCGCTCATATGAACCGCTTTCTCGGTCAGGGTTGGCAAATCGGCTCGACGATTCGCCTTGGGATGGATGATCGAGGCGTGTGGGTCGAACTAATCTTTGAGAAAGAACGCCCCGAACTACGGACAGAGGGTGAAGTCATCGGGATTGATCGTGGTTTCAGGAAGGCCTTTGTTACCTCCGATGGTCAGGAGATCGGCGCCGAGTTGAGGGATCAAATCAGGCGCAAAGACAAACGCTCGAAGAGAGCATATCGCCACATCAAGACGGAATTATTTCGACACCTCAAGCAGTTGAAGCTTGAAGGCGTCAAAACTATCGTGCTTGAAGACCTGAGGTACATCAAGCACGGTAAACGAGGGACGTTCTCTCGATACACAAACAGGTTGCTATCTTTTTGGTCATTAACCAGGGCAGTCAACTGGCTCAGATGCCGTTGTGAGGAATTGGGCGTCCGCATAGTCTTCGTCTCGCCTCACAAGACCTCGCAGCGGTGTCACAGTTGCGGCAAGATTGATAGCAAAAATCGCAAGGGAGAAAGATTCAGATGCGTGAGTTGTGGGCACGAAGATGATGCGGATCACAACGCGGCGAAGAATCTGGAATATTTGGGATTGGCGGGAGTCTATAGTCTCCGTTTATTGCCAAACTGAGGAGTGGACTATTTGTCCATAAAATCAGTAACTATAGGATAACGCCTTGATCATTTTGCCTTCTTCACGATCTTCGCCGTCACGCCGGGCGGTGTATTGAGAATGTGTCCTGAGTGTGGTAAAAGGCTTTTGGACTAATTTATTGAACGACCAGCGCGTGGCGATTTCCGGCGAATTGCTCCACGTAAAAAACAGCTAAAGAGCCAGACCGGAAATCCGGTCTAAATGCTGACAAAAGGAAGTCGCAAAAGACCTCGCGTTGTTTTTAGGCGCGAGGTCTTTTGCTTTGATCCCCTAAATTTTATGGACCAATTCCGCGAATTCATTAAGGAAGACCGTGTCCGCGTCTTCGACGGCGCGATGGGCACGATGATCTATTCGAAAGGCGTTTACATAAACCGCTGTTACGACGAGTTGAATCTTTCCGGCGCCGAGATCGTGCTCGCCATCCACCGCGAATACGTCAAAGCCGGCGCCGAGATCGTCGAGACTAATACCTACGGCGCGTCCAGGCTGAAGCTCGCGGCGCAGGGTCTGGACGACAAACTCGCCGAGATCAACTCCACGGCGGCGAAGATCGCGCGCAAGGCCGCGCAGGAAGCGCATCACGACGTCTTTGTGGCGGGCGCCATCTCGCCGCTCGGCGTTCGCATCGAGCCTTACGGCCCGACCTCGGTCGACGAGGCGAAGGATTTATTTAAAGAGCAGGTTCAGGCTCTGCTCGAAGGGGGTGTGGACGCGTTCGTGCTCGAAACATTTCAGGACCTGGCCGAGATGCGGCAGGCGATCCGGGCCGTGCGCGAATTGTGCGACCACGTCATCTTCGCTCAGATGACCATCAACGAGCAGGGGGCGACCGCGTTCGGCGCAACGCCCGAAATCTTCACCGAGCGCCTCGACCAATGGCTCAAGGCGAACGAGAGCGACGTGATCGGATTGAACTGCTCGGTCGGCCCGCAAATCATCCTTGAAGCGATTGAAAAGATGCGGCCTCACACCACGAGGCGGCTTTCTGCGCAGCCCAACGCCGGATTCCCGCGCGACGTCGGCGGGCGTCAAATCTATCTGGCCTCCCCGGAGTACATGGCCAAATACGCCAAGCGGTTGATCAACGCGGGAGTGAAGTTCATCGGCGGCTGCTGCGGCACGACGCCGGAGCACATCAAGCAGATTGTGAACGCCGCGCGCGCGTCGAGCCCGGGCCGCGGCGCCGGCGGCGGGATCATGGTCGCCGAACAGAGCGCGAAGGTGGAACCAGCGCCCTTCGCCGAACGTTCGCGGTTTGCGAATAAGATCGCCAACGACCAATTCGTCACCAGCGTCGAGATCGTTCCGCCCAAAGGCTGCGACCCCTCGAAGATGATCGAAGGCGTGCGCAGTTTGAAAGAGGCCGGCGTCGACGCGGTCAACGTGCCCGACGGCCCGCGCGCCCAATCTCGCATGGGCGCTTTGGCAGTCTCGCTGATCATCGAGCAGCAGGTCGGAATCGAGGCCGTCACGCATTACTGTTGCCGCGATAGAAACCTGCTCGGGATGCTCTCCGACCTGCTCGGGGCGGCGGCGCTCGGATTGCGAAACTTCCTGATCATCACCGGCGATCCGCCGAAGATGGGGCCGTACCCCGACGCCACGGCCGTCTTCGATATCGATTCGATCGGACTGACGAACCTGGTCAACCACCTCAACCACGGCCTCGATCCCGGCGGCAACCCGATTGGCGAGCCGACGAAATTCGTCATCGGCGTGGGCGTCAACCCGGGCGCGATTGACCTGGATTATGAAATCCGGCGCTTCGAGTGGAAGGTCGAGGCCGGCGCCGAATTCGCCATCACGCAGCCGGTCTTCGACGTCGGGCAACTCAAAAACTTCCTCAAGCGTATAGAACATTGCCGCATCCCGATCATCCCGGGAGTCTGGCCGTTGACCAGTTACCGCAACGCCGAGTTTCTGAACAACGAAGTTCCAGGCGTCTCGGTGCCCGATTCGGTGCTCGAAAGGATGCGGAAGTCGCCCGACGGAGTCGCCGGTTTGAAAGAGGGCGTCAAGATCGCGCAGGAGATGTTGATGGAGGTTCGACCCTACGTGCAGGGCGTGCAGGTCTCGGCGCCGTTCGGCAAGATCCCACACGCGCTGGAAGTGTTTGAAGTCCTGTAAATCGGAGTGGGACAGACTTTAGTCTGTCCGTGGCCTGAATTGAGGACGGACAGACAAATGGTCTTTGAGAATTAAGCGCATCCAGTGACGCCTAAGCGGCGCCCCTGCGTCCTCGCGGGCAGGCGTCTGGCCAAGAGCCTGCCCGCGAGGACGCGGGGGCGCTGCTGGGCGCACTTAATTCTTAAAGACCATTTGTCTGTCCCACGGAAGTATTCGAAGGCCTTTAACCGAAAGAGAGGTCCAGAATGAAGTTACTGAAAGCGATACTAATTGGAATCGTGGTCCTGTTCCTCGCATTCATCGCCATGAAGTTGGTCGGCGTGGCGATCAAGATCCTGTTTGCTCTGTTCTGGCTGGCCCTGATCGGCCTCGCCGCGATGGCGCTGTGGAAGATCTTCGGACCGAAAGGCGCCAAACGCGTGGAGAGTAGCGAGGAGCAGAGTAAATTGCAGAGCCCGGAGATGACGCTGGATGAATACAGGCGAAAGCTGGAGGCTCAGATAAAGCAAAGTTCTGAAAAACGGCCTTGAGCTGCCATTCAAATGGTTTGGTACGGAAAAAGTGATATATAACCTTTGGCTAATTACAGCCTTTTCGAAATGGGTATGCAACGCGTCGACGCGGAGCGTATGGAGTGCGGCGAGTCCTCGCCGCTTTGCGTTATGTGAAAACAAAAGCGGTGAGGACTCGCCGCACTCCATACGCTCCGCGCTCCTGAATACGCAACTGGAAACCGCTGTAAATGCGGCAATAGCGTAGGGGCGGGTATTCCCCGCCCGCGTCTGTGACCGAGGCGATTGGGCGCGGAATACGCGCCCCTACATTGTTTTCGCAGTTATTTTTCAAACGCCATCTGATTTTGATAACGAAGAAGAAAAGTAGGAAAACTGAGGTGAGCAATCGATCGAACACCAGGGAAAAACTCGAACAGCTTTTACGCCAGCGCATCGTCATCATTGACGGCGCGATGGGAACGACGTTGCAGCGATATCAACTCGACGAAGCCGCTTATCGCGGCGAGCGGTTCAGGGACTGGGCGCAGGAATTGAAGGGCAATCACGACCTGCTCAACCTGACGCGCCCGGACGTGGTGGCCGAAGTCCACCGCGCCTACCTCGAAGCCGGCGCGGACATTATCGAGACCAACACCTTCAGCGCGCAGGCCGTCTCGCTCTCCGATTACAAGATGGAGAGTCTGGCCTATGAGCTGAACGTCGCGGCTGCGGGCATCGCGCGGCGAGTGGCAGACGAATTTATGGCCGAGCGTCCCGATCGCGCCTGCTTCGTGGCCGGGGCCATCGGGCCGATGAACCGCGCGCTGACGCTCTCGCCGGACGTGAACAACCCTGCCTTCCGCGCGGTGACTTACGATCAGGTGATGCAGGCTTATTACAATCAGGTTCGCGGCCTTGTGGACGGCGACGCCGACATCCTGATAGTCGAGACGGTCTTCGATTCGCTCAATTCAAAAGCCGCGCTCTTCGCGATTCAAAAACTCTTCGACGACACGGGCGTGAGGCTTCCGGTGATGTGTTCGTTCACGATCACCGACGCCAGCGGGCGCACGCTCAGCGGGCAGACGGTCGAGGCCTACTGGAATTCCGTTTCAAACAACGGCCTGCTCAGCGTCGGGATCAACTGCGCGCTCGGGCCGAAGGAGATGCGGCCCTTCATCGAAGAGCTGTCGCGAATCGCGCCGATCTACGTCAGCGCATATCCGAACGCAGGGCTGCCCGATCCGCTCTCGCCGACCGGTTTCCCCGAAACGCCCGAAACAATGGCCCCGCAACTGCGCGACTGGGCGCGACAGGGCTGGCTCAATTTTGTCGGCGGGTGCTGCGGCACGACGCCGGAGCACATCCGCGCGATCGCGGCGGCGGTCAAAGATTGCCCGCCTCGCGCGATCCCGCAGGTAGAACCTTATTTGCGGTTGAGCGGCCTCGAGCCGTTGACGCTGCGCCCGGACACCAATTTCGTGAACATAGGCGAGCGCACCAACGTCACAGGCTCGCCGAAATTCGCCAAACTGATTTTGAACGGCCAGTATGAAGAGGCTTTGAGCGTCGCGCGACAGCAGGTCGAGAACGGCGCGCAGATGATCGACGTGAACATGGACGAAGGCCTGCTCGATTCCGAGGCGGCGATGGTCAAGTTCTTGAATTTGATCGCCGCCGAGCCGGACATCGCGCGCGTGCCCATAGTGGTCGATTCGTCGAAGTGGTCGATCATCGAAGCCGGTTTGAAATGCGTTCAGGGCATGGCCGTCGTCAATTCGATCTCGCTCAAAGAGGGCGAAGAGAAGTTCAAAGAGCAGGCGCGATTGATCCGCCACTACGGCGCGGCGGTGATCGTGATGGCTTTCGACGAACGCGGACAGGCCGACAACTACGAACGTCGCATCGAAATCTGCGAGCGCGCGTACCGCATTCTTGTTAACGAAGTCGGCTTCCCGCCTCAGGACATCATCTTCGACCCGAACATCCTGACCGTCGCGACGGGGATGGAGGAACACAACAACTATGCGGTCGATTTCATCCGAGCGACGAAGTGGATCAAGGAGAATCTGCCGCTGGCCAAGGTGAGCGGCGGGGTGAGCAACATCTCGTTCTCGTTCCGGGGCAACAACGCAGTCCGCGAGGCGATGCATTCGGCTTTTCTGTATCACGCGATCAAGGCCGGGATGGACATGGGCATCGTCAACGCGGGGCAGTTGGCCGTTTACGACGAGATACCGAAAGATCTGCTGGAGCTGGTCGAGGACGTGTTGCTCAACCGGCGGCATGACGCGACCGAGCGCCTGATCGCCTTCGCCGAAACGGTCAAGAGTCAGGGCAAGGCCGAAGCGAAAGAGGAAGAGTGGCGGCTGACCTCCGTCGAAGAGCGCTTGTCGCACGCGCTGGTCAAAGGTGTCGCCGATTACATCGAGCAGGACGTCGAAGAGGCGCGCCAGAAATACGGTCGGCCTTTGAACGTCATCGAAGGCCCCTTGATGGACGGGATGAACGTCGTCGGTGACCTGTTCGGCTCGGGCAAGATGTTTCTTCCGCAAGTGGTCAAATCAGCCCGCGTGATGAAAAAAGCCGTCGCATACTTGCAGCCGTTCATGGAAGCCGAGAAGTCGGCCAATGGCAACGGCCGCGCTCAAGGCAAGGTGCTGATGGCCACGGTCAAGGGCGACGTGCACGACATTGGCAAAAACATCGTCGGCGTGGTGCTGGCTTGCAACAACTACGAGGTAATCGATCTGGGCGTGATGGTCCCCTGCGAAAAGATTTTGAAGATGGCGCGTGAACAAAACGTGGACGTCATCGGGCTGAGCGGGTTGATCACGCCGTCGCTCGACGAGATGCAGCACGTGGCGCGCGAGATGCAGCGCGAAGGCTTCACCACGCCGCTGCTGATCGGCGGCGCGACGACTTCGCGCGTCCACACGGCGGTCAAGATCGCGCCGAATTACGAGCCGCCGGTCGTCCACGTGCTCGACGCCTCGCGCGCCGTGCCGGTGGTGGGAGCGCTAATCA
>Ga0126377_10002686_pt1 | contig 12346 bp, 8 predicted proteins | sample PanSoiMetPlot_22_FD_92647 | JGI IMG/M metagenome (GOLD analysis project Ga0126377, IMG submission 92647) | Tropical forest soil microbial communities from Panama - MetaG Plot_22 | ecosystem: Environmental > Terrestrial > Soil > Tropical forest > Bulk soil | place: Panama | collected 2016-02-17
ACCGCACCGGTGATGGTCGGCCGCGGCGCGCCGCCTTCGGAGGCGAGCGTCACCAGCGCCGCCGCATCGCGCAGCACCGAGCCATAGTCGCTGCGGCCGTAGTCGAGCACCGGCCGCGGCGCGATCGATTCGAGCGCCGCGGCATAGACGCGTTCAGCACGCGCGCGATCACCGAGCATTCCGAGCGCCGCGGCGATCTGCGCTTTGCCGATCGGGGTCGCAATCGCATCGAGTTTGGTATCGGCAAAGTAGCGCAGATCCCCGATCGGCGCGGCGCCATTCCTCGCCAACACATAGAGCGCGTAGGCGAGATTGCGTCCGCCGTCCTTCGCGGGATCCTCGGCGTTGCCGACGAAGTTGCGCAGCCGATCAAGCGCTAACTTGAAGCCGATGTCGGGCACGGCAAAGCCGCGCTCGCGCGCCCGCGTCAGGAAATCGGTGACGTAGGAGTCGAGCCAGACGTCATCGCCGCCCGCGGACCACAGCCCGAACGAGCCATTGGAGCCTTGACGCGCAAGCAGTCGATCGATCGACTCGCGAATGGGCTGCTCAACTGCGGTGTCGAGCGCGAGATGGGCCCCGCTCGCGAGATCGTTGACGTAAAGCAGTGGGAGCGCGCGGCTCGTGATCTGCTCCGAGCACCCGAACGGATAACGGTCGAGCGCTGCCAGGAGCGCCGCCGCATCGAGCGCGTTGGAAACGCCGACCGAGAGCGCGACGCTGGCGCTCCCTTGAACGAGGTCGGCGAACAGATCGTTGGAGAGCGTGAGGCTTTCGCCCTTGGCGAGCGGCTTGACAGTGCGGCGTGCAAGGATTTGCGTCGCCGGCCGCACCGGGAGCGCGTAGCTGCGCTCGAGCACAAAGCCGCCCGGCCCGCTCACCCGCACCATCACCGTAGCGTTGCCGGCCGCGGGCGCCGACAACGGAACCGTCGTGGAGCTGCGCTGTTTGGCGTTGAGCTTAAGGGTCCGCGGCGGGGCATTGCCGACGACGTCGACGCCTTCGCCCCTCACTTCCAGGCGGTAGTCACCGGCTCGCCCTGCGACATTGTTAAGATCAAGATGCATGGTGCCGCGATCGCCGTGCAGAAGGAAGCGCGGCAGCGTCGCAGTGAGCACGACCGGATCCCGTATAGTGACGTCGCCGGCGGAACGGCCGACCTTGTCCTTCGACCAGGCGACTGCCATCACGCGCGCGGTGCCGGCAAAATCCGGGATGTCGAAAAGGACCTCGGCCGTCCCGTCGGCCTTGACGGTGACGATGCCGGAATAGAGCGCCAAGGGCTTCTGCGTGGGCGGCGAGCCCTGCAGTTCGACCACGCCCGCATCGCCGCCGGTCTTGATTTGCCCGCGTGCACCCTGCATCCCGTCGATGAGCTGACCGTATAGGTCGCGAATGTCGGCGGTGAGCCGGCGCTGGCCGAGGTAATAGTCATCGGGCGCCGGCGGCTTGTAGCCGGTGAGGTTCAGGATGCCGACATCGACTGCAGCCACGACGATGCGCGCCTCCTCGCCGGGGTCGAGCCCCCTGACTTTGATCGGGATGCGCAGCGCGCTGTTGGGACGCAACAGCGTCGGCAAGCTCATGTCGAGCGCAAGCGTGCGCGCTTTGCGATTGATCGAAAACCACTGCACGCCGATAGCGCGCCCGGGCATGCGCTCTGCGCGGCTGTCGAGCGGCCGCCGCAGCGTTGCCACCACATAGGCGCCGCTGCCCCAATCGTTGCCGACCGGGACGCGCAGCTGTGCCGTGCCGGCAGCCACGTCCTGCGTGACGGTGGAGACCAGCCGGTCGCCGATTACGTTGAGCGTAACCTTCCCGGCAGTGCGCGCGGTCACCGCAACCGTCATGTTCTCGCCGGGCACGTATTCCGGCTTGTCCAGGGCGATTTCGAGCAAATCCGGCGTGTCGGCGCTTGCCTCCGCATACCAGCCGGCATCGAAGCCGACAGACGTCAGCTGGCCGTCGTCGGTCGACACTTCAAGGCGATAGCGGCCCCATTGCACCGGGACCGAGATGCGCGCCGGCCTGTCGGCGGCGACGTTGATCTGTCCATCGGCAACGCGCTTTGTCGTCTTGACCGGCTCGAAGTCCCACACCCCGTCGCGACGATACCACTGGTATTTGGTCTCGACCTTGAGCAGCTCGTAGTGCAGGCCGTTACGCGCAAGCGATGTTCCGTCGGGCGACGCGAACACCACGTCGAAGGTCGCACTCTCGCCCTCACCGAGCGAGCGCCCGGAGAACAGCGGCTTGATGCCGATCATCGGCCCGCTCGGAATGACTGGCAGCGTCAGCTTGCGTTCGACGGCGCGACCGCCGGACTCGGCCATTCGCACCACAACTTGCGCCTCGAGCGGGCGTGTCGTCTGCGGCTGCTTTTCGAGCGTCACCGCAAACCTTGCTTTGCCGTTGTCGTCGGTATCCGGCAGGTTTTCGAGCGGCTGGCGCGTAGTCTCGACGTCCTCGTCAGCGAGCCCGAACTGATAGCGGGCAAAGCCCGGCCGCTCGCTCGCCGCCGAAACGATCATCTCGCCCTCAAGTTCGAGTTTGGCAGCCGGCGCGCCATAGAGGAAACGCCCCTCGACCGTGATCTCGGCTGCGCTCGTCTTGGAGACGCCTTTCGCCTTGGAGCTGAGGTCGAATTCGATCCGATCGGGCACGTAGTCCTCGACGAGGAAGGTCGCCTCGCCGACTGGCGGGCGCTTCGGATCGGCGAAGGCGCGAACGCGCCAGGTGCCGGTCGGCGCCGACGACACCAGCGCCAACGACAGCGCGCGTCCGCCCAGACCCTGATCGGGAACGACGGCGCGGCGGTATTCGACGCCATCCGGCCGCTCGATCACCAGCGTGAGCGGCACATTGAGCGCGGCTATGCCCTGGCCGTCGCGCAAGAGCGTCGTCACCTGCACGGTCTCCCCGGAGCGATAGACCCCGCGCTCGGTATAGACGAAAGCGTCGAGACCGGCCGGCACCGGGCGGCCTGAGACGCCGCGGTCGGTGAGATCGAAGGCCGGCCCCTTCAGGCTCAAGAAGGCGTAATCACCACCGCTATCGCTCGCGATCAGCATGGCTGGCGCCATCGCACCCTCTCCGCGCGCCAGATTGGCCTCGAACTGCACGTGGCCGCTATCGTCGGTGGGTTTGCGCGCAAGGACTTCATTGCCGCGCGAGAGCAGCCGCACCTCGGTCGCGCTCTTCGGCTGCGTGGTATCGAGCGAATGTACGAAGACGTGGATGCCGTCATTCCCGGAAAACGCGGCGAGGCCCAGATCGGAGACGATGAACCACTGTGTCGCGAGCGCATCGAATTCATCCTGGGGCGCGCCGGCGACCTGCGCCACCATGACATAGACGCCCGGCGACAACGCGCCGACGGCGTCTCCGATAGGAAAGGCGGTGGCGAGATCAGCGTTGAGCGTCTGCTCGACCGCCATCTCGCCCTTCCAGACTCGGGAGCCGCGCTCTTCGGCAAGACGGTTGAGATCGTAGCGGTCGAGATTTCGTTGGAAATCGCGTCCCACGACCGTCTCGAGCAGGTTGCGATCGCCGATGCGGTAGATTTCGAGCGCTACGGCCGCGGTATTGACGCTCACCACCGGAATGCCGCGCTGGCCGGTGCGCGGCAGCACATAGGCCTTGCCAGTGAAGCGCACGAGCGGCTTGCGGTCGCGAACATAGACGCTGAAGTCCGCGGATTTTGTCAACGTCTCCTTCACCTGGGAGGGAACGCCGGCGCGCAGCGTGATGGAGTAGCGCTCTCCGTGCTTGAGGCCCTCGACGCAGAGCTGCCGCTCCTGCACGGAGAGTGCGGGCTTGTCCTGGCCGCCGACGCTCACGAACGGCAAAAAATCGGTGCGCTTGCTCGGCAAATCTTCGGAGAACTGGAAGCAGACGCGCGGCGACGCTGAGTCCGAATCAACCGTGTAGTCGAGCAGCCGGAAGCCATGATCCTCACGCATGCGCTCATATTGCTGGCGCACCTCGGCAACTTCGCGCAGTTCAAGCGAAACGCGCAGTGCATCGAGCGCCGGACGCCACACCTGGCGGTCAGCATAAGTGCGCGCGATTACGAGCAGGCTTTCGGCCTGTTCTGTGGGATTGCCGGAGCGCTGATAGGCGATGTAGGCGGCGGTTGCCGCGCGCTCGAGCAGCAGATTCTTCTCGCGGTCATTTGCGGGCCAGATCCGCGGCACGGTTCGCGCCAGACGCAGCCAGTTCGCGCTGTCGTCGGGCGCGACCGTGACGATCTGCCCGAGAATCTGCATGCCGCTGCGCACGTCATTGCGCTGGAAGGCGGCGTCGGCCTCGCGCCGCAGCGCGGCGGCGGATTTCGTCACCTGCCCCGCCTCGGCCTTGATCTGTGCTTCCAGCTTGATCGCCGCGTCCGCAAGATCGTCGCGTTTGAACGACCTGTCGGCGGCGATGGTGGGGGCAGACAATATCAGCACGAGCGCGGCCGCAACCGCGGCGCGAACGAACGCGCGCATTGGGACCCTCCTTTCCCGTCGCGCGGGAAGTCCGGACGGGGCGGACGAGATCCAGTACCTCAAACCCGCCGCCGTTCATAGAAGGAATGTCTCTCATTAGAGGCCCGAAGGCTGCCGCCCGAATAGACGACAACCCGCTCGGCCCACTGCGCTGGGACCTCATTCCCTACTTGTGTGAAAAGACCCGGCGGACGGGCGTAAGCCGATCGATGCCCCAAGTTTGAGATTGTGGGGATCTTGTCGGCGTTCAAAAATAAACAGTGGCGGGCGGACTCGCATCGTGACGCCTATGCTCCATATCGTGTTTGGTGTGAGCGCCGGCGGCACGCTGCGGCTCGCCCTGCGGCAGGCGGGCCGCGGTGATTTTTGGCTTTTCTGCTTTGCAAATTCTTCCGCCAGTTCCGGGACTTTGCGCCAATCGAGCAACGACAGTTTTCACGCAGAGACGAATTTGTGCGGCATTTGCGGCGATCACCGCCCGCGCGTCTCGTTCGCGCATTTTGGTGGTACGGCAGTCTCTGCCCGACGAACCGAATTCGCGCTGGGCGAGCGAGACGCATAATGAGAGACACTCGAAGGACGGGAGAACGCAATTTTTTTCAAGTAAACGCGGCAGCATCTCGCCAAGCGCCGCCCGCAAACCGGGCGCACAGGATTTCGGAATCGTGAAACACTCTCCGGCGCGCGTCTCTACACTGACGCCCCTTCTTCGGCTTTGGGGACTTCGTGGTAGAGACACCTGCCGCTTCCCAGTGCGCATCGGAGGCAAAATTCGACCCAAGAATTTGCTCGATCTGGCCACCAAGCGGTCACCTTTTCATGTTCACCCGGGGGCCTCACTGCTGGATGTGCGTCCACGCGGGGCGCCGAACGGAGGATCAAACATGGCACGCAAAACGGATAACAGCGTGGAACACGATCAGCCAGCGGAGTCGGAAGTGGAGGCGGAAATCCGCGAATTCGTGCGCCGCGACGTCGTGACCAACCGAGAACGCCACCCAGACAACGAAAGCGAGATGGTGGCCAGCAGCATCAACTCCGTGCTGCAGCGGGCGACTACGACCTCGGTGCAGGAGATCGATAAGCTCATCACGGAGCTACAGACCTTGAGCGACACGCTGCATAGTGAGCGCGCGCGGGTTCAGCGCGAGATAGTCCAATATTCAACTTTGACCAGAGCGGCCTTGCAGTCGACCAAGATCATCGCCGAAAGCCTGACGCAGTTCAAAAAGAGCCCCGACGTGCCGGCCCTGCCCGATTTGAAAGACCAGTCAGTTGCATCGTGAGAGGCAAGCCATGGGCCAAGACGAGGCAGGGTACAAAGCCGCATGCCATCAGACGCTGGCCATTATGAACGGTAGGGAGACACGAATGTACTGGACAACTCCCACACTCGTGGAAATCTGCCTCGGACTCGAAATCAACGGCTACCTTCCGGCCGAATTCTGATCCGGGACGCTTCTCATTGAAATAGCCCGCCGGGCCAAGCCGGCGGGCTATTACTTGCTAAGCCTAAAATAAAAGCCCCGCGGGAGCGGGGCTTGAGTACTGAGAACAAGGGTACCAAACGCGACGAGCTAAGGCGCTCAGAGCGGCGGATTTAGGGCATAGCCGCCTTCGGCCAAGTCTTTGGCCGCCCAATTAGGCCGCCGATCCGCTACCGGTCATGCGACGGAGATGAAGTTGTTGCGATAATAAACCGCAAGCAACTTCTGCCGGGCGGCAAGTCCGATGATCAGGTCGCGAGGCGCACCGTCAGCGCGCTCGACGAGCGGAGATCAGCGAACCGCGGTCTCAAGGATTATCTGAGCGATCCCACGCCCGGAGCACAAGGCCGAATATAGCTAACGGAAGTTGGCGCAAAAACTTGTGCCGTTCCGGGAATCTCTGTTACCTAACTTGCTGAATTACTTCGAGTTTTCAAATGGGTACGGCGAGGTAGATTCGTGGTTTGAATCCTACTCTCTCCGCCACGAACTGAGTATCTGATCTGTCTCGTGTTTTTGGCTTTTCTGCTTTGCAATTTCTTCCGCTAGTTCCGGGCCTTTGCGCCAATTGGGCAACGACAGTTTTCACGCAGAGACGAATTTGTGCGGTACTTGCCGCAAGCGCCGCGCGCGCGTCTCGTTCGCGCATTTTGGTGGTACGGCGGTCTCTGCCCGGCAAACCGGATTCGCGCTGGGCGAGCGAGACGCATAATGAGAGATATCCGAAGAATGGTCGTCTTGCACCGCAAACTGCTCCACAACGGACGGCACGAAGTTCGAGACCCTCAACAGCGCACTCGTTGTGGGCGAGCTCGCCCACACTGAAGAGCGACGATCGTGGCAGCGCGCTCCCGAATTGCCGCCGCCTAGAACCGACACGGGATAGAAGATCAGACGAGGCCAATCGAACTCGCGCTGTTCCTAGCGGGAGGATGCAGTCACTTGGGCCGCTTGGCGTCGACAAGCTCCTGAAGCTTCTCCATCTCGGCCTTCACGACGGGATTTTGCGCCACGATATTGGTACCGAGCGAAACGAAGGTCTGCATCATCGAAGCCTGCTCCTGGGGCGGCAGCTTGAGAATTTCGCCTTTGTTGGTAAGCCAAAGGTCGTTTGTCTTTTGGACGTTATTGACGCCCCACGGGAATGCCAGCTGTTCGGCGGCTCGGCCGGCAGCCCGAACCGCCTCCTGTACGTCCCTGGGCTGTTTCTGGAACCATGCTTCATTGATCACATTTACGCTGACGATCTGCGCGAAGTTGAGGTCGGTCACGAATTTCGCCACGTCGTAATATTTAAACGCGGTGAGGATCGGCATCCCGGCAAGCATCCCGTCGAGCCCACCGGACTGCAGCTGCGGAATGACTTCGGTGAGGGCGAGGGGAACCGGGATTGCACCGATCGCCTTCATCGGCTCGATCTGCAAGGGCGACGCAAATGTGCGCACCTTCATGCCCTTCAACGCCTCAAGCCTGGGCGCGGGCTGCTTGGTGAGCACCACGGTCGGGCTGTTGTAGATGGCGCCGATGATGCGAAGGCCGCGATTGAGAAACATCGTCTCCATGTGATCGCGATAGGCGGGCTCATGGATGACCGCGTGAACGTGCTCCGGCGAGGCGAACAGGCCGGGCACGTCGAAAATCTGGAAGCGCGGATCGGTAGGCGTCATGAAGGCCGTAGGGGTGATGAAGGACTCGATCGTGCCGAGTCCACCATGCGCGGAATTGCGCCGAGCTGGCTCGCCGGATAGATTTCGGTCTTGACCTTGTCGCCGACGCGTTTCTGCAGGTCGGCGGCGAACAGCTTTTGCCACTCATGCTGCACGTCGTTGATGGTGGCATTGGCAAGCTTCATGACGGTCTGGGCCGCCACCGGCTGCGCTGACGCTAGAACCGTGACGGCAAGGGCTGCGAACGTGGCTTGCAGCAATCGGTTGATGGGCATGGGCGTTTCCTGAAGCTTCAGAGCGCGGTGGCGAGATACAGCGAAAGTCCGGGCCAGTAGGTAATGATCAACAGCGCGGCGATCTGCACGACGGCGAATGGAAGCACACCGCGATAGAGGGTGTCGAGCGGCACGCCCAGCACTGATTGTGCGACAAAGATGTTCAATCCGAACGGCGGCGTGAACATGCCGATCGCGATATTCGCCGTCATGACGATCCCAAAGTGGATCGGGTCGATGCCAAGGGCCTTGACCAGTGGCATGAATAGTGGCGTGAGCACGATGATCGCCGAGGTCGGATCGAGAAAGCACCCCACGATCAGGAGAATGACATTCACTGCCATGAGGAAGGCCCAGGGTGGCAGGTTGAGCCCCGTCAGCCCTCCAGTAATGGCTTGCGGCACCCCGTTGACGGTCAGGATCCAGGAGAACAGCGCGGCAGTCGCGACGATGATCAGGATTTGCGCGGTGATGAAGGCTGCCTGCGTGGCGGCATCGAGCACGCCTTTCCAGCTCATCTCGCGGTAAACATAGCGCCCCACCAGGATCGCGTAGAGGCAGGCGAAGCCTCCCGCCTCGGTCGGAGAAAACCAGCCGAGATAAATCCCGGCGAGCACGAAGATCGGCATCAGCAGGGCGGGCCCCGCGTCCCACGTGGCTGCCCGAAGCCGCGCAAAATCGAATTCTCCGCGCGTCGGAATCCGCATCCGCAGAGCCATGACCACGACATAGCCCGACATCATGCAGGCGATCAGCAATCCCGGCAGCACGCCGGCCGCGAACAGCTTTGCGATCGATTGCTCCGCCGCCATGCCGAACAGGATCATGGCTATACTCGGCGGGATCATGATGTCGATTGAGCCCGAGGAGCTGAGCAGGCCTGAGGCGAACCGCACGCCGTAGCCCTCGCGGATCAGGCCCGGATAGAGCGTTTTCCCGACCACCGCCACGGTGGCGGTGCTCGCGCCGGAAATCGCACCGATCAGCGTGCAGGCGCCGACGGTCGCAACCCCGAGGCTGCCCGGTATGCGGCTGATCAGCGCCAGAACCCAGACGATCAGGCGTCGCGCGATGCCGGAACCGCTCATCAACTCGCCGGCAAAAATGAAGAACGGAACGGCAAGCAACGCGTAGTTCTCCATGGCTCCGAACGTGATCTGGTGGAGCGCGACCGGGGGCACCGACAGAAACAACATGAATGTCGCGACCGCCCCGATCAGAAAGATTCCGAAAATAGGTGTGCCTAGCAGCAGCAGCGCCATTGGCAGAACTGCCAGCGTCCAGATCATGGCAGCTTGGTCTTCGTGGCGCGGTCTGAGGTGAAGAGCTCCGTGCCGCCGCTGACGAGGAGCACGGCCGCTACTAGCGCCGTCCCCGCAAACCCCACAACCAGCGCCGAATGCGCGAACAACATGGGAAAGCCGATCGCCATGCTGGTTTGTCCGATGGTCGCTACGCGCCGCGTGAACTCCAGGCACTGAACGGCCGCATAGGTTCCGCCGATCGCGATAATGAGGTGATGAAACATGGTGAGCGCGATGCGCGGGCGTGGCGCCAGCCGGTTCGCAAGAAAATCGAGCGTAATGTGGCGGCGGTCGATCGTCACTAGGATCATGCCGATCATCACTATCCAGATCATGGCGAAGACCAGGAGCTCATCGGCGCCGATGAGCACCACGCCGAACAGATAGCGGCAAACCGCATTCGCAACGTTGAGCAGCATCATGCCGACAAGAAGTGTGCCGAGCAGCGCGCGCGCCGCAAAGACTGCAATCCGCGCGAGGTGAAGCGCGATTGCGGGCGGCGCGGGGATGTGCAAATCGTCAGGCATGGTTGGTGCGCGGGCCGAGAACTCGATGTGGTTGAAGTTTGAAACTTGAAGACGGCCATGTTCAAGCCTGATCTTGCATTTGCACACGCGAATTGCAGCGTTGCCAGACCGTGTGCGGGTTGCAAGGATGGCGACTGCGGGAAAGTCCGCGCGGCGAGATGAGACTCCCTATCTTGCGACATGGCGAAGATCCCGAAGGCCTACGATTACGTCATTGTCGGAGCGGGTTCTGCGGGATGCACGCTGGCCAACCGGCTGACAGAGGATCACGGCGTGCGCGTTCTCGTCCTGGAGGCGGGCGGTTGGGACCGGCACCCGTTCCTCAAGCTTCCGCTTGGCTGGGGCAAGGTGCTGCTCCAGCGCATCTACGACTGGGGCTACGACAGCGAGCCGCAGGACACTATGGCGGGTCGCCGCATCGAAGTCGCGCGCGGCAAGGTCGTGGGCGGCTCGTCGTCGATCAACGCCATGGCCTATGTGCGCGGCAATCGGGCCGATTACGATCGTTGGGCGTCGCGGTCGCTGCCCAATTGGTCCTATGCAAACGTGCTTCCCTACTTCCGCAAGCAGGAAAGCTGGGAAGGCGGCGGCGACAACAATTACCGCGGTGGAAGTGGTCCCCTCGCCACGCGCAGGTCGCGCTATCAAGACCCGCTCGTCGATGCCTATTTGGAGGCTGCGCAGGCGGCTGGGTACGCTTTCAACGATGATTACAACGGCGCGCAACAGGATGGCTTCGCGCGCATCCAGATGACCATACGCAATGGCCGGCGCGAAAGCGCGGCCACTGCCTATCTGCACCCGGTTCTGAGCCGCGACAATCTCGGCGTGACGATCAACGCACATGTCACCCGCGTCGTGCTTGCGGGATCGCGCGCTGTCGGCGTCGAATACCTCAAGGATGGCGAGAAACATCTGGTCGAGGCGAGCCGCGAGGTCATTCTGTGCGGCGGCTCGATCAATTCCCCACAGCTCCTGATGCTGTCCGGCATCGGCGACGCAGACGCACTGCGCGCGTGCGGCATTCCGGCAAGAGTGGATCTTCCCGGCGTCGGCAAAAGCCTGCAGGACCATGCGGCCGCCTTGCTGATCTATGGCCGGTGCGATGACAGCCCGCTGTTGCGAAACATGCGCCTCGACCGGATGGCGCTTGGGTTGATCAACGGCTTCGTGTTTGGTCGGGGTTTTGCCACCGATCTTCCCGGCGGGATCACGGCTTTCGTGAAGAGCGAGGAGAGCGAACCGATCCCTGACATCCAGCTTCTCTTCATTTCCGGCTCGTTGCTGGCATCGCCCTATCTGCCGCCGTTCAAGCAGCCGTTTGCCGACAGTTTTGCCTGCCGTATTGTGCTGCTACGGCCCGAAAGCCGCGGCGAGGTCACGCTTGCATCCGCCGATCCGCTCGCGCATCCGCGCATTTTCCAAGCCTTGCTCTCGACAGCGAACGACTGGAAGAAACTCCGTAACGGCATCGCCATCTTCCGCGATCTGGCCCGCCGCCGTGAGCTCGCGCCGTTCATCGCCGCGGAAATCGACCCGGGGGCCGATGTCACCACCGACGCGCAGCTTGAGACATACACGCGCAAGACCGGGGTGACCGCGCATCATCCGGCGGGGACGTGTCGGATGGGCGCCGTTTCCGACAGGATAGCCGTGGTGGATTCCAAGTTGCGCGTGATCGGGGTGGACGGCTTGCGCGTGGTCGACGCGTCGGTTTTTCCCGACCTGGTCGGGGGCAACATCAACGCGCCGGTCATCATGATTGCGGAGAAGGCCGCGGACATGATTCGCCAAGAGCCGCCGTTGTTGCCGACATAGCTGTGTTGATCCACGACCGGCCATCTGGACCACCGCAGACAGGCGAGAACTTAGCCATGAGCAAAATGGTATGATATGGGCAACGGCGCCACTCGGAGCTTCGAACGACGGATCATGAATTCGGTTCGTTGATCAGTTGATCGAATTGCATCGCGTAGTGGCCTGGAGGACGGGACATGATCAAGCTTAGTCTCAGGCTCGCAATGCCGGCGTTCGCGCTTTTTGTCGGCTTGAATTGCGCCGCTGTCGCGCAGGACAAATTGCGCATTGCCGGGGGACTGGCAGGGACGTGGGAGAATTCTTTTTCGGAGCTGGGGCAAAATGCCGGCTTCTTCAAGAAGCAGGGGCTCGTGCTGGAGGTTTTCTATACCCAGGGCGCCGGCGAAACCCAGCAGGCCGTGATCTCCGGCAGCGCCGATATCGGCACTGGGGTCGGCACATTCAATACGTTCGGAGCCTTTGCCAAGGGCGCGCCGATTCGTGTGATCGCGGCCACGCACACGGGCGCGAATGACCTCACCTGGTACGTGAAAGCGGACTCACCCGTCAAGGACAAGAAGGATCTCGCAGGCAAGAGTGTGGCCTACTCCACAGCCGGATCATCCACTTATGCCGCTGTGCACGCTTTTCAGAAAGTGTTCGGTGTCACCTACAAGCCCGTAGCTACTGGTAGCCCGGCTTCCACCCTCACCCAGGTCATGAGCGGCCAGATCGACGTCGGTTGGACGTCACCGCCGTTCGCGGTCGATCTCTTGAGGGACGGAAAGATCAGGCAGAT
>Ga0126377_10002688_pt1 | contig 12340 bp, 12 predicted proteins | sample PanSoiMetPlot_22_FD_92647 | JGI IMG/M metagenome (GOLD analysis project Ga0126377, IMG submission 92647) | Tropical forest soil microbial communities from Panama - MetaG Plot_22 | ecosystem: Environmental > Terrestrial > Soil > Tropical forest > Bulk soil | place: Panama | collected 2016-02-17
GATTGCAACGAGACGCCTCACTGCGCCCTCCCGGACGACACCGCCTGTCGCACGGTCGCAGCAAACTGATCCAGTGACAGCTGACGGCGAGCCGGATCACCGCGCGTGACCAGCTGCGCGACCTCGCTCTCCGACATGAGCACCGGCGGGACGACGAGCCGCTGACCGCTCCGCGCATCAACTTTCACGCGAAAGACGCCCTGGCTCAGGCCGAACACGTGAGCGATCGCCGGACCCGACGCGCTCAAGAAGAGAATGGCTTCCTCGCCCGCCTGAAACTGCGGTGCGCCGACGACGACGTTCCGGTAACGGCCGATTTGCCCTCCGGGAACGCGGAACGTGACGGACCTTCCTGGCCCTCCCTTGAGATAGGTACCGGCCGTGACGGTCACGACGGTGTCGATGCGCGTCCGATCGTCGGACCATTCAGGACGCACGTCGGCGATGCGGCCATAGACGATGATCTGCGACCCCGCGACGATTTCGCGAAACTCGGCGGGTAGAAGAACGGTGGCGTAAAGCTCGTGTGAGCACAACATCAAGACAGCGATGAGAATTAGTCGACGCATCTCAGGAGTCTACTCGATCGTGTCTCGTCCGCCTTCGTCCGCCCTCGCCCTTCGCGCTACGTCGGCACAGGCTGCTTCGCGCTATGGCGGGACACGCCGTTCAGGATTTCGCGGCTCGCGACTCGCTCTCGCTACCTCGAGCACCGCCTCCGCGGCCCTGCGGCTCGCACCAGGCGTGCCGAGACGGCCGCGCACCTCGTGCAGATCGCGCCGCACTGATGCCGCGTGTGCGGGATCGGTGAGAACCCGCAGTGCCTCAGTCGCTACTCGCTCCGGTGTGAAGTCATCCTGGATCAGCTCGGGCACGACACGTCGACCAGCTACGAGGTTGGCCATTGCGTAGGTGTCGACGTGCACGAACGGCTTCCCGAGGCGATAGGTCAGCGGAGAGAGCCGGTAGACGACCACCATCGGACATTCGTGGAGCGCCGCCTGAACGGTCACCGTCCCTGACGCGACGAGCGCCACGTCCGCCACGGCCAACACGTCATCGGCGCGTCCTTCGGTCACCACAACGCCGGACAGCTGGTTGAGCGGCTCGAAGGATCCGTCGTCGAGGTGCGGCGCACGGGGGACGACAAACTGCGCGCTCGAGAGCCGATCGCGGATCAGAGTGGCCGAGCGAACGAGATCTGGAAGAATGGATTCGACCTCGTTGTGGCGGCTGCCCGGCAACAATGCGACAACCGGTCGCTGTGGATCCAGTCCCAACCCCGAAAGCACCGCGGCGCGTGATGCCGTCGGACGAGTGACGTCGAGAAGGGGGTGGCCCACCCACTGCACCGGTATTCCCGCGTCGCGATAGATGGGCTCCTCAAAAGGAAAGATCACAAGCACGCGGTCGGCGATTTGACCCATCGTCTTCATGCGCCCGCGGCGCCACGCCCAGAGTTGCGGAGAAATGTAGTAGACGATCGGCACACCCAGCCTGCGAACGGCGCGCGCCAGCCGGAAATTGAAATCAGGAAAATCGACGGCGACGAAAACGTCGGGACGGGTGGCCTTCGCCTCCCGCACGAGCGCGCGGTAGGTCGCATAGGTCCGCGGCAGGACGCGGAACACCTCGAGCAGCCCGGTGACGGAGAGGCCGCCGAAGTCTGCGGTCAACAAGGCACCGGCCTCGCGCAGGTGCCGTCCGCCGAACCCCACGATCGTCGCCGCCGGGTCGAGACGAAGCAGCTCCGTGGCAAGTGCGCCGGCGTAGAGGTCGCCCGACGGCTCGCCGCAGGAGATCATGACGCGCACGTGAGATCAGCTGGGTTTGGTAAACAGCGCGGAATCGACTGGCACGTTGAACTCAAAGGTTCTCAGGGTCCGGTGCACCGCTGGAGCACCGTCGCGCCGCACGTCGGTGATGAATGCCACCTTCAGGCCCTTGACGTCGCGATAATCGGAGTAGATCTCCTCCACGTTCACGTCGCCGCCCGGGCCGCTCAACCGGTATCGCGCGCGGGCCAGGAGGCTCGTCGATGGATCGAACACCAGGGTCAGCGGCGAGCTGCCCGGCAGTGCGACTTCCAGCGTCGCCAACTTGTGATCCGCGTCGATGGTTTCACCAATCGTCGCGCTGACCGTGCCGTCCATCAACGCGAGAAGCAGCGGAACGGTGTCGCGCTGGACGCTTCCGCGAATCACCGCGGCCATGCTTTCCGGAGCTTCATGAACGCCCTTGCTGTCCTGCACCCAGTACCGGCCGGCGCTGAACACCTGGACGAGACGTCCCGCGGGAGTGCTTGAATCGATCCGGAACGACCCCGGATATTGGATCGTCGTCGTCGTCGGCAGATCTGTGTTGATGCCTTCCGATTGAACGGTCGCCACCGATTCCATGCGCACCGTCCGGATCGAGCGCAACACGGCGAGCCCGCCCTTCGCGTCGATGGCCCGGCTGATCAGGGCTCGCACGCGGTCCTGGGTGCCTTGAAGTGGCTGCCGGAACACAACCGGCTCCAGCCGTCCGGGGCGTGGAGCGGAATGATGCTTGAGATCCGCCGACGCGAGATCCAGCTCGCCAATCGGAATGCGCTCAACCTGATCGAACCCGACTCCCGCGAGATCTTTAGCGAAGACCGACGCGTCGCCGACGAGCACAATCGACAGCTTGTCGGGGTGGAGGTACAGCTGCGCCACGCGTTGAATGTCGTCGACCGTGACGGCGTTGACGCGTTCGCGGTACGTCTGCAGCTCGTTGAGGTCAAGGCCGTAGAACACGGCGTTCAACACCTGCAGCGCAATGGCGCTCGGCGTTTCGACAGTGAGTGGGAAGCTCCCCGTCAGGTACTCCTGCGCGTCGGACAGCTCGTGCTGCTGAACACGCCGCTGCTGCAGCCGTACGATTTCCTCGACGATCAGCCGGAGTGCCTCGGCCGTCTTCTCCGAACGCGTGTCGGTCTCGGCAACGATGTCTCCGGCTTCCTTGAGTGCATTCAGGTCGGCGGACGCGCCATAGGTCAGGCCGCGTTCCGAACGAAGCACGCGGTGCAGGCGGTTGCCTCCCTCCCCACCGAGAATCTTCATGGCAATGTCGAGCGCCAGGTAATCGGGATGGCGTCGGGGAAGCGCCACGTTTCCAACCCGAATCTCGGTCTGTGCGGCGGCCGGCCGATCGACCACGACCACTCGCCTCGTCGGTGGCGGCGGCTCTTCGGCTTTGACTGACGGGAGAGCGACCCGTTCCCACGATCCGAACGCACGCTCGGCGCCCGAAAACGCCTCCTCGGACGTGACGTCGCCGACGATGGCGAGGATGGCGTTGTTGGCGCCAAACCATCGCTTGTGGAAGGCAAGCAGGTCGTCCCTGGTGACAGCGGCGATCGATTCCGGTGTCCCTGAATCAGGCTGCCCGTAAGGATGGAACCCGAATACGAGTCGATCGAACACCACACCGGCCAGATAGTCAGGATCGTCGTAGCTGACCTTCAGCCCGGATAGAATCTGCTGACGCTGACGGTCGATCTCTTCAGGCGCGAATGCCGGATGCCTGGCCAGGTCGGACACCAAGTCGAGCGCCAGCCCGAGGCTGTCCTTCATGACGGCCGCATTGATAAAGGTGATGTCGCTCCCCGCCCCGGCACCAATCGCCCCGCCGATCGAGTCGATCGTCGACGCGATCTGCTCGGCATTCTTCGTGGTCGTGCCCTGATCGAGAAGCGAGGCCGCGACGTATGCGACGCCGGGCTTGTTGGCCGGATCCTGGGATCCACCGGCCCTGATCAGCAACCTCAGACTGACGGCTGGCTGTTCGTGGTGCGACACGGCCACGACCTGCAGACCGTTCGGCAGCGTTCGTATCTGATAAGCCGGAAAGCTCGACTGACGCGCCGGCAGAGGCCTGGGCGGTTTCTCGGTCGGCCATTCCTGGACCTGTGCAGAGACTGGTCCCGCGATCGCGAGCGCCGTCACCATCACGGCAACCGCCGCTGAACGAGACCTCAACGCGGCTCTCCGCCGCTCGTCGTGCTCTTGGGCATGATGGTCATCACCAGCCGGTTCTCGGGTGTGAAGTACTTGCGTGCGACCCGCTGAACGTCGGCCTGCGTGATGTTCATGAAGATGTCGAATTCACCATCAGCGGTCTTGATGTCGTTGTGGATGACCGCCGCGTGCCCGAGCTGCATGGCCTTGTCCTTGTTGGACTCGCGGCTGAAGATGTAGTCGCGGGCAAACTGGTTCTTGGCCTGCTGCAGTTCGGCGGGCGTGATCGGCTCGCGCCGCAGCTCGTCGAGCTCGGCAATCAACGCGTCGATGGCTTCCTGCGTCGTGTGCCCCGGTTGCACGATCGCGACCGCGTAAAACAGGTTGGGATCCTCGATGATGTTGCCGCCGCCGAAGGCCGCGAGCGCAATCTGTTTCTCGTAGACGAGTTTCCGATAGATCCTCGAGCTCTGCCCGTCCGACAGCACCTTCGACGCAATGTGTAGAGGATAGGAATCAGGATCGCCGTCGAAGGTGATGTGGTGCGCGACGACGACCGCCGGGAGCGGCCACGATTCCTCGAGTTTGACTCGCCGCTCCCTGGTTTGAGCGGGCTCCTTCGGAATGTCGCGCGGCACGGGACGATCCGATTTCGGCACGCGCCCGAGATACCTTGTGACCAGATCCTGTGCTTCCTTCGTGTTGAAGTCTCCGACGAGCACAAGCGTCGCATTATTGGGGACGTAGTACGTTCGGAAGAAGTCGCGCACGTCGTTGATGGACGCCGCTTCCAGATCTTTCATGCTCCCGATGGTCGGGTGCTTGTAGGGATGAACGGTGAACGACTGATCGTAGATGAGCTCGTTCAGCCGCCCGTACGGCTGGTTGTCGATCCGCATCCGGCGCTCTTCCTTGACGACCTCGCGTTCGGTCTTGAAGACGTCCTCTTCAATACGGAGCGACGCGAGCCGGTCGGCTTCAAGCCACAGGACCAGCGGCAGGTACTGCGCCGGCACGGTCTCCCAGAACACGGTCGCGTCCTCGGTCGTGTAGGCGTTGCTCTGACCGCCGATGCTCGAGATCCACGACGGATGCCCTTCGGGCTCGACGTTCTTCGATCCCTTGAACATCATGTGCTCGAAGAGGTGCGCGAACCCGGTTCGGCCCGGCTTCTCGTTCTTCGAGCCGACGTGATACCAGATTTCGGCATGCACGATAGGTGTCGAATGGTCCTCGAGCATCACCAGCTGCATCCCATTGCCGAGCGTCGTCATCGTGTAGTCGAGACGTGTCGGCCGGGTGGCGGCGCGTGCGGCAGGATTCAGCGCAGACAACGTCAGCACCGACACCATCACCACGCTCAGCGGACGAAGCATTGGATGCAGCATGGATAGCCGGGAACAGAGCAGCCTCGATTATGGCACGGGACCAACCTTACCCGAGGGGCTTCGCCCCTCGGACTCCCCAACACGCGCTCTCGCGCGCCGCTTCGACGGCGCGCTCCGTTCGCGTGGCTCGCTCGCACCGCTCGCTCGCTTGTCGTCTATTTATTACTTCAGCCGGGCCTCGAGCTCTGCGAGTCGAGCCTCCAGATCGGCGAGCGCCTTGCGAAATTCCGGAAGCTTGCGAAACACGGCGGACGACTTCAACCAATCGCGGTTGCTGATGGCCGGATATCCGGAGATGAATGAGCCAGCCTCGACCGAGTTGGGGATCCCGGTCTGCGCGGTCGCGATGGTTCCCTTGCCAATCGTGATGTGTCCGGAGACGCCGACCTGTCCGGCGAGCGTCACAGAATCCTCAATCGTGGTGCTTCCCGCGATGCCGACCTGCGCCGCGAGCAGGACGTTCTTGCCAATCGTGACACCGTGAGCCACCTGCACCAGATTATCGATCTTGGATCCGGCACCAATCCGCGTTTCGCCGACAGCCGGTCGATCGATCGCCGCATTGGCGCCGATCTCCACGTCGTCTTCGACGACGACCGCGCCGACCTGCGGAATCTTCTGATGCGTGCCATCCGGCCGGGCCGCGAAACCAAAACCGTCGCTGCCGATCACGGCACCGTCCTGGACGATGACGCGGTCGCCAATCCGTACGCGCTCCCGTATGGACACCTGAGGACGAATCACGCAATCGGCACCCACCTGCGCGCCGGGACCAATCGTCACGTTCGAATGCACGATCGAACGCGCGCCGATTCGAGCGCCGTCGCCGATGACCGTGAACGGACCAACCGATGCGTCGGCCGCGACGTCCGCAGTCGAGGCGACGCTGGCCAGGGCATGGATGCCGGCGGGAGGCCGATCGTTGGCCGCGAACAGCGCAACGGCCTTCGCCAACGCGAGGTACGGATGCTGAACTCGGAGCATGGCGCAGGGCGCCGCTTCAGCTTTTTCCGACAGGATGACCGCAGATGCCGCGGTTTCTCTCAGTTCACGCGCGTACTTGGGGTTGGTAAAGAACGTGAGATCGCCCGGGCCCGCGTCCTCGATGGCGGCGACCCGTGTGATCTCGATCTCGCCGTCGCCTTCGAGACGGCACTCGAGACGTTCGGCGACCTCTTTGAGCTTCAAGATGAGTGTGAGTATAACCTCCGGCTCGCGTGGGACGAGTGCTCGCCCACGGCGGGTTGCGTCTCGTCTGCTTTTCTCACGGCTCGCGGGGCCCCACCCCCGCTCGCCCTCGTCCGGCGGCGCGCTTCGCGCGCTTCACTCCGTCGCCTCGCTCCGGCCGCGGGCGCTGGCGTGCGGGCGACAGCCATCAATCAATGATCATCGCCCTCGCGGCTCCAGCACCAACCTATGAAGTGATCGCGGTGCGCTCGAAGAATTTGACGAGATGTTCCAGCTTCAACGCCGCGGCGACATCATGAACGCGGCGCTCGCGTTCATCCCTGTCCAGGTTGATGGCGCGCCGCAGCTCCGACAGCGGTGCACTATGTTCAGTCGTCCACGCAACCACGTCGAGGCCCTGGCGCGCGCCGCGCAGGGACAGATAGTGTCCGCCCATCCGGAATGCGAAGTAGTAGGCAACGATGTTGGGACCGGGAAGGAGCACCAACGCTCCCGAGGCGACAAATCCGATCGAATCGACAATCAGCCAGAAGCGATGCTTCTCGAAGTCGCGCCCAAGCTGTCGGCGCAGAAGGGTGGTCGCGCGCTGCTGATCGAGGTCGTCGGGAAAGAAAAGACAGGCGGAACCCTGACGACGGAGGTGCCAGAGAAGTCGCTGCTCCGCAATCGTCTCCGCAATGTAGCGAAGCGTCCGTGCCTTGGCCCGGGCAAACGTGCCGCCCTGGACTTCGGCGTCGTCGCGGTGCCGCGCGCGCTCTGCCTCCGCCAGCAGCGCAACGAAACGCTGCTTCATTCGCGCGACGAAGCTGGCAGGCGATTCCACCGCCGGCTCCTCCGGCTCGTCTGGCTCCTCGCAATAGAGCTCGTACCGCTCACGGCCGATTGGCACCAGGTACACGTCCATACATCCTCGTCCGCGTCCTGCGTTCGCGCGGAACCACTGGGAGACTGCCCTGTCCTTTCCCTGACCGCCGGCAGTTCTCAGTTTGGTGCGGTCCCTGGTGCCCTCCGTCGCCGGGCAGCCGGCTTCAGACCCTCGATCCTGTCAACAGCCTCAGCACAATTACCACGAGCGCAATGACCAGCAGCACGTGAATCAGGCCGCCTGCGACGTGCAGCGTGAAACCAAGAAGCCACAGAATCAGCAAGACAACGACTATCGTCCACAGCATGGGTAGTCCTCCAGCCGCCAAATCGTAACGGCAAGGCTCAGCCGTGCAAGTGGGGTGCCACGGCCTGCCGCCTGATTCCGCTGAAAAATCCCCGCCGACCAAACGCCGCCCACGAGCTCAGGCGGCCGATCATTGACGGCGAACCGGTCGAGGCGTCTTCGGAACGTCGACCGGGACTGGGAGCCGTCCGGCCTCGGCCCATGCCGCGGTGATCATGGACGCAACCGCCGTGATCGCATCCGACAACCGCTTCTCCAGGATCGGCCTTGTCGCGGCAAAGAACCGATCGAAGTAGACATCGTCGTAGAATTCCCGGCCGGCGACCGCTTTTTTGTCAGCGTCGAGGATCGGCTGCACGAGCGCAAAGCTGTCGGTGAGCGCGCTGATGATGAACTCCCGCGGGTTCGCGATTTCGAACGTCGGCGCCGGCGTCAGGCGCAGCTTCGATTGATACCGTTCGAAGAGTTCCGACTCAAACCGCGAGTGAACGCCCCATTGCCCGGTCAGCTGGCCGTCGTAGTTGAGCACCGCGTGAAACGGTTGATGCGCGTCGGCGGTGTAGTGAGCGATCACCGACGAAAAAAGCCGGATGTTCTCGCGTGAATAGGGAGCCTTTTGCGTGAAGGCTTCGACCAGCTTGCGATAGATCTCCTCGGCCCGCCACGGGAGCGTGCCGGTTTTTTGAACGAAATCGAGACCGTATCGGCGCACGGCCTCGTCGTAGTCGTGCGGGAACTCCTTGAACGGGGGCGGACCGTACGCATCCATGTCGACAAAATGGCGTGGAGGCTCCTCGAGCCATCCCACCGTCCGCCAGAGATCGGGATCGCCAGCGTGCTCGACGATCGATGACTGGTACTTCTCGAAGTAGGGGCGGATCTCCCGGGGCAGCAGCGGAATCGCCCGGGCGAGGATGTACTTGTGGACCTCGATGCCCCACGCCGAGGCGGAGCCGGGTGCCACAACGAACGCGGCGATGGTGAATGCCGCGACGAGACGTGTTCGCATGATCAACAACTATACCGCTCGAATCAGCCGTCTGAGAGTCCGAAGGTTGCGGGCGTCCCACGGATCGACGTCGCTTCGCCGGCGGCTTTCTGGCGTGTCGAGCTTCGGCGTTTCGAGCAGCATCGGCATCCCCGAAAAGCGCGGGTCGTTGAGCAGCTTGCGGAACGGCTCGAGACCCAGACATCCCCTTCCGATGTGTTCGTGACGATCGACCCGGCTGCCGCAGGGCTTCTTCGAGTCGTTCAGGTGAAACACACGAAGACGATCCAACCCGACGATGCGGTCGAAGTCGTGGAACGTGGCCCTGTAACCTTCATCGGTGCACAGGTCGTAGCCCGCCGTCAGCAGGTGGCAGGTGTCGAGGCAGACACCGATGCGCGGCGAGCCTCCCGCGTGCTCGAGGATAGAGGCCAGGTGCTCGAATCGATACCCAAGATTGGTTCCCTGCCCGGCCGTGTGCTCGAGCAGGATGCCCACGCGATGCCGCGGCCGCGCCTTGAGCAGCCTCGCCAGAGCGCGGCCAATGGCGCGAAGACCGCCTTCCTCGGTCCCGGTCGTGTACGAGCCCGGGTGCATGATCAGCGCGTCGAGCCCGAGCAGTTCGGCCCGATCCAGTTCGTCGCCAAGCGCGGCAATCGATTGGGATCGCAGCGCCGGCGCGGCCGACGCCACATTAGTTAGATAACTGTTATGCGCGACGACGGGGTGAATGTCCGTTTCCTCGACGCGCCGGCGAAACAGCGCGACTTCGTCAGCCGGCAACGCTCGCGCGCGCCACTGGCCGGCAGACTTGGTAAAGATCTGCAGCGCCTCGCACCGGGTGGCCTGCGCACGATCAACCGCGCGCGGCAGACCACCGGCGATGGACAGATGGGCTCCTAGACGAGGCATCTTTCAGAAATGCTGAATGCTGAATGTTGAATTGCTGATTGTCGATTGGTTCATTCGCCGAAGACTTCGGCTTCGAACCGTGAGACCGTGGCTCCGTGCAGCCACGCGTCGGGAGGGAGGCCGGCCTTGACGCACGTCTGACGGAGGAACTGGTCGATCGTCCAGCCCCATTCGGTGGCGACCTGAGGCAGCAGCAAACCCCTGCGAACACCCTGTTCGACAACCAGTCCATGCCGGCCAATCGAGATCGAGTGCGGATCGCGTGGATCGATTGCCTCGAGCGGTCCCAGGACCGAGACCTCGAGCGACACGTCTGGAAGCTCCGACGTGCCGACGGGAGGAAACCGTGGATCTTCGCGGGCCGCGTCCGAAGCGCAGCGGGCAACCTCGCGGCCGAGACCTTCGCGGCACTGAAGCGTGCCGAGACACCCGCGCAGTTCACCGTGACGCTTGATCGTCACGAACACGCCGCACGCGTCCGGCAGTGCCTCATCTGGAAGCGGCGGGGACGGGAATCCACTCACCGCAGCGACAACCGACCGTCGTGCCAGATCCAGGAGCGCAACCCGTTGTGCCTCACTAAGCATCGACAAACTTTCCGAAGGCCGCCGCGAGATATCCCACGACACCACTGTAGTCCCCTGAGACCTCGCCGGAGTGCGCGTACTTGAGAACGCGCCCGCCGGTCGCCCCAAGTCCACGCGCGGCCTTCATGACCGCAATGGCGGCACCGCCGCCGCAGGCGACGTATCGGCCGCGTTCGTGCTCCGGATATTGTTCGAACAGATCGAGCAGTCCTTCAGCATCAAAGGCCGCGACGCGCTCCTGCACTCGCCCGTCGAGCGTCTTCGCCGTTTCCGCGTCGAAGTAATGGGACAGATCGGTGCTCGCAATGAGCAGCGCGCGGCGCCCCTCAAACGCGTGAACGATCGCGTCCGCGAGCGCATCGATCGTTTGCCGCCGCTGAAAGCCGATCAACATCGGCACGATGGGCAGCTCCGGGTGTACTCGCCGCAGGAAAGGCAACTGCATCTCGAGCGAGTGTTCCTTGCGATGGGCTGATGGCATCGCTTGTACGACCGGTGATTGCGCGACTGCGGCAGCACCCGCCTCGTCGATCCGCGCCGTCCCCAGCGGAGAGTCGAACCCGCCGTCCGGCCACAACGCGACGCCCTCGAACGCGACGAAATGGGACGGCCCGACCAGAACCGCGACGTCAAAATCGCCGTGCGATGCGGCCTTGTAGGCGTATGCGCCGACTGGACCTGAAAACATGAGGCCCGCATGCGGCGCAATGATCGCCTGCGTTCCCGCCGGAGCCTCAGATGCATCCGCCAGGTAGGCGTCCACGTCACGTGTGAGCGCGCCGGCGGTTCCCGGATACCAGGTGCCGGCGACGGCAGTTGGACGGATCGGCATGTGAAACGTCTAAGACTTCATTTATTACTTCGTGGCTTCCGCCTTTAGGCGGAAGGAATGCGCACTCGCGAAAGTGATAGCATCGCGTGATGTCCGACACCTTTTCTCGCGGCGACGTCGAGCGGGTGGCTCGCCTCGCACGCCTCGAGCTGAACGCCGAGGAAAAGGATCTGTTCGCGCGCCAGCTGGCTGGAATCCTTGCCTACGCGGAACAGATCCAGCGTGTGCCGACCGAGGGGGTCGAGCCGACCTCACATGCCGGTGATGCGGCGGCGATGCGCGAGGATGCGGTGTGTGCGTCGCTGCCGCGCGAGCAGTCGCTCGTCTCGGCGCCGGATGCCGACCCACGGGCGGGACTCTTCAAGGTACCACGGGTGCTCGCCTGATGGACATCCCAATCGACGCCACGGGAATCCGCGACGCCGTCGCTGGCGGCGGTCTCTCGGCGACGGACGCCTGCCGAGCCGCTCTTGACCGCATCGCCGCGCTCGATCCGCCGCTCAACGCGTTCCGGAGCGTCGCCGCCGATCGCGCGCTCGCCCGTGCCGCCGAGATTGACGCGCGTCGCGACAACCGGAACCTCGCGCTGCTCGGCGTCCCGGTCGCGCTCAAGGACAACCTCTGCACCAGAGGCATCCGGACAACGGCATCGTCGCGCATGCTGGAAGGCTACGTCCCGCCCTATAACGCGACGGTGGTCGAACGACTGGAAGCGGCGGGGGCCGTCATCATCGGCAAGACCAACTGCGACGAGTTCGCCATGGGCTCGTCGACCGAGAACTCCGCGTTCGGGCCGACGCGCAACCCGTGGGCGGTCGATCGGACGCCAGGAGGATCGAGCGGCGGGTCGGCCGCGTCGGTGGCCGCGCGCATGGTTCCTCTGGCTCTGGGATCGGACACCGGTGGATCAATCCGGCAGCCCGCCGCTCTGTGCGGCGTCGTCGGGTTCAAGCCTTCCTATGGTCGTGTGTCCCGGTATGGTCTCCTTGCCTTCGCGTCCTCGCTGGACCAGATCGGTCCGCTCGCGACGTCGGTGCGCGACGCCGCGCTCGTCACGAGCGTGATCGCTGGACACGACGCCTGCGATTCGACGAGCGCCAACCTGCCGGTTCCAGATTTTCAGGCGGCACTGAGTGAAGCGAACGGTCTTCGCGGCCTGCGGATTGGTGTACCCCGGCACCTCTTCAAGGAAGGCGTGGACGGCGAGGTCATGGCTGCGTTCGACACCGCCATCGAGGTCACGCGTGAGCAAGGCGCCGAGATTGTCGACGTCGTGCTGGAGCACAGCCCC
>Ga0126377_10002689_pt1 | contig 12339 bp, 10 predicted proteins | sample PanSoiMetPlot_22_FD_92647 | JGI IMG/M metagenome (GOLD analysis project Ga0126377, IMG submission 92647) | Tropical forest soil microbial communities from Panama - MetaG Plot_22 | ecosystem: Environmental > Terrestrial > Soil > Tropical forest > Bulk soil | place: Panama | collected 2016-02-17
CATCGCCGTCGATCGCCTTTTCGGCGTTGAAGCGCGCGTCATTTCCGCGAAAGTTGGTCGCTCTGATTTTGCCTTTAGCCAGATTGTTTCGAAACGCCTCGTCGCGAGCGCGTTTGAATTCCATCAATCGCCGCTCGTCGTTTTCGTTGATCAGGCCTCGACGATCGACGCCGATGTTGAGTAGCAGATTGGCGTTGCGTCCGACCGAGCCGCAGTAGATGTTCATCAACTGCCCGACCGATTTCAACTTGTCGTCTTCGTTGGCGTGATAGAACCAGCCCGGTCGGATCGAAACATCGCATTCGGCCGGGAGCCAGACGGTCCCGTTTTCGTCGCCGACGTTCAAAGCCTTTTCGTCGGCGAAACCGGGGAAGGTCCCTTCATTGTCGCGCGGCGACCAGTTGGTCTCGCCCGCTAAGCCCCGCTCGTTGCCCACCCAGCGGATGTCGGGGCCTGCGTCGCTGAAAATCAGGGTGTTGGGCTGCATGCTTTTGATGGTCTCGAAGAAGCCGTGGAAGTCGTAAACCATCCGCTTCTTGCCGTCGTTCGCGCCGTCGAGCCACGATTCGAAGACCTCGCCGTATTGGGAGCCAATCTCGCGCCATTGATCTTTGAAAACGCGGTTGTATTTCGGCGCGCCGTAAAGCGGATGATTGCGGTCCCACGGCGAGATGTAGACGCCGAACTTCAGGCCATATTCCTTGCAAGCCTCCGACAGCTCCTTCAATACGTCGCCGCGCCCGTCGCGCCATTTCGAATTTTTGACCGAATACTCGGTAGTGCTCGACGGCCACAAGCAGAAGCCGTCGTGATGCTTCGCCGTAATGATGATTCCCTTCATCCCGGCGGCCTTCACGACGCGCGCCCATTGTCGGCAATCGAGCGCCGTGGGATTGAAATTGTCGGCGCTCGCGCGCCCTTCGCCCCACTCGTGATCGGTAAAGGTGTTCATGCCGAAATGGATGAAGGCGTAATATTCCAACTGCTGCCAGGCCAGTTGCGCCCGCGTTGGCGTCGGCGCCACGGGCGAAGGCGGAGAGACTCTTGTCGCCCAGACAATCGGGAGCGAGGTCAGCAGGAATGTGATGGTGAGTAGAAACGTTTTCATGGTTGGTTTTAATCGCTAAGATAAAAAGGGGCCGCACTCTGATTACGATTCTTAACAAAGATTTGCGCACGCCCTGGGTACGCGTCGCTTCCAGCGCGCAGTCTCGGGCGTTAGACCTATTGATCGGAATCAGTCGCCCCCGAACTGGAGGCGATGGGCGAGTAGGTCTAGTTCCTATAAATTCGTCTTTCGCCGAGACTGCGCGCTGGAAGCGACGCGTACCCAGGTGGCATTTCCACTTTGCCGCAAACACTCGACGGAGACCCTCTATTTTGGGTTGTCTGTTCGTGGCTCGATTCCCCTGACCTGGTTTCCTGCGATCCAGACTGAAGCGGCGCCGCGGGTGTTGCGGATGTCTTTCAAGGGGTCTCGCTCCAGAACTACGAAATCGGCCCATGCGCCTTTCGTTATCGCGCCGATCCCCTCAACCCGCATCGCGCGGGCGGCGTCGATGGTGGCGGAACGGAGAATTTGCGCGGGCGTGAGTCCGGCTTCGGCCATCATCTCCAATTCGAGGTGCTCGAAATAGCCCTGGAATCGGTTGGCGAAAGCGCCGGCGTCAGTGCCCATTACCACCAGGAGTCCGGAGTCTACGGCTTTCTTGAGATTTCGCAGGGCGACCGTGAGAGCCGCCTTGTAGCGCTGAGCCGTTTCCGATTTCCGCATCGCTTCCTGGCGCTGCGGCTCCTGCAACTGGGCCACCACCTCGCGGTCGGCTTCGCGCAGGAAGAAAGGATCGGAGAAAAACGGTGGCGTAGATTCATAGGCGAAGGCCGAGAGTTCGCGCGTCAGCGTGGGACAGTAAGGAATGTCGCGCTTTTTCATCAGCGAGATGAACTCGTCGTCGATCTCCTTGTCGCGCACGCTGTGGGCGATGAAGTCGGCGCCGGCGCGCAGCAGGTCCTTCGCGTCTTCGAGATAGAAAATGTGGGCCGCGACGCGAAACCCCCGTTGATGAGCTTCATCGATGACCGCGCGATAGACTTCGGGCGGCATCTTGGCCGTCGCGCCGAGGTTATCGTCGACGCGAATCTTGATGATGTCGGGTTTTGCGGCCGCGACGCGGGCGACCATCTCGCGGGCTTCCTGCGGCGTCTTGCCGGTGATGACGTCTCCCGCCAGGTAAATTCGCGCTCGATCAAGCTGTGGCGTGTTCTGCGCCCGGCGCGCCTTGAAGGCCGGTTCCTTCTCTCCGCCCAGGCTCAGGACTGTCGTGACTCCGTAACGCGCGAAGACGCCGAGCTGGCGCAGTGTGTTTTCGTCAGTGTATGCGGGAGGCCGCAAGCCCTGAACGTCGGAGATGTGGACGTGCGTCGAGATCAAGCCGGGAATGATGAATTTGCCTGTCAGGTTGATCGTTTGGGCGCCGGCGGGTGGCTTTACTTCCGAGGCCGGCCCGACCGCTTCCACTCTGCCATCGCGCACTATCAGCGCCGCGTTTTCGACGGCGGGCCTACCTGCGCCGTCAATGAGACGCGCGCCGACGAACGCCTTCACTCCGGCGGAAGTCACAGCTTGTCCCACCGAAGGTTCGTCAATCGCGAAGGCCACGAAGCCGATACAGGCAAGTAACAGACAAATGCTGATCGATAAGGCTTTGAGACGCATCACCACACCGTCCTTTTATTCCAATCCGCCGATGACAATAGTTCTGGAATGTTGCGATTTGAAGCGGAGCGAATGTAACCGAGAACGCTCATCCCTGGCAATCAAAGCTCATCAAATGGCCAGGGGTTGGGACACTTTCTCCAATTGCATGAAGCCGAGCCGCACAATCCCGTTGAAAGGAATTTATCAAATCCGAGCGCGGAATAAAGTGAAACGCTTTCTCGTTGAAGCATGATTGGTCCATACTTGAACACCTAACCTGGATTTAACGATCGTAGGGAATTGCGCGAACGTAGAATGCCAAACAGGAGGTGTCCATGAATCCTTTCGATCTAGGCGGCCCTGAATTTCTCCTCTTATATTTCTGCTTCAGCCTGATCGTCATCTTAGCGATCGCCATTCTGCGACGCCGCGCGGAATCCGGCCCTGCGCCAAAGATAGACCTGGGTGATCCATATCTGGTCGCCTATTTGCGCGGCGGCGAGGATGAAGCTTTGCGTGTGGCGGTGATCTCGCTTGTTGACCGTGGGCTGTTGGCTATGGATGACCAGATCATCAGCCGCGCCGATCACGTGACCAGCGATATGGTTAAACACCCGATTGAGTATGAGGTGTTGAAAAAGTTCGGCGATCCAGGCGAGGCGCCATCCATCTTTAAAGATGACGACTTGAAGTCACTGATCCGACCTTACCGTGACAAATTGGAACGCGCGGGGCTGATGCCTGACGCCGCCGTCCGTCGCGACCGGCTGATGCGGTTGCTGCTGGCGTTGATGGCGTTGGGGGTTGTCGGCGTAATCAAAATCGTGATCGGTCTTTCGAGAGAGAGACCTGTGGGCTTCCTCGTTGTGATGATGATCGCCGCAATGGTCATCGCCCTCGTTTCCTCTTTCCCGCGTTTGACCGCTCGCGGCAAGGCGACGCTTGCAGACATCACGAACCTTTACTCAGGGCTGAGAACGCGAGTCAATTCATTCAGTCCGGGCAGCGCATCCGCGGAATTGGCGATGTTCGCCGCGGTCTTCGGTGTCACGGCGCTTGCGACGACTCCGTTCGGATATGCGCAAACTCTCTTCCCTCGAGCGACAAGTAGTTCTTCTTGCGGATCGTCATGTGGTTCATTCGATTCATCTTCATCTTGCGGTTCTTCGGACGGAGGGAGTAGCTGTGGCGGTTCTTCGGACGGAGGGAGTAGCTGTGGCGGTTCTTCGGACGGAGGGAGTAGCTGTGGCGGCGGCGGCTGTGGAGGCTGCGGATCATCATGAAATTTAAGAGCGCGGGGAAAAATACGATTCGGGACCGCGTCGGCTTGGGCTGGCGCCGCGAATTGGCAGTGGGCATCCTTTCGCACCTCGATCGAATTGATGTCGTTGAAGTAATCGCTGACGATCTCTTTGACGCGCCGCGAGACGAACGCCGCGCGCTGCGCACGTTGGCGGCGCAAACAACGGTGGTACTGCACGGTGTCAGTCTGGGCATGGCTTCATCAGTCCCGGTTGACGCGAAGCTCCTGGAAAAAACGGCGAGGCTGTGTGAAGAGGTAGAGCCTGAGTATTGGTCGGAGCATCTGGCCTTTGTGCGCGGCGGAGGCGTTGAGATAGGTCATCTGACCGCGCCTCCGCGAACAGACGCCACGATCGAGGGCGCGGCGGCGAACCTGGAACGCGCGCGCGCAGTGGTCGGCGCGGCCCCACTGGTCGAAAACATCGCGACTCTGATTGATCCGCCTGGCAGCGATTACGACGAGATTGACTGGATCAACAGGATCATTGACTCATCGCCAGGCGATTTGCTGCTCGACCTGCACAACCTTCACGCGAACGCGACGAACTTCGGTTACGACGCGGCGGAGTTTTTAAAGCGGCTTCCCTCGGAGAGAATTGCCGCCGCGCATCTGGCGGGAGGAAAGTGGGTGGAAGCGCTCGGCGAGCGACGCCTGCTGGACGATCATCTGCACGATGTGCCAGACGCGGTGTACCAGCTTCTGACCGAACTCGCCGCAATAGTTCCCAATCCGTTGACGGTGATCCTGGAACGTGATGGAGCTTATCCGCCGATTGAAACTCTGCTTCGGCAATTGGACTGCGCTCGCGAAGCCCTGGCCGAGGGAAGGTCGCGCCAATTCGAGCGAATGGAAAAGGAGGCCGCATGAGCGCCGCGCGTTTGGAAGCGTTCCTCGCCAAGATCTATGTTGACGAAAACTCGCGCGAGCGGTTCATGGCCGATCCGCGCGGCGAAGCCGCAAAGGCCGGGCTTGGCGAGCGGGAGATCGAAGCCCTCGAAAAGATCGACCGCGCCGGCCTCATTCTCACCGCCCGAAGTCTTCATCAGAAGCGCCGGCGCATGACTGGAAAGAGGACCAAGAAACAGGGCTGAAGATTTACGGTTCTTTTCCCTCGGGCCGGTAGCGAAGCAACACGACCCCTGAACTGAATGCCTTAGTTTCTACAAGTTTCAAGCCAGCTTTGCTCCCGTCTTTAAAGAGGCGCTTTCCACTTCCCAGAACAATTGGGTAGACCAAGAGCCGATATTCATCAGTGAGGTCATGTCGCATCAGTGTTTGCGCAAGGGTGGCGCTGCCGGCGACCAAAATGTCCTGGCCGGGCTGTCGCTTCAGCTTCGAAACTTCTTCCGCAATATTCTCTTTGATGATCGTCGAGTTGTTCCACTCAGCCTTTTCCAGGGTCGTTGACACAACATACTTTGGAAGGCCGTTCATTCTGTCGGCAAACCCCGCTTCATCTGTCCTGGATGGCCAGGCGGCTGCAAAAACTTCATAGGTCACTCGTCCCAGCAGGTGCGCGTCAGTAGCGAACAGCTCGTCCTTTTTAAACTTCGCGATTTCGTCATTCCAGTATGGGAAAGACCACTTCTGCGGATCTTCCATGACGCCATCCAATGTCAAGAACATCGTAACGACTACTTTTCTCATGTTAATTCTCATTCTCAGCCACGTTTCGCCGAAGTCTGATATGACTCCCGCCCGTCGGGCAGCAAAGTCCCTTTATCGAGATGCCGGACTATGGTCGCAAAACTCGCCGCGTTCGGATCGTGTGTGACCATGATGATGGTCTTGTTGTAATCGCGGTTGAGTTTTTCGAGCAGCGTCAACGCCTCCTGCGCCGAAGCCGCGTCGAGGTTGCCGGTCGGCTCATCGGCCAGGATCAGATCGGGATCGGTGACGATGGCGCGGGCGATTGCGACCCGCTGCTCCTGCCCGCCGGAGAGTTGGCGCGGCAGATGGTTTAATCGGTCACCCAGCCCGACCAGGCTCAACGCCGTCGTCGCGTGCTCCACGCGCTCGCGCTTCTTTAAATTGGTCAACTTCAGCGGCAGTTCGACGTTCTCCAGCGCGGTCATCACCGGGATCAGGTTGAAGGATTGAAAGATGAATCCGATGTGCTGATTTCTCCAATGCGCCATCTCGCTGTCGCTCAAGCTGCGCAGGTCCTGCCCGAGCACTAAAATCTTGCCGTCGGTCGGACGATCCATCGCGGCGATCAGGTGCAGCAGCGTGGATTTACCCGAGCCGGACGGGCCCATCAGCGCGACGAACTCGCCGCGATGAATGGTCAGGTCGACGTCTTTCAGCGCGACGACGTGAAAGTCATCGCGGACGAATTCCTTGGAAAGCTGTTGTGTTTCGATCACTGTTTCGCTCATGACTTTTGCTCTTCCTTCAAGAAAACTGAACCAGCCACCGCAGCCACAGAGCCACAGAGCGGATGAAGAGAAAAGGGCATCGTTATTATTTTCCCTCTGTGTCTCTGTGGCTGCGGTGGCTATGACTTCGGGCGCACTTTCTGCCCGTCTTTCAAATCGGCGGGGGGATTGACGATCAAATCCTCGCCGCCGATCAGTCCGTTTGAAATCGTCGCGCCCTGTTGCGATGTTCCCGACACCTGTACCTGGCGGCGGACGGCTCTTCCGTCAACGACCATGAAGACCGCGCCGTCGCGCACGGCGGAGGAGGGAATCGTGATCAGCGGTTTCGCCGCCAAAGCCTGATTCGCCCCCTTTTCGCCGGGTTTTTCCGGCGTATAAAAAGCGACGCTGGCGTTCATCTCCGGGCGCAGATATTCGTCTGGCTTGAGAACTTTCACCTTTACCTGGACGGTCGCTTTTTGCCGGTTCGCTTCGGGAGAAATTTCGATGATCTCGCCCTGGTATTTGCGATCCGGATAGGTGTCGGTCGTGATGACAGCAGGCTGGCGCGGCCCGAGTTTGGCGAAATCTTTCTGATCGATGTCCAGCTCCACCTGAAGGTCGTTGAGATCGGCCATCGAGACGACGTACCCCTTCGCGCCCCGGTCGCTGACAAAACCCGTCGTGACGAATTCGGCGCGTTCGACGTTGCGCTCCAGGATGGCGCCTGAGATCGGCGCGGTGATGACGGTGTTGTCAAGTTGCGATTGCGCGAAGGCGAGCGTGCCTTCGGCCTGTTTGACCTGCGCCCGCGCTGCGTCAATGTCTTCCCGGCGAGGGCCGATGCGGACCAGCGCATTGGTCTTTTCATACGACGCGAATTTGGCGACCTGCGCGTCGTAACGCGCCTGCGCGTCGTCGAGCGTCTGCCTCGACATCACGCCATGTTCGACCATCGATCGCGTGCGATTGAGTGTCACGCGGGCGTTCTCCAGATCGGCGCGCACCTGTTCCAGATCGGCCTGACTGCGCGCGGTCTCTTCGGGGCGCGAGCCGTTTTCGAGCGCTGCCAGCCGCGCCTTGAGCGAATTCAATTGGCCCTGTGCTTCGGTCACCCGCGCGCGAAACTCTTCGTCCTCCAACCTGACCAGCACCTGTCCCTTTTTCACCTTGTCGCCTTTCTCGACGCCGATCCATGCGACGCGGCCTGAGACCTTGGAAGCCAGTTCGATCTTGTGCGCCGTGACGATGTAGCCGGTGGCGTTCAGGATCGTCGCGCCGGCCGGAGCGCCCGGAGACGCGGTCGAAGCGGTTCTCACACGGACGGTCTCGACTTCGACCGCCGCATTGAGCCTGCCGTAAATGACAAAAGCTACTCCCAGCAAAACCGACAGGCCGAAACTGACCAGTATCCAGCGCAGGAGACCGCGACCGGATCCGTTTTTCTGTTTCGCGGAACGATCAATGCGCAGGTTTTTGATCTCCGCGTCCATTGCGTCTTGTTGATTACTGATTGGCATATCTCGTTAAATCTCTCGCAGCGCGGTCAGAATCTCCTTGCGGGCGGCGCTGCCCGCAGGAAAGAGCCCGCCGATGGCGCCCACGACGAGCGCAAAAATAATCCCGGCGAGCATGCCGCCCGGGCTGACGCGAAAGTCGAAGGCGATTTCACTGAAAGTGGCGAAGCTGCCGACGCCCGTCGTCACCCCGTTGATCGGCAACGCCAACAGGCATCCGAGGACGCCGCCGATTAACGCGAGCAGCAGCGATTCGATCAGGAAGCTGAGCATAATGCTGCCGCGCGAAAATCCGAGCACGCGCAGCGTTCCGATCTCTTTCGCCCGGCGGGCGACGGCGGCGTACATCGTGTTCATCGCGGCGAAACTGCTGCCGACGGCCATGATCACCGCCACCAGAAGTCCGAAGATTTGAAGCGGCGCGCCCGACGACGTCTGCTGATCGTAATACTCGCGCTCCGGCATGGCGTCGACGCCGAGGCGCCGGTCATCGTTGAGCGAATTTTTCAGCGCCTGAAGCGACGCCGAGTCGGTGGCGCGAACCAGGACCGAGTTGACCGTGTCCTGCCGGTTGAAATCGGGGCCGATCTGATTCAACTCGCCCCAGATTTCGCTGTTGAAGGCCGAATCTCCTGCGTCAAAGACGCCGACGACTTCCCACTCGCCGCGCCCGAAGCGCACTCGCTTGCCGGGCTGCGCGTTCGGATAACGCTTGGCCACAGATTTGCCGACGACGATTTCGCGCTGCCCGGATTGGAACCATCGCCCGCCAGGTTGAATCTTCGCGCCGCGCATCTCGACGCCGACCTGCGATAGCGCGCGCACCGTGAGATTCATGCCGGTCGGGCTGTCAACGCTCGGCAGGTTGACGACAGTCAGTATTTCCGGCGAGGCCATCGGTTCGCGCGCATCGTTTACGGCGATACGAGGTTCCACCTTCATTATCTGAAAAGCTTCGCGCGTCACCGTGCTGTTCAGCTCGGCGTTCGACCCTTTTCTCATGACCACGAGTTGCAGCGGATTTCCCGTCGCCTTGAATGCCGTCCGCAGTCCTTCGACCAGCGCCATATCGGCGACCAGCACGGCGACGGTCAGCCCGATGCCGACGGCGGTCATGACAGTTGTGGTTTTGCGCACGACGAGGTTGCGCAGGTTGTAAGCAATTGGTATCGCCATAAAATCATCCAGTGTGGCGTAAAGAATCGAGTATCGGCCGCCGCGCCGCCCCGGCCGCCGGAACCATCGCGCTGATCAATCCGACCAACAGCGAGATAAGGAGGCTGATCATGAAGATCAACGGCGTCACGTTCATGACCCGGATCTGCTGGATCGGAATCGGCGCGCTGCGAAGCATCATGCAAAATCCTTCCGCCAGCGCGCAGCCCAGAACGCCGCCGACGATCGCGATCATCACTCCTTCTCCGAGCAGGATTCCGAAGATAGTTCCCGGCGTGAAGCCCAACGTTTTAAGGACGCCGACCTCACGTATGCGCTCACGTACGCTCATCGAGAGCGTGTTGGCCGAAACCAGCAGGATCGTGAACGTTACGGCGCCGCCGATCGCCAGCAGAAACATTTTCAGATTCCCGAGAAACCCGACGAAGCTGAGCGCGAACGCCTGTTCCGATTCGGTCTTTGTCGGAAAGGGCGAGTTGTCGAACATGTCGTCAATGGCTTTGACGACGCGAGGCACGTTGTCAGGACTATCAGCCAACACCAGATACTGCGAGGTAAAGTCCAGATCCAGCGTCCCAGCCGCTTTCAGGCCGTCGCGCAGATAATCCCAGTTGAAGAAGAGCACATCGAACTTGTTTGGCTCATCATAGAGGCCGACCAGATTGAGTTCGAGCGTGGTCGGAAAGATGTCGCCCACCAGCGTGATGCGCTCACCCACCTGCCAGCCGAATTTTTCGGCCAGGTGTTTGGACGCCACGCAGCCCGTGCGCTCGCGCACGAACGCCTGCTTCTGTTCCTCCGGAATCACGTACTCCGGATAGGCTTCGAATAAATCCGCGGGCCTGACGGCGAACCGCGGGAAGAAATTCCGCATTTCGCGAGCGTCGCGATAGGTCCCGCCGAACCACTGCCGCAACGAGACCGCTTTTACGCCCGGAACCTGTCGAATCTTGCCTTCATAGGAAAGCGGCAACGCCTGCGCGAGCGAAACCTTATGGCGCATCATAATACGCACGGCCTGCGCCGGAGTCTGTTCGGAGCCGTAGAACAAGACTTTGTACATCGCCATCAACATTACGAGCAGGCACAAAGACACCATCAGACTGCCGATCGTCAACAGGCTGCGCCGGCGATTGCGAAAACTGTTTTTCGTAATCAACGGCAGGTAATTAATCGCTTTCATGACTAACCAGACCTCCTTACTGTTTCTTCGCTCGCGCCTTATAAGATTAACATTCGAGTCGCTTCGCCATTACGACCACCTGCATTGTGGGGTTCGGTGGAAAGGGGACCCGAATTCCAATGTCCGCATAACCGAGTCGCTCATAGAATTTTTGGACTTCAAGGTTCGATTCAACCACGCCCAATGAGATGCGGGCGGCCTGACGTTCCTCGGCCCACCTGGTCACAGCATTCATCAGTTCGCGCCCCAAGCCCCTTCCACGCTGGCGCGGGGCCGCCCACAACTGACTAACCAACACAGTGCCGGGCGGAGTGCGAGGATCATTGATGGCCGCGCGAACGAAGCCGCACACGCCAGAGCTGTCTTCGGCGAGATACGCCGACATATCGGCCCCCTTGGCGCAGCGTTCGACAAACAGCGTCCACTCCGCAGGGCTGCGTCCTTCAACATCGGCAAGCGTCGCTGCGAATGCTTCCGGCGCGTCAAGGAGCATTTGCACGCATACGTCCCGGACGATTGGTCCGTCGCCGGCCCTGACCGCGCGAATTGTGGGCCGTTCAGTTGCGGAAGATGGCATTCTAGATCCCCTGTTTATCGTTTGCACGACGCTTGCTCGGCAAGATGGGCGCCAGCGTCGCACTCACCTTACGTCTATTGTAAACAAAGAGTTTCAAGTTGTGAGGGGAAATCTGACGAGGCTCGATATTCACAGGATTCTGTGAATTCACATTCAAGGCGTGGTTCCCTATACTGACGACCATGACGACAAAGAACTCCGCAAAGAGGCTCGTTGAAAGATCAGAGAGAGCCGAACCGGCCGGCGAGCGTAGCGAAGACGCCTCGCTCGTATTGCAGGCCTGGGAGGCGATCAATTCAGAACGGGAGCTCGAAGGAGTGCTTGCGGCGGTGGCGAAGGTGCTTGTTCCCGTCGTGCCGTTTTTCGCCGTCGCCATAATTGCGCCTGAGGCCAGGCAAGGAGCGCCCTGGGCGTTACATATCGTGGACTTGCCTGGTGGCGGAGATGAAGGCGTGGATAAGGTTCATCAGCGTCTGAGGGGAACACTTCCTCCCATCGTCCCGACTCCAGAAAAAAAGCTTATGCCATATGGAAGCTCCGAACTCGAGGCAGTCAAAAAAGCCGCTCAGCCCTACATCTGCGATGATCTGCTGAAAAAAGACGCGTGGTTTCCACACGAGTTCAAGCTGGGCGCCGTCGGGATTCGCGCCTACACCTCGATCCCAATGCAAGCGCGCGGGAAGGGAATCGGCGTCCTGGTTTTTTCACGCATCAAGCCGGACCCGTTTAGGCCCGAGCAGATGGCGATTCTGATTGACGTTTCGCGTGCGATCGCCGTGGCTGTCGCCAACGCTCTGGCCAACGAAGAGATCGCCCGATTGCGAGATCAACTGGAAGCCGAAAACGTCGCGCTGCGCGACCAGCTTAGCCGGATCACGAAGTTCGAGGAGATGGTCGGGGATTCGCCGTCGCTCCGACGCGCGCTGGAAGCGGTCGAGCAGGTGGCCGCGACCGACGCGACGGTGTTGATCGCCGGCGAAACCGGCACGGGCAAGGAGTTGGTCGCGCGGGCGATTCATCAGCGTTCTCATCGCGCCAAGGGACCGCTCATCAAATTCAACTGCGCATCCATCCCAGAAACGCTGCTGGCTTCTGAGCTCTTCGGCCACGAGCGCGGCGCGTTCACCGGCGCAATCGAACGACGCAAAGGGCGATTCGAACAGGCGCATGGCGGCACGCTTTTTCTGGACGAGATCGGAGAGTTGCCGCCGGAGTTGCAGGTGATGCTGCTGCGCGTCTTGCAGGAGCGCGAATTCGAGCGACTCGGAGGGAGCGATCCCATTCACGTCGACGTCCGGATCGTCGCCGCCACCAATCGCGATCTGATGGAAGACGTGCGCGCCGGAAGGTTCCGCAGCGACCTCTATTACCGATTGAACGTCTTCCCGCTGCGGCTCCCGCCGCTGCGCGAGCGTCCCGAAGACATTCCGCTGCTGGCCGCGCATTTCGCCGCCAAGCACGGCGCCCGCTTCGGCCGCCCCATCGACCGGATTGACCGGCGCTCTATGAAGCTGCTCGAATCTCA
>Ga0126377_10002690_pt1 | contig 12334 bp, 10 predicted proteins | sample PanSoiMetPlot_22_FD_92647 | JGI IMG/M metagenome (GOLD analysis project Ga0126377, IMG submission 92647) | Tropical forest soil microbial communities from Panama - MetaG Plot_22 | ecosystem: Environmental > Terrestrial > Soil > Tropical forest > Bulk soil | place: Panama | collected 2016-02-17
CGCGGCGGGCGAGTTCTATCGCGCCAAGGCGCTCGCGGCGCTCGGACAGAACTCCGAAGCCATCGAGACGTTCGAGAAGCTCCGCTCCGACGACACGTTCGGCGCCGAGGCGCGCCTCGGCGCGCTCGTCGTGACCGCCGCGTCGGGCGACGCCGACGCGCTCGCGAAGGCCGTGAAGGCGCTGCCGAAGTCGATCGCCGAGACGGCCGACGGCCTCTACTGGCAGGGTCGCGTCCTCGAGGAGCAGGGGCGGCACGAGGAGGCGATCTCGAAATACGAGAAGGCCCTCGAGGTCGGCCCCGACAACCGCCACGCGATGTTCCGCCTGGCCTACGTCCTCGACCTCCGCGGCATGGACGACGAGGCGCTCCACCTCTACGAGAAGCTCGCGAAGCTGCCGCCCGTCGACGCCGCGACCGTGATGAACCTCGGCGTCCTCTACGAGGATCGCGGCGACTACCCGAAGGCCGTCGCGTGCTTCGAGGCCGTGCTCCGCTCCGATCCGCAGAACGCGCGCGCGCGCCTCTATCGCCGCGACGCCGAAGCGTCGCTGTCGATGTACTACGACGAGACGCAGGAGCGGAAGGACGACAAGCTCCAGCAGACCCTGCGCGTCCCGATCACCGACTTCGAGCTCTCCGTCCGCGCGAGGAACTGCCTCGCGAAGATGAGCATCCGCACGCTCGGCGACCTCGTGCGGAAGACGGAGAGCGAGCTGCTTTCCTACAAGAATTTCGGCGAGACCTCGCTCAACGAGATCAAGGCGATCCTGTCGTCGAAGAACCTGCGACTCGGGATGCTGCCGCCCGAGAGGGTCGCGGCGGTGCCCGCGGAGATCGGCCCGGTCGACGCCGACGTCTCCTCGAAGCCCATCTCGGAGCTCGACCTCTCCGTGCGCAGCCGGCGCACCGTCGACACGCTCGGCGTGAAGACCGTCGGCCAGCTCCTCCAGCACTCGGCGGAAGAGCTGCTCGCGATGCCGAACTTCGGCCAGACCTCGCTCAACGAGATCCGGATGAAGCTCCGCAGCCTCGGCGTCGACTTGCGGGACGCGAAGAACGGCAGCGGTCTCGGCGACCCGATCCTCCCGGACGAGGCGGAGCCCGCCTGAGCGTCTGAGCGCCGGCGGGCGTGTACGACTTCTTCGAGGGCCGCGTCGCCGCTTCGGGGGACGGGCGGGCCGTCCTCGACGTGGGCGGCGTCGGCTACTCGCTCGCCGTCTCCTCCGCCACCGCGACCGCGCTTCGCGTCGGATCGACGGCCCGCGTCCTCGCCCACCTCGCGGTGAGCGACGGCGAGCCCCGCCTCTACGGCTTCGCGACCGCCGCCGAACGCGACTGCTTCCGCCTCCTCATCTCCGTCAACGGCGTCGGGCCCTCCATCGCGCTGGCGCTGCTCTCGGAGCTCCCCATCGGCGAGATCGCGCGCGCCCTCATGGCGGGAGACGAAGGAGCGCTCCGGCGCGTGAAGGGGATCGGCGCGAAGACCGCGAGCCGCCTCGTCGTCGAGCTCCGCGAGAGCGCGGCGCGACTCGGGGTCGCCGAGGCCGCGACGCCCGCCGTGCGCGACGCGGTCGAGGCGCTCGCGTCGCTCGGCTTCCCGCGTCCCGAGGCCGAGCGCCTCGTCGCCGACGCGCGCCGCCGCATCGAGACGCCCGACGACAGCGAGTCGCTCGTGAAGAGCGCGCTCGCGGCGAGCCGCAGCCGGTAGCCGGTCAGTCCGCGACGGACAGGATCCCGTCGAGCAGGCGCGGCGCCGCGGCGAAGAGGCGCATCGCGGTCGCCCGCACGCGAGGTCGGTCGCGCAGCGCGAGGACGATCCGATTGAGGCGCGCCGGGCGCGCGACGATGCGTCGCCGCGCGCGCTCGTAGCGCGACAGGTCGCCGGCGCGCATCGCGTCCGCGAGCGCGAGCGCCATGCGGAAGGCGATCGAAAGGCCTTCGCCGGTGATGGGGTCGATGCAGCCCGACGCGTCCCCGACGAGGGCGACCGAACCCGAGGTCGCGCGACGAGCGCGCACGGGAAACGGACCGGCTCCGCGCGCCGACGAGACGGGTCGCGCGCCGGCGAGCCGCTCCGCGAGGCGCGGGAAGCGATCGAGCGCGTCCTCGAACTTCGACGGACGGTCGGCGAGGAACGCGACGCCGAGCTCGCGCGCACCCACGGGCGTGAGGTACGCCTCCGCGCCGTCGCCCCACTCGACCTCGACGAGCTCCGACCACGGCTCGATCTCGAAGTGGCGGCGGACGCCGAAGCGCGCGCCCTCGCCGCGCGCGGTCTCGAGGCCGACCCAGCGGCGGACGCGCGACGCCCGTCCGTCGGCGCCCACGATCCAACGACTCGGCGGAAGATCGTCGAGCGACCGGACGCTCGTGCCGAAGCGGAGCTCCGCCCCCAGCGCGCCCGCGCGCCGCGCGAGCGCGTCGTGGAGGCGCGTGCGGCGCACGCCCAACCCGTGGCCGCCGCGGAAGCGCGCCTCGACGACGCGCCCGGCGTCGATCCACCGGATGCCGCGGATCGGCCGGCCCTCGAGCGGGACGCCGAGCCGTTCGAGGGCCGCGACTCCCGAAGGCAGCAGCCCTTCGCCGCACGCCTGGTCGAGCGGAGGGCTCCGAGACTCGAGGACCGCGGCCGTGAGGCCGGCCAGCCTCGCGGCGATCGCGGCGGCGAGACCCGCCGGTCCCCCGCCGACGACGGCGACGTCAACGCGATGCATGGGCGCGAAGCGCCTCGTCCTCGACGCGGATTCGGGCCGCGAGGAGCCACGCGTTCGCCGCGCTCGCGACGGCGGCCGTGATCCACGCGCCGTGGATCATCGGGATCGCGGCGACCTCGACGGCGACGGCGAGATAGTTGGGGTGTCGGAGCCAGCGGTACGGTCCGGTCGCGACCAAGGTCTCGCCGGGCACCACGATCACGCGGATCGACCAGCGCGGCCCGAGCGCGCGGATCGCCGAGAGACGGAGGAGCTCGGCGGCGGCGAACAGCGCGGCGGCGGGCGCCGCGACCGCGGGGACGAGCGGCCTGCCGGCGAAGACGACCTCGAGAGGGCACGCCGCGAGGAGCGCCGCGTGGAGCGCGATCATCCACGGGAGCTGCTCGCGCGCGAGCTCGATGGCCCCGCGGTCGAGGAGCCGCCGGGCGTTCCGCGAGGACACGCGGACCTCGACGAGGCGCTGCACCGCGACGAAGGTGAGGAAGACGGCGTAGAAAGGCGACGTGCTCGCGATTCTCGCCTCCCTCGCGCTCCAGAGCGCTCCCGCGTCGAGGCCCGCGCTCTTCCCGAACGTTCCCGTCACGACGCCCGAGCGGCGCGGACGCGAAGGCCCGCCGGCGCTCCCGAGCGGCTCGACGCCCGCGCGGCTTCCGTGGGATCGGCTCTCGGAGCGCTTCGATCTCGCGCGCAGACTGCCGCGACCCATGCCGGCGGAGCTCACGGCCGCCCGCGCGACCGACCTCGAGGAGGAGATCGACGCGCTCGCGCGACGGCCCGAGTTCGGAAAGCTCCTCCGATCGATCCGCATCGGAGGCGGCGAGACCATTCCCGCGGAGGTCGTGCGATGGCTTCCCGCGCTCCGCGCGGGAGGCGTCGTCTTCGGGAGCGACTGGTCGATCCTTCCCGGGCAGGGCCGCGTCGACGCGTGGAATCGCCTCGAGGGACGGCCCCTCGTCCTGCAGGCGGTCGCGTCGGTGCTCGCCGACTTCGACTCGATCCAGCGCGCGCAGCGCGACTACGTCCACCTCCTGGAGGAGCGGAAGGACGACCTCCTCGACCTCTACCCGATCGCCGGCTCGTACGTCTGCGGCGAAGACCCGAAGGGCCGACCGTTCGCGAGCCTCTCCGAGCAGCAGCTCCACGACCTGCCCTGGCCGTACGCGAACGTCCCGTGCGAGCTGCATGTCCTCGAGCGCGCGGAGGAGGGCGGGCGCTTCGTGACCGAGACGTATTCGACGAGCCGCGACTTCTACTGGCTCGCGGGGCGCGACCTCTACCTGCCGGTCGACGGCGGCTTCCTCCTCGTCACGTCCTTCGGCATGGACGTGCGGGGCGTGCCCGACTCGCGCGGCGACATCGCCGACCGGATGAAGTCGCGCCTCGTCTCCATCCAGCAGGACGCGGAGCGCCGGGCACGGCGCTGAGCGTCACCACTCCAGCAGCACGAGCTCGGAGCAGAAGCCGGGTCCCATCGCGAGGAGGACGCCGCGCGTCCCGGGCGCGGGCCGCCGCTCGGCGATCGTGTCGGCGAGCACGAAGAGCACGGAGGCGGAGGAGAGGTTTCCGACGTCGTGGAGGCTCCGCCACGTGAGCTCGAGCGCGCCCGACGGAAGCTCGAGCGCTTCCTCGACGGCCTCGAGCACGCGCGGCCCGCCGGCGTGGCACACCCACGATCCGATCTCGCGGCGCGACGTCCCGTGGTCGGCGAGGAACGAGTCCACGTCGTGGCGGAGCCTCTCGCGCACGAGCTGCGGCACCGCCGGCGACAGCACGACGCGGAACCCGCGCTCGCTCACGTCCCAACCCATCGCACGCTCGGAATCGGGATAGAAGACCGACCGCGTCGCGAGCACGCGCGGTCCGGCGGCCGGGCAGCGCTCGCCCGCGACGACGGCGGCCGCGGCGCCGTCGCCGAAGAGACCCGACGCGATCTGGTTCGCGAGCGACACGTCGTCCCATTGGATCGTGAGCGAGCAGAGCTCGACGGCGAGGAGGAGCGCGGCCTCGTCGGGAAACGCCTTCACGTAGTCGGCGGCGCGGGCGATGCCGGCCGCTCCGGCCACGCACCCGAGACCGAAGATCGGGACGCGTTTGGTCGTCGCCGGCAGCGAGACGACGTTCATCACGCGCGCGTCGATCGAAGGCGTCGCGAGGCCCGTCACCGACGCGAAGTAGAAGGCGCCGACGCGGCTCGGATCGACGCCCGAGCGCTCGAGCGCCTCCCGCACCACCGCGGCCCCGAGGCGGGTCGCCTCCTCGATCCACGCGTCGTTCGCCGCGCCGAGCCCGTCGAGCGACGCGTAGCGCTCGAGCGGGAGCGCGAGATGGCGCGCGCCCACGAGAACCTTGCGATGGAGCGACTCGAGGCGCGCGGTCCGGGCGCGCGCGTCGTTCGCCGCCCAGCGGGACCGAACGGCCGCGAGGATCGCTTCCTGCTCGTAGCGGTGGGGAGGGAGCGCTTTCGCGACCGAGGCGACGATCACGACGGTCATCGTAGGCCCGCCCCGCTGGTGCGCCGCCTGAACCGCGGGATACGCTCGTTCCGTGCTCGAGGAGGCCGCTTCGCGCACCGAGTCGCTCTGGGCGCGCGCTCAGGACGTCCTGGCGTCGGGTCTTTGGACCGTCTCGCAGGGCGCCTTCCGCTATCCCGACGGCGTCTTCCCCATCCTCGCGGACTCCGGCGAGGGCTACTGGCTCCGCGACAGCACGGGAGCGCGCTACGTCGACTGGATCATGGGCTGGGGGCCCGTGATCCTCGGGTACCGGCATCCGGAGGTGGAGGCGGCGATCGCCGCGCAGCTGAAGGCGGGACCACTCCTCTCGCTGCTCCATCCCCTCGAGATCGAGGTCGCCGAGGAGATCCGCCGGATGGTCCCGTGCGCGGGCCGCGTGGCGTTCGGCAAGAACGGATCCGACGTGCTCGGCGCCGCCGTGCGGGTGGCGCGCGCCGCGACGGGTCGCGAAGGCGTGCTCGTCCACGGCTATCACGGCTTCCACGACTGGTACATGGCGAGCCACCCCGAGTGCGACGGCATCCCCGAGTCGCTCCGTTGGCTCGTCCGATCGTTCCCCTACAACGATCTCCCCGCGCTGCGGCGCATCTTCGACGAGTTCGGCGGCCACCTCGCCGCGGTCGTGATGGAGCCGACGAACGTGACCCTGCCGGCGCCCGGCTTCCTCGAGGGCGTGCGCGCGCTCACGCGCGAGGCGGGCGTGCTCCTCGTGTTCGACGAGATCATCACGAGCTTCCGGCTCGCGCGCGGCGGCGCGCAGGAGGCGTTCGGCGTCGTCCCCGACCTCGCCTGCGTCGGCAAGGGCCTCGCCAACGGGATGCCGCTTTCCGCGCTCGTCGGGCGGCGCGACCTGATGGAGGTCCTCCCGCGCGTCGGATACGGGCTCACCTACCGCGGCGAGACGCTGTCGCTCGCGGCCGCGCGCGCGTGCCTCGCGGTCCACGCGCGCGAGCCGGTCGCCGAACATCTCGCGCGCATCGGCGAGGCCGTGCGCACGCGGTTCCGCGACGACGCGGCGCGGCTCGGCGTCGCGTGCGGGCTCTTCGGGCCTCCGGCGCGCATGTCTTTCGCGTTCTCTCCGGCCGGCGGCATCACCGGGATGGGGCTCCAGACGCTCTTCGTGCAGGAGTGCGTGAAGCGCGGCGTGCTCACGAACGGGAACCTCCTTCCGTCCTATGCCCACGACGACGAGGCCGTGGAGCGGAGCGCCTCGGCGTTTTCGAGCGCGCTCGAGGTCGTCGCGCGCGCGATCGCCGCGCGTCGCCTCGACGGCTTCCTCCACGTCGCCGCGCTGCGGATCTTCTACGAAGACGGGAAGCTGCTCGAGACGGGCGCGACGTGAGCAGCCTGAAGGAGTCGCTCGTCGACTACGACCCGGAGACGGGCCGCATGCGGCGATCGCCTCGCCAGGTGTTCCTCGAGCTCACGTCGCGCTGCAATCTCGCCTGCGTCCACTGCTCGAAGGACTTCGGGAGCGAAGCGGGCCATCCGCAGGTCGACCTTCCCGCCGACGTGATCGATCGGCTCGAGCCGTGGCTGCTCGACGCCGAGGCCGTGAACCTGAACGGCGTCGGCGAGTCGCTGATCCTGCCGTCCTTCCCGAGCGTCCTCGAGCGCGTGACGAAGGGCCCGGCCACCGTGTCGTTCAACACGAACGGCCTGCCGCTCACGGCCAGCCTCTGCGACCAGATCGTCCGTCACCGCGCGTCGTCGGTCGTGATCTCGGTCGACGGCATCGAGTCGAACGAGCCGATCCGCGGCGTCCCGTACGAGGTCGTGCGGAAGCGGATCTTCGCGTTGGCGGAAGCGAAGGCGCGCGCCGCCTCGCGGCTCCCCCGGGTCGGCATCGCGTACACGCTGATGCGGCGGAACCTCCACGAGCTCCCGCGGCTCCTCGAGGACGTGCTGCCGCGCGCGCGGATCGACTCGGTGCACGTGCAGCCGCTGATCGTCTTCTACGAGACGCTCGTCGACGAGAACGTCTACGGCCATCCCGACGTGGGGCCGGTCCTCGACCGGAGCCGGCAGATCGCGGATCGGAGCGGCACCGTGTTCACCGTGTTCCGCTCGAGCTTCGGCGCGGACGAGCGGGTCCACGGCGTCGTCGAGGCGCAGCTCGGCCAGACGTCCGAGCGCTTCGGGTGCATCGATCCGTTCTTCGAGATCAAGATCCGCTCGACGGGCGACGTGATGTCGTGTTCGTTCGGCCTGACGGGCGGGCTCAACGTCCGCACGTCGAGCCTCGACGAGGTCTGGAATCACGACTGGTACCGCGCGCTGCGGCGCCGCCTCTACGCGAAGCGCTTCGAGGGCGACTGCGCGCGCTGCCCCTACGTCTTCGGCTCCGCCGCCGCGCAGACGAGCCACCTTCGCGCCGGCGTCCGCCATTCGCACCACGAGCGATTCGCCGCGGCGCCGCCTCCGACACGCGCGCGGGCGAGCTCGCCGCCCCGAGACTTCCCGTTCCGCCCCACGCCGTTCGTCCCGACGCGCTCCGTCTACTCGGCGCGCTCGCCGCGGCCCGGCGCGATCGAGGCCGTTCGGCGGAACGGCGCGTCGCCCCGGGCCGACCTCGCGATCCTCGACGCGGTCGTCGTCGCGGCCGAGCGGTCGGCCGTTCCGCTCGAGCGCACGCTCGCGCCGTCCGGACGTTTCGCCGAGGACGTCCGCGACCGCCTCGCCGACCTGCCGTACTACGAACGCATCCACGCGCCCGCGCGCGCGCGCGCCAACGACGAGTGGGCTGCGCTCACCCGGCGCGCGATCGGCGGCGGCGTCCCCTTCTGGGTCGATCGTCCCGGCTACTACGCCGACCTCGTGGCGGGGAACGGCCGCGCGCAGCTCGCGGCCGAGCGCATCCTCGTGGAGCCCGGCTTCCGCTGGGTCGTCGAGCGCACGCGCCGCCACGGCGGCCGCGTGCTCGTCCTCGCGTGCGGGTTCGGGGCGCTCTCGCTCGAGCTCGCGCGCGCCGGGCTCGAGGTCGTCGGAGTCGACGACAATCCGCAAGCGATCGAGATGGCGGCGGCCCTCGCCGCCCTCGAGCCGGGCCTCGCGCTGCGCTACGGCTCCCAAGACTTCGAAGGGCTCACGCTCCCTCCGAGCGAGTTCGACGTCGTCTGCGCGTGGCAAACGCTCCACCACCAGGAGCTGAGCCCGCGCATCGCGCACCAGATCTGGCGGGCGCTGCGGCCGGGCGGCGAAGCCGTCCTCCAGGACTTCCTCGGCGAGGAGGGCGAGCACCCGTTGCAGACTCGAGCCGGGAGCGAGCCCGCGCTCGCGCGCGTGCGGCGCTGGTCGTCGGTGGCGACGAGGCTCGGCTTCGGGGAGGCGCCGCCGGTGCCTCCGCGCGCGAGCGAGCGCCGCACCCAGCTCGCCGCGATGTTCCCGCCGCTCCCTGGAGACGACACGCCGCGCGCGATCGCGCCGGTCGAGCGCGTGACGGGTCGTGAGCTCGTCGAGGCGATGCGCGCCCGATTCGCGCGCGTCGACCTTCACCTCGAGCGCGGCTTCCTCGACTACGGGCACATCTATCCGCTCATCGCGTCGTGTGCGACTTCGGGGATCCCGTCGCGGCACCTCGCGGCGTATTTCCGCGCGCTCCTGCTCCAAGACCGCTGGCTCGTGCTCCGCAAGAAGACGCCGCCGCGCGAGTACCGCCTCGTCGCGCGCAAGCCGCAGGGCGCGTCCGACGCCGCTGCGGCTGCGGCGCCGGAAGACGTCTCGGCGTTCGATGGGATCGATCCGGCCGCGCGCCGCCGGCTCACGCGGTGGGTCGAGGCGTATCGAGCGCTCTACCCCGCGTCGCGCGAGCCGATCGCCGAGACGCTCGCCGGGCTCTCGGAGGCCGGGCGCCTGCTCGGCGCGGATCCGAAGGACGCGAGAGCGTCGCTCGAGCGCGGGATCCAGGAGGCCTACGGCCGGCGCCGCATCGGCGACGGCCTGCGGCTCGGCGATCGCGATCGATACGCGCTCCTCGCCGGATTCCACAACGCGGCGCCGTCCGAGGGCTGTCGCTGGTTCGACGGAGACGGCCGTCTCCTCTTCTTCCTCCCGAGCGACGCGACGGCGGTTCGGCTGCGCTGCCGGCGCGGCTTCCGTCGCGACGAGCAGGAGGAGGGAATCCCCGTCACCGTCCTCGCCGACGACATCGAGCTCGGCACGAGCGCCTTGCGGTTCGCGCCGTCCGACGTCGAGGAAGCGCGCGAGCTCGAGTTCCCCCTCACGCCGCGGTCGCGCGGACTCGTCGAGCTGCGGATCCGCGCGCGGAGCTTCGTCCCGCACGACGAGGTCGGCAACGGCGATCGGCGCCGACTCGCGTTCCGCATCGAGCGCGTCGATGCGTCGCGCTGACGCTCAGACGCTCGCGATCCGGTGCAGCGTCTCCTCGTCGAGCTCGGGACGCTCGGCGACCTCGAGGTTCTCTCGAAGCTGCTCCGGCGTCGTCGCGGCGACGATCACGCTGCTCACGCGCCGATCGCCCAAACACCACGCGATCGCGAGCTGAGCGGGAGTGGCGCCGAGCTCGCGCGCGAGAGCGCCGAGGCGGCGCGCGGCGGCGACGGCTTCGTCCGTCCGGCCCGCACGCAGATGCGGGAACGCGTCGAGGCGGCTTCCCGCGGGAATTCCGGCCTCGTACTTCCCGGTGAGCAGGCCGTGCGCGAGCGGGCTGTAGGTCGTCACGCCGAGGCCGCGGCGCTCGACGAGCGGCGAGAGCTCGTCGAGCCTCGCGCGCGCGAAGAGGTGGTGCTTCGACTGCTCCATCGTCGGCGGCGCGCAGCCGAGCTCCTTCGCGACGCGGTAGGCCTCCTCGATCGCGCTCGCCGGCCACTCCGACGTTCCCCAGTAGAGCGCCTGGCCGGAGCGGACGACCGAGTCCATCGCGCGGACGGTCTCTTCGATCGGCGTGTCGGGATCGGGGCGGTGGCAGTAGAGGAGGTCGACGTAGTCGAGCCGAAGCCGGCGCAGCGAGCCGCGCGTCCCTTCCACGATGCGCTTGCGGGAGAGGCCCACGTCGTTCGGGCCCGGTCCGCCCCAGAAGAGCTTCGTCGCGACGACGAGGCTCTCTCGGCGGATCCCCTCGATCGCTCGGCCGAGCAGCTCCTCCGCGGCGCCGTCGGCGTAGGTCTCCGCCGTGTCGAACGAGTTGACGCCCTTCTCGAGCGCGAGGCGCACCGACGCGCGCGCGCCGGCCTCGTCGACGCGCGGGCCGAACGTGAGCCACGAGCCGAGCGTCAGCTCGCTCAGCTTCAGGCCCGACCCGCCGAGTCGCCGGTAGCGCATCGACGCGAAGGCTCACCGCGCGAGCCCGCCCGCGAAAGGAGATTCCCCTCGCCGTTAGACTCGCGGGCGGTGCTCCTCCCGGTCGTCCTCGTCTTCACGCTCTTCTCGCCGCGCCAGGACGGAGAGGGCGTCTCGGTCGAGCGGCTCCTCGCGCTGGCGCGCGAGCGCGCCGAGCAGCGCCGATCGCTCGCCGCGGGCGCGGTGCAGAAGCTGATCGCCGACCTCGACCTGCCGTACGAGGGGAACGAGACCCGCGTCGACGCGACCGTGCGCGAGCTCCGCGACTATGGGGACGCCGCGACGCCGGCGCTCGTCGAGGCCCTCCTCGATCCGCCCGACCGAGCGCGCGGGAGCAACGCGGCCCGCGTCCTCGCGGCGTCGACCGACGCCAACGTGATTCGCGAGCTCGAGAAGGTGGCGGCGAGCGGTCCGGCGGCCGCGCGCGCGCGCGTGGCGTGGATCCTCGGGCGGCGCAGCGAGCCGGGCGCCCCGGCCGTGCTCCGCACCCTCCTCGGCGAGGCCGACGAGTCGATCGCGGCCCCCGCGGCGTCTTCGCTCGCGCGCCTGGAAGTGAAGGACGCCTGCGGCGTGGCGACCGCGCGACTCCCCGGAGCGTCGACGGCCGCGCTCGCGCGCGCGCTCCTCTCGCTCATCGCCCTCGACCCGGAGCCCGCCGCCGCGGCGGCGGTCGCCGCCTTCGCCCAGACTCCGCGGGCCGTCGACTGCCCGGTCCAGCTCGGGGACGCGATCCGGGCGCTCCGCTGCCGCGACTGCCTCGCCGTCGCCGTCAAGATCGCGGGAGACAAGCAGATCACGCCGGAGGACGGCGCCTGGCTCCTCCGCGCCGTCGGCGACGTCGTGTCGTCGGCCGACCGCGACGTCGTGACGGCGCTGAAGCGAATGCTCGACGACTCGACCTCCTACGAGGTGAAGCAGGAGGCGGCGTACGCGCTCGCGGCGGCGAAGGACCCGCTCGGCGCGCACTGGCTGCTGAAGCAGCCCAACGACGATCTGCGCGAGCAGCCGGACAATTCGGTGCTCTATCGCAAGCGCGGCCGGATCTACCTCCGGCTCAAGCGCTATCGCGACGCGGCGCACGACTACGACGACGTGCGGCGGCTCTCGAAGCGCGTGCCGCTCGACGTCGCGACCTGGGTCGAGGCCGCGCGCGCGTACGCCGGGAACAAGAGCTACGGGACCGCCGCCGACGCGCTGAAGCAGGCGTGCGGGCTCGGCGCGCACGCGAAGTCGTTCCGCGAGCTCGAGGAGTTCGCGGACATGCGCAAGCAGGCGCGCTGGGCGCCGGTCTTCGAGGACTGACCCTCGGCCCTACGAGAGCGAGTGCGTCAGGACCATGCGTCCGCGCACCCAACCGCGACGCTCGAAGATGCCGACGATCGCGTCATCGCCGTAGAGCGGCTCCGCCGTCATCGAAGCGACGCCGCGTTTCGTCAGGATCTCCCCCGCCGACGCGAGCAGGCGCGTCGCGATCCCTCGCTGGCGGAACGGCGCCTCCGTGTAGAGCACGCGCAGCAGCGACGAGCTCGTGCCGAGGAGGGCGTCTTCGTGCGGCACCGCGAGAAGCAGCCCGACCGCGGGCGCTCCGGGGGGCGACTCCGCCGGCTCCGCGGCGAGTAGGAGGAAAGCCGGATCCGCGCCTCGCGCACGGATCTCGCGCTCGACGCGCGCGGCGCGTCCCGCGTCGGCGGGAAGCTCGTCGTAGATCTCGGCGAGGGCCGCCGCGAGACGACCCGCGAGGACCGGCGCGCGCGCGGCGGTCACCTCGACGATCCGTGCCTTCATGTTCGCATCCTACGCGTCGCCG
>Ga0126377_10002691_pt1 | contig 12333 bp, 16 predicted proteins | sample PanSoiMetPlot_22_FD_92647 | JGI IMG/M metagenome (GOLD analysis project Ga0126377, IMG submission 92647) | Tropical forest soil microbial communities from Panama - MetaG Plot_22 | ecosystem: Environmental > Terrestrial > Soil > Tropical forest > Bulk soil | place: Panama | collected 2016-02-17
GAAGTCGTGACGCCATGTGTCGCAGACGCGAATACCGCGCCCGCCCCAATCGTGATAGCGGGGATGTTTGGGGTTGCAGCATCTCGACACCATATTGAGCCACGACTGATATTCAACGCTGCGCGAGCGACCATGCGTGGTGCGACTATCATCATTCAAGCAGCCACAACTCCGCGTGTGCGAGCGGCGCAATTGGCTGATATTGGCGTCGATGAAATGACCACAGTCGCAGCAGCACCGCCAAAACGTCCGTGGCCCACGTCGGAAGGCAGGGTGAATGGCAACCAGACGGCCAAAGCGTTGTCCGGTGAGATCAATGAACGGTGGCATGGTGTTGCATCCTACTTGAACTTGATGGCGGGCGTATGAGTCAACCCGCGGATTTCCATTTCAAACTCCTGGTCGGCGACCTCGCGGCGCAGATTGCGATCCTCCGCGCAGAAGTCGAGAAATTGCGAGAGCAGCTCGCCACGGCGGCCCCTGACGACACCCTGCCGCGGGCTGAGGTGCGCCCGTTCCCTGAGCGCGACCTGAGCACCGGCTAGCCGCACACCGCCATGTTCGGGACTGCGGCGTTCGGACAGATCGCGTGCGGCCAGATCGTCGGACAGGTCTTCACGTCGCTGGCCGTGACCGCGGCGCTCAGTGTGGCCCCCCAGGCCGCGCTCGCGGCGCCCAGTCCGCTGGCCGCCGTCTCGGGCTGCACGCTCGCGACCGCCGCGACCCTCACGACCGGCACGAATCGCTTTGAAGCCAGTGCCGGGATCAGTCTTGGCACGCAGGCGCCGCTCGCGCTCCGCGCCAACCTCGCGACGCACCCGACCATCACGATTGGCGTCGGTGAGCCGATCTTCGATCCCGCGATCTTCGACGGGTCCACGCTCTTCGATACGCGCCGTCGGTCGTCGACGCAGCTGCTCGTCTCAGGGCCGTTCCTTGCGGCGCCGACGCTGACCGTCGGCGTGGCGGCCCCGAATCTGGCCGTCGGCGCGATTGCGTTCACGGCCGACACGAGCGTGCTGCTGGGGACGACGGCGACGCTGCGGTCGCTCCCGGCGACGTTCGCTGCGACGGTGACGATCCCGATCGGCATCGTCGGCAACCTGGTCAAGACCGGCTACGGGTTCTCGAGCGTCGTGATTGCGTTCAACGGGGCAATTACACAAAACGTGCGGCGCGGCTCGATCAGTATCAGCGATGAATTGAACGAAGCCCCGAATACCTGCGACTTCATCGTCGACGGGTCACCGCCGTCGATTGGCACCGATGTCCGCATCGGCTTGCGGGATCTCCAGGCGGCGAATCTGCTGTTCGGTGGGGAAGTCTTGAAAGTGATGGAAACCTTTTCCGGCCAGCCCTCGCATCCGGCCTGGCAGGTCAACTGCCGCGACTACGCCTTCCTCCTCAACCGGCGCAAGGTCTGGGCGAAGTACACGCAGACCTCGGCGACGACGATCGCCCTCGAGCTCCTGCAGCAGTACACGACCGGCTTCTCGACGACCGGGATCGTCGCTGGCTTACCCGCGATCGATGTCGAATTCGACGGCGTCGATGTTCTGGCGGCGTTGTCGAAGATCGCAACCCTCATCGGCGGGTACTGCGACGTCACGGCCGCGAAGGTCGTCCGGTTGTTCATCACGAATACTGATCCGCCGCTGACGCTCACCGATACCGATCCGCTGTTCAAGATGAACCCGCCGCTCGGCCTGACGCGCGATCTCAGTCAAGTCCGCACCGTGGTCAAGGTCAAAGGGATCGGCAAGAGCGTCGCCGGCAACTCGGGGATGCGGATCACGGCCGGCGATACGCTGCTGCCGCTCGAGGACACGGAACCCTTCGGGACTGCGGCCGGCCAGGCCATCACGGACGACCAGCAGATTCTGAACTATACCGCCACGACACCGGGCGGGATCCCGGCCAAGGTCGGCAACACCAGCGCGCCGCCGGGATCACTGATCGCCGCGATTGCGACCGGCGTCGTCGGGGGCCTCATCGGCAACTACCGCTGGGCGGTCGCGTTCGCGAATGCCGCGGGCGAGACACCGATCGGCACGCCATCGAATCAGCTTGCGTGTCCTGACCGCACGTCGCCGGTCTCGACGATCGGACTTGGCCCCACGGGCAATGTGGGTCCGCTCGTCGGGCGGTACGGCTACAAGGTGGCGAATGTCACGTCGCGCGGCACGACGCTACTCGGCCCAGAAACCGCGCGCGTCGCCAGTGCGCTCAGTCGACCACCAGCCCCAAGCGTCTCGACGGCCTCCGGTCCTGGGCCACTAATGATCAATACGACGTATGCGTATGCAGCCTCGTATGTCACACCCTACGGTGAAACGGATGCGAGCCTCTGGACGTCGTACACGCCGCCAGGGATTTCGATTGGCTCGGTGACTACGGCCGATGTGTTTTCATTCGGCGGCATCATCGACGGCCCGTATTACGTCGGCATCTCGATTGTGACCGCGCTAGGCGAGCTCGGGCTCGTCACGACCTACATCGGCACGAATCATCTCAGCGGCGGGCCGGGTGGCGTCACGATTTGGAGTTGGAACACGGGCGGGCGCATTGAATCGGGGTATCGGTATTACTACGCGTGCACGGCGTATCACGATACCTATGGCGAAACGCCGCTCGGGCCATCGGTCAGCTTCTTCAACAACAGCGGCTCGGCGTTGAAGTTCACGATTCAATTGCCATCCGCCCTCGCGAATCAGACCGGCTTGCGCCTGTATCGTCGAGCCGAGCCGGTCACTGATCCATCCTACTCGTCGGCGTATCAATTGGTCGGTGAGTACGGCGGCGGTGGCTACCAGATCCTCGACAACTATTCACAGGGTGAGCTCGGCGACAAGTATCCGAAACAAGGCCGTGCGGGCGTGCGGATTCGCTATACATTGAGCGCCTCGAGTGAATCCGGTATCTATGCGCGTCGGATCTACCGCACGAAATCCGGCGGGGCCGAATACTTTCTCATCGGGGAAATTCAGAACAATGCCGGCGGGCAGCAGTGGCTGGATCTGCTCGACGACAACGCGCTCACGCAACGCTCGCCAGCCGTCCCGACGACCGGTCGCGCGGCGTTCGTGACGCCGCCGAGCGGGCCGTCCGGGATCACGGGACGACGCATCTACCGCACCAAAGGCAATGGGAGTCAGGTCTATCTGGCTGGGGAAGTCAAAGACAACGGGACCAGTGGATGGGTCGATACCGTACCCGACAACACCTTGACCGTTGGTCCGAATATGTCACCGGCGGGGATTGGCGAACAGCATCTTCTGACATCAATTCCGATTGGGCCGCCAGGCACGCTCGCGCGAGCCCTCTATCGGACGAAATCGGGTGGCTCGGAATTCTTTCTCCTCGGCCGCGTCAGTGACAACACGTCGGGCACGTTCGTCGATAACGTGCCCGATGCGAACCTCGGCGAGGGCGGTCCGCTGGTCAATACGGCCGGCGCCTCGGCGGCGCAGCTCTCGAACATTCCGATTGGCGGGAGCGGCGTCACGAAACGGATCCTCTATCGCACGAACGGCAGCGCCGACCCGGCGACGTTCAAGTATCTGGCGACGATCGACAACAACACGGACACGACGTTCGTTGATGACAAACCCGACAGCGACCTCGGGCGGCCACCCTCGGAGGCGACCAATCTCGGCGCGCTGCCTGGCGATATCGTGTTGAACGTCGACAAGACGATCGGCTTCCCGTCAGCGGGCTGGGTGCGCGCCGACAGTCAATACATCCGCTACACCGGCATCAGTGGCCTCTCGCTGATCGGGATTCCGCCAGTCAAGCCAGTCGCCGCGGTCACGCGCAGCGGCAATGTCGCGACCATGACCGTGTTCAATCACGGCTGGCAGACCAACGACGTGATCACCGTCCTCGGCGCCAATCAGTCGGAGTACAACGGGGTTCGCAAAATCACGGTCCTGTCGGCGGATGTCTTCACGTACAAGGTGGAAGGGTTTCCGGTGTCACCGGGCACGGGCACGATCAGCGCGGCCCCGAACGGGGCAATCACGGCGCCGATTGCCGGCGGCAATACGATTCTCACGGTACCGATGCTGACGGGCGTCAGCAGCCTGATTCGGCCGGTGCAAATTGGTGCGACGGTGTCGCTCTGGGTCGTGCGGTCATCCTCGACGGGGATCGCGCAGCTGCAGACGCTCGAGGGCGGCGACGGCATTCGCGAGTACAACATCACCGACAGCTCGCTCGAGTCGATCGCGGCCTGTCAGCAGCGCGGCGATGCCGACCTGGCGCTCTTCCAGTTCGCGCAGATCACGCTGACCTACCGCACGCAGGACACAACGACGCGCAGCGGCCGGACCGTGCACGTCACATTGCCGCCACCGTACACGCTGACCGGCGACTTTCTGATTCAGTCGGTCCACATCAGCAATATCGATCAGGAACTGCGGACGCTGCCGTTCTTCGACGTGACGCTCTCAAGCACGCGGTTCTCGCTCGAGGACGTGATCCGGCATGTCGTGCTGACGCGCTGAGCTTTCTCACGGTGTGACGGTCCAGCCGTCGAAACCCGCCAGTCGCGTTCCTGCATAGTCGGTGAGTTCCACCGCCGCACCGGCGCCTTGTCCGATGCAGAGGCGCGAGAGGGTGAGGAGTACCTCGCGTCGCGCGGCATCCGACGGGAGATTGTTCCAGAGGTCGGCCGGCAAGCTCGCGATGTTCGGCCCGCAGCGGCGTCCACGTAATCCGTGAGCCTCGAGTGCGAGCACGTTGCGCTGCGCCTCGTCGTAACTGAGGCTGTAGGAGCTCCGCGACCATGCGGCCAAGAAGGCCGCCGCGAGAATTACAGCGCCGCCGAGAGCGATCAGCACAAGCCGGCCTAAGCGCAACGGATGCACTCGTGGCAGATCGCGATGACAGTGCTTGCAGACGATCGCGGCCTCGAGAATTTCTTCGGCGCAGTACGGACAGATCTTCATAAACTCCTGCGGCTAGGGCCGCGGGCCGACGCCGCCGGTAACGCCAGGCGGCAAGGTCGGCGGCTGGGCGACGCTGCACGGCTGCCCGTAGGCCCGCAGCGTGACGGACGAGGAGAGCAAGCCGGCCGTGAGCACGACGACGATGTCGGTATCGATCGGCGTCCCAGGCACGTTCAAGAGGACGGCACTGTGGCCGCCGCCGTCGGTCCGCGCCGACATCGTCCCGAGATCTAGGAGCGACCCGTAGGACGTGCCCCAGTGCACCGGCAGATCCGGCACGCCGCGCAGGACGCCGTCGCTGGCTGGACCCATCGCGAACGCGTGAACTTGCGTGGCGCCGCCGCTGCAGACGAAGAGGGGCTCGTAGGACGCGCGGAGCTCGCTCGGTTGCGATGCCGGCGTGACGTTGGGCGGATACGGCGTTCCGACCGGCGTCGGCCCGAGTGTTGGGCCAGTTGTACACGCGGACATGAGGCCGGTCAGAACGATCGCGAACAGTCTTCTCATGCTCGGGCTATCGGTTTCGCAGCCGGCCGGCTGTAGAGGGCCGGAATCCGGCGAGCACTCCCCGCGAAATCCCCCAGAATCGACTAGCTCTGTTCCCCGCCGAATTCCCGTAAGTCGTTGGTGCGGAAGGCCGGATTTGAACCGGCACGAGGTTGCCCTCACTAGCTCCTGAGTTTACGAAAAAAATCGCAGTTGAGGCCCATTTTCATTGAGGAAAACCGCTCGTTTTCGCCTTGAGGTTCGCTTTTTGCAAGTCGCAGATTTCCTCGGAAAATGGCCGATTTTTTCCCCATTCGTCGGAGTACTACCCGCGAAATCCCCCATCCGGACGTCCAGCCGCGCTAGCTTTTTGGCCTTCACGTTTTGTTCGGTACAGTCTTCGCCGTCCCTTCGTGCAGCCGCGCTTTACAAAGGGGCTAGTGCGGGATCAGCCCTGATCGGGCAAAGTCCCCGTGATGCGTTTTCCCCGTCGCCGCGGCGGCCCGTGCACGACGTCGGCAATCGGCATCGCCGCGGATAAGCGTTCCGCCGTTTGCTGCTGGCCGACGACGCGGAGGTGCGTGTATTTGGCGAGCGTCGCCGGCGTCTGACCCATGAATGCCGCGCGCTTCGCGTCGGCCTCGTCGAGCTCGGCGAGCAGCGTCGCCATCGAATGCCGCAGCGTATGGAACGTCGCGCCGCCAGTTACGTCGCGCCCATAGGTAATCCCGGCCCGCTCCATCGCGCTGGCGACGGCATCGCGCATTCCCCGTCGCACCGGCTGGCCCCGATACATCACGACATGCGTTCCCTCTGGATCGCGCTGGCGAGCCTCGAGCAAGATGCCGCGCAGCTGTACCGAAATGGGCGCCACCATCGGCAGTCCAGTCACACGCGCCGTCTTGTGCTGCGCCAACTCGATGCGGAGGAAGTCGCGGTCGAAATGCCGGCGCCATTCGAGGGCGAGCACATTGCGGAGCCGCAACTTGGGCGCCAGGGCGGCGACGGCAATCGCGAGCCGCACGTGCGACGGCGCGTGGGCGATGAACGCGCGAATTTGATCGAGGCTGAGCGTGACGGTACGGGGCGGCGTTTTCTGGCGTCCGACGCCGAGAAAGGGATTGAGCTGCACGCCGCTGTGTTTCCGAAACCGCGGATCCAGCGCGCACCGATACATGCGGGACATGCAGGACATGTAGTGATTGCGTTGCTGATTGCTGACGCCGCGCGCGGTAATCCACTCGTCGAACTTCATGATCCAGTCCGCGTCTTCAATCGGATCGGCGAGCCGAAGATCATGAAAGGGCGCGTGTGGTTCGATTGCCTTCGAGGCTTCCGTCGGCCCGCCCCAAAACCGCAGCACGACGCGGAGCGTATCCATCACGTGCTGTGGCGCAGCCAATTTCTGCACCTTCACGACGTACTCGTAATAGACGCCGGCCCATTCACTGAACCGCGGCGTATCCTGCGCGCGTAACACGCCGCCGGCCTGGCGCCTCACGCGCGTTTTCAACTCGCTCTCAACCGCGCGCGCGTCTTTGAGGATCTTCTGTAAGGTCGAACCGCGATACCGTTCGCCTTTGTAGCAGAAGTCGTACACGTAGATTCGCTGACCGTTGGGTCGATACACACTCATGGCTCTCTACACTCGCGCTAAGTTTTTGGCCGACTCATCACATACGGTCATTCTTGGATCGAATGAACGAACGCGTCGCCGCAGGGTGAACGGGCTGGAATTGTTGATGCACGGTATTCCGCAACAGCAATGCGATCAATTCTTGTCATGAGTCGAAAATGAATGTAGGGTGACGCGGACGTAAAAAATGTGCTGCGCTCTCTCGTGAAGGAATGATGCGTGATGACAGCCTCTTCCAAACCCGACCCTCCCGCGGCGGCGGCGACGAATTGGCAAACTCGCATGGAGGCAATTTTTCGCGGACTCCCGGCCGATGAAGCGGCCACCCTCGAGGCGGTTATTTCTTGCTATGAATCACGCGCGGGGGTCGGCCGAACTGCTCCATCAACTGCAGAACCGTCTTCCGCGTCTCGAACGGGAGCGCGCTGTATAGCTCCACGACGCGGGCATGGTCTGGATCGCTAGGCGTATCCAGCAGCGCGCTAATCGTGTGGCTGAACGCCTTCGCGATTCTGTTCAGATCCTCGAGGTCGGCGTCGTATTCGCCGTTGAGATAGCGACTGAGCCAGGCTTGTTTGCGGCCAATGCGCTCGGCGAGCGCGGTCTGCGTCGTGCCGGTCGTCGTCAGCCAGAGCTTGACACGAGCACGCGCGATCTGTTGCAGGGTTTGCGGCGACGCGGGTGACATTGGCTCAAGCGTAACGAAATCCATGCAGCCTCGCATAGCAGTATACCAGTAAGGAATAGTCTTGACAGGGGTCAGTTCGTGGAGAGAGTATTCCTTCCACGAACAATGGCCAGACGACAGCCGAAATCCCGGCCCCGACGCCGCGAAGCCGACCGCGCGATTGAGTATCCCGACCTCCGCAGCTACTTCGACCGCTCCGGCGACACGCAAGCGAACGCCGCGCGCGTCCTGCGGGTCAGCCAGGGCTACCTCTCGAAACTGGCCGCGGGCCGCCTGAATCCGACGCCGGAAATGGCGTTCCGCGTCGCGACCTACGCGCGTATCCCGCTGGATTCCTTCATTCGCGTCTCATTACTGCGTCGAGGGGCGGCATGAGTACCAAGCTGCTGACGATCGCCGAGCTCGCGGCGGAATCCGGCCTCAGCGCCGATTCGCTGTACCGCCTGGTCGCCGCCGGCGATCTCGCGGCGATTCGGCTCTCCAGCGGACCGCCGCAGAAATACCGCACGCACGGGCGCATTCGCATTCAGCGCGCCGATTGGGATGACTGGGTCCGGCGCCATCGCACGCCGGCGCGTGACGAACGACCGCGGGTCAAGGCGCCGGGTCGCATACTCGATCTCCCAGGCGCCGATCGGTTTCTGCAGTAGGAGGCCGGCATGATGGCTGACACGCCGCTCTGGCTCGTCGCGTTCTGGATCGTCTCAACCGGCGCGATTGTCGTCTGCCTGGTCGCGGTTTATGTCCTGTTCCGCGATTACCTGCACGACGCCGCGGATCCGCCGCGGACCGAAATCCGCGACCGACTCCGACATCTGCCCAAACCGTAGCGAGGCCCGTCATGCCGCTCGAGACCGAGACCGAACCTGTCGAGGCGCTGGCCGTCCGGCCGCCCGTCGTCGATGCCCTGATCCTGCAACGCGACCCGACCGACGTTCTGGCCGAAGCCACGCGCGCCGCCAATGCGCTGATGCAAGTCATGGCCGGCAAGAAACACAAAGTCGTGTTCGGCGACGAGCAGTACATCGAGAACGAAGACTGGATCACGATCGGGCACTTTTACGGCGTGACGGCGCAGCTCGAGAGCGATCACTACGTCCAGTTCGGCGAGACCGAAGGGTGGGAGGCGACGGCGATTCTGATCAGTCGCGACGGCCGCACGCTCGGCCGGTCGACGGCGATGTGTCTCAACGACGAGAAGACCTGGCGCGGCAAACCGCTGTTCCAGTTGCGGTCGATGGCGCAGACACGCGCATCGAGCAAGGTTCACGCAAGCGTGCTGCGGTTCGTGCCGGTGCTCGCCGGGTTCAAAGCGACACCGGCCGAGGAACTCGATGACGTCGTGACCAGGGTACCCACAGTTCCGCCGGCGGCTGCGGCCGACATCGGGCCAAGGACGGGGAAGCCCGCATCGTCGGCGCGGCCGCCGGCCGGCTTCTACGTGATCGATCAGTTCGAGCACGACGGCAAATGGTTTCACGTGTATTTGGGCAATCCGCCGCAGCACTACAAAACCCAGATCGTGAAAATCGGCGTGCTGCTCAAAGACGCCTATACGCGGCGCGTGCCGGTCGCGCTCGACGTCGCGGCGAACAAGAAACCGGGCGAAGCGGACTATGTGAATCGCGTGCGCTACGTCGACGAGGCCGCCGAACTCGAGGCGCGCGAGGCGACCCGGATCGAGGACGACAACCCGCCGGCGTGACAGTCGGTCAGAACCGGGCCGGGCGTCCGGCACTTTTGGACGCTCCAGCACGGCGGGTTTTTCCACTGCAAGTTCTGCGGGCAAGTCAAACGGTCGGATCAGTGAACGCGGAATTGAGCGGCGACAAGCGCAAACATAGGCAGCAAATAGCGGCCTTGCGCAATGCAGCTCAGAACAGGAGCAGTCGATGGATCGCGGAGAATCGCTTTATCGACGGACTATTCTGGCACTCAACGCGCTGGCGCAACTACGAAAGGAATATGACCATCAGAAGGGAAAGGACGGCAGCATTTTCGACACGTACGTTCTCTCGCAATTGTCTGAGCTTGAAGGGATGCTTCGGCAAATCGCGAAGGGCGGCATGCACTGAACAACGGCAGCACATTGGCGGCCAAATCAGTCAACGCAGCTAAGAGAGAAAGGATCTTTGCATATGACACCGGCGAATTTACAGAAACCCTTGGAAGCTCTGCATGAACTGAAGCGTGAAGTGAAGAAACGGGTCGGAACAGAAGGTGGCAATCTGAGTCGCAGACTGCAGGGAAATTTTGATCTAATCGAACACGCGTTGATGTCGTTTGACACCGTCGAGTCCATGAACAAAACCATCAGCCAAACGAGTCAGTTGGTGGCGAAGGTGATGAATGATGTCTCCCGGCTGAGTGTGCCCATTGCCATGCAAGTGATGAATGACATGGTGACTGAGAAACAGCGCGCTGCGCTAGAAGCACCAGCTACGGCAGAAACTGATGACGACGAGACGTTCGAGACGAAGGGCAAGTGAGAGCCATGCACAAGGATGTCCCGTTGTCCGAAATCGTCGATAACCCATTTCAACCTCGGAAAGACTTCGAGCCAGGGACCATTCGGTCCCTGGCCGACGAAATCAAGGCCGAAGGATTTTGGAATGGCAACCTTCAGGGCCGGCGCAATGCGCGCGGCCGTATCGAATTGGTGTTCGGTCATCGACGTTTGCGAGCGTTAAAGCTCCTGCAAAAGCAGGGCGGTCAGGACAGCGTTCGCGTCGAAATCCTCGATTTGAGCGATGCGCAGATGGCTCTACGCGCGCTTGAAGAGAATCTGCAACGAGAAGGATTGAACGATTTTGAGAAGGCCGATGCCGTCAAACAGGCCATCGATTTGGAACGCCAACGGCGAAAAGATAAGAAGGAACCAGAGCGCGGCGCGACGGAATTCATCGCGCAACGCCTCGGGTTGGATCATGGATGGGTATCCAAACAGTGTCAAATATCGGTGTCTATAGACACCGATGACAGAACGTTAATCGACGGCATGATTAGCGCCAAAACGGCCTATCTCGCCAAACAATGGGGTAAGAAACGTTATCTCAGGACCCTTGTTAGGCAAGCGAGAGCGGCCACTAAATCAGATAGCGACGTGTCAAAGCCGACGGAAAACACAGTCGCGGCGATGAAACGCGCTGTTTCAAAGGCACCGGAATCCGTACGCCAAAAACTCGAAGATAAAATTTTTGATGGTGACTTGCTGACGTCGGCACAGGTCGATGCGTCTGCGCGCAGCATGATGGCAGAGAAGGCTAGGCGCAGAAAAACACCACCGCCGGATCTCCAAGTTGTGGTTGTCGGTATGACGCATGACCTTGAAGCGTGGACGGAGAAACTCAAAGCGGTCGCACCATATATGGATTACGTCGAAGAAGTGCCACCGATTGCCGAAAAGTTTCGCCATGCGCTGACGGATTTAATCAATGCTGCCAAGGACATTTTGAAAGCGTCTCGATGAATCAGCTGGAGCTGAATCGGATCGATGACACGGTGCGGAGCTGACGATGCAACGTGCGGCCTCAACTCGGCGATTCCGCCGTGCTGTCGGGCATGGTTTCCGGTCTGGGCGACGTTTGTGACGAGCGCGCCGCGCGCCTGGTTGCAGCAGCATCCGTTCAGTCGGGCACGCTGGAATTACGTCGGCTGTCCCGGTTGTCGGCAGTGCGGAGCCAAGGTCGTGATTCGGACCTGTTTCTGCCCAATATCAGTTGACACGGATCGACTCAGCGTCTGATAAGCCGGATTATGGTAACCAACCACGAAGACGACATCGAGATGGAACGGATCGATCGCGCATGTCTGCAAGCGGCGCGCACAGTCTTCGACGAATTGCCGGCGATAGGTAATCCGGCGCTTGATTATCGCGACCTGACGACGCGCGCCGTACTCAAAGCATTGAAAGCGGCCAAAGAGTCTTACCACGGGCCGCATATCGTCGCGACTGCGCTCTGGCTGTGGTTGTTCGCTGACGACTTTGAGGATGATGCCGTCGCACCATGCTCGATGGCCGGCGACGTGTTTCTTGGGTTCGCGCGCGCCTGCGCTCTCTTAGAAACCTTGGGTCAGGTTGAAACTTTGGCTGATTCCGAAAATTCCGACCTCTATCCAATGGGCCCTATCGATAGCGCCTTAGAGCACATCAATCGCGTGGTTAAGGGTTGAGCAATGAATCGAAAGTCTGTCCTCCCGAATCACCGCGGCCGCCATGCGCGCGCCGAGGATCGATTCGACGGCGAGCTGCCCGACGAGGCGCCGCGGCAACAGGGCGTGGTCGGCCAGGTCGCGACCCTCTTCCTCGAGAAAGGCTACGGCTTCCTGTTCGCCGAGGGCCGGAAATACTTTTTCCATCGCAGCGACTTTGTCCGCGCCGCCGACTTCGACACGCTGACGGTCGGCCTCTACGTCACCTTTGAACCCATCGAGCGCACGGCTAAAGGGCCACGCGCCAAACACCTCGAACTCGCGTGACAGGACTGGTCATGGCACGAGGGCGGATGATTTCGAAGTCCTTGAGTACTTCGGAGAAATTTGCTGAGTTAATACCTCGAGCGGGTCCACTCGCC